>Ga0187894_10002470_pt1 | contig 22054 bp, 20 predicted proteins | sample GBC1701081metaG_FD_136650 | JGI IMG/M metagenome (GOLD analysis project Ga0187894, IMG submission 136650) | White microbial mat communities from a lava cave in the Kipuka Kanohina Cave System on the Island of Hawaii, USA - GBC170108-1 metaG ... | reverse complement strand
CCGAACGATCAAAGGGACCAAGGAGCGCACCATGCGAGTCGTTCGATGGATGATCGTCGGATTCGTGGCGATCGGGACGGTTGCGCCGATGGCGCACGCCCGCTACAAGGAGCCGTCCTGGGGACGCTTCACAACCCGAGACTCCATCGGGATCTGGCGTGACACTCGGAACATCGGCAGCGGAACTGCATACGTCGCCAACAATCCGATGCGGTATGTAGATCCGTTTGGGAAGCAGGCCGGAGACGAGCCGCAGAGGTAGGAGGACAGCGGCTTCAATGACAACGTCAACCGATACCTGCGTTTCTGGCTGGAATGGCTTGGCGCGAAGGAAACGGATGGGGCGGGTCGACGCTTCGCGGTCTCGAAAGAGTGCGAAGAGCGACTCCGATGCATCATCCGCGCGATCAGCGAAGTCGAAAGCCGCCACGGAACGGGCATGGGCAATCATCCCGCGCGTGATCCCATGCAAAGCGGGAATCCCGACGACGCGTGTCACAGGAGTCTCACAGATCCCAACGCCCCTAGCCCGGGACCCAAGCGAGAAGGGACTCGGCCTGGCATTGAGCATTACCGCGACCTGCCCGACATGATCAAGAAAGACCCGCAGACACCCGCGCCGTTCAACGGTCCGGAGTACACGATTCCCGAAGAGGGCCACCGGTCTCCAGAATGGGGCCCCGACGACGGTTTCTTCTGGGGTATTCCATGGTACTTCCAGCGCACCAATCAATATGACAGGCGCCCAGCGAGCGAAGGGCCCAACGGTACTTGGAACTTCGGCGACTGCTCCATGGAGCGGCTCATCGATGGTGCCGCGCGCTACAACGGCGGCGGCGATCCGGAGTATCGCGAAAAGATCAAGCAAGCCCTGAAAGCCTCGGGGTGTTCGAAGTAGATCGCCGAGAGGGTGCTTGCATGACGATCCGCTCGAGGCGGAGGAAGCACGAGAATGACGAATCGACGATTCACCGCGATGACCGTGGTCGCAGCATCGGTCTTCTGCACCCTTCAGGTACAGGCCGAAAGGGCCGCGGATCATTGCGCCGAACAACTAGTTCGTGCTTATGTAGCGCATGATGCCAATGTGGAACCGGGAAGCGTTCGCATCATCGAGGAAGGTCGCTGGGATCGGAATGGCCGTGAGACCGCGCTTCTGTCGGCCGGCATTCAGCGCGGTGACAGACCCGATACTCGCCGGTTCTTGTTCGTTGTGCGTGATGACATGGATCTAATCTTCGCCACCAGGCTCGATCCCGACGGGCACTTCGCGCTCAACGGCGATGAACTCACGATCGGCAACTGCCTGCCGATACCCCTTTCATCGTCCCACTTCACGATGAGCGGGATGGATAGTGGAGACCTGATTGCGCAGATCGATCCCGCGCGATACGCCACCGCAGCCGCGGAGATCATCGCAGCACAAATCGCAGAACATGGCCTCCATGGACTGGTCGGCGTGACAGGCAGGAACGTGCTTCAGATTCTGCTCGATCGCTACGAGTTTGTCGAACTGGAAAACAACGTGCTCTTGAGCGAGCAGACCCTTGCGATCGCGATCAATCGGATTCCGTTGGAAGCCATCACGGCGAAAGTCCAGCCGATCACCGTTGAAGACGTGAATGCACCCCGCCTGCGCTATTCCAAGTACTGGGAATGCGAGGTCCAAATCCGTGTCTCGGGACGGCGCGACGGCAGGGAGGTGAGCGTTGATGTGGAACTGGCTGTCACAGGGTCCGAATCGGATCGGGATCGAGTCGCCCGTGTCTGGATCCCGGGCGTCATCTGAGCTTTCAAACCACCGGAAGTATGGCGCTGACGCAAATAGACGGGCCAAAGAGTCAGGCCGACTCTTGGGCTGGGTCACGGTAGAAGAGCCGCTTGCCGCTCATGGCCCGGATCAATTCCGTCGTGCGGTCCCCGTCGTTCAAGTCTCTCGTGTTGTAGAGAAAGGCGACGTGCGACATATAGCGATGCAGGTGGCGCTTGCTGACCCCGTGCCAAGTCCCGGTCAGGGAACGCTTCACGCGGGAGAAAAAAGACTCAATCGTGTTCGTCGTGGTGCCATCCGGCTTGACGTATTCCTTCGCCCGATGCTTGACGGTCTTGTGTCCCGCGAAGTGCTTGCGCGTTCCGGCGTATCCGGTCCATTCGTCCGTGGTGATGATCGCGCTCGGGTCGATGTGATCCTTCATCGCCGCGCGAAGCGTCGCGCCGGTCACGTCCGCGATGACGCGCGTCCGGACTTCGCCGCCCTTCTCAACCATCGCCAGAACCGGCTGCTTTGGCGTGCCGCGCACCGTGCCGGGTCGGTTCTTCCCGTGCTGCGGATAGCGCCATTTGCGCGGCCCGACGTACGTTTCATCGACTTCGACCTCACCCTTGAGCTTCGGGTCTGGCTCGGGATTGTGGGCCATCCCGTGCCGGATTCGGTGCATGAGGAACAGCGCGGCGCGGTAGGTGATTTGGAGACGGCGGCTCATCTCCAGCGCGCTGACGCCATTCTTTGCGCTCGCGGACTCCCACAGTGCCCTGCACCACTTGTGCAACGGGATCAGCGACTCTTCATACACAGTGCCCGTGCGAACCGAATACTGGCGCTTGCAGTCGCGGCATCGCCAGAGGAATCGCCGGTTCCGCTCACCCGTCGCGCGATCAGTCATCTTGTAGACCGCGACCGATCCGCACCTGGGGCAGCAAGGGCCGACGGCCCAGCGCTGTCCCTCAAGGAACTCCACGGCCGCTTGCTCGTTAGCGCAGGCCAGTGGCAGGGCTTCGATCAGGTCTGACTTGTCCAGTTGGGGCTTCTTCTGGCTCATGAAGCAATGATACTTGATGCAAACACAAAGTCAAGTCTGGCAGGTAAAGTGGCGTTGAATCGTCAGAAACGCCGCTCATTCAATTTTTCTGGAATTTTGTACCCGTACATCGTTCCGGTCGATATGCTTGGTTGTCCCGGATGCGCGTCCCGAAAGGAATCGCAGATGACCCTTGGAAAGCTTGTTGTGCTTGACTCTCTTCGGCCAATGCTCCCCGCGATGCCGTTGTGGTTCTTGAAGGCCATGGACGAATTCAACCGGACCTTCACCGACCAGCAAAAGGTCAACGCCGGACCATCCGTACGAGCCTTCTTCGTTCAGAGGATGGCGCTCGCCCAGATGCGGGTCGATCCGGCTGTGGTTGGGAACTTCCGCCCAATCGAGGACGACCAACTCGAAGCGCTGGTTTTGTCCGGTGAAACCGTCAACCTCAGCGTCTTACTCAAGAAGGCCAATCGTTTCCAAGGCGTTCTCCGCACCGCGAATCAGGACTCCGACCGTCAGATCGAGCGCCGTTGCGGCGAGTTGCTGTTTGAGGACATGACCACGATCCCCGTGGTTCTGTTCTACCAGTTGCGTCAGCCCGTCGATCCGCTTCATCCAGTCGTGGAGCGAGTCGGTCTCGGGGAAGAAACCCTTGCCGGAATGGACTGGTCACACACTCTTTGGACAGAAGCGGGCGGCGCATCCGAAGTGGTCGTGGACGGCCAGCCGAACCTCCCGCTCATACCGGCCCCGCAGGTTCGGTTGCGGAAGCCCGCTGTCGCTGCGAAGCCGAATCGGGTTGGCACGGCTACCGGAGAGCGGAAGGAGGCGGCGGGCGGGAAGCAGCACCGGCGCGGACGCAAGGGCGCTTAGGTCACATGGAGCGTGCTGTGGCGATCGAAGATTTCAACCCAAGCATGGTCGTGATCGCGCGCGAGGCGCGCGGCATGTCACAGCGCGATCTAGCAGAGGTCGCGGGCGTTGCGCCTTCGAGGCTCTCGAAGTACGAGAATGGCCTCATGCGAATGGTCGATGCTGACCTAACGGCAATCGCCGACGCCACGGGGTTTCGACGATCGTTCTTTTGTCTCCAAGAGACGTTGATCGGGCTCGGAAGCAGCTTGCTTTTCAATCGGCGACTGAAGTCCACGCCAGTTCCCGTCCAGCGACAAGTTCAAGCACGGGTCAATGTGGTTCGGATTCAACTCGCGCGACTTCTCGCGCCAGCCGAGCTGGAAACAACCAATCGACTTGAGCGAGTGGACGTTGACGATGGTGATGGCCCCAGAGAAATCGCCCGCCGGGTACGGGCCGCACTCAGACTTCCTATGGGTCCGGTCCAGAGTGTCACGCATGCGATTGAGTCGGCGGGTGGCATCGTCATCCTGTGCAATTTCGGTGCGCGGGAGGTTGACGGCGCGCACATCTGGCTTCCTGGTTCTCCCCCCATGTTCTTTATGAATGCGGATCGGCCGGGGGATCGGCATCGGTTCAGTTTGTGCCACGAACTCGCGCACGCGGTCATGCACGAGTTTCCGACGGGCAACATCGAAGAGCAGGCCAACGACTTTGCCGCCGAGTTTCTCATGCCGACGGCGGAAATCCAGCATGAGTTGGAGCGGCTGACGATTGAGCGTGCGGCGCAATTGAAACAACGATGGAAGGTTTCCATGGCCGCGCTTATCTATAACGCACACCGGCTGGGCTGCATCTCTGACAAGAGGCGAAGAATCCTCTACGCCACTTTGCGTTCCATGCTCAATGGCACCACCGAGGAGCCCATCCGACTGCATCGGGAAGAGCCTGTGCTGTTGCGGCAACTGATCGCCCTACACCGGCGCGCCCTTGGGTACGGTGATGAAGAGTTGAAGGGGCTATTCATGATGGATGATCCCGAATTCATCGAACTCACGGGCGAGTCGGCGTTCGGCGAGAAGCCGCTCCGTATCGAGCGCGCCCCTATCCCCATCAAGATCGAAGACTACTTGAGACGCGCCGCTGGCGGGTAGAAATTGAACGACCCGGCTCAGGGGCCGGGTCGTTATTGTCGCCCCCGTGGCGGAACTGGTAGACGCAGCCGGTTTGGAGTCGGTCGCTCCCTCGTCCGGAGATTGCGGGTTCGAGTCCCGCCGGGGGTATTGAGAGTTTAGCCGTCAACTACGATCGGCACTTCATGGCAAAGAAACCATCCAAGAAGGGGCGTGGTCCAGAGCCAGAACGGCTCACGCTGGACGTTCATTGGGAAGAGGCCGCGCGCCGCTTGCTGCGCGTGCCGCCCAAGTCCGCGCCACCACGCCCGGTCAAGCCGCGCAAGAAGAAGTCCGCCTGAGGCGGACGCCCTCGATTCTCAGACTTCTGGTTGCATTTGCGTCAGCGCCATACTTCCGCAAACCACTTCGGATACGAGTGTTTGGTGGTACGAATGGCTTCCGTCCAATCATCCGCTCGCCACTGGAACGCGACTCCCTTTGTCATGGTCCTGGTGGGCGGTGCGATGGTCGCCCTCGCGGCGCTTTGCCTGCCAATGTTGAGTATTTGGCGCGCAACCATGCTCCCGCCCCTCCACGCCGCCGCCGAGAGCGGGGACCTCGCGAGAATCAAGGACACACTGGATGACGGCGCGGACCCGAATCAGCGAGTTCAGTCCTCGTGGGGACAGGTCTACGACGGCATGACGCCGCTCATGCTCGCAGCATCGACCGGTCAGGCGGACGCCATTCGACTGCTCATCGAGCGCGGCGCCGACGCCGCCATGGTTGATCCGCATGGGCGAAGCGCCGCCGACTTCGCCGCCCTTTCCGGCAGCGATGAAGCGATCGCGCTTTTGAAGCAAGCGCCCCGCAATGACGACACGTCTTCGGTGCGTTGACGGAGATGCGCAGTGGCACAGTCGCGAGCTGATCTGATCCGGCTCATCGCGCGGTCCATGAACGCGCTGACACGCCCATTCCGCCGAGCGCGCCTCAAGCGGCGACGTTGCGCCGGTCATTGGCGGGGCCGCGTTCGCATCGGCCCCGACTTCGAGGCGCCGCTCCCGCCCGGGATCGCGCGAGCATTCCCCGGCGACACTCACTAGAGCATCCCCAGTGATCTCGTAGCGCGTTCGGCGCATGGTCGGTATGGCGCTTTGGAGGGAGAGTCTGTAGTGTGCGGCGTGCGCCTGGAGGGATCGGGCGCAGATGGGAGCCATGGATGGCAGCGCCGTACTCGCAGGACCTCCGGGAGCGGGTGCTCGCGGCGTACGACCGCGGGATGCAGACCAAGCACATCGCCGACGTGTTCGACGTGAGCCGCTCGTGGGCGCGGCGTGTCAAGCAGCGCCGCCGCGAGACGGGTGAGACCGTGCCGCGCCGGATGGGGAGCCCGGGCGTGTTCAAGATCGACCGGACGCGCCTGGCCGAGATGGTGAGGCGACATCCCGACGCGACGGCATCCGAGCTGCGCGATCGGCTGGGCGTGGCCTGCAGCGAGTCGGGGATCTACGCGGCGCTCAAGCGGCTCGGGCTGTCCTTCAAAAAAAGACGATGCGGGCCTCGGAACAGGACCGGCCCGATGTCGCGGAACGCCGCGCGACGTGGCGGGCGGCCCAGCCCGGCCTCGATCCACGGCGCCTGATCTTCATCGACGAGACGTGGGCCACGACGAGCATGACGCGCCTGCGCGGACGCGCGCCGCGCGGGGAGCGTCTGATCGGCAGGGCGCCGCACGGTCATTGGAAGACGACCACGCTGATCGCGGCGCTGGGGATCGCGGGCGTGCGCTGCGCCACCGTCGTGGACGGCGCGGTCAACGGCGACGTGTTCCACGCGTTCGTCGAGCAGGTCCTCGTCCCCGAGCTGCGTCCGGGTGATGTGGTCGTGATGGACAACCTCTCCAGCCACAAGAGGGCGCGGACGCGGGCCCTCATCGAGGGCGCCGGCGCCCGCCTGGAGTTCCTGCCGCCCTACAGCCCGGACCTGAACCCCATCGAGATGGTGTTCGCCAAGATCAAGCACCTCCTCCGGTCGCTGGGCTGCCGCACCGTCGACCTCCTGTGGCGCTCGATGCAATCCGTCCTGGACCGCGTCTCTCCTTCCGATGCCGCCGGCTGCTTCCGTCACTGCGGATACTCGCTACGCGATGAGTAAGGATGCTCTAATCCAGCGCCAGGCGGTTACTTCACCACTTCCAGCAGCGTCCGCGCTGCCGGGTCGGACTCGCCCAGTTCCACCGCGCGCTTGAGGGCTTCGGCCGCGCCCGCGCGATCATGCCGGATGTAGTCCACGATGCCGATCATCAGCCACTCGTTGCCCGTGTCCGCGCCCGCGCGCAGCCCGCGCGAGGCGTCGTTCAGCCGCCCCGCCAGCCGCGAATCGACAGGCAGGAACCCGAGCGAGAGTGCGTTGGTTGAAACAGCCCGCCGTAGCGCGAACTCCGCCGCGTCCATCCGCCCCAGCAGCAGCGAGGCCACGCCGTACCCGGTCTGCGCCGAAGCGCGAGCGCTGTCGCGCTCGACCGCGGCGGCGAAGAACTCCAGCGCCTGCTCATCGCGCCCATCGCCGAGCATCTCCCAGCTCGCGCCCAAGGCGCTCGCCGGTTCGATGCGTCGATCATCGGGATCGGGCTTGCGCCCCGAATCTGCCGCAGTCGCCGCTCCCGCGGGCGGCTCGAGCGTCACTTCGCCATCACCGTTGAGCGAGTCCTGCCACTGGTGGAACGCATCCACCGAGTCGCCCGCCTGCGATGTGTAGGTCGAAACACCGGAGTAGTTGTTCTCGACCCAGCCGTAGCGCGAGCTTGGGCTGCTCCACGAGTAGTTGTAATCCGGGCTCGTGGTCGAATAGCCGACGTCCGAGACTCCCCAGTCGTAGCCCGGGCCGTAGTAGTAGTACGCGCCGGGCGAACGGCACCACGTCCACGCGAAGCTCGGGTTGCACCACCACGAGCCGCTGAAGCAGGTGGACCAGTAGGGCCGGTAGCAGGAGCCGTAGTAGTACGGCCGGTAGTACGAGCCGGAATACGGCCAGCACGAGTTGTAGTTGTAGTTCAGGCTGCCCCAGGACCACGAGGTCCCGATCGAGAAACTCAGCCCGCTGCCGCCCCAGCCGCACCAGTCGCCCCAATACCACGATGGCCCGCAATCGGAGTAGTAGTGATTCTTGTGGTGCTTGTGGTGATGCTTGTGGTTGTCATCGCAGTCGTTGCCCTTCCAGTCGCCGCCGCGGCCCCGGCCCCGGCCGTCGTGGTCGCGGCGATCGCCGCGCCGATCACGATCGAAGTCGGAGCGATCGCCGCGCCGGCCATCGCCGTCGCGTCCGAGCCGCGGGTCGCGGCCGCCATCGCGCCCGAGTCGATTGCGATCCGCGCCCCCGGGCCCATCGCGCCGATCGCCGTCGCGCCCCAGAGTTTGGCGGCCGCCGTGGCGCCGATCGCTTTCCAGCACGCTGGGCAGCCGATTCCCATCAGGCTTGCGTTCCGTTCGCGACTCGGCGCCGGGTCGCGTGCGGTCGCGCAGAGTCGAGATGTTCGCCTGCGCGTTGTTCAGCGAAGATTCCTTGGAGAGCGCGCCGGTCCGCGAGAGATCGGCGCTCGTGGACCCCTTCGGGCCCGACGGCGCCGTCGGCCGCACACGCTCTTCGATCACGGAGGGCCGCTTCGAGACCTTGGGATCGCGCCCGATGGCGGAGCCGATCGGCCGTTCGGTCGATCCGTTGCGGGGGCGCGAGAAGCCCGGCTTCTCGAGACGGTTCTGGGTGGGCGATTGGATGCTCGCCGTCGGCCCGCCCGGCTTCGTGAGCTCGGTGCGAGTCGCGCGCGGGCCGCGATCGCGCGTGCCGCGACCGGGGCCCGATGCGAGCGGCGAATTGCCCTTGCGATCATTCGCGCGCTCGACATTGCGGCCGGATGTCGGCTGGGCGCGCTCGACCCGCGCGTGCGAGGGGGCGCTGCGCTCGACCCTCGGCGCGCGGTTCGCGCTTGCCACGGGTTTGCTCGAGCCGGTTGTTGACGCCGCGATGCGCGACGAAGACCGCTCCATGCGAGACGGCCTGGCCCCGCGGTCGCCGCCGCGAGAGACCTGCGATGCGCGCCCCATCCCGGAGCCGCCGCCATCGCCGCGCCCCGACCGTCCCTGCCCGCCGCGCTGGGCTTCCGCCGTCGGCGCCAGCAGCAGGATCGCCGCCGCCATCCCGACCAGCCACTTGGCCTTCATCTTTCTCGCCCTCGGCCGCGCTCCGCCCCCTGCCGGAATCTCTGGTCCCGGTTACGTGCCGAGAGCCAAAGGGTCTGGGCGCTCCCCGCAGCCTGTCTTTCCGCTCAATTCTTACCGCAGAATCGGCCTGGGGGTGCGCTTTCTTGTCGGAACAATCGCTCTCAACCCCTGTAGCTCGCCCGGATCGGCGATTCGGTCTCCGATAGGGTCGATTCCTGACCGTGGCGGGAGCCTTCTTTCGCGCCCGGCAATCTCATCCGCCGCTTCGGGCCCACCCGATACGTCCCCGGATGTTTCGCGCTGGCGATGTCATCGTGCTCGGTGTGCTGAGCCTGCTCTGCGTGGGCGTTGTGATGGTCAATTCGGCGGGCCTCACGATCGACCCGCAGGAGGCCGTCACCGTCAAGTCGATCATCTGGTCGCGCTCTTCGTTCTACATGGTCGCGGCGATGGCGGCGATGCTCCTGATCTGCCGCCTGCCCATCGACCGGCTCTCTTCTTCGCCCGCGCTCTTCCGCGCGGTGCCGCTCATCCTGCCCGGCATCTTTCTCCTGCTCCTGCTCGTGTACGCCCCGGTGATCGGTCGCGAGGTCAACGGCTCGCACCGCTGGGTGCACATCCCGGGAACCGGGTTCTCGATGCAGCCGAGCGAGATCGCCAAGTGGGGTCTGCTCATCGTGCTCGCCTGGCACGGCGCCCGCGCCGCTTCGCGCATGCACGAGTTCAAGGCCGGTTTGCTCCCCGGCTTGCTCATCGTCGGGCTCTTCGCGGCTCTCATCGCCAAGGAGGACCTGGGGACCGGCGTGCTCGTCGCGATGACCGGCGCGATCGTCCTGATCGCCGCCGGGGCACGACTATGGCAGTTGGGCGCGCTGGTGCCCGCGGCGCTGGGCGCGATCGCGCTGGCCGTGATCGTCAGCCCGTATCGCGTCAAGCGCCTCGTCGCATTCCTCGATCCCTATGCCGACCCCGAGGGCGCTGGCTATCACATGATCCAGTCGCTCGTGGCCGTGGCCAACGGCGAGGGCTTCGGCCGCGGCCTCGGCTTCGGCCTCCAGAAATTCGGGTATCTGCCGGAGGACCGCACGGACTTTCTCTTCGCGGTCATCTGCGAGGAGCTGGGCGTGGGCGGCGCGGCCGTGATCGTCGCGCTCTACGCCGGGATCCTTGTTTCGGCGTGCTCGATCGTCCTGCGCCAGCAGGACCGATTCCTCAAACTGCTCGGCCTTGGAGTCACAACCACGTTTGGTTTGCAGGCCCTCATCAACCTCTTTGTCGTGACCGGTCTGGCGCCGACCAAGGGCATCGCACTGCCGCTCCTGAGCAGTGGCGGGACCGGTTGGATCATGACCGCCGCATCGCTGGGCATTCTCGTCGCGATGGACCGGCGCACCGCGGCCCGCGAGTCGGAGGCGATACAACCCGGGCTTGTCGAGCCCAAGCCCGTGCTCGCCACGGTCGAAGCGCTGGCTGATCCAAGCATTCCGGCCCCGATCGATTCCCGCGTGGCAACTCCCGCCGCGGCATGAGACGCTGACGCGCGCGCCAGCGCGATGGACCACGCACAGCCATGCCCAGCAGTGTCACTTTCCTCTTTGCCGGCGGCGGCACCGGCGGGCACCTCTACCCCGCCCTCGCGATCGCGCGCGAACTGGCTGACCTCGAGCCCGGAGCCCGCTCTGTGTTCCTGTGTTCCACGCGCCCCCTCGACCAGCGCATCCTCGACGCGGCCGGCGCGCGGAGCGTCGCGATCCCCGCGGCCCCGCCGAGCCTCGCTCCGAAGCGCCTTGTGAAGTTCCTCTTTGCGTGGGGTCCATCCGTGCGCGCTGCCCGCGAGGCGATTCGCGAAGCGAAGGCTGCCTCCTGCGCTCCGGCGCCGGTCATCGCCATGGGCGGTTTCGTCGCCGCCCCGTGCGTGCAGGCCGCCCGCTCCGAGCGAACTCCGGTCGCGTTGATCAACCTCGATGCGGTCCCGGGAAAGGCCAACCGCTGGATCGCAGGGCGGGCCGGCCTGTGCCTTGCCGTCGCGGGGGCCGACCGACTGTCGGGCGCGGTGCCGCTGCGTCCGATCGTTCGGCGCGAAGCGATGCCGCCCGGGCCCGCGCCGGCCTGCCGCACGCTGCTCGGCCTCGACCCGGCCCTGCGCACGCTGTTCATTACCGGCGGCAGCCAGGGGGCATCGAGCATCAACAACCTGATGATCGCGCTCGCCCGCGAAGAGCCGCGAGCCTTCGCGGGCTGGCAAGTGTTTCATCAGGCCGGAGACGCCGCGGCGACCGAGTCTCTGGGCGCGGCATACTCCGCGGCCGGCATCCCGGCCCGCGTCGTGGCGTTCTGCGATCCGATGGGCCCGGCGTGGGGCGCGGCGGACCTGGCGCTGAGCCGGTGCGGCGCCGGCGCGGTTGCGGAGATCTGGGCCAGCGGCACGCCGTCGCTGCTGCTTCCCTATCCGTACCACCGCGACCAGCATCAGCGCGCCAATGCTCGACCACTCGTCGATTGCGAGGGCGCGATCGTCGAAACCGACCTCATCGATCCTCAGCAGAACCTGGCGGGCGCCGGGCGCACCTTGGCCGCGCTCGTCGCTCATCCCGCGCGACTGGCCGGTATGCGCCGGGGGCTGGCGACTCTCGGCCCGGCCGAAGGCGCACGACAAGCCGCCGAACAACTGCTCCGCTGGGCTCATGCGCAGCAGTGAATCGGTCGGCCGCGCTCGGGCCGGCTCGGGCTGTTTCCCGAGGCCCAGAATCTGATGCAGGATTCCTGCGTCCGGGTCCGATAGCCTTTGGCTTCGTGGGCTGGTGACGGGAGATTCCCCGGTTCCGGATCGTTGCGGCTTGGGTCCGCGGCGGGCGGATCGTAGGTTTGAGTATGCAGAGCCAGGTGTCGGAGGCGAAGGAGGGGTCGCGCGCTCGCTGCGCGATCGTGCACGCCCAGGCGAGGGCCGGAGAAGCGCCGCGCGATCCCGGCGCCGCCGAACTCGCCGCCGCCATGGGGCGACGCGGCCTTGATGTGCTCTGGTGCCGCGACGCGTACTCCGCGATGGCCGAGTTGGCGGTCCACGAGCGCGCCCTTCGCCGCGGCGAATGCACCGAGCCCATGATTGTCGTTCTTTGTGATGCGGCGCATCTGGCGCAGGCCCCAGCGCTGTTTGATGCCTCCGCTCGACTCGCCCCCCATGCGGTGATCTGGCGTTACGACGCCGGCGCGAACCCCGCGCTGGCCGCGTTTCACCCGGGGGCACGTGTGGATCCCGTCGCTGCGCGGCAGCCGGCAGGGCGAGGCACGCAATCAGCCCCGGCGCGGCTCGAGCCCGATGAACCCGCGCCGCTCGCCTGGCCTTTGAAGATCGATCCGCCTCAACCGGTACGCGCGGTCCCGGAGCCTGCCGCGAAGCCGAGCCCTGCCGCCGCCGCGCCTCAACCCGCGCGCCCGACGCAGATGATCCTGACCGAAGAGGAACTGGCCATGCTTCTGGGCGATGAGGGCGCGGATGAGGCCGCGCGGGCCAGGGAGAAACGGAAGTAGGAAGTTGAAGCGGCGCGGGATTGCCGCCGCAGGAGGAGAAGGCAGCGGAGCATGCCAGATCGAATCGACGAGTCTGTGGTCCGGGTGATCCTGGCGGGTCGATCGCCGCTGGATCGCACGTTGCGTCGCGATGCGAGGGTGGAACTCGTGCGCGCCCGCTCCGCGCTCGAGGCCATCGGCGAGGCCGCGATTGATGAAGATCTGCCGCGCGGTTCGCGCGTCGTGGTGCTCGTCCCGGAGGGCGAGATCCGCGAGGGCGAATTGGGCTCGTTCCTCGACGCGCTGGAGCGCGTGGACCCCGCCACCGAAGTCGTGTGCATCGGCCAGCCCGTTAATGGGGCTGAGCCGGGCGTATCCGCGCGTTGTGGCTGGGTCGCGCCCGGCGCGCCCACTGAGGACCTGTCCACCGCGCTGGGCGTGAGCCAGCGCCGCGAGGAGCCGGCGCGGGCCCGCGAGCGCGTGGTCGAGCCAGAGCCGTCGGGGCCCTTCGAGACGATGGTCGGCGCGGCCCGCGCGCCCGGTCCGATCGAGAGCGATCGGCAGATCGCGCAGACCCTCCTCGCCGGTCGCGATGTGCTGCACCCCTGTCTTGTGCGACTGCGCGAGTCGAATCCCGCCGCCGACATCGAGTACATCTCGGCGCTCAACGTGCGCACGGCGCCGGTGCCCGGCGATGCGCGACGGCTGGTGCCCGTTCAGCACCGTGACCGGCTCTTCGGATGGCTCATCGGCGCGACGAACGGGCCGGCGTCCGCCGGCTTCTCGCTGGAGGACGCCGCGGCGTGGCTCGCCACGTGGCTGGCGCTGCGCGACCAGCACGCCCAGTTGCGCGCGGCTGCGTTCACCGACCCGCTCACAGGCGCCTGGAACCGGCGCTACCTCGACCGCTTCCTCAACATGGCGATCGAGCGGGCCCGCGGGCGGCGCCATGATGTCACGCTCCTGCTCTTCGATATCGACGACTTCAAGCGATACAACGACCGGTTCGGCCACCCGGCGGGCGACGACATCCTGCGCGAGATCGTGCGTCTTCTGAACTCGGTGATTCGCCCCACCGACCGAGTTTGCCGCATCGGCGGAGACGAGTTCGCCGTGGTCTTTGATGAACCCGAGGGGCCGCGCGACCTCGGGAGCCAACACCCCGTTTCGATCTACGAGATCGCCCGGCGATTCCAGGAGCAGATTCTCGAGCACCGCTTCCCGAAACTCGGGGATCAGGCCCGGGGCACGCTCACGATCTCGGGCGGCATGGCGACATTCCCGTGGGATGCGTCGGATGCCGAAGCGCTGCTCGACCGGGCGGACCAGCTCATTCTGGAGTCCAAGCAGTCCGGCAAGAACGCCATCCGGATCGGGCCGGGAGTTCGCAAGGCGGTAGGTGATTCTGGTGTCGGGGAAGCGTAAATCGCCGATCTGAGCCTCGAAATCGGCCCCTGACGGGACTGTCCACTTGCCAAAGTTCGGGTTTTCGCCAACCATAGCCCGCGCAGGGCAGGCGGACGGCCGTTGCCGTATCAGCCCACCGCCGCCCTGCAAACCCTCACACGCCCCAGAACGGAGACGCCCGTGGAGGCATACGAACGGCTCAAAATGCTCGTGGCTGAGGTGGACGAGGATGTGCGCAAGGCCGAGGGCGGCAACAAGGCCGCCCAAACCCGCGTGCGCAAGCACATGCAGGAAATCAAGAACGCCGCCCAGGTGGTGCGTGAAAAGTGCCTGGAGATCCGTGACAAGACTCCTGAGTAGGGATTCGGTCACGCAAGGCGGCGGGCATGGGCCGCGCGGAACCCGCGGCCCGACGGGAGCAAGCGCCGGTGGCGCTGCGCGCCGGCGCAGGTCGGGCACGGTGTGCCCGCTATGCTCCATCCCCGGCCGGCTCGGAGCGCCACGCCGAAGGAACCATCTGCATGCCGGCGTCCCAGCCGCTGTTCGATCTCTCAAAGATTGACCTTGCACGCATCGCGATGAAGCGCGAGGAAATGGAGCGGTACATCCCGCACCGCGGCGCGATGTTCCTGCTCGACGGGATCGTGTGGCACGATGCCGCGATGAGCGCAGGGCTGGCGGTTAAGCACGTGCGCGACGACGAGTTCTGGGTGCCGGGGCACATCCCGGGGAGGCCGCTCTTGCCCGGCGTGCTCATGATCGAGTGCGGCGCTCAACTCGCCAGTTACCTCTACTACAAGCGGAGCGGCGTGGACTCGTTTGCGGGCTTCACCAGGATCGAGGATGTTGAGTTCAGAGGCCAGGTCGTGCCCGGCGATACGTTCTACGTCCTCTGCAAAGAAGTGAAATTCAGCATCAAGCGGTTCATCACCGAGATCCAGGGCATGGTGAACGGGCAGGTCGTCTTCCAGGCGCGGATCCACGGCATGGCCTTCCCGGGCTTGGGAGAAAAGCGACAGATTTCCGAGCCAGTTCTGCGCCGGAATTGACCGTTTCCGCCGACTGCTGATCGTAGAATCGCATGCTCTACCCGCTCGAGCTCGATCCGATCCTGAAGGACAAGGTTTGGGGCGGGCGCCGGCTTGCGCGGCTGGGCAAGTCCCTGCCCGAAGGCGCCATGGTCGGCGAGTCGTGGGAACTGGCGGACCTGCGCTCCACAAGCCCAGAAGGCGGCGGCGGCGAGGCCGCGCATTCCATCATTGCGCACGGCGAGATGCGCGGCCTGAGTCTCGATCAGGCCATCACCGCTCTGGGCGTGAACCTGATGGGTTCGCTGCGGCTATCGCCCGAGGGCGGCTTCCCGCTGCTCGTGAAGTTTCTCGACGCGCGCCAAAACCTCTCGGTGCAGGTGCACCCGAGCCCTGCGTACGCCGCGACGAACCCGGGAGCGCACCTGAAGACCGAGTCGTGGTACGTGATCGACGCGGAGCCCGGGGCCGTGATCTACAAGGGGGTGCGACAGGGCGTGACGCGCGAGCGGCTGGCGACGGCGATCCGCGACGGGACGGTGCCCGACCTGCTCGTGTCGGCGCCCGTGAAGGCCGGAGATTTCCATCATCTGCCCACCGGCACGTGCCACGCGCTCGGCGCGGGCGTGCTCGTCGCCGAGATCCAGACGCCGAGCGACACCACGTTTCGGCTCTTTGATTGGGGACGCAAGGGCCGTGCGCTGCATGTGCAGCAGGCGCTGGAGTGCATCACGTTCGGACCGCCGGCGCGAGTGTCGGCGATTCGCTCGGACGGCTCCGAGCGATTCAGGCTCATCGAGACGCCCGCGTACACGATCGATGAGTTGAGCGTGCTGGGAGACAGCCGCATCGCGGTCGAGAACATCCCCTCGCCGCCGGTGGGCGGGCCGATGGTGTGGATGTGCCTCTCGGGTCAGGGGCGGCTGGAGAGCGAGAGCAGCGCCTTTCAGCCGGTGGAGTTCAGCGCGGGCCGGACCATCCTGTTTCCGGCGGCGCTGGGCCCGACGGCGGCGGTCATCGCGCGGGATTCGAAGATCCTGGAGGTCCGGTTCCCGGTGTGAAGGACTCTCAGGCTCGAAACGCGCTCGCCACCTTGTTCAGCGCTTCGCCGATCTGCAGCACCTGGCGATCCGTCAGGTTGTGGTGGATCGGGATGCAGAAGAGCGTGGTGGCAAGGCGCTCGGCGACGGGCGGGTGATGCAGGCCGGGGCGCTCGAAGACGGGCTGGTGCGTGAGCGATCGCGGGTAGTGGATCGCCGTCATCACGCCTTCGGCGTTGAGCGCCTTGCAGAACTCATCGCGAATGGCGCTTTGCGGCGCGAACGCCTGCGGGTCGATGCGCACGGGATAGAGGTGATAGACGTGCTCGCCGCCGGGCGTGGGCGTCGGGGCGTAAAGCCCGGGGACTTGACCGATCAGGCGGTCGAGCGTCCGGGCGTTGGCCTGGCGGCGCGCGGTGAACGGCGCGAGACGATCGAACTGGCTCAGGCCGATCGCCGCCTCGACATCCGTCATCCGATAGTTGTAGCCGATCGCGCCGTGGATGTACTTGCTCGTTTCGCCGTGGCTGCGCAGCAGGCGGATCTTCTTGTTGAGTTCCTCGTCGTTGACGGTGACGAGCCCGCCCTCGCCGGTCGTCATGTTCTTGGTGGCGTAGAAGGAATAGGTCACGGCGTCACCGAAGGCGCCGATGCCCTGATCGCGCCAGCGCGCCAGGTGCGACTGGGCCGCATCGTAGATCACGCTCAGCCCGTGCTCGGCGGCGAGCGCCTCGACTCCGTCGATGTCCACCGGATTCCCGTAGAGGTGCGTGCAGGCGATGGCGGTGGTGCGCTTGGTGATCTTGGCCGCGGCGTCCTTCACGTCGATGCAGTAGGTCCGCGGGTCGGCGTCGCAGAAGATCGGGATGGCGCCGCGCGCGACCACCATGGAGACCGTGGCGATGTAGGTCCACGCGGGCACGAGCACCTCATCGCCCGGCTCGATCAGTGGCTCGTAGACCAGTTGCAGGGCGCACGTGCCGTTGGCGCAGGAGATGCCGAACTTCGCGCCGGAGGCCGAGGCGAATCGCGCCTCGAGGGCTTGGCAGTTCCTGCCCTGCACGACCATGCCGGAGCGCAGCACGCCGACCGCGGCTTGGATGTCTTCTTCGGTAAAGGAGACGGAGACGAGGGAGATGGGAGTGGACGTGACGGGCGTGCCGCCGCGGAGCGCGAGTGCGGCGGCGGCGGGACGGTCGAGAACGGCCGAGGTCTGTGTGGACATCTGTTGTTTTTCCTATGGAGGGCGGAAGCATAGCCGCTCGGAGTCAGGGGCAACTATGCGCGGTGCGCATCAGGTTGGGGCGCGGGAGAAGGCGTGAGCGCGAACAAAAGCACACCGGCGCTGCCACCGCATCGGACCCTGACAAACGGCGATCGCCGATGCGACATCGCTCAGTTCAGAAAAAACGACCGCCCCGGCTTTCGCCGTTTCGGTCGGTCGCTCCGTAGAGCGTTGCCTGCGAATGTTTCTTCTTGTTGCGAAAAGACTCGCAGGCCGAGGTCAATTACACTGCCCTTATTACTACTCGACCGCGCCCGTATGTCAAGCCCGAAGGAGGCGGCATGCCAACGGTCCTGGGACTGGACATCGGAAGCACCTCCATTGGATGGGCCTTGGTCGATGACTCGACCGGTCAGTTCAAGGCCTGCGGCGTTCGCGTTTTTCCTGAAGGGGTGGATCGGGATCAGAAGGGCGGTGAGCAATCCAAGAGCGCGGCGCGCCGGACAGCCAGGGGCATGCGCCGCCAGGTCGCGCGCCGTGCCCGACGCAAGCGCCGGCTCTACCGGCTCTTGACGTCTGCGGGACTCTTGCCCGCCGCCCCCGACCACGTGGATCGATTGGTGAACTCGGATCCCTATGTACTTCGCCAGCGGGCGTTGAGCGAGCGCTTGGAACCACATGAATTCGGACGCCTGCTCGTTCACCTGAATCAGCGGCGGGGCTTCCTCTCCAATCGAAAGAGCGATCGAGACGAGACCCAACAGAAAGGGCTGCTGAAGGAGATCAGCGAACTCGAATCCGCGATGAACGAGGTGCAGTCCCGCACTCTCGGCGACTTTCTGGCGAATCGGATTTCGACCGGCACCAATGCCCGGGGCACACCGCTTGTTCGTGTCCGCACGCTTCACACTCGGCGCTCCATGTTCGAAGAAGAGTTTGACGCGGTCTGGGGTGCGCAGGCTGCGCACCACCCCTCGATCCTTACGCCAGCGCTGCGCGATCGCGTCCGCGAGGAAATCTTCTTCCAACGCGACTTGAAGCCGCCGCCCAGGTGGCTCGTCGGCAAGTGTGAACTCGACCCCAAGCAGAAACGCTGCCCCCGAGCCGAGCGCCCCGCACAGCGATTCCGCATCCTTCAGGAAGCCAATAACCTCGCGCTCATCGACCGCGCCACAGGCGAAGTGCGCACGCTCAGCCAAGGCGAGCGGGCCATCGTTGTGGATCTTTTGTCACGCAAGGACAAGGTCAAGTTCGACGACATCCGCAAGAAGCTCGGCTTTCTCGAGTCCGTCCGATTCAATCTTGAAGGCCCGGATCGCGACAAACTCAAGGGACACGAAACCGACCACAAACTCGCGGGCAAGACAGCATTTGGCAAGGAATGGTGGACGCTCGACGCACCCAAGAAGGACCTCATCGTCCGCATTCTGATCCAGGAGACGGATGTCGAGAAGACCGTCAGCCGGCTCACGAGCGAGGCATCGCTCGACGATGAGACGGCCCGCCGCATCGCCCCGTTGAACTTCCCGGAGGGATACTCCTCCTACTGCCGCGCCGTGATCGAGCGCCTGTTGCCGCACCTCGAACGCGGCCTGAAGGTGATGGCGAACGACCCCAGCGACTCAGCAGTCCACGCGGCCGGATTCCTCCGCCCCGATCAACGCGAAATCAAGACGCACGACGCACTCCCACCGCCGCCACCACTCACGAATCCGATCGTTCGCCAGGCGATGTACGAGGTCCGAAAAGTCGTGAACGCGATCATCCACGAGTACGGCCGCCCCGACATCTTTCGCGTCGAACTCGCCCGCGAGGCGAGGATGTCGTTTGATCAGCGCAAGCGATTACGATTCGACAACGCCGATCGCCAAAGAGCACGCGCTGCCGCACGCGAAGAAATTGAGAGACTGGGGTCCAAGCCCACAGGCGAGGCGATCGACCGATGGATTCTCTGGAAGGAACAGCGCGAGCAGTGCATCTATTCGGGCAGGACCATCAGCCCTGCCCAACTGCTGGGCGGCGAAGTGCACATCGACCACATCCTGCCCCGCCACCGCAGCCTCGACAACTCCAAGATGAACAAGGTTGTCTGCTTCCGCGAATCCAATGCCGACAAAGGTGATCGAACACCCCGCGAATGGCTGGAGGGCTCTGACCCAAGTCGGTACGAAGAGGTGCTGCAACGTGCCGACCGTCTCCCGTTTGGCAAGGCCAGAAGATTCGGGGAGAAATCGATCGTCCTCGACGACTTTGTCAACCGCCAACTGACCGACACCGCCTACATCAGCCGCGCGACCTCTCAGTACCTCCGCTGCCTCGGCGCGAAAGTCGAGACTCAGCGCGGTCAGATGACCGCCGACCTGCGCCGCCTGTGGGGACTGAACAGAATTCTCGGCGCCAGCGAGAATCGCAAGAGCCGCGACGATCACCGCCACCACGCCGTGGACGCCGCCGTTGTCGCGCTCACCGACAAGAAGCGCCTGCACGCCTTGGCAAACGGCAACATGAAGTACATCAACCCGCCATTCGACGGTTTCCGCGAGCACGTTGCGGAAGCAATTACGTCGATTATCGTCTCGCACCGAGTCCGCCGCAAAGTCTGCGGGGCCCTTCACGAGGAGACGTTCTACGGTGCCACTCAGAAGCGCCCCCTCGCTCGCCGCATGCCTCCTGGTGGTCAAACGCGTCAGTGGGCCAAGGGGTGGACCGAAGACATCCGCGCTTTCGTCCGTCGCAAACCCCTATCCGCGCTCACCAAAGTCGCGGACCTTGACAAGGTGCGCGACCCGACCATCCGTGCCCTGCTGCAAGCTCATCTGAAGGCGCTTACCCCTTCGATCGGCCCCGCTGACAAGCTTCCGAAAGGTGTCTTTGATGGTCCGAACACGCCGAAGATGCCGTCGGGAGTCCCGATCCGCAAGGTGCGCATGATCGAGGAGAGCGAGACGATCGAGCCTGTGAGCGATCGTCGCGCATTCCAGAACGTGAAGTCCGGAAGCAATCACCACATCGCGTACTACGAGGTGGTGGACAAAGGCAAGAAGCGCTGGGAGGCTCGCGTCACCACGATGCTCAAGGCAGCGCGACGCGCCTGTGCCACGCCGAGGCAGGCGATTATCGATCGCGATGTCGTCGAAGGTGGGCGATTTGTGATGGCTCTGGCCATCGGCGAGGCCTTCACAATCGAGGATGCTCACGGGCCACCGAGGGTTTGCATCGTCCGTCAGGCCGACCAGCGTTCAATGCGCGTGTACTACAAAGAACATCACGACGCCCGTGAGAGCAGCGATCTCAAGAAGGAAAACCTGTACTTCAGCCCCCCGCGCATGCGCGATGCCAAGGCATCGAAGGTCACGATTGACCCGCTCGGTCGCATCCGCCGCGCCACAGACTGACCAAATGGTCAAGCGCACGATCGAAATCTCCACCGAGGGAATGCACGTGTGCGTGCAGGATCGGCAGTTGCTGATCCTGCCCCACGGCAAGAAGAAGTCCGAATGCGACGCCCGCAACCGAGTCCCCGCTGAGGATGTCGGCTTTGTCGTTGTCGACCAGCGCGACACTACCTACTCGCAATCGGCTCTCGCGCTCATGGCGGGCTCCGGGGCCGTTCTCGTCGTCTGCGGCGACGACCACCTCCCCATCGGTCTTTTACTCCCGATGGCCGAGCACACCGAAGTCGTGTGGCGCATCGACAGCCAGATCAGCGCAGGCCGCGTCGTGCTCAAGCAGATGTGGGCCGAGATCGTCGAGGCGAAGGTGCGCGCACAGGCCAGTCTGCTGACGAGGAACTCAACCGCTCGCGACGAGATCGATTCGCTCTCGCGTCGTGTGCGCTCGGGCGACCCCGACAACATCGAGGCTCAGGCCGCGCGCTACTACTGGCCCGCGATGCTCGGAGAGGATTTTCGGCGCACTCCCGGAAAGCCCGACGGTGGCGTGGCAAACGTCTTCCTCGATTACGGCTACGCCCTGTTGCGTGCCGCCGTTGCACGCACCCTCGTTGGGGCGGGCCTAATTCCCGCCATTGGCATCAAGCACTCAAACCGCTCCAATGCGCTCTGCCTCGCCGACGATCTGATGGAGCCGCTGCGTCCCATGGTGGATCGGCGCGTGCGATCGCTCATGCTCCAGGACCGTAAGACCCTCGACCCAAGTGCCAAACGAGGCCTGCTCCCTTTGCTCAGCGAGGCGGTTCGCACCAGCGCGGGAATCGGTCCCCTTCACGTTGTCCTGCCTCGTTACATCTCTTCCTTCGCGGACCGCCTGACAGGAGGCAAGACGCCTCTCGAAACACCCGAACTAACGGAGGTGCCCGGGCTGTGACAACGCATGCCCCATCTGAGCAGTTACCGCTGCATGTGGGTCCTTGTAATGTTCGACCTCCCGGTGGACACCAAGGCCGCTCGGCGCGCCTACGCTGTTTTTCGCAAGAAACTTCTCAGGGACGGTTTCACCCGTGTCCAGTTTTCCGTCTACGCCCGCCACTGCGCCAGCCGTGAGAACGCGGCGGTCCACACCGGGCGCGTCGGGCGTTTCGTTCCCGACGACGGCGAAATCCGGATCGTCCTGCTCACCGACAAGCAGTTCGAGCGCATGGAGATTTTCTGGGGAAAGCGCCGAAGGCAACCCGAACCGCCACCGGCCCAACTCGAGTTTTTCTGAGTCGGGTCGGCCGCAAGTTCTGGCGGATCAGGCGCTTACGCGGCGGGTAGTGTAATTGACCTCAGCCCGCGAGCAATCCGCAACCGTACGGGCTTTGAGGACCCGGCGCGCGTTAGTGTAATTGACCTCAGCCCGCGAGCAATCCGCAACATCTGGATGATGCTCCGCCGGCGGTCGTCTAGTGTAAT
>Ga0187894_10002469_pt1 | contig 22059 bp, 18 predicted proteins | sample GBC1701081metaG_FD_136650 | JGI IMG/M metagenome (GOLD analysis project Ga0187894, IMG submission 136650) | White microbial mat communities from a lava cave in the Kipuka Kanohina Cave System on the Island of Hawaii, USA - GBC170108-1 metaG ... | reverse complement strand
GGACCTCGCCCTCGAAGGCCCAGGCTTCTTCATCGTGAACCGGGGAGACCAGCAGTACTTCACCCGCGCCGGCGCATTCCAGCGCAACAGCCTGAATCAACTCACAACGATTCAGGGTGACCGCGTGCAGGGCTACGGCATCGACGAGGACTTTGTGCTTCAGACCGGTTCGCTGGTGGACATCACCATCCCGCTCGGAACCCTGCCGCTCCAGCAGGCCACCTCGAGCGTGATCTTCAACGGAAACTTGAATCAAGCCGGGCCCACGGCAACGCAGGGGTCGCTCCTGCAGTTCACCGATGCGGCCATCGCGAGCGGCGCGACGCTTCTCACGGCGCTCGGCGGCGGCACGGCTGTCGTCGCGGGAGATGAGTTCCGAGTGTCGGGCGCTTCTCGCGGAGGCAAGCTGGTCCCCGATGCGGTGTTCACGGTGGGCGGCGGCTCGACGATCGACGACCTCATGACGTTCTTGCAGGATGCGCTCGGCGTCGTGCCCGATGGCGGCTTCACAACCGGTGAGCCAACCGGCGGACCCGAGCCCGGTGATTACACAGTCAGCGCCGGGCTCGTGGACTTTGTCGGCAACTGGGGGACCGCCAACGACCTGGTAATCGATGCAGGCAATCTGCAACTCCTGGACAGCACCGGCGCCGGCAAGACCAATCCCCTAGGCGTGGCGAAACTGGCCTCTGCGGACGGCGAGTCTGTGCGGACTTCCTTCACCGCCTACGACTCCGTCGGCAATTCGATCGCCATAGATGTCACAATGGTCAAGGCGTTTCAGGACTCCACGGGGACGTATTGGCGTTCGTTCCTCCACTCGGATGATGACACCGATTTGGCGCTCGCGCTCGAGAGCGGCGACCGCACAGGCACGTTCAGCGATGCCATGCCGCTCCTCCAGTTCGACGAGTTTGGCCGCATCCTGCCCACATCGGCCCAAATCCCTGTCGAGATCGACCGGCTGAACATCGGGTCCGTCGATCCGCTGAACGTCACGCTGAACTTCGCGAGCGGCTCCGATGCCGTGACATCCATTTCTGATGAGGGCGGAGGCTCGACACTTGTGGCCACATTCCAGGACGGCGCACCGCTCGGCGTTCTCTCGAGTTTCTCCGTCGGCACAGACGGCGTCATCACAGGCGGATTCACCAACGGCCTGACGCGAACGATCGGCCAGATCGCCATCGGCGTATTCACGAACCCCGAGGGCCTGATCGACGTGGGCGACAATCTCTTCCGCACCGGCGCCAACTCCGGGGCGGCCCTCATCACCACGCCGTTGAACCTCGGCGCGGGCCGCATCCTCGGAGGCGCCCTGGAGCTCTCCAACACCGACCTGAGTCAGGAGTTCATCAACATGATCCTCACTTCGACGGGCTACTCGGCTTCCTCCCGGGTCATCACCACCACCGACCAGTTGATCCAGCAACTCCTGACGCTCGGCGCCTGATCCTTGGGGTCGCGCTGAAGCCGGTCCGCGAAACGTCCGATAGCCGGGGTCAGGGGAATCCTGGTTTCCAAGGGACGTTCGCGCATGGTCGAATGGGCCGACATTGATCCTTCTGCGGTTCTCGGAGGCCCTCTCGACGTCGGGCTGCTTGTCGTCGTGTTCGGACTGAGCGGCTGCGCCGCGATTGCTGCCTGGCTCGCGGGCCGAGTACTGGCCTCGAGCGGCGGGCTGCGGCGTCGGCGATTGATGCCCCCTTTCGATCAAACGGCCGAAGCCTCGTTCCGGATCCGACGCCCTGCGGATGACCCGCAACGCAGGGCCGCCGCTTGACGAAATGCCCTGCGCCCTCAACCGGTTTCAAGGCGCTCCTCACCCTCGGCCGCCGCTTATCGGTGCACTCCGGGGTGCCCCAATCACCCGAGTTTTCCGGGAATAACGGCCCTTCCCGGTCGGGGCCACGGGTGTCGTTCCCGCAAAGCGCAGGATGTGCCCGAACCAAGCCGAAATCATGGGCAGAGCTGTCGATGTCGATCGGTCACGCCGGGCCCAGGTGAGGGAGACAGTCGCGAGCCCGGCGATGGAGGTCCGCGCTTCGGCAGCACGCCGGGAGCCCGGGCCGTACGCGGACTGTCCGTAGCGTAAGGAGCCCGGGATGGCCAAGGAACCAGCACCAGCACCAGCCCCCGCCGCCGAGCCGCCCAAGAAGCAGGGTCTGCCGGTCAAGACCATCGCGGTGGTCGTCGTCATGTTGGTGGTCGAGGCGGCCCTTGTCGTTGGCGTCATGACGATGCTGGCCAAGCCCGCTGAGGTCCACGGCATCGGTCTCGAGACCGATGAGGCCGCCAAGCTGGAAATCCCGGTCGAGATCCCGGTGCTCAGCGAGAAGTTCACGAACAACTCGTCCGGTCGTGTGTGGATCTGGGACGCGGAGATTCTCGTCAAAGTTAAGACCAAGCACGCGGGCCAGGACCCGGCGGGCGACAAGGCCGGCGACCACGGCACAGGCTCCGGCGGGGACAAGAAGTCCAAGGGCCATGGCAGCCGCGGCATGAACGTGCGCGAAGAGCTCGCGACGCGCATGGCTGAGGTCCGCACGGGCATCGGCGCGATCTGGAGCAGCGCCCAGCACAGTTACTTCACCGAGCCCGGGCGCGAGACTCTCACACGCCAGGTCCTCGAGTACCTGCGCGGCGTCTTCGAGCGCGATGCCGAAGGCGAGGAGCGGATCCAGGCCGTTCTCATCCCGCGCTGCATCGGATTCCCCGCCGACTATTAAGCGGATCACTGGGCTTGCCGCCGCGCAGGCCTTGCGCAGGCGACCGAGGCAAGCGATCCATTCCTGCGCCCGGAAACTGACGACCCGCGCGCGCCGATGCCGATAAGCAGTGCCACCGATTCCCCGACATCGGGGCTCGGTGGCCTCGTGCATCGCGTTCGGCATGCGGCGGAGCCCGCCATGGCAGACGAAGCGCCGACCAATCCCGAGAAGCCCGATGCGTCGGGCGCTCCCGCGCCGAATCAGTCGGCCGAGGCGATCGCCTCGGAGGCGCTCGCCGCCGCCGAAGCCGCAGCGCAGACGATCAGCCAGAACGCCCCCGGGCCGGGTGCGACCGCGTCCGGCTCATCCGCCGGTCCCACGGATCCGCAACCTCTGACCCTTGCGGATCATGCGACTGCGGGCGCAGCCCCGCGCGCTGCCGCGCCGGAGGGACTCGACCTTCTCGCGGATGTGAACCTGCACGTCAAGATCGAACTCGGCCGCACGCGCATGCTGGTGGAAGACGTGCTGCGCCTGGGCGAGGGTTCCGTAGTCGAACTGGACAAACTCGCCGGTGACCCCGTGGACATTTTCGTGAACGAGCGCCATGTGGCCCGCGGCGAGGTGCTCGTGCTGAACGACAACTTCTGCGTGCGAGTCAACGAGATCCTCGCACAGGTCGGCGCTGAGCCTGATTGACGATGTGAGCATTGCGGGGGCGAGGATCGCCCCAAGTGCGGCGGAGCCGCGGCATGAGAATCGGATCCACACTACAGTTCGGTTGCGCCTGCCTCTTCGTCTGCGCCTTGGCCCTGCTGCCCGGCGCCGCGGCGGCATCGGATGCAGATCCCGGTACGACTCCCGCTGAACCACTGAAGCAACCGGGAGCCGCGCTCGAAGCCCAACCTCCGCCTTCGCTCGAACCGGACGCGAATTCAGCCGCCTCGAGCCCTCCCGCGGCTTCCAGCACCGTGGAAGATGCGCCGCTCGGTTCGAAACCGACGTCGCGAGCCGTACCCCGCGCGCCGGCCGGCGCCGGGTCCTCGTGGACCTCATCGACGACGGCGCGAACGGCTGGTGCGCTTGCCATGGTCGTGGGGCTCGCATTCCTGGCGCGATTCATCGTTCAACGGATGGTCTCCAGGTCGAGCGGCCTCGGTGCGCAACTCGGCCCCGGCGGACGTGCCCCATCGGGCGTGCTTGAAGTGCTGGGGCGCTACCCCGTCGGTCGCGGGCACACGCTCGTGCTCCTGCGCATGGATCGGCGAGTCTTGCTGCTCGGTCAATCCGCGACGGGCTTCACCACGCTAGCCCAGACGAACGATCCCGATGAAGTCGCGTCGCTGCTCATCAAGACGCGCGATGAGGAGGATGCCACGATCTCCTCTCGCTTCACATCGGTCCTGCGCGAAATCGAGTCCGATCCCGCTGTCCTCACCGACGACTCGGACTTGCGTGCCGCCGAGACCAACTGGCCGCCCAGCGACGGTGCGAATGAGGCCGCAGATGGCGCGGTGGGCGACCTGCGTCGGCGCCTCTTCGGCGCCAAGGGGCTCACCGCGTGATCGCCCGCTGCGCCTCAATGCTGGCGATTGTCCTGAGCGCATTGGCGCTCGTCGCGCCTCAGGCGCTCGCTCAGGCTGCGTACGGTCCGCCCGCGCAGGATGTCGCGCTCGTCGGCCCACCCGCGCCCGATTCGATCTCGGTCGATCCTGGGCTGAGCGACGATCCGGCCCTGCTTGCCAACCCACTGGCGGTGATCGAGAACGCGGCGAAAGCGATGCCGGGCGGTGGCATCAAGGGCGGCCTTTCGGGCGCGCTCAACATCGTTGTGCTCCTGACGGTGCTGGCTCTTGTGCCCACCATCGTGGTGATGTGCACGTGCTTTGTGCGTTTCATCATCGTCATCGGCCTGCTCAAGCAGGCCCTCGGAACTCAGACGATCCCTCCCGCGCAAGTGATCACGACGCTCGCCCTGTTCATGACGCTGCTGGTGATGGGGCCGACACTCAGCCGGATCCACGCGGAAGCCATCGTGCCTTACAACGAGGGCCGCATCACGAGCCAGGTCGAGATGTGGGAGCGGGCGCGCCAGCCGCTTCGCGATTTCATGTTCGCGCAGATCGAGGCGGCTGACAACTGGTCCGCCGTCTACACCGTGCTCGAATACCGCGGAGTGGACACATCGCACCCGGAGCGCCTCAAGCGGTCCGACGTGGACATGCTGACTCTCGTCCCCGCCTTCATGCTCAGCGAACTGAAAGTCGCCTTCCTGATGGGATTCCGCGTCTACCTTCCCTTCCTCGTTATCGACATGGTCGTTTCGAGCCTGCTGATCTCGATGAGCATGATGATGCTCCCGCCCGTGCTCATCAGCCTGCCGTTCAAGCTGTTGCTCTTCGTCCTCGTGGACGGCTGGCAACTCGTGGTCGGGAGCCTGCTGACCAGCGTCGCTCAGCCGACGCCCGGCGCAGCCGCCGCCGCCGGAGTGTTCGGCGCCGCCGGGGCCGGGCTCGCATTCCTGTTTGGACCCGTCGCGGCGCCCGGCGCCCTCGCCTAGCGATCAACACCCGGAGCCCCACGTGGCCATCGACGAATCAACTCTTGATCTCATCCGCCAATCGCTTCTGATCGCGATGCGGATCATGGCGCCGATCCTTGCGGCGGGCGTCTTCATCGGCTTGATCATCAGCCTCTTCCAGTCCGTCACGTCCATTCAAGAACAGACGCTGGCCCTCGTCCCCAAGATCCTCGTCATGGCCATCGTGACGATCGCACTTCTTCCATGGATCGTCGTCCGGCTCGTCGAGTTCTCGATCGAGATGTTCCGACTCTCATGATGCGCCGGGGGTGATCCGTGCCGTTCTCCGATGCGATCGTCAGCCACCTGCCGAATCTGGCGCTGGTGGTCGCGCGGCTGGCCGGGCTCTTCGTGCTCGCGCCGCTGGTCTCAAGCGCCGTCGTGCCCGCCAGGTTCCGCGCGCTGATCGCCCTGTCGCTGGCTCTGGCGATCTACCCAACGATCGATCACGCGCAGATGATCCCTCGCTCGCTGGGTCTCTACGACCTCTTGCCTCTGCTCGCGGGCGAATTGCTCCTCGGCGCCAGCATCGGGCTTGTGGCCGCGCTCCCGCTCATCGGGGCCCAGATGGGCGGCCTGATCGCGGGGCAGCAGATGGGCCTGGGGCTCGCATCTGTCCTGAATCCGGCGATCGACATCGAGGGCGATTCCGTGAGCCAGTTCCTGTTCTTTCTGGCGATGGGCCTCTATCTGGCCGCCGGGGGCGTGGAACTGCTCTTCGGCGCGCTGCTCGGGACCTTTGCAACGCTGCCCGCAGGCGGGCTGAGTCTTGGGTCGCCGCCGCTTGAAGTCCTCACAGGGGTGCTCCAATCGGGCACGGAACTCGCGCTGCGAGTCGCGCTGCCGCTTCTGGCCGTCCTGTTCCTCGAGACCATCGCGGCCGGCTTCATCTCGCGCAGCGTCCCATCGCTCAACTTCATGGCGTACGGCTTCCCGCTGCGCATCATGCTCGGTCTGCTGGTCGTCGTCAGCGCGCTCCTGTCGCTCGGCGATGTGATCGAGGCGGAGGTCGGGTCGGTGCTCGACGGCATCGGCGCCTGGCTATCGGAATCACCGGTCCCGGACGGAGCGTGACACAGTGGCGGAAGACCTCGGCGAAAGGACCGAAGAACCGACGGAGCGCCGGCGCATCGAAGCGCGCGAGCGCGGCCAGGTGGCGCGCAGCACCGACCTCTCCGCCGCCATCCTGCTCCTTGCAGCGGTGGTGCTGGCGATTCCTCTCGCGGAATTCATGCTCCGCGGGCTCACGTCGCTGGTGCGCCACACGCTCGGCCCGGAGATGCTCGGCGTGGGCCTGACGCTCGAAAGCCTGGCCCCCGATCTTCGCCTGAGCGGCTTCGAGTCGGCGCGCATGGCGGTCCCGGCGATGCTCGTGCTTTCGGTCATCGCCCTGGCCGGCTCCATGACTCAGGTCGGGCTCGGCTTCTCGATGCAGCCCCTCGAGCCTCGACCGGAGCGGCTCAACGCGGTGCGCAACCTCTCTCGCCTCGCCAACCGGCGCGCGTTCGTCAAGGGGTTGCTCGACCTGGCCAAGATGCTCGCGATCGCGGGGATCGCATGGACCGTGATCTCCGCCGATTATTCGCGCCTCGCCGCCCTCGCCAACACCGACCTTGCCGCCGGCATGATCGAAGTCGCGAAGATGTCCCGCGACCTGGCTCTCTGGATCGTGGCGCTGCTGCTCATCCTCGGGATCATCGACTTCCGCTACCAGCGGTGGCAGTGGCTCAAGGACCTGCGCATGACCAAGCAGGAAGTGAAGGACGAGCGCAAGGCCAGCGAGGGCGACCCGGATGTCAAGGCCCGACGGCTGCGCCTGGCGCGGCAGGTCGCCCTGCAGCGCATCGGGCTGCACGTGCCAAAGGCCGATGTCGTCGTGACGAACCCGACCCACTTCGCGGTGGCGCTCAAGTACGACCCGCAGGCCAGGATGCGCGCCCCGCGCGTCATCGCCAAGGGCGCGGACTACCTCGCCATGAAAATCCGATACGTGGCGGCCGCGGCCGGAGTCCCCGTGCTCGAGCGCCCCGCGCTCGCGCGGGCCCTCTACGCGCAGGTGCCCGTCGGAAAAGAAATCCCGCCGGAGCACTACGAAGCGGTGGCCGAGGTGTTGGCCTTCGTCTATCGCATGGAGAACCGATCCGCGGCTTAGGGCTTGATCAAGGAATAGCGCTGAATGGCGGAATTGACGGCGACATTGGGCGAGGGCTGGCTGGCGAGGATCGCGCGCTACCGAGGCGTCATCGTCCCCATTTCGTTCGTGATGCTCGTCGCCGTCATCGTCGTCCCGCTCCCGCCGTTCCTCATGGATGTGTTGATCTCGATGAACATCGCGCTGGCGGTGATCATCCTCATGACCACCATGTACATGGAGGAGCCGCTTGATTTCTCTGTGTTCCCATCGCTGCTCCTCGGAACAACGCTGTTGCGCCTCGTCCTCAACGTGGCGTCGACTCGCCTGATCCTCACCGCCGAAGCCGCCAGCCCCGAACAGGCGGTCAACGTGGCGGGGCGAGTGATCTCGACGTTCGGGTCGTTCGTCGCGGGCGGTTCGCTGATCGTCGGCGTGATCCTGTTCCTCATCCTGATTGTCGTTCAGTTCGTCGTGATCACCAAGGGCGCGACGCGCATCAGCGAGGTCGCCGCCCGATTCACGCTGGACGCCATGCCCGGCAAGCAGATGGCGATCGACGCCGATCTCAACGCGGGCATCATCAACGAGCAGGAAGCACGCACGCGCCGTGAGCGGATCGCGCAGGAAGCCGACTTCTTCGGCGCCATGGACGGCGCCAGCAAGTTTGTCCGCGGTGACGCGATCGCGGGATTGATCATCACGGCCGTCAACATCCTCGGCGGCTTCGTCATCGGCTGGCTCGTCAAGGGCTGGGATGTGGCCCGTACCGCGGAAGTCTTCACGATCCTGACCATCGGCGACGGCCTCGCGTCCCAGATCCCAGCGTTCGTGATCGCGATCGCCTCGGCGCTCGTCGTCACGCGCTCGGGGTCCAAGACCGACCTCGGCAGCGAGATGACCGGGCAACTCACGGGCAACCCGATCGCCCTGGGTATCACGGCGGGCTTCATCCTTCTGCTGGCGCTCACGCCGCTCCCGACTCTTCCCTTAAGCGTGCTCGGGTCGGTGATCGGTCTCGGCGCATGGACAATGCGCCGGCGCGAGCGCCAGCGCCGGGATAGCGAACGAAGGGCCGCCGTCGAGGCCGCCCGTCCGCCCGCCGCTCCGCCGGTTGAAGACCTGTTGAAGGTGGACACTCTCGAACTGGAAGTCGGCTACGGCCTTGTCAGTCTCGTTGATGCTCAACAGGGCGGCGACCTGCTCGAGCGCATCGCCGCCATCCGCCGCCAACTGGCGGCCGAATTGGGGCTCGTCATGCCCCCAGTGCGGATCCGCGACAACGTGACTCTCCAACCGACGCATTACAGAGTGAAGATCCGAGGCAGCGTGGTGGCAGAAGGGGAGTCGCGCCCCGGCATGCTTCTGGCGATGGACTCGGGAATCGCGACGGGCAAGATCAGCGGCATCGCGACGAAGGAACCGGCGTTCGGCATCGACGCCTGGTGGATCGAGCCTGCCGCGCGCCAGCGCGCCGAGGGAATGAACTACACGGTCGTGGACCCGACCAGCGTCCTCACAACGCATCTCGCCGAAATCGTGCGCAGCCACGCCGACGAACTGCTCACCCGCGAAGAGGTCAACAACCTGCTCACCCAGCTGCGGCAGCGCGCCGCCAAACTCGTGGAGGACACCGTTCCGAAAGTCATCGGCCCCGGCGAACTCCAGAAAGTCCTTCAGGCCCTCTTGCGAGAGAGAGTGCCGATCCGCGATCTGGAAACCGTCCTCGAAACACTCTCCGATTGGTCCGGCAAAACCAAAGACCTCGAAGTCCTCACGGAGTACGTGCGAAACGGTCTGCGCCGATCGATCTGCCAGCAGTTCGCGGCACCGGCGGACGCGGGCTCACCCGGGGCGGCGCGCCGGAGCCCATGGCGCATTGTTTGCGTGACGCTGGACCCTTCGCTCGAGGACCTGATCAACGGCTACATCGACCGGTCGCCGGCCGGAACGATGCTCACGATGCCCGCCAGCGTCGCAGGCATGATCGCGAGGCGCATCGGAGACGCCCTCAAGCCGGTCACCGGTGCGGGGCATCAGCCTGTGGTCATCGCGTCGCCGCAAGTGCGGGCCCAGGTGCGTCAGGTGCTCGAACCGTTCGTGCCCAACGTCGCCGTGCTGGGCTACAACGAAATCGTGCCCGGCATAGAAGTCGAGTCGATGGGCCTCGTCACCGCGCCAGAATCCGGGGCGAATTCCTTGGGCGTGGTAGGCGCGGCGGCGTGACTTGCCGCTCTGTTCTCTCTAGCCGCGAGCCTTGCCGAGTCGATGCACATTCCGGCCTTGAGAGCCGGCCCGCGCGGCCTGGTGTTTCGAGTCCTGCCCGGTCGGAGACCGGACCGTCGTGCCACGGAGGGCAGTGTGACCATCAAGACCTACCGCGGGAAGTCCCTCTCTGACGCCCTGTCCAAGGTGAAAGTCGAACTCGGGGCGCAGGCGGTCATCCTCCACACCAGGACTTTCCGCACCGGCGGGTGGCTGGGTCTGGGCCGTCGCAGCATCACCGAGATCACCGCGACCAGCGATGAGCGGGTTCGTGCCATGGTTGCAGCGCGATCGAACCGGCGGGTCGCCGCCCCGCCCAAACCTCAAGCGCCTCCCGATGCCGCCTGTCGGCGCGCACCAGTCGCCGGCTCTCGAACGCCGCAGGCCGCGACCGTTCTGCAAGCCTCCCCACGCGCCGCGCCGCCCGAGACCGCCCAGTCGTCCATCAAGGAAGTCGCGCGGTTGATCGTGGCCGCTTCTGCTCAGTCCCCGATCGAGCAGGAAGTGGCGGCGATCAAGCGCATGGTGTCGCAGATGCTGCGCTCGCAAGGTGGGCAGATGCCCTCGATGCCGGAGCCGCTTCTGGGCTGCTACCTGCGATTGCTCGAGGCCGAAGTGGCCCGTGAGATCGCGGATGAAATCGTCGGGCGCGTGCGAGACGAACTTGAGCCCGAAGAACTCCAGGATCCCGGCGTGGTCCAGCAGGCTGTGCTCAGGGGACTCTCAGGTCATATTCAGGTGGCCGCCGACGCGGCGAAAGTGGGGAGGGCGCCGGACGGCCGCCCCCTCACGATCGCCCTGGTCGGGCCGACAGGAGTGGGCAAGACAACGACGGTTGCAAAGCTCGCGGCGACCTACCGCCTGCGCCAGGGCCGGCGCGTCGGCCTGATCACATGCGACACGTTTCGGATCGCCGCGGTCGAACAACTCCGCACCTACGCGGACATCATCGGCCTGCCGCTCCGAGTGGTCATGACGCCGGCCGAGATGCGCAGCGCTTGCGCCGCGCTCTCGGAGTGCGAGGTCATCCTCATCGACACCGCCGGTCGCGCCCCGACCGATTCAAAGCGCCTGGGCGATCTCCGAGAGATCATCTCAGCTGCGTCGCCCCACCAGGTTCACCTGGTGCTCTCCAGCGCGAGCAGCGAAGCCGCCTTGCGCAGCGCAGCCCAGAGGTTCGAGGCCCTGGGCTGCGACCGACTCATCCTGACCAAGCTGGATGAGGCCATGAACTTCGGCGTGCTCGTGAACGCTGCCCGGCACGTGAAGGCCCGTCTCTCCTTTGTTACCACCGGCCAGGAGGTCCCCGATCAAATCGAGGCCGGCAACGCCGACCGGCTGGCAAGGCTGGTCATGGCCGGGGAGCGCAGCCCGTGACGGCGGCCACGCTGACTTCGCTCGCGGGCGGGCATTTGCTCGATCAGGCAGATCGCCTCAGATCCCTGGTTCACGAACTCGCGGCCGATCCCGCACGAGCGGATGCAGGGGATCCCACGCCACATACAGCCCGGGTCATCGCTGTCGCTTCTGGCAAGGGAGGCGTGGGCAAGACCAATATCTCGGTCAATGTCGCGCTCGCGATGGCCCAATCGGGTTGGAACACGACGCTGCTCGACGGCGATCTAGGACTGGGCAACGCCGACCTGATGCTCGGGCTCGCCCCTCGCCGACACTTGGGTCACGTGCTTGATGGCAGGCATTCACTGGACGAAGTCGTCGTCCCCGTTGCGTCTCGCCTCCGCCTCGTGCCCGGTGCGTCGGGCATCGCCCGCCTTGCGGACCTGGACGAAGGTTCATTCAGGCGCTTGCTCGGCATCCTCCGTTCGCTCGAAACGACCAGCCAGGTCCTGATCATCGACTGCGGCGCCGGGATCGGTTCGGGTGTGCTCTCCCTCGTGGCAAGCGCCGATGTGGCCGTCATCGTGACCACGCCCGAGCCGACCGCGATCGCCGACAGTTACGCGCTGGTCAAGTGTCTGGTAGGAAGCGCCGAGAACTCGCCGAACGGTGCGGTGCGGCTCGGACTTGTCATCAATCAGGCGCACTCCGATGGTGAAGGAAGAGGCGTGCACGCCCGCGTCGCGGGCGCGTGCGAGAAGTTCCTCCGCTGTCCTCTTCCACTGCTCGGAATCGTTCCGACAGACGCTCACTTCGCGCATGCGGTGCGCGATCGGCGGCCGTTGATTGAGCTGCACGCCAGATCCTCCGGCGCGCGCGCAATTCGGGATCTGTCAGCATCTCTGTGCGCCTTCTCGCACCTTCCTGACCCTTGTGGTGCTTCCGAAACCGGGCTTGTTCGCCGTCTGCTAGGGCGCTTGGGCGTGAACCTGTAGCGGTCGAAGCGCGGTGCGGTCGCGCGTCCCGCAGCAATCGCCGAGCGCGGTCCCAAAGCGCGCCGATAGAAGTCTCTCGGGCATGATTGCGCCCACGGTCGGCCAGAGGGAAAACGGAATTGAACGATCGGTTTCCTGTTCAGGCGGTCGCCGCATGCGTTGCGCTAGGCGCCTTTGGTGTCGCACTGATCGGAGCGATCGTCGCGGAACGTCCGGCGCACGAGGCGCTGGCAAGCGCACTTTGGGCGCTCCTCGCCGGGGAAGTCGCCGGCCTGATCGCGGCGGGCGTGCTCGCCGCGGCACTGCGCGAGTCCATGAGCGACTACCGGCGCACCCGACCGATTCCCACTCTTGACGACTCAGGCGCCGCCGCGAGGGGCAAGCGTCACCGGGAGAGTTGATCGCGTGTCCCAGACATGGCGTAGCTATTTATCCGTCTCGATTGTTGAAGCGCCCTTGTGCGGCGGTTCAAAGCGCGGTTATACTCTGCGCGTCGCCGCCCAAGGATGGGCGCCTGCCGCGAGTCTCTCGCGGCCCACGAGGTGGTCAAGGAGCGGACCATGACATCGGCGAGAGTTGAAGCCAGGCCAGCAGGCGGCGCCGCATCGTCGCGCCGTCGTCGCGTCTCTCAACCGGTCGAAACGAGGACGGAGACTCGCCAGGCGCTGAAAGAGCGCCTCGATCGCACTCCGATCCGCCAGATCTGGGAGCAGTATCAGCGCAACCCGTCGGAGGCGATGCGCAACTACCTGATGGAGAAGTTTCTCCATGTGGTGCGCTACAACGCCGAACGCATCTCGGCGAGATTGCCCGACGAGGTGGACATCGAAGACCTCATGTCCTCCGGGTTGTTCGGCCTGATGGACGCGATCGACGCTTTCGATCTCGCGCGTGGCGTGAAATTCGAGACGTACTGTGCACCGCGTATCCGCGGCGCCATCCTCGATGAGCTGCGTTCGATGGACTGGGTGCCGCGCCTCGTGCGCCACCGCACCGCCAAGGTCGAGCAGGCCCGCATGGGCCTGGAGATGGAACTGGGACGCGCGCCGACCACCGATGAGATCTCCTCTCGCCTCGGCGTCGATTCCGAGGAGCTCAAGAAGATCCTCAAGGACAGCTCCGCGGTGAGCATCAGCAGCCTCTCGCGTCGCTGTTTCAACACCGATTCCAGCCGCGAAATCCACGAGATCGATGTGATCGAGGACTCGCGCCAGAACAGCCCGATCACCGACATCCAGCGCCGCGACCTGAAGGACCTCCTGACCAAGGGCCTCAGCCGCGCCGAGCGCCTCATCGTGATCCTCTACTACTACGAGGAGATGACGATGAAGGAGATCGGCGCCACGCTCGACCTGTCCGAATCGCGCGTCAGCCAGATGCACTCCTCGATCCTCGCCCGACTCAAGGCGCAGATGCAGCACCGCTCGCGCGAGTTTGAGCCGACGGAGTAGCCCGCGCCCCGACACGCGCCGGACCGGCTTGCCGACCGGACTTCGCCGTGTTCTGCTTTCGCTGTGGATGAAGCCCGCACGCACGCGTACGTCGCGCTCGGATCCAATCTCGGCGATCGTGAGTCGAATCTCGTTCGCGCCTTCGACGCCTTGAGCGCGCTGCCGGGCACGGCGCTGATCGCGCGATCTCGCGTCATCGAGACCCCGCCGGTCGGCCCGCCCGGACAGGGACCCTATCTCAATGCGGCCGCGGCGTTGCGCACGTCGCTCAGCGCTCGTGCGCTCCTCGAGGGCCTGCAGGCGATCGAAGAGCGGGCCGGCCGCAAGCGCTCGCGTGAGACGCGTTGGGGCCCTCGGGAGATCGATCTCGACCTCTTGCTGATGGGCGACCAGATCATCGCGGAGTCGGGGCTCATCGTGCCGCACCCGCGCATGCACGAGCGACGGTTCGTCCTCGCTCCGCTCGCCGAGATCGCCCCCGACGTCGTGCATCCCGTGCTTGGCGCGAGCGTACAGACACTGCTCGAACGCCTGGATGCCCCCCAATAGGATTCCCCGCGATGTTTCGCCGTGCGCCGATCACCGCCGTCCTTGCCATTTCTCCTGCGGCGCTCGCGCAGCCGCCGCTGGCGCCCGAAGCGGGGGAGCGTCTGCCGGTCGAGCCGGCCGCCGTCCTCCGCACGATACGCGGCGCGTACCACGATCGCGCCGTGTCGGAGGAGATCGAAGTCCGGTTTCGCGCGGGAGGTCAGGACCGCACAGAGCGAATCGGCCTGGTCCTGCTCCCCGGCGCCCGATGCTCCCTCGACCTCGGGCAGACGTTTGCTTGGTTCGAAGCGGGGGCGCTGCGGATCGTTCACGCTCTCGACGAGCGCGCATTCTTCCAGGCGGATGCGGGCCCCGATGGCCCTCTCCCGCTGCTCGAAGCGACGCTTCCGCCCCTCCCCGTGCCGCAACTCTGGCTCGGTCTCACGCCGCCGGGCGAACAACTGCGCTCGCTGACGAAGTACGCGCGGAGCATCCGCTGGACCGGCGCGGAATTGCGCGACACCGGGCGGGAGCAACTGGCACTGCTGCGGGGCGAGGCGGATCGGTCGGTCCTCGAAATCGAGGCGGATCCATCATCGGGCCGGCTGCGTCGCGTCTCGTTCACGCTCGATCAGGGCAGCGCTCGCATCGATCTGACCGTCACGAATCGACCGATCGATGCCAGCGCTCCCATCGGTCGTGATGTGAGCCGGCGCGAGCGAGTGAACACCCTCGAGGAACTGCGCCCGCGCATCGGCGACTTGCGCATCGGCGATGTGCTGCCCGAGATGATCCTTCCCGGGGCCCTGGAGGCCGATGGTGTGGCGCACATCCAGGGTCCGGGCGTGATCGTCCTGTTCCGGCGGTGGGGGAGCCCTGCCGCGAGCGCGGCTGAGGCCGCGCGCCGCTTCACCGCCGCCGATCCGCGGCGCGTGTTCTGGCCGGTGTTCGTGATCGATCCGATCGAACCGAGGGCGCTCGGGCGGACCGTCGATGTGCGCAGCGCGGTCGGCGGCGGGGCGGTGTTCAAGTCGCTCTCCCCGGCCACGACGATCGATCGGTTCGCGGAACAGGCGTCGTGTGTCTCGGTGGCGATCGATTCGCGCGGCGTCATCCGTCTGATCGAAACGCTGGAGCGAACCGGCCCCGGGTCTTCAAACGCCGATGACTTGAGCGCGGCGCCCGATGCGGCGATCGTGGATCGTCTCGTCGAGTCGTTGCGCACGGCCTTGGCGGACTGAGCGGCGATCACTCGACGTTGAGATTCCGCAAGTAGTCGTTGAGTTCGCGCTGGGCCTGCTCGCGGGAAGCCTGAGCGGCCTTGATCGCCGCGCCGATCTGTTCGAGCCGGGATTCCTGCTCCTCGAGCTTGGAGTAATAGCGCCGCCACAATTCGGAGTTCCGGTCAACGGAGCCCATGTTCCGACGCACGCGTTCCTGGTCCGTCCCGATCGCGCTCCGCTCGGATTCAAGTTGCTCGATCTGCCGGGAGAGGTCGTTGATCGTGGACTGGAACGCCGCCGCCTTCTTTACGGCCTCGACCATCGCCGGCGAGCACTTGCCCTCCTTCGCGAACACGAGAATGCTCGGCAGGTCGATCGATGTCACGGCCACACTCTCGAAGACGGTGCGCTCGAGCGCGACGTTGAGGGCCCGCTCCTTGCCGGACTCGACCGGCACTTCGAATCGGTACAGCGATTCTGTCTGCTCGGCGGGCTTCTTCGGCTCGATAAGGTCCCAGCCTTGCGCTCTCGGGTGCTCGACAATGATCATGCGATCGCGAGAAGGATCGAAGGAAGTGAATGTGTAGGCAGTGCCCTGAGACTGCTTCCAGGTCTTGCGGATCGCGCCATCGACAATCGAAAGGCGCACCAGATTCTGTTCCGACTTCGGTTCGATTTGCGCTCGCACATCGATGTCGAGCGCGTACGAAAGCAGCCGCGTTTCGTTGCGGCTGGTGTGCGCGATCTGCGCATCGCCCGCGTACGTCGCCCCGTCGTAGACGCTCAGCGGCCCGGGCATGAGGTGCAAACCCGATGTGTTCTTGAACTCCACAGCGCGCATGGGGCTCTTGAGCCCATCGGCGGCGCTGAAGATCGACACTCGGCGGCCCTCGACCGGGGCGGTCAAGATTGGAAGCATCGCCGAGCGTTGCCGCTCGAGCGTCACCGGCATCTCCATTGTGTACAGAAACTGCGACCCGGCTTCGACGCCGGCGGCTTGGGCTTGGGCCCCAGCCTCGATCAAGTCTTCAGTTCGGTAGGTGTACGCTCCGCCGGCGGCCTGATCCGCCTTGCTCGCAAAGGAGTCGCTCCTCAACTCGCGCTGCGCTCGCTCCGCCGGCGCATTCGCCATCATCTGCTGCGCCAACCCCATGTCCGCGGGCGCCGCAGCGGCAGGCAGCAGTCCGTACCGTCGTCCCGTTTCATACGCCCGCGACAGCAGCCCTCCGAACACCGGCACAGGCAGCGCCGGCCGCGGTGCGAAGATCGGCTGGTAGAGATCCATCGTGAAGCCCACCGGGCGCCCGGAAGCGACCGAGAGCTGCACGTTGTCCCAGTCCTGGTCCGTCGTGTTCTCCACGATGGCCCAGCCCTGCAGCGTGAGTTTGGAGTTCCCCGCCGGCGCAAGGCCATCGCCCTGCCGGCCCGCGCCTTTCGCCGGAGCATCATCAGGAAGCACAAGCCTGTAGGACGTCTTCCACACCGGCATCTCATGGACGTACGCCGCCACGATGCGCCGCGACTTGGCGCCCTCGCCTTCCTTCGCCGCCAGCGAAAGATCGATCGTCGTGAGCCGCTCCATCCGCTGCTCGGCGATCGCGGCCAGCGCCTTGTTCAGTTCCTCGTTGAGCGTCGGGTCGCTGAGCGTGAACGAGGAGATGCTTGGAATCGCCACGGAGCGCACGCCAGAAGGCGTCACCAAGTTCAGGAAGGACTGCGATATGACCGTCCCGCTTCCGCCCGCACCGAACGAAACAGCTGAGGCGCGCAACTCCACGCCCAGTATGGTGCCCTCCACCGAGCCTTCTGGAGCAATCACACGCACGTTGGAACCGCGCAACTGCGTGAACAAGGCGGCGATGTCCTTCGCATCAGCGATATTCACGCCGAACGAGCGCAGCCGCCGCTCCAGCGGCTCCTTGGAGCCGTACGTCGCGCCGCCGATCCTGCCGCCATCGAGGTCCAGCACGACGAGCGATTTCAGGATGTCGCTCACTTGCTCCGTGTCGAACGCCAACGAAACCTTCGTGTCGCCGCTGACATGCCCCTCGCGCTGGAAGTAGCCCACACCGGAGCGGTACAGAATGATCTTGCGCACGGGCAGTTCACTCTGATCCTGCGGGGCCGCCAGTGCTGCCGCGCCGACCAGCCCCGCCGCCTGCCCGCTGAGCGAAGCGACCGCGCTCGGCGCGACCATGAGCACGAGCGAGACCATCGAAACCGCGGCGGCCGACTTCCTGATGCGCTTCATGTCATTCTCCCTGTGAGTTCGGGCGGTGATCCGCTGCATGAGACATTAGACATGCGACGAGGCGGTTGGTTCGCGCGATTTGCGAAACGCCCCGCGGCACTCGTTCTCGGGCCATCCGTGCCGCTCTCTCAATCCACGCAGGCGCCTGCATCGCCCGCCGCGCCGGCCGGTACGATGGCCCCCGTCAGGAGCCCTTCGATGAACGCAGCGAGCCGCCTTGGAAACGGGCCATCGGTCGCCACGATCACGGGCGGCATCCCCGCCACCAATCTCTGGTTCTACAGGCAGATCCGTTTTCTTGTGGGCGACCCGGCCGCGCTGATCAGCATCCCGGGTCAAGGATCCACGCTCATCCTGCGCGATATCGAGATGGATCGGGCGCGACGACACGCGCGGGCCGATCGAATCGCCTCGCCGCGCGACTTCGCGCCCAGCGGCGGGCTTTCCGGCGATCGTGAAACCGCGACCGCCCAGGCGGCGGCGGAATGCCTGAATCGCGCGGGGGTGCACCAGGTGACCACCGATCGCACGCTCCCCATGCTCTACACGCACATCCTCGGAAAGGCCGGCATCGAAGTCAGGTGCGACCCTGAGCGCGGCGTGCTCGAGCGCCGCGCCAAGGATGAGCAGGAGGTCGAGTTTCTTCGACAGGCGCAGCGGATCACCGAGCAGGCGGTCGAGCACGCCTGCCGCATGGTCGCCTCGGCGCGGGCTGAGAAGGATGGCGCGCTGACGTTCGAGGGCGCGCCGCTCACATCCGAGCGAATCCGCGAGGAGATCGACATCTGGCTCCTGCGGCGCGGATTCATGAACCCCGCCATGATCGTCGCCGGCGGCCCCAAGGGCGCCGACTGCCATGATCGAGGCTCGGGGCCGCTGCGCACCGAGGAGCCGGTGATCATCGACATCTTTCCGCGCTCGCGCGACACGCTCTACAACGGCGACTGCACGCGCACGGTGGTCCACGGCCCAGAGAAGAACATCTCCGAGCCGATCCGGCGGATGCACACGGCCGTTGTTGAAGCCAAGCGCGCCGCCATCGGGGCAACGCGCGCCGGCGTCACCGGGGAGGCCGTGCACGAGGCGACATCGCGCGTCATCACGCAGCACGGATTCGCGATGGGCCTGCCAAAGCCGTCCGATCCGCCGACACACACCGCGATGGTCCACGGCACGGGCCATGGCGTGGGCCTGGAAGTCCACGAGCCGCCGTTGCTCGACAAGGGCGGCCCGGCCCTCATCGCCGGCGACTGCCTCACCATCGAGCCGGGTCTCTACTGCCGCGCGCTCGGCGGCATCCGCGTCGAAGACATGGTCATCGTGCGCGACGGCGGCTGCGACAACCTGAATTCGATCCACGAAGGTCTGACGTGGAGGTGATCGGGCAGGCACGAAGGGACCCGCCGCGGCGGGCAAGCTCCGGCACGAAGGCACGCAGGCACCGAGGCACGAAGGGTGGCCCAATCGGAAGTGCCTTCACTCCAAAGCCGCGGGATTCACTCCCGCGGCGCTCTTTGCTCTCTAAACCGCAACAGGCCTGCGCGGCGCAGGCCTGTTGCGGAGAAAATGGGTGGCTAACGGGACTCGAACCCGCGACAACCGGGACCACAACCCGGTGCTCTGCCAACTGAGCTATAGCCACCATGGCGGGCGCGGCGGCCCGCGGCGGAGCCCATGCTACGGGGCGCAGACGCGGGGCGTCAACGATCCGGCACGGCGCATCCCGCTTTCCACGAACCACCTGTAAACGCTGATCAGACCCGTATTTACAGCGACGCGCTGGCGCTGCCCGATGACCCCGATTTGCCCCGCAACGGGCGGAGGCGACTCTTCCGAACCGATCGGGGAGCGGGTAAACTCCACCCCCTTCGCAGCCGGGCGGCTGGCCGAAGGGCGTCCGGAGCATCCGGGCAGCCCGCGAATCGGCCCGCTTCGCCGCACGCGTCTTACGAGCAAGGGAGCGCTGGTTGTCATGAAGTCGTCTGCTGTCGCCGCCGGGTTGGAGATCGAAGCCTCGCGCCTGGCGCGCAACCTGCCCAGCGCCCGACTGATCGAAGAGGCCGTCAGCCGCGGCGAGGGCATGCTGGCCGAGAACGGCACTCTGTGCGTCCGCACTGGCGATCGCACGGGCCGCAGCCCCAACGACAAGTACCTCGAAGACACGCCCGAGATTCACGGCAACATCTTGTGGGGCAAGGTGAACCAGCCAGTCAGCGCCGCCGGCTTCGAATTCCTCGAGGAACTCGCCAGCGAGTACATGCGCTCGCGCAAGCAGGTCTTTCAGTTCGACGGCTTCGTCGGGGCCGATCCCAACTACCGCCTCGCCTCGCGCACGTTCACGGAACTGGCCTGGCACGCGCTCTTCGTCAAGACGCTCTTCATCAATCCGACCGCGGAAGAGATCAAGCGATTCACGCCCGATTGGACCATCGTCAACTGCGGCAAGCGCCGCCTGACCAAGGACGAGGCCGCCAAGGCCGGCGTCGGGCCGAGCGGCATCTGCATCGCGCAGTCGCTGGCCCGCAAGAAAGTGCTGATCTTCGGCACCGAGTACGCCGGCGAGATGAAGAAGTCGCTCTTCTTCGCGATGAACTACGACATGCCGGATGTCGGCGTGTTCCCCATGCACTGCTCGGCCAACGTGGACATGAAGGACGATGCCAACGTCGCCCTCTTCTTCGGCCTCTCCGGCACCGGCAAGACGACGCTCTCCGCCGACCCGCAGCGGGCCCTCATCGGCGATGATGAGCACGGCTGGTCGGACCGCGGGGTGTTCAACTTCGAGGGCGGCTGCTACGCCAAGTGCATCCGCCTTTCTGAAGAGGGCGAGCCGCAGATCTGGAATGCCATCCGTTTCGGGTCCGTGCTCGAGAACGTAGACCTCAATGAGGCGACGCGCCGCGCGGACTACGACAGCGCCAAGTACACCGAGAACACGCGCGTCACGTATCCGGTGGACTTCATCCCCGGCGCGCGGATCCCGTCGGTGGGCGGGCATCCGAAGAACGTGATCTTCCTGACGGCCGATGCGTTCGGCGTCTTGCCGCCGGTGTCGCGCCTCTCGCCCGAGCAGGCGATGTACTACTTCATCAATGGCTACACCTCCAAACTGGCGGGCACCGAGGCGGGCGTGACCGAGCCGCAGCCGAACTTCTCGCCGTGCTTCGGCGGGCCGTTCCTGCCGCGCCCGCCGCAGATGTACGCGCGGATGCTCGCCGACCGGATCAAGCGCCACAACGCAAACGTGTGGCTGGTGAACACGGGCTGGTCGGGCGGGCCGTACGGCACGGGCAGCCGCTTCAAGCTGGCGTACACGCGCGCGATGATCACGGCGATGCTCAACGGCTCGCTGGCCAAGGCGAAATTCACTCCCGATCCGGTCTTCGGGCTGGCGATTCCCGATGCGATCCCCGGCGGCAGCGTGCCTGCCGATGTCCTGAACCCGCGCAACACGTGGAAGGACAAGGCGGCCTACGACAGCAAGGCGAAGGATTTGGCCAAGCGCTTCCGCGAGAACGATGCGAAGTTCGAGATTGATGCGCCGGTGCGCGCGGCGGGGCCGAAGGGGTAGCGCGCCTCGCGGAATGGAGCCTGGTTCCGACCGGCTCCGGCATCGCCGGGCTGCGTCGACCTCCATCGACGGCCTCTTCAGGCCGCCTGCTTCGGTCTCCTTGCCCGGCTTGTCCTCGCTCGGTCTCCACCGACGGCTCATTCCGCTCGACGCGCTACGACGTGTCTGCGCTGGCTGACTCAAAGCAGTATTGCTCGATTGAAGCAGACTCATGTGAGGAGTCTTGATCGAGTGCTGTCGGCTCAATCGGCGCTTGAGGAGCGGCCGGCTTCGCCTGCGGCGGATTGCCAGACGCACGGGTTGTGCCAGCGGTCGCGCGGACTCGATCCCCGTTTGCGGACGGTGAGGCCTCCGGGCCCGGTGTCGTCTCGCTTTCATGGGCAGAATCAGGGCGCGCGGGAGTGCGCGGAACGTGGCGCTCTGCGCGGCACTGGTCTGTATCGTCGAAGAAATGCCCTCCCTCAGAGCCGTCCCTCCCGTCGGGGCCGGGAGGGATAGCCCGACCCCGCCTCTGGCGGGCACCCGGGGAAGAGTCCTTCGGCTTGCCCGCGCGGAGGAGGCCTGAGCAGGCGAGGCGGAGGGTTTCACGGTCGCGGGAGGAGTCGATGGCGCCGGCCTCGACGATGGTCTTGAGGCCGCCGACGCCGGCGGACTTGTTGCGGATGGCGAGGGATGCAGCGCGGGCCTCTTCGGCGGCGTCGAGCCGCGCGATGAAGGACTTGACGTCGTTGCGCTCGAGGAGATCGAGCAGGTCGAGGGCGGTGAGGTTGAGCGCCGTGGCGACATCGATGAGATTCGTGAGGTTGTGGTCGTAGTAGGCGGAGAGGAGGCGGTTGGCTTGGTCGCGGGGAATGGGGGAGGTGTCAAGGTGTCGAGGTGACGAGGTGTCGAGGGGGGAAGGATGAGACGGTGAGTGGGGAGAGGGCTCGGGATGCGATTGCATCCGCGGCGGACAGTCAGTGGCGCAGCCGTTGAGAGCGCCGTTGGTGTGCGGGCCCCGCCGCGGCGGGTTTT
>Ga0187894_10002468_pt1 | contig 22059 bp, 19 predicted proteins | sample GBC1701081metaG_FD_136650 | JGI IMG/M metagenome (GOLD analysis project Ga0187894, IMG submission 136650) | White microbial mat communities from a lava cave in the Kipuka Kanohina Cave System on the Island of Hawaii, USA - GBC170108-1 metaG ... | reverse complement strand
CCGGCCGGTGAAGCCGCGGGCCAGGCGGACTGCCGTCATCGCCGCCTCGGTGCCGCTGGACACCAGCCGCACCAGCTCGCAGCCCGGCACCCGGTCGACGACGACCTCGGCCAGCATGACCTCCCCCTCGGTGGGAGCGCCGTAGGTCGTGCCGGCGGCCGCGGCCCGCTGGACGGCATCGACCACGGCCGGGTGGGCGTGGCCCAGGATCGAGGCGCCGTAGGACTGGACGTAGTCGAGGTAGCGGCGGCCGCCGGTGTCGACCACGTGGGCTCCCTCGGCCCTGGCCACGAAGTAGGGCGTCCCGCCCACGGAGCGGAACGACCGCACGGGCGAGTTGACGCCGCCGGGGGTCACGCGGCACGCCCGCTCGTACAGCGACCCGGGTGCCGCGGCCGCGGTGCCTGAGTCACCCATCGAGGGTCTCGGCCACCTCCCGGGCCAGGTAGGTGAGGATGAGGTCGGCCCCCGCGCGCTTGATGGCGCCCAGGTGCTCGGCGGCGACGGCCGCGCCGTCGATCCAGCCGCGCTCGGCCGCCGCCTTGAGCATCGCGTACTCGCCGCTGACGTGATAGGCGGCCACCGGCACGTCGACCGCCGACCGCACCGCGGCGATGACGTCGAGGTAGGCGAGCGCCGGTTTCACCATCACCGCGTCGGCGCCCTCGGCCACGTCCTCGGCCACCTCGGCCAGGGCCTCCCGCCGGTTTCGGTGGTCCTGCTGGTGGCCGCGTCGGTCGGCGCCACCGGCCAGGGTCACGCCGGCCGCGTCGCGGAAAGGCCCGTACAGCGCCGATGCGTACTTGGCCGAGTAGGCGAGGATCGCCACCCGACCGTGCCCGGCCTCGTCCAGCGCACCGCGGACGGCGGCCACCTGGCCGTCCACCATCCCGCTGGGGGCGACCACGCCGGCCCCCGCCTCGGCCTGGGCCACGGCCACCTGCCGGTAGCGGGCGAGGGTGGCGTCGTCGTCCAGGTGCCCGTCGGCGCCGGTGACGCCGCACTGGCCGGAATCGGTGTACTCGTCCAGGCACAGGTCGGCGATGAGGACGACGGCGTCGCCCACCTCGTCGCGCAGGTCACGCAACGCCAGCTGCACCACGCCGTCGGGTGCCCACGCCGCGCTCCCCTCGGCGTCCTTGGCGGCCGGAATGCCGAACAGGATCACGCCGGGCACACCCAGGCCGGCCAGCGCCCGGACCTCTTTGACCAGTGACCGGCGCGTGTGCTGGACGACGCCCGGCATCGACGCCACCGGGCACGGCTCGGCGATCCCCTCCCGGACGAACAGGGGCGCCACCAGGTCGGCCACGTCCAACCGCGTCTCGGCGACGAGCCGGCGCAGCGCCGGGGTACGGCGCAGCCGGCTGAGCCGGCGCTCGGGGAACGCCACGGCCTCCAGCGTAGGAGGATGCGCGCGCGGCTAGGCCGGGGGCGCCGCCCAGGCCGCGGTCCGCCAGGCCGTGCCCGTCGCATCGGCGTAGGCGCGGGCACCCGCCCGGTTGGGGTGGATGCAGTCGACCGCGCTGATCCATGGATCGCGCGACAGCGAGTGGCCGTCGGCGCAGTAGGGGTGCACGTCGCCGGTCCAGCCGAGCAACGCCGGCACGGGCAGCGGGCTGCGGGCGTCGCGCAGGAAGTCGGGGCCGCGGCCGTTGGGCGCCTCGTGGCCGTCGAAGGCGGCGGTGACCTCCGCGACCGCAACCCGATCGGGCGGGATGGTGCCGGCCACAGCCCGCAGCGTGTGGTTGAGGTCGGCCACCACCGCGGCGGTGGCGGCACGGAAGCACGCCCGCCGGCAACCGGGAACGCCGTTGGCGTCGGGCGCCGCCGGGTTGTGGTAGGTGGTGACGACGATGCGGGCGTCGGTGGCGTCGGCCAGCCGTCGCAGGACGGCGGTCAGGCGCTCCTGCAGCTCGGTCAAGCGGGCGCCGACCAGCCCCTCGTCGACCACCCCACCCGGGCCGACCGCGTCGCCCGGGTGACCGACACCGACGTCGTTGGCGCCGACGGTGATCGTCACCAGTCCGGGGTTGGCGGCCACGGCCCAGGCCACCTGCGTCATCCGGCCGGGTTGGTCCTTCAGGGCCGGCCCGCCGTCGACCGGGGCGGTGAGCAGGTCGGCGGCGCGATGGCCGCTGCACGCCACCAGGGCCAGGGTGGTGAGCGGCGGGCCCGGCGGGCCGTGCGTCGCCCGCTGACCGGCCAGGAACTGGGCGGGGTAGGAGTCTGCGCCGTCCCGCCAGCAGGGGTCGCCGCCCAGATAGTCGCGCCACTCGAGGCCGTGACCGCTGGCCACCGAGTCGCCCATGGCCAGGTACAGGTCCGGGTGGGCCGGGTGGCGCGCCACGAGCTCGATGGCCGCCCGGGTGGCGGCGCCGTCGGCGTCGGTGACCACCACCTCGACGGCGTAGGTGCCGGCCTGGTCGGCGGCCGGGGACCAGTGGAGCTGCCCGCCGGCGTCGAGGCGTACGCCGGGTGGGAGGTCGGTGGCCGACCAGCGGAGTTCGTCGCCGTCAGGGTCGGAGGCGTCCAGTCGCGCCTCGAACGCGGCACCGACCACCGCCCGCAACCGGGCCGGGACCGCCGCCACGGGCGGGCGGTTGGCCGGGCGGAGAGCCAGCGCTTCCGGCAGGCCCGCCGCCAGTGCCAGGCCGACCACCAATGCCAGGCCGGCGGCGGCAAGGAGCCGGCTTCGCACCGGCTCAGGGTACCGGCGCCCTCGTCGGCCCGAGGACGCGCCGCAGGGCGTCGACCAGGCCGTCCAGCGTGTGCGGGTCGCCCGTCACCGACACCGCCAGGCCGGCGGCCCGGGCCGCGTCGGCGGTGACCGGACCGATGCATGCGACCACGGGCGGGGTGGCCGGGCGGCCGCCGGCCTCGACCCAACCGGTCACCGTGGAAGCCGAGGTGAAGCAGATGGCGTCGGCCGAGGACGCAGCATCCACCGCGCCCGGCGCGAGCGGGGCAGCCAGGGTCCGGTAGGCGGCGACCACGTCGACGGTCCATCCCGCGGCCCGGAGGCCGTCGGGCAACACGGCCCGGCCGGACTCGGCGCGCGGCAACAGCACCCGGCCGCCGGCCGGGCCCGGCGGCGGGAAGTCGGCGACCAGTGCCTCGGCCACGGCTCGGCCAGGGACCAGGTCGGCGGCGACACGCCAACCGGTGAGGGCCTCCGCCGTCCCCGGGCCGACGGCGGCCACCCGCGCGCCACCGAAGTCCCGGGCGTCGCGCACCCGCGCCAGCACCCGCTCGACGGCGTTGACCGACGTGAAGACCACCCAGTCGTAGTCGGGGAGCGTCCCGACCGCGGCCCGCAACGAGGCGCCCCCGTCCGCCGGCTCCACCACGTCGATGGTGGGCACGAACAGGGGCTCGGCGCCCTGGCGCCGGAGGAGGCGGGCCAGCGCGGGGGCCTGGCCGGCCGTGCGGGTGACGACGACCCGGCGCCCGAACAGCGGACGCTCCTCGAACCAGGCCAGGTCGAGCCCGGCGACCTGGCCGACGACGATCACCGCCGGCGGCTCGACCCGGATCGCGGCCAGCTGGGCCAGTGTCGTGCGGACGCTGCGCTGCGCCGGCCACGTGCCGCGGTGGACGACGAGCACCGGGGTCGCCGGCGAACGGCCGCCGGCCATCAGTCGGCGCGCCACCTCGGCCCGGTGGGCGACGGCCATGAACAGCACGAGGGTGCCGCCGCCGCGGGCCAGGCCCTCCCAGTCGGTGTCGTTGTCCGGCTCGTGGCGGCTGTGCCCGGTCACGACGGTGAACGACGTCGACAGGCCGCGATGGGTCACCGGCACCCCCGCATAGGCCGGCACGGCCACGGCGGCGGACACGCCGGGCACGACCTCGAACGCGATCCCGGCGGTCCGAAGCGCCAACGCCTCCTCGCCGCCGCGGCCGAACACGAAGGGGTCGCCGCCCTTGAGCCGCACGACCTCCAGGCCGGACCGACCCCGGTCGACGAGGAGCCGGTTGATCGCGTCCTGGTCGACGGGCCCCCCGGGCGACTTGCCGACGTCGATGCGCTCGGCGCCGGCCGGGGCCAGGTCCAGCAGGGCGGGGTCGAGCAACCGGTCGTAGGCGACCACGTCGGCGCCGGCCAGCACCTCCGCGCCCCGGAGGGTGAGCAGCCCGGGGTCGCCCGGTCCGGCGCCCACCAGGTACACGGTCATGGCCGATGGTAGGCAGGCCAGCCGCCGCCTACCGCGGTCCGGGCCGAACTGGCGTGGTGGAGCACCCGGAAAGCGCCCCAGTTCCCTACGCGGTTCGGTTGGTGGCGGCGAGGAGGTCGTTGGCGACGGAGCGGCCGAGGGCGACGGGGTCGCTGCCGGTGGCGGTGGACCGCAGGACGACGCGGCCGTCGAGGGTGGCCAGCAGGCCGGCCAGGGTGATGGTTCCGTCGGGCGCGACGGTGGCCAGCGCGCCGGCCGGGAGGTCGCACCCGCCACCGAGGGCCGCCAGCCAGGCTCGCTCGGCGTCCAGGGCGGCGTGCGAGGCCCGGTGGTCGAGACCGGCCAGGGCCGTGCCGGTGACGTCGTCGCCGGTGCGGCACTCCACGGCCAGGGCACCCTGGCCGACCTGGGGGACCATCAGCTCGGGATCGAGGACGTCCACCACCGGCGGCCGCCGATCGAGCCGCTGCAAGGCGGCGGCGGCCATGACGATGGCCGAGAAGCCGGAGGACTTGGCCAGCCGGGTGTCGATGGCCCCCCGGAGCCCGGCGAAGGTGAGATCGGGCCGGAGGCCGGCGAGCTGGGCGCGGCGGCGGACCGAACCGGTGGCGACGAGCGCGCCCGGCGGCAGATCGGCCAGGGTGCCGCCCACCAGCGCGTCGCGCGGGTCGCCCCGCTCGGGTACCGCCGCGATCTGCAGGCCCGGCGTCGGTTCCGAGGGGAGGTCCTTGGCCGAGTGGACCGCGATGTCGGCCCGGCCGTCGAGCACGGCGGCCTGGACCTCCTTGACGAACACGCCGCGCCCGGCCATCTCGGGGACCGGGACCTCGGGGCGGCGATCGCCCTCGGTTTGGACGACGACCAACTCGACGGGCCGGCCCAGCAGGCGGGCCACGTGGCCCGCCTGCCAGCGGGCCAGCGGGCTGCCCCGCGTGGCCAGGCGGATCGCCGGCACCGGAGCGCTCAACTCACCACCCGCCCTGCCGAGAACCCGACCATGCGCCGCCTCTTCGCCGGGCTCGTCCTGGCCACCTCCGTGCTCTTCGCGTCGTCGTCGGCCACCCTCGCACTGCGCCTGTCCGAACCGGCCACACCCCGCCGGCCCTCCTCGGTCCGCACCGCCGGCGCACCGGGCCCGACCCAGGACGCGCCGGCCGTCGACCCGGCCGCAGCCGACGAGGCGGCCGGGGTCACCGTGCTGGACTTCGGCGCCGAGCCGAGGCGGCCGCTCCGCCTGCGGCTCACGCCGGGAACGCTGACTCGAACCCTGGTGGAGATGGACCTGGGGCTGTCCATCGAGGTCGACGGGGAGCCGCTCGACACACCCGTGCCCGGGACGCGACTCGTGGTCGAACACGAGGTCGGCGAGGTGCGCCCCGACGGGCGGGCGGACGTCAAGGTTGCGTTCGTCGAGGCCAGCGTGGCCGACGGCGCAGGGCTCAGCCGGGCCGATCGCCAGGCCGTGCAGTCCGGGCTCGACCAGCTGACCACCGTTTCGGGCCGCGGGGTCATCGGCGTCAACGGCGCCGTCGACGACATGTCGCTCGACTCCAGCGGCGTCACCGACCCGCTCATCGGCCAGATGCTCGACTCACTGTCGCAGCAGGTGTCGGGCATGGCCGTCCCGTTCCCGCACCAGGCCGTCGGGCTGGGAGCCCGGTGGTCGGTCGGCACCACCATCCGCTCGCTCGGGCTGACCACCGAGGCGACCACCACCTACACCCTGCGGAGCCGCGTCGGCGACGACATCGGGCTCGACACCGTCGAGGTGGCCACCGTCCGGACCGGGATCGTCGAGCTCCCGGGCGTGCCATCCGACATCGAGGTGTCCGTCGAGCGGTTCGAGACCCGTAGCACCGGGATCCTGGCCCGCAACCTGACCAGGCCGGTGGTGGACTCCGGCCGCCAGATCGGCAACGCCGAGGGCGAGTTCCGCCTCGACGACGGCCGCGACGCGGCGTCCATGCGCCAGCGGATCTCGATCGACGTCGTCATCGGGCCGGCCTGAGCCTCTCCCGACACCGGTCACCTAACGAAGATCGAACAGCGTGCGAACGGCGTCGGCCAGCCGGTCGCCCGACGGCGTGCCCGCCGCCTGCTTGAGCCTGACGGTCGGCTCGTGCAGGATCTTGGCCAGCAGCGCCTCGGTGAGGGACTCGACGGCTGAGCGCTGCTCGGGGCTGAGGCCGTCGAGCTGCGAGGCGAACCTGACCAGCTCCCCGTCTCGCAGGGCCTCGGCCCGGCGCCGCAACGCGACCACCAGCGGCGTCATCTCGCGAGCCGTCCAGGTGGCCTGGTAGCGGGCCACCTCGTCGTCGACGACGGCCTGGGCCCGCTGCACTTCGCGCTGGCGACCGGCCAGACCGGCGTCGGCGAAGGCGCGGAGGTCGTCCATGTCCAGCAGGGTGATGCCGGCCACTTCGGCGGCGGCCGGGTCCACGTCGCGTGGCACCGCCACATCGACGACCAGCAGCGGGCGTTCGGGCCGGCCGGCCATCACCGCGGCCAGCTCGTCGGCGTCCAGGAGGATGCCCGACGCCCCGGTGGAGGTGAGCAGCACGTCGGCCGTCTCCAGCGCCGCCCGCAGGGCGGGAAGCCCGATGGCCCGGCCGCCGATGCGGGAGGCCAGCGCCTGCGCCGTGGCCGGGGTGCGGTTGGCCACCATGACCTCGCCCACGCCGGGCGAACCGGCCAGCGCCACGGCCATGCCCTCGCCCATGTCGCCCACGCCGAGGACCACGATGCGCCGCCCTGCCAGCCCGCCCAGGCGCGCCGCCGCCATCTCGACCGCCGCCTGGGACACCGAGGTCGTGCCCCGCCCGATGGCCGTCTCCGCCCGGGCGCGGCGGCCGGCGGCGACGGCATGGCGGAAGAGTGCGCCGAGCACCGGCCCGGCCACCCCTTCGGCGTCGGCCTGCTTCCACGCGGCGCGGACCTGGCCCAGCACTTCGCTCTCGCCCACCACCGCCGAGTCCAGCCCGCTGGCCACCCGGAACAGGTGGGTGACCGCGGCATCACCGTGGTAGCTGTAGAGGTGGTCGGAGAAGTCCTCGGGCGCTGTGAGGCCCAGCTCGGCCAGGAAGTCGCGCACGTCGGCCACGCCGCCGTGGAAGGCCTCGGCCACCGCGTAGACCTCGGTGCGCATGCAGGTCGACAGCACGACCACCTCGCCCAGGTTCTCCCGCCCGGCCACGTCGGCCAGCGCCTTGGGCAGCGAGCCCTGGCGGACGGTCATCCGCTCGAGCATCTCGAGCGGCACGCTGCGATGGTTCAGACCGACGACGATGACAGGCACGCCTGGAGGCGCTCCTTCGCTTGTTGGACCTGGCCGGCCCTGATGAGATCGAGCATGTCGGAGTCGAGTGCGGCCTGCCAGTTCAGGCCCTCGGTTGAACGCCCGGAACGACGGATCGCATCCCGCTCCTCGGACAGCAGCCGGGCCAGCACCTCGTGCTCCGGCCCGAGCTGGTCGGCCAGGAGCCGAGCCAGCCATCCGGCCAGAGCCGGGCTGTGGCCTCCGGTGGAGACCGCCACCGTCAGCGGGCCCCGGCGGGCGACGGCCGGGAGCGTGAACGAGCAGTGGGCCGGGTCGTCAGCCGCGTTGACCCAGATCCCGGCGGCCTCGCCGGCCGCCGACACCGCCGCGTTCACGGCCGGGTCGCCGGTGGCCGCGAACACGAGGAGGAAGCCGGTCACGTCGGCCGGGTCGAAGTCCCGCTCCTCCCAGGTGACCCCGGGCAGGCCCCGGACCTCGGCGCCGACCCGGCGGGCCACGACGTGCACGTCGGCGCCGGCCGACACCAGCCCGTCGGCCTTGCGAGCCGCCACCGCGCCGCCTCCGACCACGAGGCACCGGCGCCCATGGAGCACGAGGCTGACCGGGTAGAGCGGGCGGTCGAGGGGCATGGCGCCTACCGGTTCGCCGGCTCGACCAGCAGTTCGGGCGTCCCGCGCTGCTGGTAGAAGGACAGGATCTGAAGCTCGATCGACAGGTCGACCTTGCGCACCGACACGGCGGCCGGCACGGTGAGGACGACCGGCGCAAAGTTGAGGATCGAGCGGACACCCGCCTCGACCAGGCGGTCGGCCACGTCCTGGGCGGCGGCGGCCGGGGTGGCGATGATGCCGATGGCCACGCCCTCCTCGGTGACGATCCGCCGCAGGTCGTCGACCGGCCGGACCGCCAGGCTCCCGATCCGCTCGCCCACCTTGCCGGTCGCCGCGTCGACCAGCGCCACCACCCGAAAGCCCCGGGCGGTGAACCCCCGGTAGTTGGCCAGCGCGTGGCCGAGGTTGCCCATCCCGACGATGGCCACCGGCCAGTCCTGGGTGAGGCCCAGCTCGCGATTGATCTGGTACAGCAGGTACTCGACGTCATAGCCGACGCCCCTGGTGCCGTAGGACCCGAGGTACGACAGATCCTTGCGGACCTTGGCGGCGTTCACGCCGGCCAGCTCGGCCAGCCGTTCCGACGAGATGGTGGTGGTCTTGGCCTCGGCCACCTCGACCAGGCTGCGCAGGTACAGCGGCAGTCGCGCCACGGTGGCCTCGGGGATGGTGCGGCGGACCCGGTCAGCGGCCATCACCGCAGATTCTACGCCCCTCGTGCATGTTTTCACGAGCGGCGGTGGCCCGCCCGGCGGTCCGGGCGTGGGCTCTCCTACGCTTCGTGGCCGATGGTGCACACCGCTCTGGCCACCGGAGCCGCCCTGGTGGCGCTGGCCTTCGCGCTGTCGACGTTCGAGCGCTGGCTCGACGGGCGCCGGCGCCACGAACTGGCGTGGAGCGTGGCCCTGGCGATGTTCGCGGTCGCCTCCTTCGCCCTCGCGGCCGGGGCCGCCCTCGGCTGGAACCAGCTCACCTTCCGGATCTTCTACCTCTTCGGCGCCATCACCAACGTCCCGGTCCTCGCCCTCGGCACGGTGTACCTGTTGGGGGGCCGGCGGCGGGGCGACGCCTGGGCGGTCGTCATCGCACTGGTGGTCGCCTTCTCAACGGGGGTGCTGGCCGTCGCTCCCTTTCGGGCCACCCTGCCCGCCGACGAGCTGGCGCAGGGCTCCGAGGTGTTCGGTCCGCTGCCCCGTTTCCTCGCGGCGACGGCGTCGGGTGCCGGCGCGGCCGTGGTCGTCGCCGGCGCCCTCTGGAGCGCGGCCCGCGCCCGCGGCCGGCGGCGCCTGGTGGCGGCCAACGTGCTGATCGCCGCCGGCACCGTCGTGACCGGCACCAGCGGGCTCTTGAACTCCGTGCTCGACGAGATGGACGGCTTCGCGGTGACGCTGCTGGCGGGGGTGAGCGTGATCTTCGCCGGCTTCCTGCTGGCCACGACCGACCCGGGCACCAGGCCGGCGCCCGCAGGCTCAGGCCCCGAGCCAGGCGCGCTACTGGGCGACGAACAGGAACTGGATCAGCGCCGCGGCGAAGATGCCGGCCAGCAGGACGGCCAGCACGATCGTCGTCCCTCGTCTCACGACGCCTCCAGCGTGACGGCGTCGCCGGTATTGAGCCGGAGCTCGTCGGCCGCCGACCGGCGGTCCAGCACGACCGACAACAGTCCGTAGGAATCGACCACCAGACCGACTTCGCCGACGTGGAGTTCGCCGTAGGTCGTGGCCCGGCGGGCGGTCCGGGCCTTGTCCGAACCCCAGCGCAGCGCCACCCGGTCCCCGAGGTCCTCGATCTGCTCGGGCCCCACGTTGAGTTGCGCGTTCCCGAAGCGGTCGACCCACAGCACTTCGGCCACGAGCCGCCCCTCCTCGGACCGGCTGAGGGGGACGACGCCCGGCAACAGGGTGAGCGGGTCGACCGGCTCGCCCAGCTCGCCCAGCTCGACGCCGTTGCACAGGTGGGCGGCCACCGGCGCGAACACATCTCGGCCGGCGAACGTGGGCCCCGGTGCGACGAGCTGGAACGCGGGGTTGGTCAACTCCACCGCCCGCACCGCACCGCCGACCATGGCCACCGCCGGAGCGAGCAGGCCGTTGTCCGGCCCCACGAACACAGCCTCGTCGTCCTCGCCGGCGCTGACGGCGACGGCCCGGCGGCCGGTCCCCACACCGGGGTCCACCACGGCCAGCACGACGCCCGGCGCCAGGTACTGCACGGCCCGCACCAGCGCCAACGCCCCGGCTCGGACGTCGTGGGGGGCGATGCCGTGGGTGATGTCCACGACGGTCGCGTGCGGGGCGACCGAGCGGACGACGGACCGCACGACGCCGGCGAACTCATCATCGAGGCCGTAGTCCGACAGGAACGAGACGGTGTGGCGGAGGCGACCGCCCACCTGGCCCGTCAGCCGGCCTGGGTGTAGCGGTCGGCGAGGAACTTGTCCACGTCGTCCTCCCGGAGCCGGTACGACTTGCCGACGCGCACCGCCGGCAGATCGCCGGCCGAGATGATGCGGTAGACGGTCATGTTCGACACGCGCAGCGTGGCCGCGACCTCAGCCACCGTGAGGAACCGGGACTTCGCATTGTCTTCCCGTGGCAGTGGAATCACCCCTCTCCGCCCGGTGGGGACTGTACGCCAGTGGGGGCGATGTTGAAAATGGGGCGAACCGGACCACCGGCCGGGTGCCGCGCCGGCTGGGTCTCGGCCCGTCTACCGTGGCCGCCGTGGCGCGCTGGCCCTCCCCCGCGGCTGCCGGTCTCGCCGCAGTGACGGCTGGCGTCCACCTTGCCCTCGGCCTGGCCATGCGGGCACCGATCATCCATCCCGACGAGGCCGGGCAATTGATCGGGGCCCGGTTCCTGGCCGTCGGGGGGTCGGTGCCCGACGTCGACTCGTACCCCGCCTACGCCGCCTTCCTGGCCCCGCTCGCCCGGGCCGGGTCGACGCCGCTCGCGCTCTGGCGCGGCGCGCTGGCCGTGAATGCCCTCCTCGCAGCCGCGACGGTGCTCCTCGCCGCCGCCCTGGCCCGGCGCCTCGCCCCCGAGATGGGCGACGGCCGCCGACTGGCGGCCGTCGCCGCGGCGACCGCGTACCCGGCCGTGGTGCTGTGGTCGAACCTAGCCATCGCCGAGAACCTGCTGGTGCCGCTGGCCGTGGCCTCCGCGCTGGTGCTGTGGCACGCCGTCCACTCCGCACGGCCGGGTTGGTGGCTGGGCGCGGGGACCATCGCCGGCGCGGCGGCCGGCACCCACCCCCGCGCCGTCGCCGTGCCGGTGGCGCTGCTGGTCACCGCCCTCCTGGTCCCGGCCGGGCGGGGCCGCTGGCGGCCGGCGGCACTGGTGGCGGCGGGCGCCTTCCCGGTGGTGCTGGCCGGGTGGCTCGTCGCCGATCGGGCCGGGGGCCAGCTCGGCGCCCCGGCCGCGGCTGGTCGCCTGGGCGACCTGCCGGTCGAGATCGCCGGCCAGATCTGGTACCTCACCGTCGCCACCTGGGGCCTGTTCCCAGTGGGGATGGCCCTCGCCTTCGGCGGGACGGTCGCGTTGCTCCGGCGCTCCAGTGCCGGGCCGCTCGCGCCCGCTGCCGCCGCCCGGGCTTCAGTCCGGTCCTTCGTGGCGGTGTCCGTGCTCGCCATGCTGGTTCTCGGCTCGCTGTACGTGCGGGAGGACGGGACCCTCGACGCCTTCATCTACGGCCGGGGCGTCGAAGGCCTGCTCGTGCCGGTCCTGCTGCTCGGGCTGCTCGGCCTGCTCGGGGCGGTCGGGCCCGTCCCCCGCCGGACCGGCGCGGCGCGACCGCTGGCCGCGGTCGCCGGCACCGCCGTGCTGGCCGGGGCGGTGCTGGTGCTCGGGCGGGGCGCCAACGAGGTCGATCTTCCGGTGGTCCGGGTGAACACGCTCGGCCTCGACGGCCTGCTGGCGTGGCACGACACGGCCCTGTCGGTGGGGCTGTTCACCGCCGCCGCGCTGGTGGCCGCCGCCGCCGTCGTGGCGACCGCCCGGCGCGCGCCGGTGGCCGCCGCCGGGCTGGTCTGGCTTCTCTCCCTCCCGTCGATCGTCACCGGCCAGGCGTTCATGACCGCCGGGTCGCGGCAACGGGCGACCGAGCGGACGGTGGCCGACGCCATCGCCGCCGTCCAGGCCCGCCTGGGTGGCGTCCCCGGCGACTGCGTGGGCTACGACCGCGCCGGGTCGTCCGCCTGGCACCGGGCCAACTACGCGCTGTTCCTCGACGGCATCCGGGTGCAGGACTTCGCCTCCCGGCGCGGCGAACAGCCGTGCTCCTTCCTAGCGGTTTCGGGCCGCCGTGACTTTCCGGCCGCCTTTCCGGGAAGTCGGTCGGTGATGCTCGAGAACGCCTACGAGCAGACGCTGTGGGCGCTGCCGGGGCCTGCACAGGACGAGCTGGCGCGAGCCGGCTGGCTGCTGCCCCGACGCCTGTCCGCTCCCGTTCCCGTGGTGGACCGCCGCTACACGATCGCGCTGGCGCACGACACGGGCGAGCCCCGCGCCATCGCCATGCGGCGCGGCGGCCGGCGCGAGGTGGAGGTGACGGTGATCCATGCCGGGACCTCGCAGCCGTGGCCCAACACCCACGGTCTGCAGGACTTCGACCACGCGGTCCGCGTCGGGGTCCGGTGGTACCGGATCGGCCAGCCGGGCATCCCCGACGGGCACCCGTCGCTGGACATGACGAGGGCCGAGCTGCCGCGCACGCTGCTGCCCGGTGGGCGGGCGACGGTCAAGGTTCCCTTGGACACCCGGCGGTGGGACGGCGTGCCGCTGCGGGCCGGCACCTACGAGGCCCGGGTCGAGGTCCTCCAGCACGGCGTCGCCTGGTTCCGGCCCGTCGGCCCCCCGCTGATCATCGAGGTCGTGGTCGTGGGCCGGGTGTTCTGAGGGGTCACAGCGACGCGGCGTCGACCTCGGTCCGGGGTTTGTTGAGCTGGACGAGGAGGTCGGAGAGCAGGCCGATCATGAGCATGACGAGGCCGGCGACGAGCACGACGATGGTGTTGGTACCGACCCGGAGGCTCTTGTCGACCAGGTCGTAGACCAGCTTGGCCCCGCCGGCCAGCAGGAGCGCGGCGGAGAGCGGCCCGAACACCTTGAGCGGGTTGTAGAGCAGGACCATCCGCACGACCTGGAGCAGGTAGCGCCGGCTGTCGGCCCACCAGTGGAACTTCGACCGGCCCGCCCGCGGGAAGTACTCGATCGGCACGTAGCGGACCGAGTAGCCGTTGGCCAGGAACGTCATCGTCAGGGTGGTGACGCACGAGAACCCGGCCGGCAGCAGGTGGAGGAACTGGGCACCCACGTCACGGCGGAAGACCCGCAGCCCCGAGTTGAGGTCGGGGATCCTCGTCTCGGTGAGGAAGCTCGCCAGCCGGCACATCAACCACTTGGCCGGGGCCCGGAGGAACCGGGCGGTGCCCTGCTCGCTGGTCCGGGCGCCGACCACCTGGTCGTGGCCCTCCAGCTCCTTGACCAGGCGGGGGATCTCCTCGTTGGGGTAGCTCATGTCGACGTCGGTCCACACCACCACCCGCCCGGTGGCCGCCCTGGTACCGGCCCGGCGGGCCGAGCCCGAACCGCGGTTGGTGGGGAAGCGGAGCAATCGGATGCCCTCGACCCGGCCGAGCACCTCGGCGGAGCCGTCGGTGGACCCGTCGTCGACCACGATGATCTCGTAGGTGTAGGAGGACGCATCCAGGCCGGCTCGGATGCGGTCGATCTCGGCTTCGAGGTGGCCCAGCTCGTCGAAGACGGGGAGCACCACCGAGACGTCGGGCGCACGAGGCGTCATGGCGGCGGCGCCACCGCGCCGGCGCGGGTCGTCGGTGGCGTGGGAGGCACGATGGTGGTGCCCGGGACCAACGGGAAGGGAAGGAGCGAACCGGGGCCGGCCGGTACCGGGATGGCCGGCACGGCCGGCGGCACGGCGAGCACCGGCGGCGCCGGTGCCGGCGCCTCCTCCACCAGGTAGGGCCCGGCCGGCGTCTCGGTCAGTGGTCGGCGGTCGCCCGGGTCGAAGCCACCGCGGGCGTCACGACGCAGAGCCGACGCCAGGTCGGTGATGGGTGGCACGTCGGAGAAGTCGGTGGGCGGCACCGACGCCAGACCGCTCTTCATGAAGCGCTGCCAGGTCCTCGCCGGCAGCGTCCCGCCGAAGACCTTGTCCACGCCGCGGATGCCCCGCAGCGGCGTCTTCTGGTCGTTCGAGTAGCCCATCCACACCGACGTCGACAGCGTCGGCGTGTAGCCGACGAACCATGCGTTGGTGAAGTTCTGCGCAGTGCCGGTCTTGCCCGCCGCCGGGCGGCCGATGTCGGCGGCACGGGCGGTGCCACCGGTGATCGTGCCGCGCATGACCTCGTTGACGGCATCGGCCACTATCTCCTCCAGCACCCGGGTTCGCGCCGGCTCGGAATTGTCCTCCAGGATGCGGCGTCCCCCGCCGATCTGCCGCTCGACGACCTGCAGCACCGGGGTGGGTTCCGCCCGCTCACCGCGAGCGGCGAAGACCCCGAACGACGATGCCATGTCCAGGGGCGACACGTCGATGACACCCAGCGCATAGGTCCCGCTGCAGGTGTGGAAGCCGGGGCTGTACCAGGCCGACGTGAGACCGAGGTCCCGCGCCATCCGGGCCGTCTCGGGGCAGCCGACGTCCCGCACCAGCTGGGCGTAGACGGTGTTGATGGACCGGGTCGTCGCCCGCTCGATGGTCGCCTCGCCGCCACCGCCGCCCTCGTTGTTGGAGATCGTGCACTTGTTGGTGGCCGTCACCCGGCACTCGGGGATCGTGAAGGTGGACGGCGCCGGGTAGACCTTGGTCGGCTCGAAGCCCCGGGACAGCGCGGCGGCCAGCACGAAGGGCTTGAAGGCCGAACCGGGCTGGCGGCCGAGCCCGCCGCCTTCGACGGTGGGCTCCGTCCAGCAGCTGGCGGCCACGTCCACCTTCACGTCGTTGCGCTGGCGTGGGCAGCCGCCGAGCGCGAGGTTGACCTCGGAGGCGTTGAAGTCGCGCCCGCCCACCAGCGCTTTGACGTACCCGGTCGGGGGCTCGACGGCGACCAGCGACATCTCCAGCGGGGCCGAGGTGCCCTGCAACGTGTCGGCCACCGCCGCCTCCGCCTGCGCCTGGAGCGCCGGGTCGAGGGTCACCACCACGTCCAGGCCGCCCCGGAAGACGCGCTCGTTCCCGTACTTCGCCTCCAGGTAGCGGCGCACGTAGTCGACGAAGTACGGGAACCGGGTGTTCTGTTGCGGAGCCGGGTGCACCAGGGTGGCGGGCCCGGTGGCCGGGCCCTGCGCGACCAGCCAGACCCTCTCGGCCATGGCCCGACCGTGCTCGGCGGGTGTGATGTACCCCTCGCCGAGCATGGCGTCGAGGACGATGCGCCGCTTCGACTCCGCCAGCACCGGATTGCCACGCGGCTCGTACCGGCTGGGCGCCGGGACCAGTCCCGCCAGGAGCGCCGACTCGGACAGGGTGAGCTGGTCGACCGTCTTGCGAAAGTAGCTTTCGGCCGCCGCACCGACGCCGTAGATCCCCTCGCCCAGGTAGATGTCCGACAGGTAGCGGAACAGGATCTCCTCCTTGTCCACCTGCCGGTCGAGCTGGCTGGCGAGGATGGCCTCCCGGATCTTGCGCATGAGGGTGCGCTCCTGACCCACGAAGGCGTTCTTCACGTACTGCTGGGTGATCGTCGAGCCGCCCTGCGCCAGCCGGCGCCCACGGACATCGGCCCACAAGGCCCGGAGGCTGGCCCGCGGATCGATGCCGCCGTGGGAGTAGAAGCTCCGGTCCTCGGCCGAGATGACCGCCTGTTTGAGGACCGTGGGGATGTCCGCCTTGCGCACCGGGGTGTTCTGCTCGAACTCACGGAACAGCGCGATCTCCTCCCGGTTGCCGGCCGCGTCGATGGCGTACACGTGGGTGATGCGCGAGGCCACCGTGGGCCGTGGCTCGGGGAGGCTCGCCGGCAGTGGCGCGAACAGGAACGTGGCCAGCACGGTCACCGCGGCGGCCACCGGGACGCCCGCGGCACAGGTCAGGAACAGGGCGAGGCTGCGCAGCACGCTGCGCACGATCGCCCCCGGACGGGCCATCAGGGGGCGCTCAACTGATGCCGGTGGCCACCAGCAGGAACGACCCCATCGCCACGACGGTGCCGAGCAGGCCGACCAGCATCGTCCGGCTCTGGGCGGTGACGGCGGCGTTCAGCTCGGCCCGGAACGCCGAGGTGATCCGGTGCTCCATGGCCTCGAGCCGGTGGTCGAGGACCTCGAAGCGATGGTGGACCTCGTTCAGGTCGGCCTTGGTGGCGAACCGCTCCAGGTCGGCCTTGGTGGCGAACCGCTCCAGGTCGGCCTTGGTGGCGAACCGCTCCAGGTCGGCCTTGGTGGCGAACGGGTCCAGGTCGGCCTTGGTGGCGAGACGGTCCCAGCGGTCCGGCGGGAGACATGCCATCAGCGTGGCCGCCGGCTCTCGGCCGAGGACCTCGCCCAGCTTTTCGGACAGCTCGTACCGTGCCTGCTCATCCATCTCCGTCGCACCTCGTCGTCGCGCCGTCGGCGTTCCCAGAGGGGCGGTGTGCGTGGGCCGCGCCCGAGCCCGGCCGTAGTGTACGGCGTCGTGCGCCCACCGTCGGTCGACGCGCTGGCCCGGCAGCTGGCCGGTACCGGCCTTCCCCATCCGCTGCTCGTCGACGTCGCCCGCCAGGCCATCGCGGCCGACGATCCGGCGTCGGCGCCGGCTCGGGCCGAGGCCATGGCCCGCTCGCTCCTGCACCCGGTCGTCAACGCCACGGGCGTCCTGCTCCACACCAATCTGGGCCGCGCGCCGATCGCGGTCGCCCAGGAGCGCGGCTACGCCAACCTCGAGCTCGACCTGGGAACGGGACGGCGAGGATCGCGGAGCGGCCACGCCGCCACCCTGCTGGCGCGGGCGGCGGGCGCCGAGGCCGCCCTGGTCGTGAACAACGGTGCCGCCGCCGTCCTCCTGGTGCTGGCCGCGCTGGCCCCGGGCCGGTCGGTGGTGGTCAGCCGGAGCGAGCTGGTCGAGATCGGCGGGGGCTTCCGGGTCCCCGACGTGCTCGCGCAGTCCGGCGCCCGGCTCGTCGAGGTCGGTACCACCAACCGGACCCGGCGGCACGACTACGAGCATGCGGTGGCCGAGCACGACCCCGCACTCTTGCTGAAGATCCATCAGTCCAACTTCCGCATCGTCGGCTTCACCGAGGCGGCCACCGTCGGGGACCTGGCCGACCTCGGCGTGGCGGTGGTGGCCGACATCGGCTCCGGGCTCCTGGACGCGGCCACACCGTGGCTCCCCGGCCCGCCACCGGCCTGGCTGGCCGGCGAACCGGCCGCCCGCCAGACCCTGGCCGAGGGCGCGGCGCTCGTCACCTTCTCGGGCGACAAGCTGCTCGGCGGCCCGCAGGCCGGCATCGTCGCCGGCGACGCCGGCCTGGTCGCCCGCTGCGCGCGCCATCCACTGGCCCGCGCCCTCCGCCCCGGGAGCCTGGTGCTCGGTGCGCTCCAGTCCACCGCCCTGGCCTACCTCCGCCGCGACGGTGACGCGATTCCCTTCTGGCGCATGGCCTCCACACCTGTTGCGGTGCTCCGGGGGCGCGCCGCAGCCATCGGGTCGGGCACCGTGGTCGACTGCCTGTCCGTGCCGGGCGGAGGGTCGGCGCCAGGGGTCACGATCGACTCGGCCGGAATCGCGCTGGACGGCGACCACGCCGCCGCCCTGCGGGCCCACGATCCGCCGGTGATCGCCCGGGTCGAGGACGCCCGGACCGTTCTCGACCTACGCACCGTCGACCCGTCCGACGACGCCGCCGTGGCCCAGGCCCTGGCGGCCCTGTAGCCCGGGCCGACGCAGTCATCGATGCACGTCGTCGCCACCGCCGGCCACGTCGACCACGGCAAGTCCACCCTTGTCCTGACCCTCACCGGGATGGACCCCGACCGGTTCGCCGAGGAGAAGACCCGAGGGCTCACCATCGACCTCGGCTTCGCATGGACGACCCTGCCCAGCGGGCGGGAGCTGGCCTTCGTCGACGTGCCGGGCCACGTGCGCTTCCTGAAGAACATGCTGGCCGGCGTGGGCGCCGTCGACGCGTGCCTGTTCGTGGTCGCCGCCACCGAGGGGTGGAAGCCCCAGACCGAGGAGCACCTGCGCATCCTCGAGCTGCTCGGCGTGACCTCCGGCGTCGTGGCCATGACCAAGGTGGGGCTGGTCGACGGCGAGTGGTTGGAGCTGGCCCACCTCGAGCTGGCGGACCATCTCGCCGGCACCTTCCTCGCCGACGCCGCGGTGGTGGACGTGGACGCACCGGCGGGGTGGGGCGTGCCCGAGTTGCGGGCCGCGCTGGACGACCTCCTCGCCGTCACGCCGGCCGCGGCCGACCGCGGCCGCCCCCGACTGTGGGTCGACCGCTCCTTCGCCGCCAAGGGCTCCGGGACCGTCGTGACCGGCACACTGGCCGGTGGATCGCTGGCCGAGGGCGACGAGGTGCTGCTGCTGCCGGGCGGTCGCAAGGCGCGCATCCGGGCCCTCCAGAGCCACAAGTCGGCATTGGCCACCGCCGGCCCCGGTCGGCGGCTGGCCGTCAACCTGGCCGGCCTGCACCACGAACAGGTGGACCGCGGCCACGCCCTCGTCCGCCACGCCCAGTGGGAGCCGACCCGTCGGGTCGACTGCACCCTGAGCGTTCTGGGCGCCCTCGACCACGACGTCTCGCGGCGGGGCGCGTACCAGGCCTACATCGGGTCCGGCGAGCACCCGGTGCGGGTCCGCGTGCTGGGCACCGATGCGCTGCAGCCGGGCGACACCGGCCTGGTCCGCCTCCACCTGCCGGTGGCGCTGCCGCTCCTGCCGGGCGATCGCTACGTGCTGCGGGAGAGCGGTCGCGGCGAGACGGTGGGCGGTGGCGAGGTCCTGGACGTGGCGCCCGTGCTGGCCGCCAGCCGGGCCCGGCCGTCGGCGTCGGTCGACAGGGTGGTGGCCGAGCGACGTTGGATCGACGCCGACCTGCTGGAGCGGCTCACCGGCGAGCGGCGGGCGCCGACCGTCGGCCGGTTCGTGGTCGACCCGGTGGAGCTGGAGGCGACGCGCGATCGGGTGCGGGCCGCGGTGGCGACCGCAGGCCCCCTCGGCCTCGACGTGGCCACGCTGGACGAGCGCGAGCGCGCCGTACTGGAAGGGCTGCCGGGCGTCGTGGTGGATGCCGGCCGGGCGTCGCCGGCCGGGCTTACCGCCGACGCACTGGCCACACACCGGTACGTGGCCGCCCTCGAGGCGGCGCCCTTCTCTCCGCCGCCGCCCGAGGGCGTCGACCGGGCCGAACTGCGAGAGCTCGTGCGTCGTGGCCTCGTCGTCGAGCGCGATGGCGTGTGGTTCGCTCCGGCGGCGCTGGCCGAGGCCGGCCGGATCATCGCCTCTCGACTCATCGGGGCACCGGACGGGCTGACCGTCGCCGATGTGCGCGATGCCCTGGGCACGACCCGCAAGTTCATCCTGCCGCTGCTGGCACAGTTGGACGCCAGCGGCGTCACCCGGCGCAGGGGCGACCTGCGCATCGGTGGGCCCCGGCTGCCGCCGGCGTAGCCCTCTACCGAAGCGCCGCCTGCTTTCGCTCGAGTTCGTTGAGACCGCCCCAGATGCCGTGGGGCTCGCGTATCCGGAGGGCGTACTCGAGGCACGGCTTACGGACGGGACACGCGGCACAGATCGCCTTGGCCCGGCGCTCGCGACTTTCCTTCTCGTCCTTGCGCTCGAAGTGGGTCGGCGGGAAGAACATCGTGGCATGCGGTCCGCGGCACGCGGCCTTCACCTGCCAGAGCTCCTCGACGTGGAGGTCAACACTCACAAAGCGCCCCCTTTCGGTCGGCGACCCTACAGGGCCGCAGCCGCCCCAACAAGGGGTGATTTGCGCCGACCACCCACCCTGACCAGCACCTTTCGGAACGCCTGTCCCCAACCGCGTAGGGAACTGGGGCGGTTTCCGGGGGGAAACCGCGTCCGGTTGGAGCGAACGGCGTGCGACGACGGGGCCGGAGCCGCGCGGGTCCGATGGCCGAGCGGCCGCAAGCGGCCGCAGGCGGCCCCGTCAGTGATGGGCGTCCTTGGCGGCGCCCTCGGTGGGCTCGACCTCCAGGAGGAGGCCGTCGATGGCCACGACCCGCACGGCGGCGCCGGCCGCGATGGGCGTCGCCCTGTTGGTCCTGGCCCGCCACTGAGCGCCGCGAACCTGCACGGTGCCCTCCGGGTCGACGTCGGCGAGGGCCGACCCTTCCTCGCCCACCATGTCCTCGCGACCGATGGTGGCGGTCGAGAACCGCGAGCGCACGACGGCCGGCATGCCGGCGATCATCATCAGCGCCACCCCGGCCACGACCGTCACCAGCACCAGCGGCGACGGTCCCAGGCCCTGCTCGTAGAGGGCCAGGCCCCCGGCAGTGAGCGAGACGGTGCCGATGACGGTCCAGGTCCGGGGGGAACCGGCCTGGACGTCGATGGCGTACCCGACCATGCCGAGCAGGACGAGCGCCACCGCCCACGGGCGGGCGGGAAGCACGCCGAGGCCGTAGCAGGACAACACCACGCACACGACCCCCGTCGCCGCCGCGACGCCGATGCCCGCGGTGTACAGCTCGAGGATGGCCAGCGCCAGGCCGGCGGCCAGGAGGAGGAAGGCCACCGACGGGCTCGCCGCGGTGTGCAACAGCCGCTCGACGAGGCCGAGCTTGGCGAAGCGCACCTCGACGGTGGGCCGCCGGCGCGGCTGCTCGCCGGGGGCCCGGACGACCTCGGCCGTCTCGAGCGTCCGCTCGCCGACGCGACGGCCGTCGAGCTCGACGAGGAAGTCGCCGAGCGTGGGTGCGGTGATGTCCACCAGGCGCTGTTGCACCGCCTCCGCCGCCGGCACGGTGGCGCCCCGCGGCCCGACCCGCCCCCGGCCGGCGACCCCGGACACGCCGGCCGCCTGCACCAGCTCCCAGCTCTGGCCGACCGCCTTGCCGCCGCTCGGACCGACCCACGCCGCCACGGGGAGGTCGGTGTGGCTGAGCCGGAAGATCAGGACATCGAGGTCGGCTCGTGAGAGCACGCCTCCGGAGCTGCTCACCTGGATGATCAGTGCCTCGGCTCCGCCTGAGCGCGCCTCGTCGAGGGCGCGCCCGACGAAGTCGGCCTGGATCGGGTCGAGCAGCCCGATCACCTCGATGACGTCGACGTGCGCCCGCGGCCCGGCCTGCGCGCCGGCCGGGGCGACGCCGAGCGACAGCGCCGCGAGGACGGTGCCGAGAGCGACGAGGGCGATGGGTAGTCTGCGCATTCGCATGGATCCGGTCGGGTTCTGCCGTCAGGCCCGGGTCTTCATCGTCGCCGGGAAGGGCGGTGTCGGCAAGACCACGGTGAGCGCCACGCTGGCCCGGATGGCGGCAGCCGCCGGTTTGTCGAGCCTGGTGGTCGAACTGGAGGCGACCAGCGGCCTGCCCGCCGCGTTCGGCCGCGACGAACCGCTGGGCTACGACGACGTGCAGTTGGCGCCGGGCATCACGGGCCGGGCGCTGACGCCGGACGACGCCCTCGTCGAGTACCTGGAGAGCCACGGCATGGGGCGGCTGTCGCGCCGGTTGCTGTCCAGCGGAGCCATCGACGTGGTGGCCACGGCCACGCCGGGCATCAAGGACATTCTCGTGCTCGGCAAGGTGAAGGCCCTCGAGCGCGCCGGGGTGGCCGACGTGATCGTCGTGGACGCCCCGGCGGCCGGCCACGCCGTGCGCTTCCTGACCAGCGCGGCCGGGCTCATCGACGCCGTCCGCAGCGGGCCCATCCGCGCCCAGGCCGACGACGTGGCCGAGCTGCTGGCCGACCCCGCCCGCTGCCAGGTACTGCTCGTGACCCTCGCCGAGGAAACGCCCGTCAACGAGGTGGTGGAGACGGCCTACGCCCTGGAGGACCGCGTCGGCGTGACCCT
>Ga0187894_10002467_pt1 | contig 22060 bp, 17 predicted proteins | sample GBC1701081metaG_FD_136650 | JGI IMG/M metagenome (GOLD analysis project Ga0187894, IMG submission 136650) | White microbial mat communities from a lava cave in the Kipuka Kanohina Cave System on the Island of Hawaii, USA - GBC170108-1 metaG ... | reverse complement strand
GGTTCATTCGCTTGATCAGATTGTGCTGAGTAAAAATCCACTACTTCTTATTTTGGAAGGTGTAGAAAAACCTGGAAACCTGGGTGCCATTTTACGAACCGCAGATGCTGCTGGGGTAGACGCTGTTATTATCTGCGATCCTCAAACGGATTTTTATAATCCGAATGTGATACGTTCCAGTATCGGTTGCATTTTCACGAAACAAGTTGCTGCGGCAACTTCAGAGGACACGATTCAATGGTTGAAGAAAAACAATATCGAAATTCTTTGCACCTATCTTGAGGCATCGATACCCTATCACACAGTTGACTTTACAAAACCGAGCGCAATCGTAATGGGGACTGAATCAACAGGGCTTACCGAACCGTGGACAAAAAATTCGGATGCCAACATCATTATTCCTATGGGCGGAAAAATTGATTCAATGAATGTTTCTACCGCTGCGGCCGTTGTGGTTTTTGAAGCAAGAAGGCAGCGAGGGTTTTGATTAGTTATATAAGAATATGTGTAATTGCAAATCTCAATTCGTATTTTCTACCGACTTATAAAACTTCAACGCAAAGAGCAGAATAACGGCATAACAAATAATGGGCAACAGGTAAGCAATGGCTACACTTGTTTTATCTGCCACCATACCCATTAACGGTGGGAACACAGCACCTCCTACCACTCCCATCACAATAAAAGAAGAGGCTTTCTGGTGAAGATCACCCAGGTGTTTTAAGCCGAGTCCAAAAATAGTAGGGAACATGATGGAAAATGTAAATTGAATGCCGATCAGGGCCGCAAAAGAAATCCAACCCATATGCTGTGAAACCAGCATACAAAAAATGATGCTGCCTGTGGTATAAATGGCCAACAGCTTATTGGGAGCCATGAAATTCATCAGGTACGTTCCGATCACCCGCCCCACCAACATCATCACCATACTGAAAGAGAAATAGTATGCAGCGGCTTCGTCCGTCATACCGGGCATGTACCGTACGGCATAATTGATAAAGAACGCCCATGTTCCACCCTGGGCCGCCACATTAAAAAACTGCGCCACCACAGCCCACCTGAAATGACGATATTGAAATAATTCTTTGTAGGATCGTTCGGGTGCATTGCTGTGTGACTGTTCATCTGGTAACGGAGGCACTTTTATAAACCAGAAAGCAGCGGCCACACTTAATACAACTGCCCCGATGGATACATATAAAATTTTCACCGACTGAAGGTCACTTTGTGCATTACCACTAAGTACTTCACTTAAAATAAAAAAACCACCCAGTATGGGACCAATGATGGTACCCACTGCATTGAAGGTTTGTGAAAAGTTAATGCGTTGCTCCGATTTGACTTCATCACCCAGGGCGGCAGAAAACGGATGCGCAACAGCTTCCAGCGTAGCCAAACCACATGCCAGGATAAACAAGGCAAACCTGAAGAAACCAAATGACTCAGCCCCGGCCGCAGGTACAAAAAGAAAAGCTCCCATGGCATACAGGCATAGACCCAGCAACACGCCATTTTTGTAACCGTAGCGTTTCATGAAAAGTCCGGCCGGTATACCCATGATAAAGTATGCTCCAAAAATAGAGAACTGTACTAACCCCGATTGGGCCAATGAGACGTTGAGCACTTTTTGAAAATGGCGGTTGAGCACATCCCCCATGGAAATGGCAATTCCCCAGAGAAGAAAAAGACTCGTAACAAAAGCGAAGGTAACAAGGTACTTGCGCTCGGTCAGCGATGGTTTTTGCATAGCGGATTGGTTGAGACTCCTGTTAAATATAGGGTAAATCCTTTTGGCAGCATTACCCTGCCCACCCTTCCCGATCCAAACTTCTGTACTGAATGGCTTCGGCTAAATGTTCAATTTTTATGTCATCCGTACCGGCCAGGTCGGCAATGGTGCGGGATACTTTTAAAATCCGGTCGTACGCACGGGCAGAAAGGCCAAGGCGTTCCATAGCGGTTTTCAATAATGTACGGCCGGCATCGTTGATCTCGCATACATCCTTCACCATGTTAGAAGGCATCATCGCGTTGCAGTACACATCCTTCTTGTCTTTAAATCGTTCTGTTTGTCTTTCGCGAGCTTTCACCACGCGTACACGTATCTCGCTGCTGCTTTCCATCTTTCGATTGGAGGCTGTCATCTCATCAAAACTTACCGGAACAACTTCTACATGTAAATCAATTCTATCCAACAACGGTCCACTTACTTTACTTAAATAACGCTGTACTACCCCCGGACCACACACACATTCTTTCTCAGGGTGATTGTAATACCCGCACGGACAGGGGTTCATGCTGGCTATAAGCATAAAGTTGGCCGGGTATTCAATTGAAACCTTTGCCCGCGAGATCGTCACTTTTCTTTCTTCCATTGGCTGACGCATGACCTCCAAAACGGTACGCTTAAATTCAGGAAGTTCATCTAAAAACAATACACCGTTATTGGCTAATGAAATTTCTCCCGGCTGAGGATTGCCTCCACCACCTACGAGTGCTACATCAGAAATGGTATGGTGAGGTGAACGAAAGGGTCGTGTGGCAATCAGGGCAACATCTCTTCCAACCTTACCGGCTACCGAATGGATTTTGGTAGTCTCCAACGCTTCATTCAATGACAGTGGCGGGAGAATTGTAGGCAAGCGTTTGGCAAGCATGGTTTTGCCCGCACCGGGCGGACCGATCATGATCACATTATGTCCACCGGCTGCTGCAATCTCGAGGGCACGCTTAATATTTTCCTGGCCCTGCACGTCTTTAAAATCGGAATCATAAAAATTAAGTTGAGTGGCAAACACTGCGCGCGTGTCAACCTTAACTGGTTCAATTTTTTCTTTCCCGGTTAAAAAATTAATGGCTTGCTTTAATGTTGTTACCGCAATAATATCCAGGTCTTCTACAATGGCCGCCTCTTTCGCATTATCGACCGGAAGTATAAACCCCTTGAGCCCTTCTTTGCGCGTTTGAAGTGAAATGGGTAATACACCTTTGATGGGACGTAACGTTCCATCTAACGCCAACTCACCCATAATCACATACTCTTCAAGTTTATCGGTCTTGATTTGTCCGGAAGCATGCAGCACACAAAGTGCAATGGGTAAATCATACACTGAACCTTCTTTGCGAATATCGGCAGGTGCCAGGTTCACCACGGTTTTTTGTCGTGGCATGAAGTATCCAAAACTTTTAATTGCTGATTCAACGCGGTGCTCGCTTTCTTTCACGGCACTGTCGGGCAACCCACTCATCCAGAATTTTGTTCCCTGGCCTACGTTTACTTCTATGGTAATCTTTCGGGCATCTACCCCGAACACAGCACAGCCATAGGTTTTTGAAAGCATAGTTCGGTTATTAGTTATCAGTTAATCGTTATCCGTAATGCTTACATCCATCAACTATTAACTGATAACCATTAACTTTTTTTACCTTCTTGCAGATCGTACAACTTCGCTTTCAGGTTATTGAGTTCAGTGGTCAGTTGATCTTTTTCGCGGGTGTTCCTGCGATTATCCCGAACGTGCAGAATAACGTTCGTGACAAATAATATCAACAGGAAAAAAGAGCAATACTTGAGCATCCAAATTCTTCCCTGCATCTGGAACAGGAACTGTACGTTCTCTTGCTGGCCGTCCATGTAAATACTGAAAATGAAAATAAAAAGATGGAGGACTCCGAAAACCGTGTAGAAGATGAGCCTGTTTCTTTTCATCATAGCAGTAGAGTTGAAGGACAAACTTAGTCTTTTTGTTGAAAATCAAAAATCAGAACGCATTGAAAATCATGCTTTTTGAATCTCATTGAGCTTTTTGTACAAACCATCCTGCCCAATGAGCACATCGTGCCTGCCCCTTTCAATGATATGGCCATTTTGAATTACCACAATTTCATCGGCATGCTGAATGGTACTGAGGCGGTGCGCAATTACAATAGAGGTTCGGTTCTTCATTAAATTGGTAAGCGCTTCCTGTACCAGTTTTTCAGATTCCGAATCCAGCGCGGAGGTAGCTTCATCTAAAATCAAAATCGGAGGGTTTTTCAACACCGCCCGGGCAATCGCAATACGCTGGCGCTGGCCGCCTGATAATTTTGAACCGCGTTCACCAATATACGTTTGATACCCTTCAGGGGCTTGTGTAATAAACTCATGAGCGTTAGCAACTCTGGCAGCTTCCATAACATCTTCCAATGTTGCCTCTTCCTTGCCGAAAGCGATATTATTAAAAATGGTATCATTAAATAAAATTGATTCCTGTGTGACTACCCCCATTTGCTGGCGAAGAGATTCTATCTCATAATCGGGCAACGCCACTCCATCCAGTAAAATCTCCCCTGCTGTAGGGTCATAAAATCTTGGAACGAGATCTGCCAGGGTTGACTTTCCGCCACCCGATGAACCTACCAGTGCAATAGTCTTTCCTTTCTGGATTTTCAGATTGATATTTTTCAGTACGGGTTCTTTGCCATACGCGAAGCTTACATTTTTGTATTCAATGCTGTCTTTAAAAGCATCTAATACAATAGCATCAGGTTTACTTTTAATAGCGGACTCCAGGTCGATCACTTTGAAAATCCGCTCAGCGGCAACTGTTCCTTTTTGCAGTGAGGTTATTCCATTCGAAAAGTTTTTAGCTGGCTGAATCATGGACGCATAAAATATCAGAAAGCCTATAAACTGTGCAGCCGCCAGTTCTCCTGATCCGCCCAGCACAAGATTTCCTCCATAAAACAAAATGATTGCTACGATAATAACCCCAAGCACTTCTGACAATGGAGAGGATAGTTCGTTCTTGCGGGCGATGGAAAGATTTACCTTACGGTGATAACTCGTTTCAATGTCAATCTTTTTAATAATAAAATTGCGTGCGTTAAACGCCTTGATAACACGCATCCCGCCAAATGTTTCGTCCAGGATATTGACAATGCGCCCCATGGCTTCCTGACTTTGGCGGGCCTTTTTCTTAAGCCGCTTAATGAGTTCCGCAACAAGTCCGGCTGTTACCGGAAGCAGGATTAATGTGAAGAGTGTGAGCTTAAAAGAAATCGAGAATAAGACCGTGAGATAAATAATAATGGTGATCGGCTCTTTTAAAACTGATTTAAGGCTATTCATAACAGACGATTCGACCTCCGACATATCGTTTGTGAACCTTGACATGAGATCACCTTTGCGTTGATCATTAAAATACCCGATGTGCAGGTTTGATACATTGGAGAAAATATGCATCCTCATGTTTTTAACAACATCAACTTTAATGCGCGAAGCAGTTATGCGTTCAAAATACCGAAGCGTGTTACCGATTATCATCAGCGTAACAATGCCGATACAAATAAAAAGCAGCGTTTGATGGGGCCCTATTTCGTGTACAATGCGGATGAAATGATGGTTAAAAAATTCTCTTCCATAACTTGTTGAGAACTCAAACTCTCCCGGGGCAGGAGGAATTACCGCGTTAACCTGGGGGTAGAATAAAATATTCAGCATGGGTATCAGAAGCGCCAGGTAACTTGCGCTAAACAATGCGCCAAAAACGGCATACATGAAAAACTTCACGAGTCTGCCGGCAAGGCCGGGGGCATATCCTAAAATTCTGAGGTATATCTTCATCTACATTAAAACTCGTAAAGGCGTGGAGCGATATTCCATCGTAAAGCTAAGGAAGTTACGGTTGAGTTACTTCTATAAAAAGGAATTGAACTTTCGCTCTTGCGAATCGTCAGGTTCATATCGATAAATAAATTGTGTTTCAGTTGCCAGGAGGCGCTCATGGAACCAAAAAAAATGTCGTTGCTTACCCCTTGCCCGATTGTATTGTTAAAATCCTGAATTCTGGGCGGGTTGGAGTTACTCTTCAAAATATCACCGCCCCAACTCTTGTTCGCTACAGTATCGCGACCTATCTGCATCATGATTAGTTTCCCGGTAAGGTTTAATCTTGGAACGGGCTGATAACGGGCAATCCCAATAAACTCCTTAAAGTTAGCACCCAAAGGATGTGCTATAGGTTGCAAATAACTGGAGTAACTCCCATACGGAGTGTTATGTGAATAGGTGTAAGGACGAACAATATTGGTCTCTGCCTGCAAATCAAGGTTAGAGACGCCAAACGCATCGAAATATTTTACACCGGCCTGAATTCCATATTTATTGGCCCACCAACCATTTCCTTCTTTTAGATTCTCCAGTAAAAACTCATCTAGCACAAACTGTCCGTACACTGAAACTCCTTTAAATGCATTCCATTTAAAATCCATTCCCAGAATTACATTATCGCTGCTACCGTACTGTTGCTCAATGGCACGATAAAAAATTATTGGGTTTAAATATGACCATTCAAAAGAAGTTGAATCGGTAGCATTAAATACGACTGATTCAAACAATCCCACATTCCACTTCTTCCCGATATTAATACTCAAATGATGGAAGGCTATAAATTTATCGGGGTATTTGCCGCTTGAAATTAAACCGGATGAACTTCCGTTCACATCTGCCACGGTGCGATTGGTCATAAACAAGTAATTCAATCGCCATACCTTAATGTTTCCTTTCAGAAATAAGGCCGGTGGAGCATGATCAGAAAAAATAAGGGAGCGTTGTCCATTACCAATAAAAAAACGGTCGTACCCAAATTGCAGGTTAAAATGTTTGGTTGCTTCAAAACTGATATACCCACGTGTCTGTAAAAAATCATACCCTTGATTTTCTTTGAACGTTTTCCAGAATCCTTCGTGAGGAATAACAGGATAGTACCCAACATCAGCGCTATCTTTAACAGTATTGGCAACGTGTGAGGGCAGTCGCGCCTGATTGTCGGCTAAGTACAGGTAAAACCCGATTTTCTTATCGAGCATTCCACGCATCTCCACGCCACGGGTGTTAATAAACAACAGATCCTCTGCCTGCGAATCCTTTCCTACACCCAGATACAACACCGGGTTTACGTGCAGATCGAAATCAGGTTCTTCATCCACATACAATAAATCTGATTTTTTCTTATAGAAATATTTCCAGAACGGCTTTTTACTTTCATTAGTCTCGGGCCTGGCCCATTCCCAACTGTCGTTTTGGAAATATTCAAGATTGAATTTATCGGCAGGCGAGGTGAACAAACCTAATTGATTAGCTGAGTCCAGAAAGGCTATTATAGCTGATCTCTTATAGGGTTTTACGGTTGTAAAAATGTGAGGGATAATCTGTCCCGATTTAACCTCATACCGGTCGAGGAGGTGATAATAGCTCTCGTTTAAAGTGGCATAATTGCTCTGTCCGAAAAGACATGCCGGGGCAAAAACAACTATAACCAAGACAATCCTATTCATCTTAAAGTAAAGATTTAGGCAAAATACAGAGGTTATGGCTATGAGCCAAAAAACTTAAGGTGGGTATTGAATTTCCGGGCTGTGTCCTTATCTTTGCAGTCCTTTTAAGGAAAACCAACGAATAAAGATGAAAAAGGACATTCACCCAGACTACAAAGAGGTTGTATTTCACGATACGTCAAGCGATTATAAGTTTTTGACCCGTTCTACCCTGAAAACCAAAGACACGATTAAGTGGGAAGACGGCAAGGAATACCCCCTTATTAAAGTAGAAGTGAGTTCAGCTTCGCACCCCTTCTATACCGGCAAAAAGATGTTTGTCGATACAGCAGGCCGCGTGGAGAAGTTCAAGAACAAATACCAAAAGAAAGCTTAATACTTCCTTCTTATATGCATGAAGAAAGCCTCCGATTCAGGGGGCTTTTTTATTATCCCTCACCCCGACCCTGCCTACCGGCAGGCAGGGTCATTCTTCGGACACCCCTCTCCCTAGGGAGAGGGAAGGGGTGAGGGGATGACAAAATCAGTATATATTTACACACATGAATCTCGTACTGTTTGACGACCCCTCCATCCGCATTAACCTGCTCCCGTTTACCTTCACCAGGCCGGTAAGCAAAATCAGGGTTGGTATACTCACGCTTGCTGAGAAATGGGAGAAAAAATTAGGTACCCCTGCTTCCTTCCTAACTGAACCCTACTTACAGAAAAAGTTTCCATTAAAATCATCGCACGATAATTTATTCATCAATGCTGCCTGGTGCCCCGATGAGGAGGCAATTAAAAGTGTACAAGCTTTAAAACAGGGCGAAACACTAACATACAAAGAAATGATTCTTGCCTGGAGAAGCGCTGATATGTCGCTACCGGATTTGAGCAAAGGTACTCCGAAACTTTTTTCCGGAACGGTGACACTCATTGATCAGACATGGAGAATATTTCAATTCAATGCAGCACAAATCAGGGCTGATTACGCCTTCCTTACATCAGGAAGGAAATCCGCAGGCGTTCAGGACAAGCACAGCATCACGTATAATGAGTCCAATATTTTTGTAGAAGAAGGTGTAACGATCCGGGCAGCCGTGTTGAATGCGGAAGCGGGGCCTATTTATCTTGGAAAAAATTCTAATGTGCAGGAGGGCGCACTCATCAAAGGTCCGTTTGCATTGTGTGAAGGATCTACTGTAAACATGGGCGGCAAAATGCGTGGCGACACTACCGTTGGGCCTTTTTCAAAAGTAGGTGGTGAAGTCAGCAACTCTGTTATTTTTGGCTACAGTAACAAAGGTCACGATGGTTTTCTGGGTAACTCGGTGCTGGGTGAATGGTGTAACCTGGGTGCAGATACCAATACATCCAATTTGAAAAACAATTACGAAAATGTGAAGCTGTGGAGTTATGCCAGAGGCGGTTTTGCAGATACCGGCTTACAATTCTGCGGTTTAATGATGGGCGACCATAGTAAGTGCGGCATCAACACCATGTTTAATACGGGAACCGTGGTAGGAGTTTCTGCTAATGTTTTTGGTGATGGCTTCCCTCGCAATTTCATTCCTTCCTTTTCATGGGGTGGTGCCAGCGGATTTACGTTGTATCAATTGAAGAAGGCTTACGAAACAGCTGAGAAAGCAATGGAGAGAAGACATGTTCTGTTGGATGATATGGAAAAAGAAATTTTAGCAAAGGTGTTTGAATTGACAGCGGGTAAAAGTGCGAGTTAAATGAAGTTCTCAGAAATCCCGGGCTTAACAGAAACAAAGAAACTCCTGATCGATTCGGTTCAGGGAAATCACATTGCACACGCGCAGTTATTTGCGGGCCCAAATGGCGCACTAAACTTACCCCTTGCCCTGGCTTACGCTACCTATCTACATTGCCAGAACAAGGGAGAAGATGCATGCGGAACGTGCCCGGCCTGCAGCAAAAGCTTAAAGTATATTCATCCTGATACACACTTTGTATTTCCACTCAGCAATGTAAAAGGTGATAAAGATGAAGAACGCTTCAAAGCAGATATCCTAAAATCATGGCGGTCGTTTTTGCTCGAGCAACCCTTTGGTGACGTTGATGACTGGACTACCGCTTACGGTGGAGAAGATAAACAGGCATTAATCTCGCGGGAAGAAAGTCGGGAAATTGTAAAAGCGTTATCACTAAAACCATTTGAAAGTCCGTACAAGGTCATGATCATCTGGCAGCCCGAATTCATGCACCCGTCTGCCGCTAACGGAATCCTTAAAATTTTAGAAGAACCAGCTGCACATACCTATTTTATATTAGTTACGAATGCAGCAGATAAATTATTGCCTACTATTATTTCACGTACCCAACTCATTTCAGTGCCACTCCTGCCTGACCAGGAGATTGAGAAATTTTTAATTGACAAGAAATCAGCAGAGCCAACGCACGCTTCCCGGGTAACGCAATTAGCGGAAGGAAATTTGAATCTTTCAATCATGCTTCTCGAAAATGAAGAGGATGACAATGCACAACATTTTATCGATTGGATGCGTGCGTGTCATAGTAAAAAAAGAATGGGTGACTTAGTGGGTAAAGCTGAAGAATTTCATGCATTTGACAAGCTTAAGCAACGTAATATTATGCACTACGGAATGGGCATGATGCGCGAAACGCTCGTGAGCATCTCCGGAGCCGACTCTATTCACCGCGTTCAGGGGGAAGAGTTGAAATTTATTCAACAATTTACCGGTGCCATGAGTGTACAAAAGATCGAAAAGTCATTTAAATTGATGAACGATGCCACGTACCACCTGGAGCGGAACGGAAGTGCTAAAATGATATTCCTTGATTTGTCGTTACAGCTCGCTAAAACCATGAACCCATGAACAAAACCATCCGGATTGGCGCAAAAGGAAACACGTTAGGGTTACGGCAGGCCGAATTTGTGGCCAGCCTGATTCAACCCTCTGGTTACCTGACTGAAATTATTTCTTTCGAGGCACCTGAAAGTGGCAAAAATGAATTCAAAAAAAACCTGGAAACTAATCTGCTCAACGGCAGCATTGACATAGCCGTGCATCATGCTAAAGATTTACCTGCCGATTTACACGAAGAATTGGAACTGGTGGCGTTCACAGAACGGGAGCTTCCTAACGATGTACTGATCAGTCATAATAAAAACATCAATCTTCAACGTTCAATTAAAATTGGCACTTCGTCCATCAGAAGAACCGCGTTTCTGAAACATTTTTATTCAGTTGTACGACCCATATTTGCGTCCGGAGATTTGCATACCCAGATTAAAAAAATGGAAGCGGGTGAGTATGACGCTTTACTGGTGGCCTATGCCGATGTGCACCAGCTTGGATACGACCACCTGATTGTTGAAAAGATTGAGACCAGTTATTTTGTACCTGCCGTGGGGCAAGGAAGCATTGTGGTGGAGTGTCATAAAAAACTTGCATTCGATAAAAAAGAAGTTATTCAGCGCTGGGTGAATCATGAGGAAACTGAAGATTGTGTACGTACCGAGCGTGCCTTTTCAAAAACCTTAAACCGTGGTTACAACATTCCTATTTTTGGTTATGCTCAATATGAAGGCAATCTCATAACATTAAAAGCCGGCATTATTTCGCTTGATGGAAAACAGGTTGTGAAAACAAAACGATCATCAACGGTTGCTGAAAGTAAAGAGCTTGGAAAAAAAGTTGCGCATGAGGTTTTACAAAATGGTGGTGATAAAATCCTTCAGGAGATACATGCCTGATCAGTTGACCACCTTTATTGACTGACAAACTATTTCCTTATTTTTGCGCCTGCCTGCCGGTAGGCACGGCCTACCTTGAATGCTATGAATAAATCTGTCCTTTCCCTATTACTTATCTCTTGTCTCTTAACGGCATGCGCCCAACATAATAAGAAAGAGCAAGTTGTCACCATCAAAACCAACTATGGCGACATGGTGGCTATCTTATATGATGAAACACCCAAGCACAAAGAAAATTTTATTAAGCTGGCAAAATCTAAATTCTACGACAGCCTGCTGTTTCACCGGGTGGTAGAGGGTTTCATGATCCAGGGAGGAGACCCCGATTCAAAAAAAGCACCTGCTGATCAGCCTCTGGGTCGGGGTGGTCCAGGTTATACAGTTCAGGCTGAAATTAATCCAACGTTTTTTCATGAACGAGGTGCACTTGCCGCTGCACGCTTAGGAGGACCAACCAATCCAACAAAAGCATCGAGCGGAAGTCAATTTTATGTTGTTCAGGGAAAGAAGGTGAGTGAAGAGGAATTAACTCAGTTGGAACAGAATATCCGGATGGCCAGAAAAAACGAATACCTGCGCGAAATTATCATGATGCCAAAATATGAATCGTTGCGGGCTTCGATCAATGAAAGACAACAAGCGCAAGATGGCCAGTGGCTCAACTCATTCTTTGAAAAAAGTGATACGCTGATAAAAAAAGAAAAACCAGGGTATATACCTTTTTTATTTTCCGCTGAACAAAAAATGGCCTACACCAAAATTGGCGGAGCACCTTTTCTGGATGGTGACTATACCGTGTTTGGAAAAGTTATTAAAGGATTGGAAATTATTGACAAGATAGCGCAACAGCCCAAAACAGGTGAACGCCCGGCTGAAGATATCCGCATGAATGTTACCGTTGCGGAGATGTCCAGAAAGAAAATTGAAAAGGAATATGGATACATTTTCCCTGAAAATAAATAAATAGAATTTCAGCCTGAGCTTGTCGAAGGCTGGTTTAAATATCAAACTCCGACAAGCTCAGTTTGACAATTTCAACTATGAGAATCCTGGTTACCGGTGCAAATGGACTTCTTGGTCAGAAATTAGTTGCTCTTCTGCAACAAGACAAGCATGTTCATCTCATTGCCACGGCAAAAAACAAATCCGGCCAGTTATTATCCTGCGGAGAATTTCATACGCTGAATGTTACTGATAACGCCCAGGTTCATGCAGTAATCCGGCACACAAAGCCGGATGTAATCATTCATACGGCTGCCATGACGCAGGTGGATTTATGCGAAACAGAACATGAAGCATGCATCGCCAGCAACGTTACAGCTGTTGAACACCTGATCTCTGCCTGTGAAGAATTTAAAGTCCGGCTCATCCATATTTCCACTGATTTTATTTTTGACGGCAGTCACGGGCCGTTAGATGAAAATGCCGAACCACATCCCGTCAATTTTTATGGTGAAAGTAAACTGGCTGCGGAACAACTCATTCGGTTCAGTAATATTGACTGGTGTATTTTGCGCACCGTGTTAGTGTATGGGGTAACACCGGATATGAGTCGATCCAATATTGTATTGTGGGTAAAGAAAAGCCTGGAGGAAGAAAAAAAAATTTCAGTAGTCAACGATCAATGGCGCACCCCTACATTGGCCGAAGATTTAGCCATGGGCTGCTCCCTCGCTGCACATAAAAAAGCTACAGGGGTTTTTAATATTTCCGGGAAGGATTTAATGACACCGTACGATATTGCTATTCGAACGGCTGCATTCTTTAAACTTGACGAGTCACTTATAAGCCCAACGGATTCTGCACAATTTAAACAGCCTGCAGTACGACCGTTGAAGACCGGCTTTATTATTGATAAGGCGAAAAAAGAATTAGGGTATCAACCGCACACTTTTGAAGAGGGGCTTAAAATCATTGCTAAGCAGTTATAATTTCGAGGTTACTTTTTCAAAAGCAGTAGCTCATCAATTTTTTGTGAAATCTCAAAAACAGTTGTAGGTGTATAGCTTTGCCATTCTCCAACAACTTTGCCAGTAGTGTCAATAATCAAGTGAGTCGGATAAGACTGTACTTTACTTTTTATAGCTGCCTTTTTTCCATTACCCAAGATTTGATATTTGAAAATGTTCCCTTCGTATAAGTATTTGTTAATATCATCCGGCTTATCAAGTGTTACAGCAATGAATTGAATTTCTGGACGATTATTATATTTTTTCACCAATTCATTGAGATAAGGAATTTCCATTCGGCAGGGTGCGCATCCTAAAAACCAGTAATTTATGACTGTGATTTTTTTGGAAGTTACAAGCTTGTATTCAGAACCATTCAATGTTATTGCTTCAAGCTTTGGCAGAATTTTAGCATTCCATCTCTCATTTTTCTTTGGTTCTGATTTTGTATAAGAAATCACAAAATCAGAAATATCAAAATTCTCTTTGGGCAACTCTCCGGCTGTAATGGAAACCGCTTCGTAGGTAATACTTCCAAAAAACTTATCCGTTTTTGTGTATTTTAAAGCAATTCCATTTAGATCACCATAGGGGAAAAAACGAGTTCCAAAATAATCAGTATAATATATCTCAATCTCGGTTCCCGAAACAGAATCTTTAGCCATCGCCTTCCTGCATGGATAGCTTATAATGTTGTTGAGTAAGTCATTTTGAAGATATGTTATCTTGTAATTTCCCTTCTTGTGCTTGAACGCTTTTTTTTGATGCATAAAATCAGCACAGAAGTAATAGAAATCCTCACCTAATTTGTAGAGGTCGAATCGGTTTGCCATTATTGATCTTGGAGAAATGGTTTGAATCCTGACAAATTTGTTGTTAAAGGAAATGGTGATTCTATCAGGGACCATGAGGGCCCTGTCGACCAGAGGATTTTCCTGCCCAACATAAACCTTGTATTCAATAATTATATCTGCTTTTGTTGGGATGGGTATTAATAAATTTGCTGCAAATAGGAAGCAAATACAATTGACACGCAATCTGATCATGAAATATCGATGGTTTTAAAAAAAGAACAATGCAAAAAATTTTTGTTACGTTTTATTTACAGTCATTCTAGTATATAGGCAATCAAACGAAACGAGTAGAATTGAAGATAAAATGAATAAAGTGAAAGGCACTATTCTAAATTTTTCGACAAAATCACCATCGATAAAGTCTCCCACTCTCGACAAAATATAACCAATCAACATAACTATTAATGAGATTATAATTTTATTCCATACTCCTGTGATTGATCTACTTATAAAAAGATACATTAATGTCAAACAATAGTATGCCCAGAACGCTACAATAAAAATATAAACTGCCGAGCCAACTATGCCATAGTTAATTGCGCCAGGTTCATCATAGAAAATGCTCATGACAAATAATATTAGAATATGGCTTCCAAACAAAGCAACACTTATTAATAAAGCCTTTAAAAATTTATTCATAGATTCAATTGAACTTACTTACATCCTAAGTCTGAAATTGGTTTCTCCCCGGCTAGCACTTTTCTTACATCTTCCCAATTTGGCCTGAATATAGTAGGTGACAATTTTTGGGCAACGCCTCCATTTGAGGGGTTATTAATATAGTTTTCTAAATTACTTTGAAATTGTTTCCATAATGCATCACCACCTTCAAAAGCGTTCTCAGTATTGGGTAAGTTGCCCATAAACTCATCAAAGGTTTCGGCAACTCGATCCACACCTCTTGTATAAAATGAGTATGTACCGTCAGTGTTAGTAGTTAACCCAAATTCCCGTGTACCACTTACGGGATGATTCCAATCTACCGGTGATTCAATTGTTGTAAATCTCCACGTTTTGTCATTTTGATATGAGCAAATAACCGTTCCGTCTTGTTGTCCAGGGATCACTCCTCCAAGCGAAGTGTCTATATCAAATCTCATAATAGCTCCAATATAATTGTTTGAATCCCAGATTGTTCCTTCCACACCATTGTAAGGACTGAATTGTGTGGAATTGCCTTCAAAGAAAAGGTTTAAATTCCTTCTAATGTAGTTATAAAAATTTTGTGCCGTATATCGCTGTCCTGTAGTCGGGTCGTTCGGCAAAGTTGAAATGGTTACAGGAAAATAATCCATGTTAACCACGGGGCCTGATGCGTTTTCTATGTACTGAATATCCCAATCTCCAGAAACAATGCTTGTATAATTTTCATCGAGATTTTTTATTTTGTCAATTACTGCTTGTGGCGGTTTTTGTCCAGCTAACCTTGTCCATTTTTGAACCTCTGAACACGGAATATTATCAATGATCAAAAATGGTTCTTCTTCTAATTGAGCTTTTAGTAGTTGGACTATTGTAGCATTGCCTGGTGGCAAAATCCCTATAGGATCTTCTGGACACAGTGTTGATACTGGCACTAGAGCATCGTCTCCTGGACAAATTTTATAATCAGGTAAAGTGGGGTCACAAGACGTTCTGAGAAAAAATTGAAGAGGCAAACCAGGACAGTCGATTACCAATCCACCTGTAGTTTCAGATATCCACCAGTCACAGGGCTCACCTCCACCACCGCCTCCTCCACCGGATCCGCCACCGCCAGATCCTCCACCGCCAGATCCTCCACCGCCATCTCCGCCTCCAGATCCTCCACCGCCAGATCCTCCACCGCCAGATCCTCCGCCCGATCCACTACCATCGCAATTTGTTTTACCATTGGGGTTTTGGAAATAAGAATAATCAACTCCTACTCCATTTTGAAAAAACGCTTCTGCTTTGGCAGTTCCGTCTAGATATATTACCTTAATCTTTCCAGTAAATGTTTTATTTTCAAATATGCCACCTCGTGAAATCATCCAGTTAACATCCGGCTCGTATTTCAAAATGTAGGAAGTTACTCCTTGGTTGGTTTCCTTGATTATAAGATTTTCAAACGCAAGCGAATTCTCATCTATAAAACGAAGTGTGTATCGCGTTATCGTATCAAACGGGTTAACGACCTTGATTGCCTTCGACAAGTCAATCTCTCCATGTTCCGTTTCTAATGATCGACCACTTTTGATTACAGACGGAAGCAATCTCATCAGATCAATGTCCTTAATAGGATCAATTTCTGCTAATGTTACTTTTGGTTCTTCGGGAATAGTAAGAATTTCTACAGGCTCGTTGCAAGAGTATGCAACAGATAAACAAATTAATAGCGTGATGATGAGGCATTTTTTCATAATCATAGAATTTAGAGGCAATTCTAATTTATGAAGGACATGCGAAATACTCTTTTATGTTGTCTATTTGAACATGTAATTTTTAAACGAAATTTCGAAATTATACGTTAAAAATTAGTCTTATAAGCAAAATTCTTAGAGGCTATGTCTTCAAAAGTAAAAATCAAGGAAAAATATCGAGACCAATGATTAAAAGCAATATTAAGTCACTCATGTAAGTTTTTACAAAACATACGTAAATAAATAACGGATATTCGCTCATTGTTCCCACTACTAATTGTACACACCTACCTAACCAAACAGGTGAGCACACTCCCGCAATCTTCTACTTCTTATTACGCATCGCCATGTAATAAAGCGGAATACCGATCAGCGTAATAATTAATCCAGGCCAGGTAAACGCTGGTTTGTACACAATCAGCAGCGTGCAAAATGTAATACCCATTATACAGTAAACAGCAGGCAAAACAGGATACCCAAACGCTTTGTAGGGCCGCTCGATATCGGGTCTCTTCTTTCGCAGAACAAAAATACCCACAATGGTTAACACATAGAAAATAACCACCACGAACGAAATCATATCGAGCAAATTTCCGTATTCGCCACTTAAACAAAGTAAGGATGCAACAACAGCTTGTGACCAAAGTGCCCACTGTGGAACAGAATTTTTATTGAGTGTACCCGCTTTCTTAAAGAATAGCCCATCCAATGCCATAGTATAATATACACGCGCCCCCGCCAGTATCAATCCATTGTTACAGCCAAACGTAGACACCATTATGAGAACAGCAATAATAAATTTACCTCCATCGCCAAAAATCTGGTTAGCTGCTGATATCGCTAAGCGATCGGCTTGAGGAAAAGCAATTCCATCCAATGGAAGAACATTTAAATACATCATGTTGGCGGTGATGTAGAGAATTGTAACCATGAGTGTTCCTAAAAAAAGACTGAGACCGATGTTACGTTTGGGGTTTTTTATTTCGCCAGCAATAAATGTCACGTTGTTCCAGGCATCACTACTGAAAAGCGAGCCTGTCATGGATGCAGCGATAGCACCGAGCAAAGCGATACCTCCAATTTCTTTCCATCCTGATGCAACTTTCCCCGCACCATCTACACCGAGGTCTTGTAGTGCAGTAAAACCTGACTGCCAGTTTTGAGCCCAGAAGCTTTCTTTCGCAAACAAAAAACCCAGCACAATTAAGCCAAACAACGCAGCCAGTTTAGCCGCGGTAAACGTATTTTGAATAATTTTTCCTCCCTGTATTCCGCGCGTGTTTGTATAGGTTAGTAAAACAATCATACCAATGGCCAGCAACTGCGCAGCGGATATAGTAAGCCCGAAGGATTCAAGCAGAATAACGTTCTCGCCAACCTGAGGAATCAGGTAAGCGGTAAAGCGGCTAAAGGCCACTCCTACGGCTGCAATGGTGGCCGTTTGAATCACCGCGAAAAAACTCCATCCATATAGAAAACCCATCAATGGATTAAAGGCTTCTTTCAGGTACACATATTGCCCTCCGGCCTTCGGATACATTCCGCTAAGTTCACCATAGCTAACCGCGGCTGTGATGGTCATAAATCCGGTTATTCCCCACACCACTAAAAGTAAACCAGGGCTTCCAACATTGCGTAATATATCGGCACTGACAATGAAAATTCCGGAACCAATCATGGAGCCCGCCACGATCATCGTAGCATCCCATAAACCTAATGCCGGTTTAAAATTTGTTTCGTTCATAAAGTAACATGCATCTTAAGGTTGTTCCGCCCGGTTTGACCAGGCCCAGGCGGGAAGATAGGAATTTTGCAGGAAAGCGAAAATGAATCAGTATGTGAATGGCTACGGACGCAAATACCACCCGATACGAATTCCACCCCACAGGTGAGAGCGACCGGTTTTAAATTCCTTTGTCAGGTAAGATTGAAAATATTCAAGATGCACTGTATTGATCTTAAAAACGATGCCAGTATTTCCTTGAAAAGCCACTCGGTTAATATCAGTTGACTTGATTGTGTACGGGCTTGTTTTGTTAAAAAGACCGCCTTGTAATGTAGCATCATAGCCAACGATGTTTAGTAATGGCTCAACGTACAGGTAAACCTGATTTTTTCTTTTCAACATTGAAAAATTCTTGAACGGGTCATCGAGATAGCCTGCCATGAGGATGACTCCTGTGTAAGCTTTCGTGTTGAATGTACCCAACCGTGCACCTGTTTTTACTGAGAGAAGAAAATACTTTTCGCTATTCACAAGTCCATGTTCATACTCTAATTGGTAATTAAGAATTATGTCGTTACGAATCTGATTGTGCCAACCCTGTGGCATGGTATAATGAATCAATTGGTGAATGCCATCCTGAATTTCTTTCCCACCTGTTACAGGGCCAATGGCACCGATGCTGAGGGCTGATGAAATACGTTCCCTTCGCACTGGGTCGTTTACTATGGAGAAGGTCTTAAGAAACAAACCTGCAGCATAAGGCCTGTCTCCAACCAAAATTTCAGAACTCGAAATACGGGTAGGTGTATACCCTTCTTGTTCAAGAGAAATCCCAACTTTAGTTTCCTTTGAACGTAACCGAATCAAGGATTTGGAAGTGAAAAAATTACCTATGTTCGGATGTATGTATTCGAGGTTAATGCCTTGAGTATAGTATTTGTCAGTGGTTGAAAAATAATCATTTTCATAGTACAGCCGGAAGTACTTCAATGAACTTACATCACGATACAGCGCAGTATTACTGATACGTTGTGCCGAAGTACAATGTACCATTCCCAGGATTGTCAGGAGGAATAATCCTTTCATAGCGTGATTGATATACATATACGCGTTACCCTTCCTTTCTGGATTTGCAGGTAGCGAATCAGGTTCCACGTACATGACGAGGTGGCAATACGTTGAAATTGTACTACTGATGAAGAGGTTGAAACAGTTCGATTTAACCCAGATTATGCATTAAGCATGCATGATCTGGCGGAGGGGTTGACGAATTCTGACGGTACGTCAGGACAGGATTTTCTATTGCATAATTCGAATTTAATTCATTCTGAAATTACGCCACTTTTCGGGAAAGAAAAGTCAATACAATGGCACTAATCAAATAGCTCTGCAATCGGTTGACCGGTACAACCACTCGGAAATTTAGTTTTCAACAAAATGGAAAGGGTTGGTGCAATATCCGTAATCGTATGGTGCTGCACTGAGCTACCTCTCTTAATTCCCTTTCCATAAAATAAAACGGGAACATGTGTGTCATAGGTATACGATGAACCATGTGTAGTACCCTGCACCACACTTGATTCATACCAGCCTGGCTCCAGAACAAAAGCAACATCACCGCTGCGTTTAGGATTATAGCCACGAATCGTCATTCCCTTGTGTCCTCCTTCTAAAAAATCACCCTGGCGTAACACACTTTTCGAGAACACATTGGCAACACCTTTTTCCTGAATCAGAAAATTCACTGTTAGCTCCGTGGCAATCAGTAAATCTACACCACCCGCTTTCGGATCGGTGCTGAACGCCTCATGATTAAAATAAATCTGTTCGTTGATAATACTTTCAATAACACTCTTTCCCGGAAAGTAATGTTGTAAATAAGGGTCGAGTCTTGCCTTCAGGTTAGAGTTTTTGAAGTACCCTGCAGGTACTTTATTATCTATAAGGTATTGAGGGTTTTCGGCCACTGCGTGATCGGCCGAAAGAAACACCACATAATTACCTTCGCCAGCTGCTTGATCGAGCTTCTTAAATAAATCCTCCAGGCTTTTATCCAGCCGGATGTAAAGGTCTTCCAATTCGATCGCGTTGGGTCCTACTTCATGACCCACCTTATCAGGTGCCGAATACGACACACATAAAAAATCAGTCCACTCATCAACACCAAGTTTTTCACCATCGATCGCAGCCTTTGCCATTTCAGTGAGGTAATCATCAGAAAAAGGAGTGTAGGAAAGGATATCAAAATTTGTTTTTTGTTTACGCAGTTCGGCAAGGTTATAGGGGAAAACAGGTTTGTCTTTTCTACCAATTTTTTTTTCGTATGGACTGTTGTCCGGGCCGCTTTCTACATACTGTTCAATAGGCAGGGCTGTACTCCACACACCTGACAAATATTTATCAGGCAAATTGAGTTGATTGAATTTTTCTACCCATGAAGGAAGTTGACTCATATAATAGGTACTGGTGATAAACTTTCCCACATTTTCGTCATACCAATAAGCAGCATCGGCCATGTGACCGGCAGGAAGAACAGACCCTCTATCCTTTATAGAGATGCCAATCACTTTTGATCTCTTCTGGGATGATAGCTTTAATTCATCGGTAATAGTGGTGGAGAGCATGCGGTGAGGCGACATTTTTCCATCTCCAGCGGAAGCACTGCCAACCGTACTATATCGTTCGTCACCCACGCAATACACATCCTTTTTAAGTTCTTTATCGTACCAATCGTTGCCAATAATGCCATGTACAGCGGGCGTTGTTCCTGTATACACCGAGGCATGACCCGCACCTGTAACCGTAGGTGCATAATTATAGTGTGCATTCTGTAGCATAAATCCGTTATTGATCATCCGCTTAAAACCGCCTTCACCAAATTTGCTGCCGTAACGATACAGGTATTCCTGGCGCATTTGATCTACAATTATCCCTACTACAAGTTTAGGGCGTTCGCTGGCTGGCGCAGGCTGAGCCCAGGCGAAAGTACTGAGGGAAAACAGGAAAAAAATGCAGGTCAATTTTTTCATGATACTGAATTAGAGAAGCAATATAATAAATCTGAAAAGAGTACGGTGAAAGCGTATGATGAGCGGTTCATGAATTATCTAATTGCCTGAGCAGTAAATTCTTTCGTAATCATCTGTTTCACAGACCTGCCTTCGCAACTGCTTACCTTCTTTGTCATAATAAATAGCCACATAAATAGAAGCCTCTTCTACATGCTTTTCTGTAAAGTACAATGGCACTGTGGCAGAACCCAGGTTAATGATATCCGTAAAGGTAGTTGGGATAATCATTCCTCTCCGACTGCTAATTACTCCATAGTTATTTTCCTGCTGAACAATCAAAATTTTTTCCTGCTCTGCATTTAAAACCCATTTAAAAGTTTTGATTTTGTCCATTACAATTCTTTTCTCAATAAAATTGAAAACAACCCAGTTAAAATTTTTCTTCACCAAGGCCGAGGAATCGCTCCAATACCGGATCTCTTCATACTCAAATGGAATGATAGGCTTATTATCCCAACCTATAAGTCCATAAAGTCCATTCTTAGTTGCACTAAGCTTACTGCTGTTATACGGTACCAGGTTTTTATCGTATTCGGCTTTAATCTCTTTCCGTTGGACTAAGTCAATCATACCAAACTTTTTATCCTTAAGTGTTTGAACCAAACCCTTGCTCACCGTTCCCAGGGCATCGTATTCCGGTTGAATAACCAGTTTACCACCGCGTGAAATTAACCCACGTTTATCTTTTTTTAAGACTGTAAAAAAACCCTCGTTATTATAGTCAACACGATCGAAAGTGGTTGAGAATAACTGGAGACCCTTCGCATCGTACACGAGTTTTTTATCAGCCTCACTCACCAACAAAAAGAAAAGAGAATCCCGGCCCGGCAAAAACTGGAATTTAGAATTTTGAGATAGCTCGATAAACTCACTTTTGGTGAGGTAAATCCGAAGGCTGTCATTTCTGGTGCCAATCGAAAAAGGGCCTTTGAACATGATGCTGTCAAAAGCCGGACTTTCAAATTGCTTCGTTATTGGATCAATCAATTGCCACGATCCTTTCTGCTGCACAGCTACCCAAGGCTGATTAATTTT
>Ga0187894_10002466_pt1 | contig 22061 bp, 19 predicted proteins | sample GBC1701081metaG_FD_136650 | JGI IMG/M metagenome (GOLD analysis project Ga0187894, IMG submission 136650) | White microbial mat communities from a lava cave in the Kipuka Kanohina Cave System on the Island of Hawaii, USA - GBC170108-1 metaG ... | reverse complement strand
GCCTGAACAAGGCAGAATTCACGGAGTAGGTGCGGGATTGTTTTTGTTCGATGATCCGAGTGTCGAACTTGATCCTGAACCCGGCGCTGATATGTACCGGCTTGCCTGGCGAACCGGGTCATTTGTTCTCCTTAATCATGGAATAAGGATTTCGCACGACCCATGCGCGCGCGCGGTCATCGATGCGGCTCCGGCAATTGTCCGATCGTATGCGGAGCAATCAGTTCCCGGTTTACTTCGTGCGGCTGAAGCCGCGGGGTTTACTGCCGCGCAGACCGCGTATGTTTTTGCAACAGCTGAGCATGAGTCCGCTATGGGCAAGTTTATGACGGAAATTTGGGGGCCAACTGCATTGCAGAAAAAATATGAAGGTAATTCGCGGCTCGGAAACACAGTTGCAGGCGATGGTTATCTCTATCGCGGAAGAGGTTACGTACAAATAACCGGCCGTAAAAACTATTCTTACTTTTCCAACCGCTTGGGGGTTGACTTGGTAAACGACCCAGATAATGCTGGAGATCCTGCGATAGCAGGGCAGATAACGGTTCTCGGAATGCAGGAGGGCCTCTTTACCGGGAAACGATTGGATAGCTTTGTTAACGACCAGCAAACTGACTTTTATGGCGCTCGAGCTGTTATCAATGGGGATAAGCTGGTAAACGGAACAAAAATAGCGACCCACGCCCAGAACTACTCACAAGCGTTGGTTAATTGCAATTACAGGCCACCGTCACCGAGAGGTCACCCATGAAGACGATCCCAACACTAATCGTCCTCTTTCTTTTGCCGGTTTTCTCGTTGGCCTTGGCTGTAAGTTGCTCTTCTTCTGAGGAACGAACACCATTACCTACGGGTGCTAGCCGTTCGCCCCGGTTGGAAAACGAGAGCAGCCCGTCACAAACACTCCCCAATCTAGATGAGGTTGAGATCTGGAAGGGAGTGATAAATGGTCTGAGCCTTCGATGGACAACGAAAGATCTCTATATCGAAGCACCAAGTGGCGCAGAAAGAATCTTCTCCTTAATGGTGAAATCCGACATCGAGAGATTACGGAAGGACCGAGGTTCGCAATCTGGAGAAGCATCGGATTGCGAGTATGTTCGTCATTATAAACTGTTGTCCGTGGTCGACCCGTTAATCAGCTTTGAGGATGAATTCGCCATTGGTTGCGGTCGCGCTCGGCCGTCTTCGAGTTTTCGCTTCACGACTATCGATGTTAATAAAGCAGCAGAGCTTTTACAGGCACGCGATAACATAGTACCGCTGGGTCAATTCAACATTACGAGACCAGGCCCAATCGTGAGGCTGACAGACTATTTTGAGGAGGCTGACATCGTCGCAGCGATGATTGCTAATCCGCAAATAGCCAATGCCATTAAAACTCAGCTCGGAAAATCACGTGTAACCTTGGCGGATTTGAGTGTAGTTCTTGTGAAGAATGAGTATCCGATCAAGATTGAAGGCCAATTCTTCACGCTCGATCCGGATTTTCTGACTCGATTCGCTTTTCATCACCTCACAGATAATAGGATCGTAGTGCAGCTGTCTCTCTCGCCTACCGCGGCCGCTGCCCAAGCCTCGCGAGGCACCTTGAGCTTAGAATTGCCCGTCCCCGACCGGCTTAGCCAATCCTTAGTGGCAGCGCAAAAACTGGAGAGAGGTTTTTTATCAAGCAATGCTGAAGAAATCTCACGGAGAAGGGCGACGGACTTCACCGTGAGTTTTTAGCGGTAGCCTCATATGCAAACTCAGTCGTAACTGCTTTGGTGCGTGTTGGACGACCACAGCTAAACTGACGCGGAGATCGCCTGGTCGAAGATCTCCAGCGCCACGTCGACATTCTCTTTCGTCAGCACTAACGGCGGTGACCAGCGGATCGTGTTCGTGCCTGCGCCGAGAATTATCAATCCACGTTCAAAACACGCTACCTCGATCCGATCGCGCAACTCCGGCGCGGGCTTCAGCGAAGTCTTGTTCTCAACAAACTCCACTCCGAGCATCAGGCCCATGCCGCGAACGTCGCCGATGCATTCGTGCTTCTGCTTCAGTCGCTCCAATCCCGCTTTCAAATAATCTCCCACCTCAGCCGCGTTCTGGACCAAGCCACCCTCAAGCAGCTCGATCGTTTTCAACGCCGCCTCGATACAGACCGGATTTCCACCAAACGTCGACGCATGCGCGCCGGGCTTCCAGTTCATCAGGTCCGCACGCGAGACACACGCACCAAGCGGCAAGCCCGAAGCGATACCCTTCGCGATGCAGACGATGTCGGCCTGCACATCGTAATGCTCGCACGCGAACAGCTTGCCGGTGCGGCCCATTCCGCTCTGCACTTCGTCGACAATCAACATGATGCCGTGTTGATCGGAAATGCGTCGCAGTCCTTTGAGAAAACCTTTTGGCGCCGGCACGTAACCACCTTCACCCTGCACCGCTTCAACCACGATACCCGCGACTTCTTCGGGCGGCGTGGTTGTCTTGAACAGACGTTCCTCGATCCAGTTGAGCGCGCCCTGCGCGGCACCGCCGTCGCCGCAGTCAGCCGCACTGAACGGATTGCGAAACTCATTCGGATACGGCACGTGAACCACGTCGAGCGCCTGGCGTTTGAAGCCTTTGCGCTGTGCAGCCTTCGATGACGTCAACGACAGCGAGCCGAGCGTGCGTCCGTGAAAACTGTTGAAGAAGGCGATGAACTTCTCGCGACCAGTCGCGTGCATCGCCAGTTTCAAAGCAGTTTCGACTGCTTCGGTACCGCTGTTCGCAAAGTGCGTCCGCGTTGGTGACTGCACCGGCACGATCGCGTCGAGTTTTTCCGCGAGCTCCGGCATTTGGGAGTAGTAGTAATCAGTGCCGCAGATATGAATCAGTTCCGCTGCTTGTTTCTGAATCGCCTGGACGACTTCCGGATGGCAGTGACCGGTGGAACAGACGGCGACACCCGCGTTGCAATCCAGGAAGATATTGCCGTCGACATCTTCAACCCAAACGCCGCTCGCGCGTTTGGCGACGAGTTGGAACTCGGGCCGTGGATAGGCCGGGTTAACAAATTTGGCATCCGCTTCGATGATCTTCTTTGCGTTTGGGCCCGGCAGGGCCGTCTTAATCTCAGGCTTTCGGGGTGGTGCGATTACGCCGGTCGACATTTTTGATCCTCCTTGTAAACAAAAGACGGTTCTGAGACGTAAAAAACCGAAGTTTTCACAGACGTTATCAGTGCAGCGGTTAAGAAACAGGAAACTAGTCGGCGAACAGATTCGCGCGCGACTCAAGTGGGCGATAATGAAGTGGTTGGGGCTTCAACATGCAAGGCGATTCTAGCAGCCGCGGTTTGCCTCAGACAAGGACAGATTGATAAAGTATGCGGCCAAATCCATCCCCTTCCTGCGGAGACAAAGACATGAAGATCCGTGTGAGACACAACCTTTTTACGTTTGCATTCTTCGCGCTTGTTCTGTCGCTCGCCGCCGCGGCGCCTCTTTTGACCCGCGCGGCTTTCGACGACCCCAAGAACGATAGCAACAAAGGCAAGATTACTTATCCGGAGTCGAAGAAGGTCGAGGTCGTAGACGACTACTTCGGCACCAAAGTGCCTGACCCGTATCGTTGGCTCGAAGACGAGACTTCGGCCGATACTAAAGCGTGGGTGGAGGACCAGAACAGGGTCACCTTCGGTTATCTCGAAAAGATTCCGTATCGCGAAAAGCTCAAAGCGCGGTTGACGGAACTTTACAACTATCCACGCATCTCCGCGCCGTTTCATCGTGGTGACACTTACTTCTTCAGCAAGAACGACGGCTTGCAAAACCAGAGCGTCTACTACATTCAAAAAGGCGTGAACGGCACTCCGGAAGTCTTTCTCGATCCAAACAAGTTTTCCGCTGACGGTACGTCGGTGTTGAGTGCGTTCTCGCTTTCGAAAGATGGAAAGTATCTGGCGTATGGCATCTCGACCGGCGGTTCTGACTGGGTCACGATCAGCGTGATGGAAGTCGCCACGAAACAGAAGCTCGACGACGAGCTGAAGTGGTTGAAGGCGTCGGGCGTGTCATGGCACGGCGACGGTTTCTACTACAGCCGTTATCCCGAACCGGCAAAGGGCAGGGAACTCTCTTCGAAGAATGAGTTTCAGGCTGTTTACTTCCACAAGGTCGGCACGCCGCAATCGGAAGACGTGCTGATCTACGACGACAAGAAAAACCCGCAGCGCTTCCAGAACGTCGGCACCACGGAAGATGAACGGTTCGCGATTCTGACGATCTCCGAGCGCGGCAAAGGTAAAAAAGGGAATGCGCTCTTCTACAAGGACCTGTCGAAGCCGGATTCAAACTTTGCGCCGATCGTCGCGGAGATTGGTGATAACCGGTTTGGCGTTATCGATAACGTCGGCGACAAGTTTTTAGTGTCCACCGATCTCAAAGCGTCCAACGGCCGCGTCGTGCTGGTCGATCCGCAGAATCCGAACGAGGAGAATTGGAAAGACGTTTTGCCGGAAAGAACTGAGCCGTTGCAAAGCGTTGGCACGGCCGGAGGCAAGCTGTTCGCTTCATGGCGCAAGGACGTCGCGACGCGCGCTTACGTTTTCAGTCTCGACGGCAAACTGGAAAATGAAATCATGTTGCCGGGTGTGGGTACCGCGGGTGGTTTTGGTGGTCTGAACGAGGACAAGCACGTGTTCTACAGCTTCACGTCGTTCAACTTCCCGCCGACGATTTACAAATACGACATTGCGACCAGGAAGTCGTCAGTGTTTCGCACCGTAGATATTCCCGGATTCAAACCCGAGAACTACGAAACGAAACAGGTCTTCTACAAGAGCAAAGACGGCACACGCGTGCCGATGTTTCTCGTTTACAAGAAGGGTCTCAAGCTCGACGGCAACAACCCGACACTGCTCTACGGCTATGGCGGTTTCAACGTCGTGACTGCGCCGACGTTTAGTTCACTGCGTATGGCGCTGCTCGAACAGGGCGTGGTCTATGCTTCGGCAAACATGCGTGGCGGTGGTGAGTACGGCGAGAAGTGGCACGAGGCGGGCACGAAGCTGAAGAAGCAGAACGTGTTCGACGACTTTATCGCAGCGGCTGAATGGTTGATTGCGAACAAGTACACGTCGTCGAGCAAGCTCGCGATTCAGGGTGGTTCGAATGGTGGCCTGTTGGTCGGCGCGGTTTCGAATCAACGTCCTGAGCTGTTCCGCGCGGTGATCGAGCAGGCGGGCGTGATGGACATGCTGCGCTTCCAGAAGTTTACGATTGGTTGGAACTGGATCGCGGATTACGGTTCGAGTGAGGCCAGCGAAGCGGAGTTCAAAGCTCTGTACGCGTACTCACCGATTCACAACATCAAGGCCGGAGCAAAGTATCCGTCAACGCTGATCACGACCGCGGATCACGACGATCGCGTGGTGCCGGCGCACAATTACAAGTACGCGGCGGCGTTGCAGGCTGGACAGGGTGGTGACAATCCGATCCTGATCCGGATCGATACGAACTCAGCGCACGGCGCCAGCAACACGACGAAGTCGATCGAGCAGACGCGCGACATCTATGCGTTTCTGTTTGAAAACCTCGGCGTGGAATACAAGTAGGTTGTTGTTCGGAGCGCTTGTTCAGAGTTCAAGCGGCCTTGCCCGAAAAGTCCCTTTCTGAACTCTTCTTTGTGTCTCTGCGCCTCTGTGGTTCAAAAATTCTTAGCAAACAACCACAGAGGCACAGAGACCACACGATTTCAAATGACCAATATGTAACCGCCTCTCCGGAATTGAGAACCGGGCATTAATACTTAACGCTGTCCTTCACGCCGGTGCGTTCGGAGACTACGATTTTCCAAGTCGCCGAATCTTTTGCCCAGACATTGGTGTATCTCATCTTAAAGGTTACTGGCTTCTTTTCGGGTGACAGTAGTTCAATTTCCGCAAGCCCCGTGACTATCACTGCGTCGCCAAATTGGCGAGCGATTAGGTCAGACAGCTTGAACGATGTAATAGGATACGAGGGCATCTTTTGGCCTTTTGCGTAGGTGACAACACTTCCATCTGGACCAATTAAGTAGGCACCATCGGCTATTAGGTCATCCCAGTTGGTTTCGCCTTTGAGGGATCTTTGCCTGCCGAGTTCCTCAAGTTTGAGAACCTCTTGCTGCACCCCCGACACTTGTGCTTGCGCGGAACCTGTTGAGTTGTTCTGCGCTGATGCCGGCAGCGCCGCCGCAAAACACATGACTAACGCTATTTGGACTGTTCTCATCTCGACCTCCGTTAAGTGTATTGGTCCCCTCCAGAGTACTGACCAGACAAAAATTAGAAATCGAAGTGGCGTGAAGTGGTTGAAAAAGGACGTGAAACCATGGACTATCGGGAACGGAGGGGAAGTATTCAACCAATCGGCTTACCGAGCAGTTCGAACAAGGCGTTCCTGTGGCTGCGACTCAAGCTGAATTTGGTTCCATCAATCATCTGGACCTCATGGTCGCCGTTGAACATCGTGTGAAGTTCCTTAATGCTGTCCACATTAACCATGACAGACCGATTGATCTGTACAAATCGTAAAGGATCCAGTTGAGACTTTAGCGAATGCAGCGTTTGCCTGATCAGATGTCGACTGTTGCCGCTATGAAGGTGAATGTACTTATCGTCAGCTTTAATCCAATCGACTTCGCTCATTTTCAGAAATACGATGCGACCGTTTTGTTTAATCAACAGACGTTCAAGGAAGCGTGTTTTTGCTCCAATTGCTTCAAGCAACTCTCGTATCCGGAGCGACTGTTGCCATTCGGCTTTATCGCCGCGCAGCGTCTTCTTTGCATGCTCTAATGCGACTGCGAACCGGGTCTGATCGAACGGTTTCAGAAGATAGTCAAGGGCGTGAAACTCGAAAGCTCGAATTGCATATTCTTCGTATGCAGTTGTGAAAATGATGAAAGGAAGATTCGCTTCATCGATGTTGTTGAGCATCGTAAAGCCGTCCATCTCCGGCATCTGGATATCCAGAAAGATAAGACTTGGCTTACATTCTTCGATGGCCCGAACTGCCCTCTTACCGTTTCCGGCTTCTCCGACAATCTCAACCTCCGCGTCGTCCTTCAGCATCTGGCGTATATATTTTCGCGCGAAGGGCTCATCATCGACGATCAAGACTTTGATCGGTTTGTCGTTCATTCGTAAGGTTCATCCCAACGGAATAATCAGGTCTACTTCAAATCCATCTGGCTTCAAATCCAATGCCCTCACACGTGCTGCGTCGCCGTAGATACTCTTGAGTCGGGACGCGACATTTGCCAAGCCAAAACCGTTTTTGTTTTCCTTCTTTGACCCATCGCTTCGCCCTGTCCCTGACGCACTATTCCTGACCCTCAAAATCAGGCCGTCTTCACTCATTCTTGAACTTATCTCGATGCGCCCGAAGCCTGCGTGCGGAGCCACGCCATGTTTTACTGCGTTCTCAACCACCGGCTGCACAATCAAATGCGGTACTTCAGCATTCAAGGTTTTCGGGTCGATATCATAATGCACAGAAAGCCGGTCTTCGAATCGCGTCTTCTCAATCTCGAGATAGCATTTAACGAATTCCAACTCGTCCGACAGGGTAACGATCTGATCGTTGGAATGTTCCAGAGTCTGGCGCAAAAAATTGCCCAGCAGGGCGACCATTTCATTCGCCCTTTTTGGGTCGATCAAAATGAGCGATGAAATCGAATGAAGGGAGTTAAAAAGAAAGTGCGGGTGAAGCTGCATCTTCAAGGCCCCAAGTTGCGCCCTTGAAAGCTCGGCTTGCAGCGATGCGTTCTTTGCCTCTTCGTCCTTGTAATTACGATAGAAAAGCAACACTTGAATCGTGAGAAAAGTTGGCAGGTAAAATGAGATGAACGCGTACCACGCGATTACGATCACTTGCCCCAGAAAGAAATTCCAGAACGAGGGAAATGTCGAAAAAAGATCCGGGGTTGTGAGCCACGCCTTCGCAATGAGAAGCGACGGATAGATCAGCGAAAGGAATAGCCCAAATAGAAGATTGTAGGCGACCGGTCGAAAACTCAGCCGGCGCGGATTGATGACAAAGCGTTTTGCGAAAAGATATACGAGCGGCGAGAGCGCACCCCAGACGTAAACGCGCCAAAAGCTGCTCGCAAAAACTGCCCAAACAGTTTCGGAACGGTTTGCCGCTACAGCAGCACTGTATACGATTCCACCAAGCGAGAAGCCGACTAGCGTCCAGACTGCCAGCAAGATCAAGACAGGTCGCTTATACGCTGACAATCTCTTCACTTCTTAGCTTCCGCCCAACGCTGTCGGTCTTTAATTTTCAATGGCCTATGAGATTCTTGCTGCCGCGGTGACTCTACCATCCTGGATGATGAGCATCCGCGATACCCGTCCTCCCTTATCGCGAACAAACAAAAAGAGAGCCGGGAGGTCTTTTGTAAAAACGGTCTCCATTATTAAGGCCTGCATTAGTCGAAGAGTACTACTTCGTCGAGTGTAGGGCGAGCTTGTTTCCTTCTGTATCAAGAAACAATGCCCAAAATCCTTTGCCGGCGCCGAGCGAGGTCTTAGGCATTCTGACTTTACCACCCGTGGATTCTATCTGTAAGAGAGTTGTGCTCAGGTCGCCGTCAACCTCAAGGTAAACGATCGCACCGTCGGCGGAGGGGTTAAAGTTTGGTAGTTGGAACAAGTGCCCGACGTTGTTTCCATTGCCGTCGGTGAAGTAGGCCATCGGGAAGGGAACATTTGGATTCCTCTCAATTAAGCCACCCGTAATCTCTGAATAGAACTGAAACGCTCTATCGAGGTCCTCGACGGGTAGGGCCACATAACTGAAGATTCTATTCAATGTTTTGCAACTCCTCCATTAGCGGGAATCACGTATCGTCGCCTTTGCGTGACACGCTGACGATAGGCTTCTGCCTGAAGAAGTATGTTCCCACGCCTGCGACGAACGCCATCCCAAACGTCACCCCCTTGCTTACCGATCCAAATAAAAAATATTGGACGGCCACGCCGGCAAAGCCCGCGGCAATGGTACTCAAGATGACATTTAAAATAACCAGAGAAGTTGTTTGCTGTTTGTTGGGTGTATCCATAAATGCACCGTAGCTGATCTTATCAACGATTGGAATCAAAGAAAAGATTTTCGGCGTGAACAGACAAAATTGCGGCGTGAACGAGTAGATTTGTGTCATGTACCAGTGGAATCTTGAGTCGGTATTAGCTTTGTCTCTCGAGCGGACCACCGAGGCGCGCGACGTTGCATTCACTCAGCTGGGATTTCGGCTACTGGGAGGTTCTCGCGCTCAGATCAGAGGACCTACCGGAGCCTTTGTCGTCATCATTTATGGCATCGTTCACCAATATGGTTACGACGGGTTGGCTGTTGCGACTTTAATTGCCGGCGGCCTGCTGATCTTGATGGGTCTTTTTCGTATGGGAGGCTCTGGCTGAGCTCACCAATAACCCGGGGTTGTCTTTGCCAGCGCAGTCTGGAAAGACGAAGACCGTTAGCCACGCAGTCGCTTCCGGTGTGCCAAAGGAGTGGGCTGAGTGGTGCGTCCGATGGCTGGAGAACAGCACTACGTCCCGCCCCAACGCAATCATGTTTATTACTCCGCCTTACAAGTCGGGCGGTGGTTAGCTGACAAACATCCGCAGATCCGCAATCCGGCTGACTGGACCAGAGAGTTATCCGTCGAGTGGATAGCCTGCCTTGACCGCTTGACCATTGGTCAATATATCGATCCGCAGATCAAGAGAAAACGTAAGCTTGGGGAAGGCCCTGACGCCCAAAGCCAAACAAAGTCTCATCAGCAGCGTGCGCGCGTTCTTCAGGGATCTACAGGAATGGGAACTGATCCCGCGAAAGTTTGATCCGAAGCGAACTCTTGCTACCCCGCCAGCAATCGCGAGACTGGTCGGCCCCGACCCGCGGGTAATCGACGCTGATCTGTGGGCCAAACTGATGAACGCCGGCCTCAATCTGAGCACGCAAGATCTGCCGCAGAATCCGTTTGGTCGGAATCGAAGCAAACACGCCCCCTGGTATCCACTTACCATGGTCCAGGCGACCGCCGCTGTCTGGTTGTTCGCCGGGTTGCGAGCAGACGAGATTCTCCGCTTAAGAGTTGGTTGCATCCGCTGGCAACATTGAAGATCTGCAAGTAGACTCAACCCTAGCCGATGAACAAGAACCGGATAAGAGGCATACGGCATCGGGCGAGTTGGCAACTGACAACGAAGCCCCATATCCATCAAGGATGCTGGTTGTAAATTCGGCGGCGGTGCGCTGAAGGCGGTCGAACTTACCTCGCCCGTGGCGACTCAGCAACTCGCCCGCTTTAACCATTGCACTGCCCAACGCCTACTTTGCGTCGCTAGAACTGACGCCGTTAATTGTGAACTAACGCTCCACTCGCCGAACCGCCGTGTACGGACCAGTATGCACGGTGGTGTTGACAGGGAAAGCTAGTGATGGCCTACCTATGTCGATTTCGAAGTAAGACTACTTAACTCTCACTCAACTGAAGACTTAGTAGTTCACCCTCAAAGAACACAACGCTGACGCCGGATTCTTCTATTCGTATAACGCGCTGGTCGTCGAACGTCAGGTCGTCAACAGCAGTGAAGTGGAGGTTTAGCTCCGTTACGAGCTTCTCAACCTCGGGTACCGAAGCTTTTGCCAGGTCGATTCTACCTTCGTCGACCAGTGTTGGAGGTAACGTCAATGATCGATCCTCAAAGTACAATCCAATGAACTCAAGCGAATCGTCACTAAAGCCCAGTTGGAGGCCGTCGTACTTCCACATTTCGCTTTTCCCGCTTCTCTCGGAATGATCTTTTGGCTCACCCAACAGATGTCGGACTTCCGACCTCGATAAACCAAGATGAAGGCCGGCGATCTTTCCTGTTTTTAGAAAACTTTGGATCACATCTTTCCTCTCTTCTGGAGAGCCTTCAATAAGAACCTGACTTCGGCGGACTTGCTTCGCGCCATCTCTGTTCCCTTCCCGAGATATCCGACTGCTCTACCCACCGTCTTGGTCAGCCTCTCTCGGAATGCCGGGTCCGCGAGTGCCGCCTGAGCCTTTTGAATCGCCGCTTGAACCTTATTCGGAGGATCTGAACTGAATACGGGTTTGAAAATAACCTCACCATTGTGGCTAGGTACAAGCTTGAGTTCGACACCGTCTACTTTGATGTGTGCTCCTTTTGTAACCCAATCGTCCGCTATCGGAGATATCGTAATGTTTGCCGCCATCGCAGTCAGCTGCGGGTCTGGAGCGTCTTCCGGAAGGAAGAGGTCGGCAATGAGCCCCGCGCTTGTGATCGCAATGCTGAGCGTTCCGGTCCCGCCTGTTATAACGCTTACTGCCGCTGAACCGTACAGCTTCACCATTGCTAGTGCCATTTCATCGCCATACTGACTATTGATCCTGATAGGCGGTGGGAAGTAGACGCCGTGATCGATCTTGGTTCCATCGGCATTCAACGTGTAGGAATGTCCCACTATAAACCCCGAATTTCCCTTGGTCGCGGTAATAATGACCTGCGGCGTGTTGTCATTCCAGCCTTCAACACCGTTTCCCCATGGTCCACGATAGTTGCCGTTAATCGCGCCGGTAGTGAAAAAGCCGGAACCCGTAGCTGTACTGGAAGCTGTAGCTACAGCGCCGTTCGCGGCCAGGGCGACGTTGTAGCGACCGGTCGCGGTAACCAGTAATTGTCCATTGCGATAACCGTATTCCTTCTGCGGTGACGATGCCGGTGCTGAAGCTCGATATTCAGCCAGCACCTCTCCCGCGAAACCATAGATCTGCCATTCTTCCTGACTGGAAGCCACCTGCCGGCTTACCCGCTTGCCTTCGCCGTCGTAAGTGTAGCGGCTTGTCTGGCCAGTGTTGTCGGCCGCCTGCGTCATCTTGTTCTCGGCATCGTAAGTGCGAACACCCATGCCGGTGTAGGTATCGTTTTTGAGATTGCCGGCGGCGTCATAGTCCATCACACCTGATTGACCGACAGGCACACCGAGACGATTATTCGCCGTGTTTACGGTAAAGGCCTTGTTATTGATGCCCGCACCATAGGTCACGCTGGTGTCGATGGTGCGATTGCCCCAGCGGTCGTAAGTGAACTGCTGCTTCCACTGTTCCACACTACTCATCACCTCGCGCGCCGACTTCAAACGATTCAGACTGTCGTAGTCGAAATACTGAGAGCGCGTGGCCACACTGGGAATTTGAATGTCCTGTTTGAGCAGGTTGCCGTTGTTATCACTCATGCTGGAGCCGGAGCACAGGCCTGTGCATGAATTGCTATAGCTGGTAATAATAGCTCCACGGTTAGCATCGTAGTCCGTTGGACCAGTGTAGCTGGTGCTGGCGCGAATCTCGGCGAGTTGGCCGCGGCTGTTGTAAAAGAGCTTGTTGTAGATAGGTGTAGTGGTACCAAACTGCTCTTTCACCAGACCGCCGGCAGGAGAGTACAGTAGCCCACTGGCGTAAGTCCGCGTTGTTCCATCACCGAGATTGCCGCTGAGAGTAGTTAAGCGCCCCGCTTGGTCATAGGTGTGAGTGACGGTGTGGCCGGAAGGATACGTCAGCGTGCCGATCGCGCCCGACAGGTTGTAAGCCGCGCTCATTTGATAATTGACCGTGCCGGTTTGCTGGATCTTCAGCGTCGGACGGCCGAGCACGTCATAAGCGAAGTAATCACCATTGCTTCCACCGCCGTACGTCTGAGCTACCAAACGGCCGATGGCCGAGCCCCGGATGTACGAAGGAGCGCCGGAGGGCAGCGCCTGCGAATCGTAAATCAGGCATCTGCAGTACAACTTTGTACCAGCTGTTGTTTATGAGTAACGAACGGTCAGGCTCATCGCCCACCGGAGGAATTTGATAATTGAAATCATCAGGGGCGTCGCGGATGCCGATGGAATATTGACCGGTCAGGCGCCAGCCACCACGATCGCTCTGCTGCACCGTGTCTACTACGTAGTAGTGCTCAGAGAGATCAAAGGCTTCGCCTATCTGTTCACTTCTGACTACATCCCAAATTTTGCTGTTGTAGTAAGCATTGAAATTCCATGAGAGCTTGCCCCCGGCAAGCGGCGGTAAGGAAGCCAATGTGATGTCTAAATTCACGTTGCCGTTCTGGAGACTGATATTCTCGACGTCTGAAACAGAATATGAACCGCTTGGCGTTGGGCCGCGATCGGGACGCGCAGCCGTCGTCTGGCCCAGAACCGCGCTTCCACCAAGGACAAAAATAACGAGGAAATAAACAGTATTTACGCATTGACGAAGATAAGAGAGTGTCATTGCGAGTTCCTATTGAGCAATAAGTGAGACGTTTGTCAGATTTAGCGTCATAAGCGATTGTCCCTGGCTGGTCCAGGTGATAGTTGAAGGAAACTTCTCGCCAGCTCGCAGTGTAATAACTGGCTCCTCTTAACTGAGCCAAAATGAATTGATCGGGGCTGTCGAATACCAATCGCTCGAGTAAAACGCGTTCAGATGGACTTATTGAGTCCGTCAATTTTTCGGCGCCTGAATCCTCATCCCACGCCAACGAACCATGTTTGCCGTCAAAGTGAGTTCAAAGCGTTCGCCATTTGCGTGAGGCCGACGAGAGATCTGGACCTGCTGACGTTCACTCCCAGTGAACAGCACCCCATGCATGATCAGAGTAGGACTTGAATTTGGTTAAAGCGAGGACTTAAGCAAGTTCTCACGCGACCACGAGGTGCGAAGGTGGAGACGAATCGTAATTTACTTGGACTATGGGCCAGTGTCAAGGCTTTTTCGACAGTGCTTTTTCGAGCTTTTTCGAGCAAATTTTCAATGAGTCAACTCGCGCCACACACACCATTGACTGGCTCGGCGCGCGTCCATAGACTCCTCTGCGTTTTCCTCCATTCGCCAGCCCAGTAAAGAGGCTTTATGCAGGTTTTCATCCGGCACCAGGCACTGACGCTTTCGTTCGCCATCCTTCTGTTCGTCTCACCGTTGTGCACGGTGCTCGTTCGCGCCCAGGATCAACCAGATCCGGAACGCGCCCGGGCTTTTCAACTTTACGACGAAGCGAAATACTCGGAAGCGTTACCGGCGTTTGAGAAACTGGCGGCGAAGTATCCTGAAGATCGCGACGTGCTCAGGGTCTACGGGTTTCTCGTCATTGGTCGAACCGCCTATGAAAAGGACGCAGCCGCACGCAAGGAAGCTCGTCGCCACGGACCAGAACTTGAATTACCACCGCTACCAAACTGGGATGCTCAACTGGCACTCAAGAATCTCGACATTACGCAGGTTCCCTTCACGAAACCGAATGGCAATATTCAGGGCTACGCCTGCCAGAGAGAGATAGCCATCAACCCACTTGCGCAATTACCTCGGAAGACTTTTCTCCACGAAGTGGCCCACTTATGTTGGCTTCGCAGTTATGTGGCGCTGAGCGCGTAAGTCGTTTAGTTAATGCGTGGAGACTGGCTCAGCGGCCACATAACTTTTTGACCTTCGCCCCTACAGGCGTGGAGATTTTTTGAACGAGAGAGTTCTCGGTCGAGAGAAAACGCGGATTTATGCGAGTTTGCGAGGACGTAGAGGCTCGGGCGTCAGCGTTGGATGAAGCAAACGCGCAGGCTATTCGCAATGAACTTGCAATGCTTTTTTCGCCACTCGCAGTAAACGGTCCATAAGATCTTAAGCATCCTGAGGTCTGATCAATCCCGACAATTCAGCCACGAATTTGCTCAGGTGGTAATCCTGATAGATATCACGACAAGCTTGAAAAGGAGAACACATGAACAAGGTGATTTTGGCCACTGGTTTGGTATTGATCTGCACTTTGCCCAGTCACTCGCAGTCGGCGCAAACGCGATCGCGAACGTCCTCAGGTGGGGAGGCTGCAGCATCGGCAAACGGTGCCGGCAAGACTATAAATATCGCGTCAGGCACGCGCCTGGCAGGCGAGCTACAGAACACCATTGACGTTCGCAAGGCGAAAGTTGGTGATGAGGTTGTTCTCAAGACAACACAAGCGATCAAATCACAGGGACACACGATCGTGAACAAAGGCACCCGCTTGATTGGACATGTTACTCAGGTGTCTGCGAGGTCGGAAGCTAACGAAGAATCTAGCGTCGCGATCTTGTTCGACCGGCTCGAGAGTGGTTCGCTGGAAATCCCCATTGCTGCCAGCATAGTGTCAATATCGAAGAGCCGGGCCAACGCCTCAAACAACGATCAGGCTGCTGCCGGAATCGACGCCGCCAGCAGTTCGGGTGTGTCTGCGCGACCAACGGCCAGCGGTCAGCGCACCTCCTCGTCTGGTAATGTAGTTGGGGGCGTGGTTGGCGGCGCGACTAATACGGTCGGGGGAGTAGTTAACGCTACTTCTACAACAGCCGGTGATGTCCTCGGGAGTAGTGCGGCAACTGTTGGCTCAGTGGTCAATGATTCCACCCGTGCTGGAGGAACAGCTACCTCTGCTGTTGGGCGTTCCCTGGGAAGAATCCAGATTAGTCAATCGACTGATGCAACTGCTTCAGGTGGTTCTGTTCTCTCTTTGCGCGGAGACAATCTTCGCGTCGAGAAGGGGACCACGTTCACTCTGGTACTGACTCAATCAGCTAGCGGAGGAACATTACAATAACTACGACCGTACGTTGCTCACTTGAGTGCGGTCACTGCGGCCGCTGCTCTGTGTCCCGGTGTCTCTGTGGTTATTTCTGAACCACAGAGACACTGAGAGACACAGAGAAGAAGTTACTTGAATTTCCTAATCGGGTGAGCCTCGGTGTTGAAGATCACGTTGTTGAAATCGAGTGTATCCGGTGGTGAGAAGAGCAGGTAGAAATACTTGAAGGTCTCCGCAAAGAGAAAACTCTGCATCGAGTCTGACTTTTCTTTAGTCGTTACGTTCTTCAGCGCTGCATAAGCGTCGTCAGTGCGGCAGTGTTGCACAAAGTCTTCCCAAAGCTTCTCGCCCATGTAGAGGTAAGTCGACGGATCATCGGTGAGTTTAGAGAGATAGTAAGTAGACTCGACGATCTCGGGGCGCAACGGATAACCCGGCGAGGTGATCTTTCGTGCGCGGTAGTCAAATTCTTCCGGTTCAATCCCGGCTTCCTGCCACATTGTGAAGGACGAGACTTGCAAACGCCGCGCGCGTCTCACGTCACCCGACAACGCCAGGACCGCAGGAAAGAAAGCATCGAGGGCTCCAAAAGTCGAAGCACGCCGTGCGCCGGTGTTCATGTCAGCGTGGCCGTACCAGAGTAGCGGGGCTGGCCCAGTCGGCAGGTCCATCCGCGTAACCTCATCAGCAAGGTACTTATTGATCGCGACGATGCTCTCGTCCCACATGCGTTTACAGTCCGCATCGCCGAACAACAGCCAGCACTTCAAAAGATATTCGTAATAGCTATCGATCGCGCCGCTGATATGACTGTCGGTATTGGTCCATTCGCCGGTCTCGACGTTGATCCATTCGCCGACGAGACCGATTTTCGAACGCCGGTTGTAAGTCTCAACCAAGGCCCGTTTTGCTTTGTCGTAGAAGATTGGTTTGCCAGTTAACTTACTGAGCGTGCCAAACTCGATCAGCAACGTTCCCGTTTCTGCTGGGTTGCTGATCGGCTTGCTGGTCTTGCCGGTTTTCAGATTCACGTAGCGATACGGCATGCCGGTCGGCGAATTGAACACAGGTAACAAGCGATTGCCGAGATCTTCCGCGAGCTTCAGGAAACGTTTGTCATTCGTGAGCTGGTAATTCGTGAGCAGTCCGCCGAGCAGTCTGATGGTGAGCTCGAAGTTTTGTACTTCGATGTCTTTATCAAATGAGAGATTGTCGAGAATGTATCGTTTCGTTGCCGCTGCTTCTTCATCGAAGCCCATGATGATCATCGTGTCGAGCGCATCGACGGGCGTCATCAAAAGCGGCTGCGCGTACCAGTCGCGGTGAGTTTTGGAGAGTGGCTTTAGATCGTCGTGGCCCCAGGCATATTTCTTGTAGCCACTCCACGCGTGCAGAAACTCCGCTTTGACTTCGGCGGCGAGTTGTTTGCGGCTTACGAGTTGGGCGAAGCAGGGACCACAGAGTACACAGATGACACAGACTGTAAAAAAACATCTGCGTAACCGGTGGATGGTTTTACTTGCGTTTCCAGCGAACGCCATCTTTGGTGTCTTCGAGGATGATGCCGCGGTCGGCGAGCTCACGACGGATCTCGTCCGCACGTCCGAAGTCGCGGCGGCGGCGCGCCTCCTGACGTTCGTCGAGCAACGCCTGCACTTCGCTATCGAGCATCTCGCGTTGTCCTTTGCCGAAGATGTTCAGCACCGTGTCGATACGATCGATCACTTCGAGCAACTCGCGCTGGTTATCAGCCTTCACCTGTTTGCGCGCGAGCGCGGTGTTTACTTCGCGCGAAAGGTTATGGACCGCCGCCAGCGCGACTGACGTGTTGAAATCGTCGTCCATGCCGGCTTCGAATTCGGTCAAAGCCCTCTGCGCCGCCTCGTGCAACGATTTGTTGGATCCCGGCTCAGTCCTGGCTTCACTCAAACGCACGCGAAAGTCGCGCAGGCTCGCAACAGTTTTCTCGGCTCCCGCAAGCGCGTCGAACGTGAAGTTGAGCTGTTTGTTGAAAGGCACACTCAGCAGGAAGTAACGAATCGCGGCCGGCGAATAGCCCTTAGCGGTAATGTCGCGAAACGTGTAGTAGTTGCCCTTCGACTTCGACATCGTCTCGCCTTCCACTTTCAGATGTTCGAAGTGAATCCAGTAGCGCACAAACTGTTTGCCGGTAGCGCCTTCGCTCTGCGCGATCTCGTTTTCGTGATGCGGGAAAACAAGATCGATACCGCCGGCGTGAATGTCGAAACTCTCGCCCAGATACTTCATCGACATCGCAGAACACTCGATGTGCCATCCCGGACGGCCGCGGCCAATCTCCGTGTCCCAAGCCGGTTCGTTTTCACTCGTCGGTTCTTTCCACAACGCGAAGTCGCGCGCGTCTTCTTTGTCGTACTTGTCGCTATCGACTCGCTCGCTCGCGCCGGCGATGTTACCGGCGAAATTGATCTTTGAGAGTTTGCCGTATTCGGGAAACGAAGTGATGCGGTAATAGATCGAACCGTCGGAGCGGTAAGCGTGACCGGTGGCCAAAAGCTTTTCGATCAACGTCACCATCTCGGGAATGTGACGGGTCGCGCGCGGTACCACTTCCGGCCGTTCGCAGCCGAGCGCATCGAAGTCTTCCCACAGCGCGTCGATGTACCTGGCGGTGTACTCGTCAATAGTCACGCCGCGCTCTTGCGACTTGGCGATGATGCGATCTTCGACGTCCGTGATGTTCATCACGTGCGTGACCTTGTAACCCTTGAACTTCAGGTAGCGGCGGACGATGTCGGCGGCGACGCCGCTGCGGAAGTTACCGATGTGGCCGTATTCCCAGACGGTTGGACCACAGTAGTAGAACCGCACCTCGCCTTCGTTTATGGGGCGGAACTCTTCGACGCGGCCCGATAGCGTGTTACGAAATTTAAGCATTGCCGATTGTCGATTTTCGATTTTCGATTGCCGATTTGTTTCATTGCCGATTGCCCATTGTTAATAGCGACTTACAATACTAGTTCAAATCGAAAATCGGCAATCGGCAATCGACAATTTCAAAAGTGTTTCCAGCCACCGGGGGTTAGTTCCCACAGGCGCGGCCCTTCGGAAATCCTCACTCCATCCGTTTCTTTTGTTACCTCGCCAATGCGGGTTATTTCCACCCCGTCGACGCGGCGCGGCAGCCGCGCAATGCTCTCAGCTTTCACGGTAAACAACAGTTCAAAATCCTCGCCTCCGTGCAGCGCGAGTTGCAGCGGATCGAGCGCGCGGCGGCCGCATAACTCAACCACCTGATGATCGATCGGCAACAGCGACGATTCGATCAACGCGCCCACACCGCTCGCCGCACACAAGTGATTCAGGTCCGACGAAAGCCCGTCGCTGATATCGATCATCGCAGTTACGAGACGTTCCTGGCCCAGCACGATTCCCCAACCAACACGCGGCTCCGGACGCAGTTGACGCAATAACACGTGATCGATCTTTTGCGAATCGTCGTCGGCGAGATTCTCTTCCGCGAAGTGTGCGCCGCGTTCGATCAAACGCAGACCGGCGGCCGCGCCGCCGAGCGAGCCCGTGACAAAGATATGCTCGCCCGGCTGTGCGCCAACGCGTTTCACCGCCTGGCTAATATTGCACTCGCCGACAACGATAGAATCGATGACGATCTTTTCGTTTGTGCGCGAGGTGTCGCCGCCGATCAACCGCACGTCGTAACGCTGCGCGAGGCTCGCGAGTCCCTCGTAAAACTGATCCACAAAATCCGTCTGCCAAACATCGTCGGGCACGGCAATCGAGATCAGCGACCAGCGTGGACGCGCACCCATCGCCGCGATATCGGAAAGCGAAACTGCGAGAGCTTTATGGCCCAACAACAACGCGGGTGTGGTCGTGCGGCGAAAGTCGATGTCTTCAACCAGCAGATCAGTGGTGATCACTGTCTCTTTTCCGGCGCGGCTATGAAACACAGCGGCGTCGTCACCAATTCCGCCACCGAAGCGCCGGCGGAGTGAATCGATGAATTCGAATTCGCTTCGAGTCATAAAGTAGAACAGGCTTTCAGCCTGAAGTAGGACAGGCTTTCAGCCTGTCTCTTTCATCTAGTGACAGACAGGAATGTCTGTCCTACAGGTTGCGACGAAGCGAATCAAGACCTGCTTCTATGGTTTCGATGGAAGTTGAAAAGGAGAAGCGCAGATGACTCTCGCCATCGACACCGAAGACGATTCCCGGAACAGTCGCGACCTGCGCGCGGTTCAACAAGATGTCGGCGGCTTCACGGCTATCACGATGGATGAGGCTCACGTCAGGAAACGCGTAGAACGCGCCGGCTGGAGAGGCGCACGTTAGTCCGAGTTCATTCAGACCTGACAAAAGTAGATCGCGTCGCTTGCGATATTCCTCGCGTGCTTGATCGAGCACCGCTTGATCCATGTTGAGTGCCGCGACTCCCGCCCACTGCGTTGGCGTCGAGACACCGTTAGACGAATACAACGTGGCTTTCTTCAAACCCGTCATCCACGGTTCAGTGGCCACTGCGTAACCAAGACGCCAACCGGTCATCGCATACGACTTGGAAAACGTGAAGCAGGAGATCGTGCGTTCCAGCATTCCGTCGAGCGCCGCGATCGAACAATGCTCACCGTCGTAGACCAGGTCTTCGTATGCCTCGTCGGCGACCACGACGAGATCGCGTTCCTGCACGAATGAAGCAACGGCTTTGGCTTCGTCAGGCGTGAGCACAACGCCGTTCGGGTTCTGTGGCGTGTTGTAGTAGATCGCCTTGGTTCGTTCGGTGGCGTAGCGCGTGAGTGTTTGTTGGAGACCGTTTTCACGCGCCTCCTGCGTTGGCACGAGCACGCTGCGGCCCTGGCAATGGGCCACGAGATCTTTGATCGGCGTCCAGTAAGGAGAGAAGAGCAAGACCTCGTCGCCCGGATTTACGACCGATTGAAACGCACCGAACAACGCCTGCATGCCGCCGTTCACGACGATGACGTCTTTTGCTTGCGCCGGGATGCGGTTGCGCGTGCGCAGTTTCTCGCCGATGGCCTCGCGCAGTTCGGGAACCCCGGACGACGGAGCGTAGCGCGTTTTGTTCTCCGCGAGCGCGCGCGTCATCGCTTCCTTGATCGGTTCGGGAGTCGGCATAAACGGCTCGCCACCTTCAAACTGGTAGACCGTTGCGCCTTGCTCGCGCAGTTCCATGATGCGGTTGCGGAGTTTGACGATGTCAGAAAAACCGACCTCTGTGAGTCGCGAAGCCAGGCGCAAAACCGTTGGCGAGGTTGTCACTGTTTTGGAAACATTCCTTCCAGACTTTTGTGGTTGGAGTTGAGGATTATAGCTTGCGATGAAGGCGAGTCCAAGTTCAGGCGATACTTTTAAGAAAATGTTTTAAGTGGGAGGGGCTAAATGTAAGTCAGGACACGGTGTAAGTATTGACACGCCAAACTTCACGCGAGTAACATGTCGCTCGACGCACGGCGCTGGCAGACTTGCCGTAACTTCCAACTTTCGCAACGCCCGATACAAGAGCCAGCTCAGCAACTCAACTTGAGATTTTAGACCGCATGAGCCGTCCCGCTGTAGCTATACCCGAAAAGCTTTTCTTCAAGATTGGTGAAGTTTGTGAGCTTGCCGGAGTGCAGGCGCACGTGCTGCGCTACTGGGAGTCGGAGTTTCCGATGTTAGCGCCGCAGAAGAATCGGGCCGGGCAACGCGTGTATCGCAAACGCGACGTGGAAATGGCGCTGCGCATCAAGGAGTTGCTTTACGAAGATCAGTACACGATTGCCGGTGCGAAGAAGCGGCTCACGAATGAATTGCGTGGCGGTGGGAAGTTGAAAGTTGTCGGTGAGGATGATGGTCCACTTGCCGCTGAGTCAACCACTGAGACTGGAAGCTTTGCGCCTGCTGCTTACACTTCGAGCGTAGCGCCGTTGGCAGCAGAAGAGAGACAGGGATTGAAGCAACTCGCGGCAGAGTTGCGCGAGTTGCTTTCGCTGCTCGAGCAGGAAACCAAGGGCCGCGCGAAATAGAGCCACAAAGAGGCACAAGAAGCGCAAGGGTATTAAAGGATTTCCTACCTCCTTTGTGCCTCTTGTGCTTCGTTTGTGGCTCCAGGTTTGACAATTGTTCTTTGGCAGGATAGTTAATCAGGAGACGGGACGTGGCGCAGCCTGGTAGCGCGCACGCTTGGGGTGCGTGAGGTCGCTGGTTCGAATCCAGTCGTCCCGACCATTTCTATCAACCATTTACGGCTGCCAGCTTTGGCAGCCGTTCTGCTGTTGTGGCAGATTTGTGGCAAACATTTTCCCGCAACACTCGCACGGCCTCAACAGCCGCTCGTTTAGCGCGGTCTGTGGCGTGTGTGTATCTGCGAGTGGTTTGCGGATCACCTCTTGCTTCATTAGTTGACCTATCAAACCCAAAGTTTTTGTACTGCTCG
>Ga0187894_10002465_pt1 | contig 22067 bp, 26 predicted proteins | sample GBC1701081metaG_FD_136650 | JGI IMG/M metagenome (GOLD analysis project Ga0187894, IMG submission 136650) | White microbial mat communities from a lava cave in the Kipuka Kanohina Cave System on the Island of Hawaii, USA - GBC170108-1 metaG ... | reverse complement strand
TTCTCTTCTCCACCGGGAGTCCTCCTTCTAGGTTGTGGTGAATCGTCATTCCAATCCGATTACCTACTCTAGAAGTGCCTCCCGTCTACTCCCTCCCAGTTACAGGGATTCTAGGACATAACCTGCGGCGGATTCGCCAATTGCCGGCTCTCCCTTCATCTATGCCACGGGTTGTGGGCATCGACGATTGGGCCAAACGCAAAGGACGCAGCTATGGCACGATCCTCGTCGATCTGGAGCGCGGCGTCCCCCTTGAGTTACTCCCGGATCGCGAGGAAGCGACCGTCCGACACTGGTTGGCAACCCATCCAGAAGTCAGGATCATTAGTCGTGATCGCGCCCCGCAGTATGCCGAAGCGGCGCGGGTGGGAGCACCCCAAGCTGTCCAAGTGGTCGACCGCTGGCACGTACTGAAGAATCTGGGCGAAGCGGTCCAACGCGTCTTGACCCGCCACCGGAAGCAGATCGAAGAGGCGGCGTGGCGGATGGGGGATACTCAAAGCACGGCGGCGGCCCTGACACCCCTACCTTCCCTGTCCTCCACAGAAGCTAGTGAAATCGCACGTCATCGCGCCAACCGCTATGCCCGCTACCAGGCTGTGAAGCAATTGCAAGCACAGGGCGTGTCACTCCACGGCATCGCTCGTACCCTCGTGATGAGTCCAAACACCGTGCGCCGGTACGTCCGGGCAAGCACGTTCCCTGAGCGTGCGCGGTATCGGTCGGGGAGTCGGCTTGATGCCTATCTGCCGTATCTGCATGCGCGGTGGGGGCAAGGCGTTCGGAACCCCATCGTCCTGTGGCAGGAAATCCGCATGCAAGGGTATCCGGGCACCGCGCGGATGATCGAGCGCTATATTGTGCGCTTATATCAGCGCCTCAAAGGGCTCACGACCCAGCAGCGGGCGCGCTTTCTCCAGACCTCGCTGACCTTCAAGACCCCGACGGTCCGTCACCTCACCGCCTGGCTACAACGCGCGTCCCAAGAGCTGACTGCCGAACAAGCCCGCTTCCTCACCCACTTAAGCACTCTCAGCCCAGAGATTCACGAAGCCCGGCTCTTTGCGTTGGCCTTTCGGCGGCTTTTGAAAAAGCGACTGCACACACAGTTCCCGACGTGGTTAGCACGGGCGGAACGGAATAGCGTTCCGGAACTGCGCAGCTTTGCCCTCGGCCTGCGCCAGGAGTATGCGGCGGTAGCGGCAGCATTCAAATATCCGTGGAGCAACGGGCCGGTCGAGGGCCATGTCAACCGGCTCAAAACCATCAAGCGGCAGATGTATGGCCGCGCCAACTTTGATCTCCTGCAGCTGCGCGTGTTGCATGCCGCGTGACGAGAGCAACAAAAAGTGACAGGCGGGAAAGCAGCATTTCTTATACACCAAGTTTGCGGGAGAGCCGACCCTTTGATGGTCTCCGCTCGTTGAACTCTCGGCCGCAGGCACGACAACGAAAGCGGCGATAGCAAAGTTCTGTACGCTCGGTGCGATCATGGGTCTGGACCGACTGGCACTGTGGGCAGGTCATCCTCCACCTCCTCTGGCAGGTAGAGTTCTATACTCGCTGAGAGTGAGCGACAAGCTGGGGCGATTTCTGTCACAACCCTCTTAGGTGTTCTCTTGTCCCTGCCCCTGAGGCGGATTGGCAACCGCTACCCGGTATCCCGTTTCTTGTTCGTACCGGTCAATTTCCTTGATAACGGCATTCATCGCGCCGCCGATCAGGCTGTCGTGATCCTTGCGACACCATTCCATGGACTTTCTGGTTAGATCCGCCGAGCCTTGAAAGCGGGGGAAGACTTCTTTGGCCAGTAGCTCGTAGGAGGCTAACGACGCCCGCCGCTCAACCCAGTCGTTCGCCATAATTAGAAAGCAGCCAAAGCCGCCAGACTGCTTTTTCAGTCGCTCAAGCTGGGCTATGGCATCATCCGGAGTGCCAATAACAGCAGTGCCAGACTTGACCAGCGCTTGGGGCCACTTGTGGGGATCGGGTTCTGTGGGGGCAAGAGGCAGCGCAACTACATTGCGAAAATAATCAATCCAGTCATGAATGCCGTATTCCACTTCTTCGAAAGCTTGTTTGCGTGTGGGAGCGACGTGCATGGGGCCTACCAATCGCCAAGTCGAACGGTCAACGTGGTGCCCGAAAGCCTGCGCCTGATCATTCCAGATCTTCCAATGGTCGCCTAACACGGCGAACCCTCCCATGCTCGTCGCTCCAAGGGAGAGGAGCCCGACCCCGTAACGACCGGCGGTGCGCGGCCCGGCCGGAGAAACCGTGGCGGCGACGGCAATCTCAAAATGTGGGTAGGTATAGGGGCGCAGCTGCAACCGGGCTTCGCGCAGGGTAAACCACTCGGTCTGCATTGAGACGGGTTCGTCAGCGGTGAGCAGGGCCATGATCGCCCCCAGCGATTCCTCCATGCGCTCACGCTGGGTCGCGGGATCAATACCCATCATATAGGCGTCGGACGGCAAAGCGCCCGGCCCGACGCCGAACATAGTCCGCCCACGAGTGATATGGTCGAGGAGCACCATACGGTCGGCAAGTATGAAAGGATGATGATAGGGAAGGGAGCTGACGCCGGTGCCCAGACGAATGTGGCGCGTCCGCTGGGCGGCCGCGGCAATGATGACCTCGGGCGACGCGATGATCTCTAGGCCAGCAGAGTGATGCTCGCCGATCCAGGCCTCGTCATAGCCCAGCTCATCAAGACGAACAATTAATTCCAGATCGCGTTCCAGAGCAAGGGTGGGGTTTTGTCCGACTGGATGAAAGGGGGCCATGAAAATGCCAAACCGTAAAGGGCGTTCCATTCGTGTCCTCCAAATGCTGGGGCTATTCCACTCGACTTGTTAGCGCGGTGTCTGGGCTGCGAGAAACTGTTCAATGGCCGCTTTGGCTGCGGCCTGGTATTCGGGCTCCTTCCAGCGTTCAATCAGCGTGGCGTTCGGTGCCAGCGTCGCGATCTCCCGCGAAGTCGCTTCCGGGTGATACAGATCATTGCCCAGCAACACCAACAGCGGCACAGGGCTGCGTGCCACAAACTCGCGCGAGACATTGAAGAGAAACTCGCCGCCGTACATGGTCTGTTTGAAGGTGTCCCAGGTCTTATCGCTCACTTCCGGGTGGGTGGCTTGCTGCTCCTTAGCCCAGTTATCAAACATCTCAAAGAACGCCGGGCGATTGTTGAGCAGGCCAATGGGCTGAAACAACACCGCGGAGGCGACGCGCCGCGGCGCGGCCTGGATGAGTCCCATACAGTATGACCCTCCGATACACATGCCCGCCACATGGAAGCGCTCGATTCCTAAATGATCCATCAACGCAAGCTGATCTTCGGTGTACACCCGCCAACTGTCAGTGGCACGAATAGGGGCGCGCGAGCGCCCGGCGTTGCGTTGATCCATGGCGATGACACGATAGTGAGGGGCGAGCTGCTCGATGGAATTCCACGGCGTTTTATCCCAAAACGATATCGCCGAGCGCATCCCGCCCGGCGCGATCAGCAAGAGCGGAAATCCCTTTCCCTGTTCTTCGTAGTACAGGCTAATCTCTCCCCGGGTGAATATTGGCATGATTCTCTTTCCTCCTTGCTCGTGCTCTCGCGAGCAGATGTTACGGTGCTGAGTCTGACGCAGGTTATCTTATGGACAGCGATCAATACGGCCACATTGCTTTAGCGTCCTCTTCATAGGCAAAATCTAGCGCTGTTGCAAGCTGCCTTAAGGAGAAAAAACAGCACGTTATATTATTTCACTAAATGTGACTGCGGTTGACTGTGAAGCGCTACTGGCTCGTACGCTGGGTAACCTGCACCTGGCAATCGCGGAGAGCGGCGCGGAGGTGACCCACGACCCTTTACCAACGGTTAACGGCGATGCGGTCCGCCTCGGGCAGGTGTTTCAGAACCTCATTGGTAACGCGCTCAAATTCCGCGGTACGATCCCTCCTCGAATTCACCTTTCGGCCCAGCGCGACGGAGCGCAGTGGATCTTTGCCGTCCGGGATAATGGCATCGGTATTGATCCCCAACACATCGAGCGGATCTTTCAGATATTTCAGCGGTTGCATACCCGCACGGAGTACCTGGGCACCGGCATCGGCTTGGCGATCTGCAAGAAGATTGTCGAACAACACGGCGGGCGCATCTGGGTCGAATCAGCCCCAGGGCAGGGGACGACGTTCTTTTTCACCGTAAGTGATATGCATCAAGAAGAACGCCATAGCGGAACCCCTGCCAACGCGTAAACACTCGCCCAGTCCAGGGGAGAAAAAAGCCGTCTACCGATGCTGTCCTCTCTTGCGGAAACAACTCCATCGGTCATCGCTGAAGAGCGATTCAGTTCGTGGCCTTCACAGCGACGGTCGACCTTCTCTTTTTGATTGCCGTAGGGAATTTCACACAGAGAGAGGGGAAGAAAACTACACTCGTGTAGGTAAATTCTTGCAGAAAAGTATTTGGAGAAAAAAGAGCCTGCCTGCTCTCGCCACATGCTCGATAACAGATCGAAGAAAAGCTCAAGCAAGAACTAAAGTTTAGCGCTCCCCCAGTTTGCCATATTAGCGACACGCTTCTAACTAAGAGTGCAGATCCTTCCCGTGCCAGTTTCTGGCATCTTTATTGCTGTGTCTGTTAATTGTCGAGAACGCAATAAGGAAGGAAAGGAGGACCACATATGTTAAGCTGGGCAATGACGTTTCTGGTAATCGCATTGATCGCCGCTGTACTGGGGTTTACTGGCTTAGCCGGGACCGCCAGTCACATCGCGTGGATCCTGTTCGTTGTTTTCCTCGTCTTATTTGTCATCAGTCTGGTGACCGGCCGTCGCGGACCGGTAGTGTAGCCTTGGCGGGGGGGTCAGTAAGAATTTCTTACCGGCCCTCCCGCTAGTGTCTAGGTGAGTTATTGGCAGTTGAGGAGATCCTACGAACGTACAGTGACAGATCTCCTGCGATTTCTGTGGCGAAAAATCCGCACTATCGCGGCACTAACCTTCACGGGAAAATTCTGTTGGTTGACCAACCCCCGCCGGTCCTGCTCCCTCCCTCGTGTATCCCTCTTTAAATGTTTTCGGGTCGAGCGCGTATTTCCGCAGGAGGCGGTAAAATTCCGCACGGTCTTTTCCTGCTGTTTCAGCCGCCTGGGAGACGTGACCTTTCATACTGGTTAACACCTGGATCAAATAATTGCGTTCGAATAGTTCTCTCGCCTGACGCAGGGTCGTAAGCGGGGCAGGCTGAGTGGTCAGGGCTTCTCGCTTGCCGAGCAGCAAAAGATCTGGCGTGATCAAGGTGGTGCTGGCCATTACCACGGCCCGCTCAATAACATTGGCCAGCTCACGAACGTTCCCTGGCCAATCGTACCACTGCAGGCGCTGGAGCGCCTCAGGGGTAAATCCTTGGACGTCTTTCTCCATTGCTTGGGTAAAGCGCTGTAAAAAATGTTGGGCTAATGGTCCCACATCCCCAAGTCGCTCACGCAGGGGTGGGAGAAAAATTGGCATGACGTGAATGCGATAATAGAGATCTTCGCGGAATTTCTTTTCTGCCACCGCTTTTTCGAGATTTTGATTGGTTGCTGCTACGAGGCGGATATTCACCTTTGTAGGCTGCTCCGACCCGAGCGGATAAAATTCTTGTTCTTGTAATACGCGGAGAAACTTGACTTGCAGGGCAAGAGGTAGTTCCCCAATCTCATCAAGGAACAGAGTGCCACCATTGGCTTGCTGTAGGAGTCCTTTCCGGGTGCGGTCCGCTCCGGTATAGGCCCCCTTGAGGTGGCCAAAAAGTTCACTCTCGAGGAGTCCTTCGGGGATCGCGCCACAGTTGATAGCGACGAAAGGACCAAGTGCACGACGACTCGCTATATGCGTCGCTTTGGCGATGAGTTCCTTTCCCGTGCCGCTCTCACCATAGATGCATACCGTTGCCTCGGTGGCGGCAATCTGCGCGACTTGGTGCAAGATCTGTTGCATCGAGGAACTTGTGGCGATGATATTGTCAAAGTGATACCGCTCCTGAACCAAGGTGCGGAGTTGCTCGACTTCCCCTTTCAAGCGGTGCATTTCCAGGGCTTTGGCAACCCGGTGTAAGAGCTGAGAAGTATCGAAAGGTTTGGGCAGGTAATCGTACGCACCTTTTTTCGTGGCTTCGACGGCACTATCGATCGTGGCATGCGCCGTCGCGATGATGACTGGCAGTGTCGGTTGCCGCTGGAGGAGTTGCTCCAAGACGACTATGCCGTCTTCTTCACCTATTCTCAGGTCAACAATTGCAAGGTCATAAATTTCTTCCGTGGCTTGTGCCACCGCCTCGGTACCATTTTCCATCAGTGTGATCGCATACCCGGCAGCCTCCAAGCGCAGTTTTAGGAGATTCAGAATACCTCGATCATCATCAACGACAAGGATTTTTGCTTTCATAGTTTCCTATATGAGAGATTACAGAGAAATAAGAACGTGAAATACTCCTCAGAAACAGAGAACTACTTCTTGACATCGTCAACGGCGCGGTCAATAGCCCTTCCAGCCTTCTCGGCCGGACCAGGCGGGTCAATGGCATCCTTGACATCATCAACCGCACGGTCGAGCTTCTCTCCGGCCTTCTGAGCTGGCCCTTTATGCTCACATCCAATGGTTAAGAGTGCGCCGCACGATAGTACTATCCCTACACACACCGTAGCTGTCGAAATTTTAAATCTCATTTCATCCCCTTTCGTATGTGGAAAATTACCTGTTCACTAAGATCAGCAAAAGTACAGAAAGTCTGTTTCTTCTACCACAACGGGCAGCAGGCTCTTCTTTAACAAACAATATGCCAGACTTTTCATTATCTGGACTCTTTCTTATCTGTCTTCTGATGAATGAAATTTGCTGAATAGATTCGCAAGAGAACAACATAAAAATAAGTTTTCGTGGAGGAAGGAATTTATTTCTGTAGGTTTTTTGCTACATATCCTGTGTGTTTTTGACGTCAAGCGAAGCATAGGAGCAAGGCCCTATGCTTTCTTGTAGGGCTTTTGCGCAAGGAACTTCGTGTTTTAATGAGTGCTATTCTCGTGAGCTACCTTCCAGCATTGGCATCTACATTGCTCTGGTTGCTCGGATCAGAATGAAAATAATAAGGGTAGCTCTGTGGTTGAGGGGAAGACAATCTCATAAGAAGGGCATCACCAATGAGTACAGTACAAGAGAGAAAACTCATGATCGTCGCCTTTGGTGCCCACTCGTGCATAAAGTAGGCAATTTGTTCTACTCAGATACGACGAGTGAGATCAATTCGCACGGTTCCATGTATGTCGATGTTGAGGAGACGTGGCAACCGAAAATCGCTGCGCTCAAGCTCCATCGACGACTTTCAGAGGAACACGGAGTCGCGCGCTTAGACAGTATCGAACATTTGATTGAGCGTGAGGAAACCAATCTCAAGTTTCGTGGATTTCAGGTCGAGCGCAACTATTGTGAAATTTTCCAGCCGGCGTTGAATTACCGTGTCACCTGGGCACACGACTTACTACCGATTGCTACGCTGCCTCCCCTCGAAGAATAAGTCCCTCCCTGGACTGCCAAAGTCTACAGTAGCACTGCACCTCCGTTTAACCAGGAGCGGTCGCGCGAAAGTTTAGTTATGCGTACCTTTCAGTGTGTTTGTGAGAACACTTTGTTCTTCGACAACAGTCTGTGTCTGCATTGTGGGCGCGAAGTAGGTCACTGCCCCAGATGCCGAAATATCGTGGCTCTCTTACCGGTCGAAGAAGCGAGTTTCCGTTGCGGCAATCCGGACTGCGGCGTTTCGTTAGTGAAATGCGATAATTTTGTGACTTTTAATGTCTGCAACCGGTGCCTCTTAGCCCCAGAGAATATCACGCCGACTGAGGCCTCATCTGCTCGGTCCATCCTGTGCGATTGCTGTTGTTTCAACCACACTATCCCCGATCTCAACACACCCGGGAATCTGGAAAAGTGGTATCGACTAGAGGCCGCCAAGCGACGACTCTTTTATGACTTAGATCTGCTTCAGCTTCCTTACGGGACTGAAGCTCAGGGGGTGGAGCCGGCACTGCGCTTCGATTTTAAGGCTGATCTCATTCCCAAGGGTGAATTCTGGCGGCCGATAGGTCCAAAGGAGCGAGTTTTCACGGGACATGCCAACGGGACCATCACCATCAACATTCGTGAGGCTGAGGATGTCGAGCGAGAGCGACTGAGAGTGGAGCTTGGGGAGGCGCAACGGACCCTCGTCGGCCACTTTCGGCACGAGATTGGTCACTATTATTGGGACATGCTGGTGAAGCAAAAACGCGAGCCTGACTTCAAACGCCTCTTCGGGGATCATACCGACCCGAGTTACGCACCGGCTTTAGAGCACTACTATAAAGCCGGTCCTCCAATCGATTGGCCGGAACGGTTTGTCAGTGCCTATGCGACTATGCATCCCTGGGAAGATTTTGCCGAAACGTTTGCCACGTACCTCGACATGTTGAGCACGCTCGACACTGCTTACCACGTTGGCTTCGTGACCATACCGCCTACGCTTCGCGCGCTCGACTCCACGGTGGAGCAGTATCAACAACTGGGTGTTGCCTTAAATGAGTTAAATCGGAGCATGGGGCTCTTGGATCTTGCGCCTAAAGTACTCTCGCAGGTGGTAAAAGAAAAAATGCGATTCATCCAACATCTGACTTCTCAAGCAGGGGCGGCAGAGTAAAAAAGCGGTATCGTTCTCCCTCCTATTCTTTTCCCGTCTGCCGTTTTGGCTTGATCTTGGCAACTTCGCGCGCCAACTCGATTTGTGCGGCTACGCGTTCTCGTTTAGCGTCGGAGATCTTGGCGTATACTTGTGTCGACTGGATCGAGCGATGGCCGAGATGGTCCTGCACGTACTCCAGTGACTGTCCTGCATCGATGAGATGGGTTGCGATCGAGTGCCGCAAACAATGTGAATGGCGTTTGTGCGGTGGCAGAGTTGCTAGTGCGGCATAGCGACGGTACAACGTATCAATCCGTTGACGACTGATTGGTCGATGGTTGCGGGAGGGAAAGAGATAGGGCAGCGTATCGTGGCGGCTCTGGAGATAGTTTTGCAGTAAGCGGCGGCAATCCGAGGTCATAACTTTCTCTCCGGGGATGCCACCCTTGAGGCGCGGGATATAGATCCGCCGCGTGCGAAAACTGATATGTTCCTGGAGCAAGAGACCGACTTCTGAGGCGCGCAGTCCGAAGTAATACATCAGGCCAAACAGCGCGCGATCACGAAGATCGGCGATGCGCTCAAAGAGTAAATCGACTTCACGGCGAGTGAGATAGGTGTATTTTTCACGCGGAGCGATAGGGCGGTGCGGCGGCGCGGTGCCGTTTTCTTTTTTCTCTTCGGCCCGGACCTGCAGTTCTCGTAAGTATTGCGCCAGGCTTTTGCCTTGCATTCGTGCCTGGCGCGTCGCCAGCTCCAGCATTTGGTCACGCGCGATGGTACGCTTCTCAACTAGATGGATGATCTTTGTCATGGGATCTTTCATCATGCATCCTACGTAGAAACGCTTGGCTTTTCTATGGCTATCGTAAAGATCAAGGTAAAATTATGACTATACTCAAAAAAGAAACTTCCACGGAATATCGTGTGCGGATTTTGCCTTTATTAACCTTGATTCTAACGTAATCGGTTTCTGTTCTATGTGGATTCTTATATTTTGAGTATAGTCAAATAGACGAAAATTTCCTTTTTTATCTATCCCCGAATAGTATCGCTTCCCCGCTAGTGAACCTCATCTCCTCTCTGAAGGATTCACTCTCAGAGAGATTTACGATAGGATACAACGAGTGAAGCGACAGCGAGCTAGTAAGTCTCCATCCAATAGCGATCTTCCCAACGAACGGGCTGCTGCTGAGCACGATGAACAGACGCGCTTCAATACCGCTTGTTCGCGCGGCGGGCCCGCACTCTTACAGACTCCGGCAGGGCTCCGACTAGTGTGGCACGTGAGTAGTGACTGGTGGTATGACTGTGGCCCGGACCACGCCACCGCCTCATCTATTCCCGGACAAAACGATCAAACCTGGGAAACGCTGCTCCAACAAGTAGGTGAGCCCCGCCACCCCTTTTTTGGCAAACGCTCCATGAGTCGAAACGGTAAACGGCGGCGCTAAGGAACGACACGGGTCTGACTCACGTCCGCCCGATCATTCTTCGATCACGAGCATACAGCAGGCGCGGGCGGGGTGGGCAGAACAAAGTCTCACTGTGAGTAATAAGTCTGATAAGATAGATTATGACACTGTTTCATCTCACCGGACTTTTTATATAAGTGAAGAAGAGTAGCTCAATGGATTATCGACTGCGCGGTCGACAGACAAAACATTGGGGAAAAATGCTCAAGAGGTATCGCACCCTTCTCACAGTTGTTGCAGACTCTCACCACAGCAAATTTCAATCTCGTGGGGAAACACCGGAATCTTAAAACCGCGATCCCAGTCAACCAGAACTAGATGCCGCTCGAGATTCTCCATTTCATACAGAATAGTGCCCTGGCTATATCGCGGTAAATCACCTTCAACCGAGCGGACAAACTGGACTGTCCGACAGCGAGTTCCCTTCTTACTGTAATCAGTCATAGTGTATGCCTCCTCAGAGTTGCCCGTGGGCAACAGATGAACTGACTGTCTCACAAAGAGAGCAACTCCCGTGCCACACGCGCCCGCAACGACAGAACTATCCATTCCTCGACAGTACGTACTGAGCCTGCGTTTTGTTCCAAATCTTGCGTGAGTAAGTGTACCTATGCCGGAATTCTTAACTATTAGTTTCCACTCCGAAGCCAAGTGTCCTGAATGACAGGAACCTTTATGACTATCACTACAATCGAGAGGTTAACGGTTCATATGACTGTAGCAGTTTCCCTTCAGGTGAATACAAAAGAGCTACAATAGCTTGGCCAATACCTCACACTAATGCACATTTGTGAGGCTTTTCACCTTGTTCAGTTATACATGTGGTTGGCATTACTATTGCTGAATTCCTCTCTATACTCCTATGCACAAGGGAAGCAGTTCACTTCTTGTCCACTCTCTCAAGGAAAGCGCTATGCACCTACTAAAAGATCAACAAGGCAAGGTTGGGTGGCTTCTGTTATGGCTTCTAGGAGTGCCTATTCCCATATTACTCGTGTTGTTCTTGCTCCGCGGTTGTACCTGATGCTGAATCGTATTATTTTGCGCATCAGTGCATGAGCGCTGTGATCGGTAGACAAAGCACAGGCAGCGGACAGTTCATTCAGGCTTTATCCCTAAAACTCGATGTGTATCTTGGCGCGCCCTGCCAAACCGGGAGACACTTTTCTTCTCCTCTGATTATTCTTACTCACCAGAGTGGCTTACAAATGAAGAATGATGAGAAAGCTCCACCATCTTCGTATTGCAACCTATAACGTTCACAAATGCCGCGGTCTTGACCGGCGAGTGAGTCCGGCACGTATAGCCACAGTATTGTGCGAGCTCGATGCCGATATCATTGCTCTGCAGGAGGTTGTCAGCGTAGCAGGAGGATCGCGAGAACGCGATCAGGCACGGTTCTTTGCCGAAGAGTTGAAGTATAAGTATTGTCTAGGAGAAAACCGGCGGTTACAAGGCGGCGCGTACGGAAACGTCATACTGAGTCGCACTCCGGTACGGGAGGCCTATAATTACGACTTAAGTTGGCGCAGGCGTGAACGGCGCGGCTGTTTGCGAGTGGACGTAGAGTTGAAAAATGGCCAACTCCTTCACGTCTTCAACGTGCATCTCGGTCTGACGTTTGCCGAGCGTCGCTACCAGGCCCGGAAATTAGTCGGTCCAGAAATTCTTGCCAATACTCATCTTCAGGGCATGCGCGTCGTACTTGGAGACTTCAATGACTGGACCCGTGGCTTGCCGTCGCGCCTGCTTGCCGGCCACTTGGAAAGTGTAGATATTCGCCATCACCTCGGCCGGACAAAGACGTATCCTGGAGTTCTCCCTTTTTTACATTTAGACCATATTTACTTTGATGCCGCTTTGCAGTTAGAACAGTTGACCCTCCACCGAAGCCGGACGGCGTTAGTGGCATCTGATCATGTACCGCTGGTCGCGGAGTTTTCTCTCCAGTAACTACCCTCACGGCCGTACACGTATTGGAGAGCGTCAACAGGGCAGTATTGACATCCTTGTCGTCATTTGTCATGACAAATGACGACAAATTCGACGTTACAACTGCGCCATGGATACTTCGCTTTACATTCCTCGCACGCTGGCGCTCTCCTCCCTACTAGAGAAAAAGTCCCACTTCTTATTTGGGCCGCGGCAAACCGGCAAAAGTTCTCTCGTTCATCATACGTTACGCGGCGTGCGCGTCTATGATTTGCTCGACACCGTGACATACTTGGCGTTGAGTCAAAATCCCAGTCTCCTCGAACAGGAACTGCTGTCACAAGATCAGGTGATTGTCATTGACGAAATTCAGCGACTCCCTGACCTGCTCAACGAAGTGCATCGCCTCATCGAACGACGGCAGGTCAAGTTTCTGCTCACCGGGTCAAGCGCGCGTAAACTGCGTCGGGGCGGCGCTAATCTGCTGGGCGGACGAGCGCGCACGAAATATTTGCATCCTCTTACCTTTCATGAACTGGGAGACCGCTTCCATTTGCTCCGTGCGATGGAACGCGGGTTGTTGCCGTCGATCTACTTTTCTGACGATCCGCGCGCGGATTTACAAGCGTATGCCGGGTCCTATCTGCAACAAGAAATTGTCGCGGAAGGGGTGACGCGCAATATTCCCGCCTTTAGTCGTTTTCTGAGAGTCGCCGCTCTGTGCAACGGCACGATTGTGAACTTCACCAATGTCGCCAATGACGCTCAAGTGGCGCGGACGACGGTGTACGAATATTTTGAAATTCTCAAAGACACGCTGGTGCTGCGCGAGTTGCCTGCCTGGCGGCAGTCGCGCAAACGCAAGCCGCTGAGTTCCTCGAAATATTATTTCTTTGATGTGGGCGTGGCGGCGACGCTACAAGGCCGGGACTTTCGTCCCGGCACGCCTGAATTTGGCGAGGCGTTTGAAACCTACCTCATGCACGAACTTATCAGTTACCGGGAGTATGTCTCTGGCGAGCCTTTGACTTATTGGCGCTCGACCTCTGGGTTTGAGGTAGACTTTATCCTTGGCGATCACACAGCGATTGAGGTGAAAGCCAAGGATAATATCTCACTACAAGATGTCAAATCATTGCGGGCATTAGCAGAGGAGAACCAGCTCAAACGGTATCTCTGTGTCAGCCTAGTACCTCGGCGACGTCAGGCAGACGGAGTGACGATCTTGCCCGTGCAGGAGTTCCTTACAGAACTCTGGCGTGGGGCCTATGCCTGACGGCTTGCCTTTGGAGGAGGCAGCGCGAGCGAGTGTTTGTCTGCTTAACTGTCTATTCAAATGCGCACGCCGGTCCGTATTGGGGAACCCGTCTTCTGATCCAGTCTCTCAACGCGAAACCACTAAAAGAAAAGGGCAGCCTTCTTCTTGAGCTGCCCCAGAGGGAAGAAAAAAGTAGAGAGGAGGTTTCCCTTCATTCTCTACTACAAGCGTTATTCGCGACCAGGGGACTTTTCCGCGGGAGTCGCATTGGGAGCCATGGTGCCGGCGGCAGATTTTTGACTCATCTGCGTTTTCCCGGCAGAACTATCGGCGGTATTCATCCTCTCTGCGGAGGTAGAGGATGCGTCGCTTTTTACCCCAACCTTACCGGCCGCACTTTGCGCAAGCGTCAAATGCTCTTTCAAGGTCGGAAGAGTTTTTGCTGCCCAGTTCTTCGTTTCCGGGTCTTTCCCTTGCTCAGCCTGCTTTTCAAATGCGGCTACATCTTTTTTGTGATCTTTAATCATTTCTTCCATATATACCCGATCAAATTCTGCGCCGGAGAGCTTCGAGAGGCGCGCTCGTAAGGCTTTCGCTTCACTGCTCATCTCGTCGGGGAGGGTAACTCCCTCAGAAGCCGCTAAAGTTTTCAGTTCCTGATTAGCTTTCCCATGATCCGTAACCATACGTTGGCCGAATTTTTTTACGTCCTCATTCGCGGCTCGCTCCGAAGCGAGCTGTCCCAGTGTTACTTCTGCCATACCACCTTGGGCTGCTTCCTTAAAAAAGTGCTGATCGGCATGGTTCATCTTCATATTTGCCTGATCAGCAGCAGACGCCACGTTTAACGACAGTAATAGACCTGCAACCAGACTTGTGGTTCCGACAACGAATTGGGTTTTCATCGTGTTGCTCCTTTCGCTATTTTTTCTGAGGTTAGTGAGATCCCGCGACCTTTACGATTTTGTTGTAAAGCCCGAGCAGTAAGAAGGTCGGCGCCCACTGGCCAACAAAGAGACTCGTCTTCTGTTTCCCTGCGAGCTGCAGCATCAACGAGCCAGCAATCGACCCTACCGCCGCCCAAAGGAAGGTATCGGATGGGAGCTTGGCGGTTTGTTGCTCAATAGTTCGCGCGACTTGTCCTTCAGCGTGTTCGGGCTTTGGCTGTTGTATCCCTGAATTGTACCTCGTAAATGCATTCTGCTGAGAACGTTCTGTCATCTAGGTATCCATGCATACACCTCCTAAGGATATCTCTAGGTGAGAAAGTGCAAGTCCTATGCCGTAGGCACTTTACCTACGACCAGGGTTTGTGAAAGGCGTTTCTCCTTACCTGTAGACTAAAGGACAAAAGCATATGCTAGTGCTCTCTGCAGGGGTCCAATCTGCGAGGAATTAACACAGTTCTTCGATCCACTGCTGAGGCCGGAAAAAGCTCAAAGTTTGCACTTCGAGTCACGCTACCGAACCCTTCGCGTTCGACTCCAGGTGCGCTCCAGGGTGTAGCGGATCTGCTGCAACGCTGAGGATGAACGATCATCAATTCGACCGTCGCTGATTTCATTCATCATAATAAACAAATTGTTACTGTGCAGAGGATTCACCACTCGATCCAGGTGAGGGCGCAGTGCTAGGCAAGGTGTAGTGATACTCGATCGCGGCTTTGATCAAGGCACGACTTTCGAGCGGGGAGAGTTCGGTGAGTTCTTCGACTTGCTTGGCTTCGGCAGCAAGCGCGGCATCCTTAATAACATTTTCGAACCATTGAGAATAATCGCCCTGGCGTAAATGGTAGAGCCAGGTTGCGTCATCGACCCCGTCAGCTATTTGCCGAAACAGTATAAGATTCTGTACCCGTAGGTTGAGTTTTCCCTCGGGGCCGCGAAAATAAAAACTGCGGTCCGGTCCCAGCTCTCCCTCGGCGTACTTGCGGCGATGACGGCGGCGCTCAGTATGACTTGGCGCGGGACGTAATCGCAATGGCGCGGGAGCATGGTGGCGATGCCAGACTAAGACTTCACCAGGCTGAGCCGCGAGCGAGGACAAGGCAGGTGCATCCTGCTCTAATGTCTCAGTAAACTCTTGAAAAATAACTTCTGGCGTTTGCCCCACGGCAACTACGATATCGACCGAAGCCAAAACTGCCGGAGCGACAAAACGCGGATGAACGGTAATAAACACCATATTCACCAGAGTCTGCGGCAGGGTGATTTCGGCGGGTTCCCACGTAGAACCTAATAAGTGGTGAGTTTCGTCGACGAGAATCCAATGCGGACGTCCAACCTGAGCCCGCATCTCTTGCAAGCGGGGCAAGAGTGTATGAAAAAATCTTGGTCTTTCTTCGATTGGTAAGCCCAGTAAGTTCACTACTGCGTTGCTCTCAGGGCGAGCCAGTAATTGTAAGACTTCATCGACGCTCGGTACTCGTTGAGGATTCCCTAGCGCTACGGCATCAGGAAGATTCTCGTAGTCCCCTTCTGGGTCAATTACACAAAACTGATACTGCTGCTCGGCTAGACGCTCTAGCAAACCAGTCGCGAGTGTCGATTTCCCTCCCCCCGACGAACCGGCAATCAGAATATTGTGTTCGTAAGGAGATATATGCTCTTCCTTTCCGTCTTCACGATCTCCTAGAAGAATATGATGGCGAGTCAATGTGGCATCAACAGAGCGAAGATCTTCGCTTACCAGTCGATCGATGAGTTCGGTGACTCCCGCCCCATGGTCACCGGGTGTTACGAGATCTGCCGTCTCTTTGACCATGGGAAGGGCATTTTGAACTGCGACCGCACATTCGCATAGGCGAAGAAAAGCGTGATCGTTCTCAGCATCGCCCACCCCAACTACGTTATGCGGAGAAAGATTAAGTTCCTGTAAGGCGGCGGTTAAACCCGTGGCTTTATTGACACCAGAAGGCAGCACCATTACTGCCCCCTTATTAAAAATGACTTGATATTCGAGACCAAGGTAGCGGATGGCGTCGAGCACGGCAATCTCATGTGGATGCCAGGTAGCGAGAATGGCACGTCCAGCCGCCAGAGGGGAGACCCCACGTTCCTGCAATGCCCGTAGCAGTTCTTCTGGCGCCGGGTCAGTCAACACTTTTTCACTTCGAGTGACTGGCTGATAGAGGACAGCCCCATTCTCGGCAACCACCGAATCAAAAAGATCAATGTAAGGAAAAACACTAAAGAGATCTTCAAGTTGGCGGCCAGTCACGAGAATGAGTTTCCGGCCGGAGTCGCGCAGTCGTTTGAGTGCAATTACCGTTTGCTCATTCACCAGGCCGTTTGTGGCCAGGGTTCCGTCATAATCACAGGCTACAGCAAAATATCGCATGAGTCCGCTTTCATGAGATTGCATTACTCGTATAGGACAATCACTAAATGTCCCATCTAATAGATTTCTGCCACTAATACTTTGTCCTTCTTCGGAGAACGAACTGTGCAATATCAAGGCCATCAATAGTACGCATCTTCCATCACCTCAGGTTCGGCACTGAATAAGATTCGTGAAAGAGAGATGCTTCCAGCGATTGCTAATTTTGTCTGATGTGTGGCTACTTTTTCCTCAGAGACTGGCGTGCCGATCACACACCCTAGTCATCTGACAGAGGAGTAGGGCACCGTACCGAGCCCAGGCGCTTCCTGTCATCTCTCTTAGGAAACTTGTAAAAATTCTCTTGACGGCGAACGGCCTTGGCTAAACCCGTCTCACCTCACGAGGGTTTCTGCATCTTTTCTCTCTACGTCGGCATTACTCTGCAAACAACAAGAGACGCCATTGGTATATTTTATGCGGATATGGGGCGGGAATTCTGCGTTTGGCGTAATCACATAAAAGTGGCAGCAAAATCATAGACGACATCTCATCGGTGATGACCGGATCAATTTCTTCTGAATGCACCGCAACTGCCCCGCATCAACACTAAGGAGAAAGAGCAATGGCCGCATCAGTACAGCAGCACGTGAGAAACCAATCGAGTATGGGTGGTTTGCAATAGAGTAAGCAAAATGCCGGCAACATAGTGAACGTGGGAGAAACCGAACGCTGGGCATCTACTGTAGGTGGAGTGGTTCTTGCGCTGTATGGCCTAATGCGAGGCTCTCACAACGGCACCATGTTCGCCCTGCTCGGTGGCAGCCTCATTTACCGTGGCACGACTGGGCATTGTTCTCTGTATCAGGCGCTGGACATGAATACTGCTGGCACGGAAGGAGGGAGTTCTGCGCAAAGAATACCTGCCATCCGTGGCATCCAGGTCGAAAAGAGTGTGATTGTTGACCGCTCACCTGAAGAGCTTTATCGCTTCTGGCGCAATTTTGAAAACTTGCCGCGTTTTATGAAGCACTTAAAAGCAGTGCAAGTGACCGGTGACAAGCGTTCGCATTGGGTTGCAACGGCGCCCGCGGGTGCCACCGTCGAGTGGGATGCAGAGATTTCTCAGGAGCAAGAGAACAAGTCGATCGCTTGGAGTTCACTTGCAGGGTCTGAAGTCGATAACGCAGGGAGCGTACGCTTCAAAACAGCCCCTGGAGGGTGCGGCACCGTGGTGAGAGTCGCGCTGACCTATTCTCCGCCGGGCGGTGTGGTCGGCGCCGCCGTCGCCGAAAGCGATTGGTAATGGTTGGCGATCTATTTTTTATCTTGTCAACCACGCCACGGCGCTCGTCGTCCCCAAGTAACTTACAAGGAGGGATACGTATGTCGGCAAAGACTCCGGAAGAAATCTGCCGCCTCTTCCAACGCTATATGGCCGAAGGCAACCTCGACGCAGTCTTGAGCGTCTACGACCCGGAAGCGGTCTTGCGGAATCAGGCAGGCGAAGTCAAGAAAGGCGCGGACGGACTGAGGCAGGAGTTGGCCCCGTTTGCTGCGGCGAAGGCGACCTTTGACTTTAACATCAAGCAAATCATCCAGTCGAGCGACATCGCACTGATGCACACTGAGTGGAAGATCTTCGCGCCCCAGCCAATGTCCGTGTACGCGATTGAAGTGGCCCGCCGCCAGCCAGACGGGACGTGGCGCTGGCTCATTGGTGACCCCTTTACGATTGGCAGGCAGGCTGCCCCCTGAACCTGCTGCCGAACCATACGGGATCGACCGTGGCACGCGCAGCGAGTTTGTTATCATTTTCCCGTTGCCGTTCGCGCGCCCGATCTCCCTACCGCCGAACGGCTTTCTTACTGACAGGTCAGAGACTAGCCAGCATACGCGCGCTTGAGTTCCTCAATGTCGAGCTTCTTCATTCGCAGCATTGCCTGCATGGCTCTTTGCGATTTTTCAGAATCTGCGTCCTTGAGCAGGCCGGGCAAAATTGTGGGTACCACTTGCCAGGATACGCCGTATTTGTCTTTGAGCCAACCGCACTGCTGGGCCTTCTTATTCCCACCCGCAGAGAGCTTCACCCAGTAATAGTCCACTTCTTCCTGCGTCTCGCAATTGACCTGGAACGAGATAGCCTCATTGAAGGTGAATTGCGGGCCGCCATTGAGGGCGGTAAACGCCTGCCCATCGAGTTCAAAGGTCACCGTCATGGCCGTGCCCGCCGGCTTTCCGTGGACCTCACGCCCGGCTTCTCCATATCGAGAGACGTTAAGAATCTTTGCATTTCTGAAGATCGCGGTATAAAACGCGACGGCCTCTTCGGCCTGATCGTCAAACCATAAGCAGGGAGTGATCTTTTGTATGACAGGCATCGTATTGCTCCTTTCTGGATCTTATCGCGGGTGAGGATGAGCATGACTACAAAGTAGCGGACTGACTTCCCCATCTGCGGACTTCCCATTAGATGATGCGGATGTTCTGCAAGGTTTGTTCCGTGACAAAGCATCAAGCTGGGGAAATATGACAGATCATTAACCACAACAAACCGTGGATTTTGCCCACGCGTTTGCGGTAGAAGCACTCGCAGAGCACCAACGTTGTTTTGACACGGCAGCTATTCGTGCGACCTGTGAGGAGTTCCGCGCGGCAGCAACGATTGACCCTGATCGTGCAAAGAGGTCCGCTTGAGTGCGGTCATTTTTTGCCGAAGGAGAACCCGGAACGAACGGCAGCGAAACTCCCCCGCTTTTTATCGCAACGCCTGTCGAAACGAAAGAACGGCGTTCTCATGAAAGGCGTGATAACAATGAAAATAGAAGACGTCAGACGGACCATTCGCTTTGCACACTGATCGACCGCACCCCACAGTGACTATGCTTCACCGACCACCAAGGAAGCGAGCGGCACGGCATTTGCTGCTGCCATAGAGACAGCCATTACAACAGAAAGGATCACGACTATGGCTATTCGACTGAACCATACAATCGTTGCCGCACACGACAAAGAGAAAGCAGCACTGTTCTTGACTGAGATGCTTGGGCTCCCAGCGCCTGTGCTGCTCGGCCCGTTTGCGATGGTGCGGGTGAGTGACGACACCTCACTGGACTATCACGATGCCGAAGGCGAGATCACCTCCCAGCACTACGCCTTTCTGGCAGACGAGAGCGAATTTGACCAAATCTTCACACGGATTCGTGACCGGCGCCTCACCTACTGGGCCGACCCCTACCGTCACAAGCGCGATGAGATCAATACCTGGGACGGGGGGCGTGGGGTCTACTTCGACGACCCGAACGGCCACCTACTGGAGGTCATCACCCGTCCGTACGGCAGCGGTGGTACGACAACGTCCCGGCCTCACCCTCTGTTCGCGCGGACACAAGGTCCCGAAGATCGCGAGGGTCACCGCTCTGATCACCAAGAGAAGAACGACGGGGGCAGCCTCGCCACTGCGGAGCAACCCAATCGGCGAGACGAGTAGTGAGCAGTTGGAAGAAGCAACTGTAACGCGAAAGCGTTTATTACAACGCGGATGGTAGTCACGAGGCGGTGGAGAGGAATACCTTATGAAGAAACACGCCCTGCTCTTCTCGGTCATCCTGGTACATTTTGTTTTGATCACGGCCCTTAGTGCCGAGGCGAGCACTCAGAAGCCCACACTCGGAGAGATCCGCTTCCCCACCTCTGCACAGTCGGAACAGGCGCAGGCGCATTTCCTCCGTGGCGTGGCCGCGCTGCATTCCTTCTGGTACCCGGTGGCGCTCGACGAGTTTCGCGCCGCCACCCGTATCGAACCGAACTTTGTGATGGGCTACTGGGGAGAGGCGATGCCGCACAATCACCCGATTTGGGGTGACCCGCAAGAAACGGAAGCCGCACGGAAGGTGCTGGCAAAAGTCACAGACGCCGCGCAGCTGACACCGCGAGAGCGTGCCTATTGGCAAGCCATCAAGGTCTTATACGGCGAGGGTGATAAGACCGCTCGCGACAAAGCCTATGCTCAGGCAATGGGAAAAATTTACCGAGCTTACCCTAATGACATTGAGGCGGCACTCTTTTACGCGCTGGCGTTGATGGGCAGTGTCCAGCCGGAAGATCCTGCCGCGCTGCAAATCCGGCTGCGTGCAGGAGACATTGCTTCGGCAGTGTACCGTAAACATCCCAATCACCCCGGCGCGGCCCACTATGTGATTCACGCGTATGACGACCCCGAGCACGCCAGCAAAGCTCTTGACGCTGCGCGGCGCTACGCCAAGATCGCCCCTGCCGCACCTCACGCCTTGCACATGCCTTCGCACATTTTCTTGCAACTCGGCATGTGGCCGGAAGCCGCCGCGTCCAATGCAGCCTCGTGGGCTGCATCCAAGCAGTGGGTAGAGCGCAAGCACCTGCCGGTGAGCAAGCGCGACTACCACAGCCTACATTGGTTGCTCTACGTCTACTTACAGCAAGGCCGCTACAACGACGCGGAAGATTTGTTAAAAGTGATGCGACAGAGTCTCGTCGACGGTCCACAAGATGATCAGTTTTTCATGGGCTACGGCGCGTTTACCTACGCCAGTATGGCTGCCGCGTTTGTGATCGAGACTGAACGCTGGGAGCTGGCGAACGAAATATTCGCGCCGCTGCAAACCAATGCTGCCTTGACGGCTATGGCGAGCAGCCCTAGCCCATACCAGGCGCTCGCTCAGTACGTGCAAGCGCTAGAGATATTTACCCGTGGCTTGGCGGCAGCGCACCGAGGCGTCCCGGACTCGCAGCTCGGCATTGACAAACTGCAAGCGATGGAGCAACGCACCGGTAAGGGAGTGGTTCCAGGCGTTGGGCTAACGCTAGCAAAGGTGTTGGAGATCCAACGCCTGGAGATTGCTGCCGTAGCAAGTGCCGCACGAGGCGATCAGGCCGAGGCAATCACCTTCATGAAGCGAGCGGTTGCTCTCATAGAAGCGCCGCCGCCGGGTCCACCACCGCTGATTAAACCTCCTCACGAATTGTTTGGTCAGATGCTCCTGCGCGCGGATCAGCCGCAACCAGCGGCGGAGCAGTTCGCGGTCGCACTCCGTAGGCATCCGAACCGAGCACGTTCTTTGTTGGGCATGGCGAGGGCGAACGCCCAGGCCGGAGACACTCAAGCCGCGGCCAAAGCCTATACCCAGTTCCGCCAGCAGTGGCAATCGGCCGACGAACAGCTAGAGGAGTTGCGCGAGGCGCGGGCGTATGGACAGCAAGCTAGCACGCGCAGGTAAGTTACAGTGTGACGAGGCTTTGTTGCATAAATCAGCAATGAACGCAGAATTCTCCCTTAGAGGGGACAGTTTACACTGGGTAGCTGTCCGGTCTGCCCAACTGGGTCAGGCGATTCAAGGCCGCGCAGCGCACCAACA
>Ga0187894_10002464_pt1 | contig 22068 bp, 23 predicted proteins | sample GBC1701081metaG_FD_136650 | JGI IMG/M metagenome (GOLD analysis project Ga0187894, IMG submission 136650) | White microbial mat communities from a lava cave in the Kipuka Kanohina Cave System on the Island of Hawaii, USA - GBC170108-1 metaG ... | reverse complement strand
TCGGGGACGTGGAGCGAGATCAGCGCGCCCGGCGGCGCGGCACGGAGGAGACGCAGGGTCTCCACCGGAGGCGTCGGCGCCGGTTCGCCCTCCGCCCCCGCGTCGCGCGGGGCGAGGACGGAGAGCGCGACGGGGGGCGGGGGGACCCGCGTGAGGTCGCCGCACGCCGCCGCGAGCAACAGGAGTGTGACTGCGCCGAATCGGGGCATACGCTCCTATCGGCCCGCGCGCAGGGCGGCTCAAGTGGGGGGGCGGGAACGCCGATACTGCGGCCGGCATCGGGAGCTCGACAATTGAACCCTGACAGCAACACGATCTCGGTCATGTTGCCGAAGATCGCGCGGAAGACCCTCGGTCTGAAGGAGGGGACGTTTTCCCGCATCGGGATCGACTCGAGCGCCCTCCTGTTCCACGGCGAGGGGTTCACGCGCCCGGTCTGCCTGCCCGTCGCGATGATGGGCACCTTCCACAACGACCTCCTCAACAACCTGTTCCTCTACCTCGCCAACAACCGCCAGAACGGCATCCTCTGCGTCTCCACCGGCCCGCTCACGAAGGTCGTGTTCTTCAAGCGCGGGCAGATCGTCTTCTCCGGCACCACGGACGCGAAGGAGCGTCTCGGCGCCGTGCTCCTGCGGCTGGAGTACGTCACCCCGGAGCAGCTCGCGACGGTGGGGAACCAGGACGATCCCCGGCGGTTCGGCGTGCGCTGCCGCGACGCCGGGTTCATCACGCAGGAGCAGCTCTGGGAGGCGCTCCGCGTGCAGATCGTCGGCATCTGCTGCTCCCTCGTCCACTTCCCCGTCGGCAACTACTTCTTCCTCCCGAACTGCGTGCCGTCGGACTGGTTCAACCACTTCGTCATCGACCCCAGCGAAGTGCTGTTCGAGAGCATGCTGCGCCTCGACGAGCACGAGCGACGCTCCGCGCCCGACCGGGTGCCGGACGACGAACGCTCGCCGCTGGGGATCCTCAGCTCGCTGGACTCCGACTAGCGAGTCGCTCGAGCGTCTCCCGCGTCGACGCCCCGATCCGCTCCGCCAGCGCCCGCGCCTCCTCCCTCCCGAGCCCCGCCGTCGGCACCGGCGCGCCGATCTCCACGAGCAGCGACCCGGGCCGCACGCGCCACGACCCCTTGTCGAGTGCGTCGAAAAGCCCGGAGAGGCAGACGGGGAGCACCGGGACGCCGTTCTCGATCGCGATGAGGAACGGTCCGCGCCGATAGCGCTGGAGCCGTCCATCGCGGGTCCGCGTGCCCTCCGGGAAGAGGACCACGGAGACGCCGCGCCGGAGCAGCGCCGCGATCCTCGGCATGACCTCGGCCGCTTGGCGCGGCTTCTTGGGATCGAGCGAGAGGTTGCCCGCGGCGCGCATGCCCCAGCCGAGGATCGGGATCTTGAAGAAGAACGGGCGCGAGACGAACCGGAACGGCCCCGGCACCACCGCGGCGACCGCGGGGATGTCGAGCATCGACGAGTGGTTGGCGACCACGACGAACGGGCCCCCGCGCGCGTTCGCGGCCCCCGCCACGTCGCGGCGCAGCCCCGCCAGCGCGAGGACGCCGCGCCCCCAGACCCGCATGACGCCGTTCTGGATCCGCCCGCGCGGCGTCAGCGGCCAGGCGAGGATCGAAGCGAGGCCCATGAGGGCCGTCCAGAGGAAACCGACGACGAGGGCGGCGGCGCTCCTCACCGTCTCCGCCCCACGAACTCGACGCGGTCGGCCGTCTCCCGCGCGACGAGGCGCTCCAGGGCGCCGAACCATCGCTCCACGTCCCCGGGCCGAGGGCCGAATCGGCCGAGCCCGCGCGGCCGCGCTGCGTAGACGAGGACCCCGCCGGGGGCGAGCGCCTCCACGAGTCGCGGCGCGAGCCCCTCCGCCGTGAAGTCGATGCAGACCGCGACGGCGTACGCTCCCGGCTCGAAACGCGCGTCGTCGAGGTCCGCCTCGACGAAGCGCACCGGCGCCGGCCCCGCGCGGATCCGTGCCTCCCGGAGCGCGGCGGGGGCCACGTCGAACGCGTCGACCCGGAAGCCCCGGCGCGCGAGCGCGATGGCGTGCCGGCCGCTGCCGCACGCCACGTCGAGCGCGCGCCCCCCCGCGGGCGCGACCGCGAGCGCCTCGCGCAAGAGCGGGTCCGGCTCGGCCGGCCCCCGATGCCCCCCCGCGTACTTCCTCTCCCAGCGGAGCCGATCTTCCTCAGCCACCGGATCCCTGGAAACGGTCCGCCTCTTCGCGGAACAGGAAGTTGAGACTCGTCAGGCTGCCGTAGCAGCGCGTGACGTACTGCTGCAGCTCCACCTTCTCGACGTCGCTGAGCCGCGGACTCGCGTTGAGCTTCTGCTCGAGCACCCGGAGCCGGTCGCGCACCATCACGACCTTGTGCAGGAGCGCGTCGATCGGGAGCACGTGCTCCTTGAGCCCCTCCTTCGCCGGGCGGACCACGATCGAGCCGCCCTCCCACTTCCCCGCGAGCGCAGCCGCGCCGCCGAACCCGTACTCGTCGAGGACCTCGCGCAGCGCGGTCTTGAGCGGGTCCCCCTGCGCGGGGGCCGGCGCCTCGCGCACGCCGGGCTCGTGCGACTCGAACTCGCGCAGCCCGATGCCGGGGAACGTGCAGACGTACCGGGTCCCGTTGTGGTTCAGGACCCGACCGCGCCCGAACTGCGGGTGGTCCAGCCATCCTCCGATCGCGATCATGCCGGAACTCTACCCGAGCGCCGACTTCGTGTATCATCCACACTTTCATGCGCATCGCCCTCGCCCAGATCGACGCGACCGTCGGCGACTTCGCGGGGAACGCGCGCCGCATCCGCGACGCCGCGACGCGGGCGCGCGCGTCGCTCGTCGTCTTCCCGGAGCTCGTGGTGTGCGGCTACATGCCGCGCGATCTGCTCGAGGACCCGGCGTTCGTCGACGCGTGCGAGCGCGAGCTGGACGCCCTGCGCCGCGACCGAAGCCTCCCTCCGCTGCTCGTCGGCTGCCCCGTGCGCGCGCCCGGCGCCGGCAAGCCGCTCTGGAACGCCGCGGTCCTCCTGCGCGGCGGCGAGGCCACGGTCGTCGCCAAGCGCCTCCTGCCCACCTACGACGTCTTCGACGAGAAGCGCTATTTCCGGCCGGGCGACGCGTGCGACCCGATCGACGTCGACGGCGTCAAGGTCGGCGTCACGATCTGCGAGGACGTCTGGACCGGGGCGCTCTACGAATCCGACCCGGTCGGAAGTCTGGTGGGGCGCGGGGCCCGCGCGATCGTGAACCTCTCGGCGTCGCCCTACGAGCGCGGGAAGCCGGGGGTCCGCCGCGCGATCCTCGAGCACCACGCGCGGCGGCACGGCGTCCCCTGCCTCCTCTGCAACCTCGTCGGGGGCAACGACCAGCTGATCTTCGACGGGAACTCCTTCGCCGTCGACGGCGCGGGCCGCCTCGTCGCCCACGCGGCGCCGTTCCGCGAGGACGTCGCCGTCACGGACCTCTCGGCCCCCGCCACCCCCCCGGACCGCGCCGACGACGTCGGCGACGCGATCGTCTTGGGCGTCCGCGCCTACTTCGCCAAGACCGGGTTCGCAGACGCGATCCTCGGCATGAGCGGCGGGATCGACTCCTCCCTGGTGGCGTGCCTCGCGGCCGAGGCGCTCGGCGCGGCGCACGTGACGGGCGTGGCGATGCCCGGGCCCTACAGCGCGCCGGAGAGCGAGGCGGACGCCCGCGCGCTCGCGCGCTCGCTCGGCATCCGGTTCGAGGTCGCGCCGATCGGCGACGCGTACGACACGATCCTCCGCGGGCTGGGGCGGCTGTGGGGCGACCGGCCGTTCGACGTCGCCGAGGAGAACCTCCAGGCGCGCCTCCGCGGCGTGATCCTCATGTCGCTGGCCAACAAGCTCGGCGCGCTCGTGCTCGTGCCCTCGAACAAGAGCGAGCTGGCCATGGGGTACTGCACGATGTACGGGGACATGGTGGGCGCGCTCGCGCCCATCGCGGACCTCTACAAGGGCGAGGTGTACGAGCTCGCGCGGCGGCACGCGGCGGCGATCCCGGCGCGGTCGGTCGCCCGCGCGCCGACCGCGGAGCTGCGGCCCAACCAGACGGACCAGGACACGCTGCCGCCCTACGAGACCCTCGACGCGGTCCTCCGTCTGCACCTGGAGGAGCGGCTCCGGCCCGAGGAGATCGTGGCGGCCGGGTTCGCGCCCGCCGTCGTCCGGCAGGTGCTCCGCGGCGTCGCGGCGTCGGAGTTCAAGCGGCAGCAGAGCGCGGTGGTGCTCAAGGTCTCCGCGAAGGCGTTCGGCCTCGGCCGCCGCCACCCGATCGCGGAACGGTTCCGCGGGGGCACGGCGTGACGCCGACGCCGTTCCTGGTGGCCGTGGACGTCGTCGTCTTCGCGATCCGGCGCGGGCGGCTGGAGGCGCTCCTCGTCCGGCGCGCGAACGACCCGTATCGCGGCCGCTGGGCGCTGCCGGGCGGGTTCGTGGAGGCGCGCGAGGACCTCGAGGCCGCGGCGCGCCGCGAGCTCCGCGAGGAGACCGGGCTCGCCGACCTCCACCTGGAGCAGCTCTACACGTTCGGCGACCCGAAGCGCGATCCGCGGGGGCGCGTGATCAGCGCCGCGTACCTCGCCGTCGCGCCCCCGGGAAAGTCGGCCGCGCGCGCCGGATCGGACGCCGCCGCCGTCGCGTTCCACGCCGCGCGTCAGCCCCCCGCGATCGCCTTCGACCACGCCGCGGTGCTCGCGAAGGCGGTGGACCGGCTGCGCACGAAGTCGGAGTACTCGACGCTCCCGCTGCGGCTCCTCGACTCGCCGTTCACCCTCTCCGAGCTCCAGCGCGTCTACGAGGTGCTCCTCGAGCGGCCGCTCGACAAGCGCAACTTCCGGAAGAAGATGCTCGCGCTGGAGGCGCTCGAGGAGACGCGAGGGTTCCGTCGGGAGGGCGCGCACCGCCCCGCGAAGCTCTACCGCCTCTCGCCGAGGAGCCCGAACCTGCTCAAGGAGAAGGGGATCCTCTTCCCGTTCTGACGCTCCCGCGTACGATGGACGCGCCGTCGCGAACGAATCCCCGCCGGGCACCGTTGGGAAGGGTAGACATGCAGCGGAGCGCAGCGTTCCTCCTGGGAGTCGTCGTGGGGGCGGCGGGGGCCTGGGCGCTCGCCCGGGTGGTGCCGGCCCAGGCCGAGACGCGCGGCTCCACGCCCGCGAACGCGGTCCCGGCCCGCCCGGAGGCGTGGGCCCCGCGAGGCGCCGACCGGAAGGCGACCGTCGACCTCCAGTTGGCCCGGGGGCGTGTCGCGGCGCTCGAGGGGGACGTCCCCGGGACGCTCGCGGCCATCGGCCAGGCGTTGGACGGCGGGGTCCGCGCCGCCGACGCCTGGACGCTGATCGACGCGCTGCCGGCGGAGCGCCGGCGGGACGCGTATCTCGAACTGCTCTCCCGCCGCACCCCTCCGATCCCCGACGTCGCCGCGTTCGCCATCGACTGCCTCGCCAACGGCCTCGTCCGCGAAGGGTTCGACATGGCGCTGCGCCTCCTCGGCTCGGACGACGACGACCTGCGCGGCCTCGCCGGCGCGATGGTGCACGCCGACGCCGCGCGTGCCGAGCGCGAGCTCGCGGCGCTCGCGCTCGCGAAGGGCTGGTCCAACGGGAACTGGGTCCGGGTCGCGCGGGCGCTGATCGACGGGAGACGCGAGGACCTCGCGCGGGGCTTCCTGCTGCGCGCGGTCGACGCCGGTCGCGTGGAGGGGTTCGACGACCTCCTCTCGACGCTCCGCGGGCTCGATCCCGACGCGGCGTTGCGCTGCGCGAGGCGTTGCCTCGACGGCCGGTCGCCCTCGCTCGAGACGTGGCAGTTCGTCGCGTCGCTCGAGGCGGAGCGCGGGAACCGCGACGCGGCGTTCGAGACCTGCCGCCTCGCGCTCGCGCGGTTCCCGGATTCGGAGGAGCTCGTGGAGCAGTTCGTGGGAATCGACGCGAACCGCGCCGTGCCGGCGCTCGCGCGCCTCGCGGAGGACTCGTCGAACGACGAGTGTCTCGGCACGGCGGCGAAGGCGTGCCTCCGGTGCGGTCTCCTTTCCGAGGCGGCGGCGGCGTACGCGGCGGCCCACGAGCGCGACCCGTGGGACTCCGAGTGGCTCCGCGGGCTGGTCGCGCTCGACCCGAAGCTCGCGGAGGCGCGGATCGATGCGCTCCTCGGCGCGGTGTCGCGCCGCACGAGCGGCGTCGACGAGCTGGTCGGGGCCCGGGCGCAGCTGCTCCTGAAACGGGGCGATCGGCCCGCCGCGTTCGCCGCGTTCGAGGAGGCCTGGGCCCTCGATCGCGAGGACAGCGAGTGGATGCGGGGGATGGCGGACGCGGATCCGGCGCGCGCCGCGACGCTCTTCGAAGCGCGGCTCGCCGGGGGCGACGGCACGCGGGACGTGAAGGGGGCCTTGGGGGACGCGTGCGCGCGCCTCGGTCGCCTCGCGGAGGCGCGACAGCTCTACGAGGCGGCGCTCGAAGAGGAGGACGAGCCGTGCGAGTGGGACGCCGCGCGCGCGCGCGTCGACCCCGAAGGCGCGCTCGCGCGTCTTCACGGGTTCGTCGAGAGCCAGGAAGCCAACGAAGACGCGTGGGGGTACCTCGGCCTCGCCCTCGAGGAGATCGGGAGGGTGGACGAGGCCCGGGCGGCGTACGATCGCGCGCTCGAGCGCGCCCCGGGGCACTCGAAGTTCGCGCTGCGCCGCGCGCTCCTCCGGTAGCTACGACTTCGTGAAGCGCACCTGCAGGGAGATGGTCACCAGCAGGTCGTTCTTCTCCACGCCGGCGATGGGGTTCGAGTCGAACTTGTCGATGATCGAGAGCCGGAGGTCGACGCGCTCCCCGAGCGGGGTGGTGAACATCGACTCCGCGAGGAACCGGAACTCGCCGGACTCGGAGAGGCTCGGGTAGACGACGAACCGCTGCGTGTACGTGAGCTTGTCGGAGATCTTCCAGACGAAGTCCGTCCCGATCTGGAGGATCGCCTCCGTCTCGGGGTTCACGCGGAACTCCTCGTGGAGCACGCCGGCGCCGCCCTCCGCGTGCCACGTGAAGCGATCGGTCTTGCGGAGGAGCCGCTTGTATCCGAAGGTCAGCTGGACGCGGGCGGTCAGCTCCTCCCGCTCGTCGTGCTCGAGGAGCAGCTCCTGGAAGAGCCACGCCTTCGCCGAGAGCGCGCGCTCGAGCCGCTCGGTGAGGACCGACTCGTTGGCGCTCTCGACGCCCTCGGACCGGGTGTAGATCTGCGTGAACTTGAGGCCCAGCGTCCAGGGGTCGAAGGCGCGTTTCGCCTCGGCGCCGGCGGCGAGGGTGAGGCTCTCCGAGTTCCCCGACGTGAGCGCGGCGCCCAGGTTCCCCGTGACCTGCCAGCGCTCGGGGACGCCGTCGTCCGCCGCCGCCAGGTAGGCGAGGACGGCATCCTCGAGCGACTCGGCGAGGGCCGGGCATGCGAGCAGGAGGAGCGCGACCGCGGTACGCCGCATGGCGGCGGAGAGTAAGCCCGGAGCCGGGGGCGGGTCAACCCTCGGGCGGGTCGACCCTATAGAATCCCGCGCACGGAGGAAGGAGAACCCATGACGAAACTGCTCCGGGAATTCCGGGACTTCGCGATGCGCGGCAACGTGGTCGACCTGGCGGTCGGTCTCATCATCGGCGCGGCGTTCGGCGTGATCGTCACGTCCCTCGTCAAGGACGTGCTCATGCCGCCGCTCGGGTACGCCATCGGCAAGGTCGACTTCAACGACCTCGCAGTCACGCTGAAGGATGCCGAGAAGGACGCGACCGGCAAGGAGGTCCGGGCCGCCGTCGTGATCGGCTACGGCAAGTTCATCAATGCGACGATCCAGTTCGTCATCCAGGCGCTGGCGGTGTTCCTCGTCGTGAAGGCGATGAACACGCTCAAGCGCAAACCGCCGGCGCCCGCGGGCCCGCCCCCGCCGCCCCCGCCGGACGTCCAGCTGCTCAGCGAGATCCGCGACCTGCTGAAGGCGCGGGGATAGAGTCCGGGTCGATCCGCACGCACTCGATCCCCGCCTCGTCGAAGAGGAGCTTCGAGAGGGGGTCGTCGTACTCTTCCTGGTAGACGACCTTGCGGATGCCGGCCTGCAGGATCGCCTTGCAGCAGAAGGAGCAGGGGAACGTGACGCAGTAGATGCGCGCGCCCTTCGTGGACACTCCTTCGTACGCGGCCTGCGCGATGGCGTTGAGCTCGGCATGCGAGCAGCGGAGTCGCTCCTGGAACGTTCCCGACTTGCGCGCGGGGTCCTGGCAGTAGCACCCCGCCTCGTCGGAGTGGCGCGTCTTGCGCGGCGCCCCGTTGTAGCCCGTGGAGATGATGTGGCCGGCGTCGGACGCGATGATGCAGCCCACCTTGCGCGAGAGGCAGGTGGAGAACTCGGCGAACCCCTTCGAGAGCCGCAGCAGGTGGGCGTCGCGGCGTCGCTCCTTCTCGGCGCGGTCCATCGACGCACTATACACAGGGGGCCGCGGGGGCGGCGGCGCGGGTGGCGCGGCTTGCCCGCGCCCCTTCCCGATTCCGCCGTGCGGAGGTACCCTCGGCCCCATGAACGGAGTCCTCACGTTGGTGCTGCTGCTCGCCCCCGACCCGCCCGCGGATCCCGCCGAGGAGTGGAGGGTGCTCTTCGGGCAGTACGCCGCCGCGGAGAAGGGTTTCTTCGCGCCCTACTACGAAGCGAAGTCCGACGAGGAGCGGGAGAAGGTCCGCCTCGACTACGAACGCCACCCGGCGCGCGAGTTCGTGCCGAAGGCCAAGGCGTTCGCGGAGAGCGCGAAGGGGACGGAGGCCGCCCTCGACGCGCTCCTCTGGCTCGTCCGCGCGGCCCCGCAGACCGGCTCGACCGCGGAGGTCGGCCCGGCGATCGACGCGATCCTCGCCGGCCATGCCGGATCGCCGAAGCTCGAGGAGTTCGCGTCCTACCTGCGCTACGCGCACTCGATGCTGGGCCGGGGTGCGGCCGTGAACGCGCTCGAGACCCTCGTCCGGAAGTCGCCGCACGACGTCGTCCGCGCCGCCGCGACCCTGTCGCTCGCGGCCACGTACGCCGAGGCGGACCGCGCCACCGAGGCGGACCGGAAGAGGGCGCGCGCGCTCCTCGACACGATCCTGGAGAAGTACGGCGAGACGAAGTACGCGACGCAGGCGAAGGGACTGATCAACGAGATCGAGTTCCTGCAGATCGGGAAGGTCGCTCCCGATTTCGAGGCGACCGACGTCGACGGCAAGACGTTCAAGCTCTCGGACTACCGGGGCCAGGTGGTCGTCCTCGACTTCTGGGGATTCTGGTGAGGGCCGTGTCGTGCGATGATCCCGCACGAGAAGGCGCTCGTGCAGCGCCTCCAGAACAAGCCCTTCGCGCTCCTCGGAATCAACAGCGACGGCCCCGCCGCGAAAGTGCTGGAGATCCTCGCGAAGCAGGGGATCACGTGGCGCAACGCGGTGGACGTCTCGACGGGCGGCCCGATCGCGACGGCGTGGAACGTCCACGGCTGGCCTACGATCTACGTCCTCGACGCGAAGGGGGTGATCCGGTTCAAGGACGTCCGCGACGCGGCGATGGAGGACGCCGTGATGACCCTCCTCGGCGAGATGGAGGGGGAGGGGAGGGGGCGCGGGGGCCGCGAGTAGCTCCCCGATCGCCGCCGGCCGCGGGCTCATGGACCCCCTCGACGCGCGGCGCGAGGCCATCCGCCTCCTCGACGAGGTGCTCGCGGGGCGGATCGGGCGGATCGCCGAGCTGCGGCGCGCTTGGCCCGAAGGGGGCGACTTCCTCGTGACGCGCGCGCGGCAGGAGGCGGAGCATCTCCTCGTCACGCACGGCGCGGTGGAGCGGCGCATCGTCGCGCTGCTCCGGCGGTTCCTCGAGACCGGCGGCACCCACGCGGAGCTGGAGCGGGCGTACGACGAGACGATCCGCTCCGGCGAGTCGCCTCCGGTATCCTGAGCCGCCGCCCATGTCGGAGACGGCGCGACGGCACGAGGCGGCCCGCGCGGAGTTCGTCGCGCGCGCGCTCGACCGGTATTGGGGCGGCCCGCTGGACACGACCGTGGCGGTGCGGCCCTCGGGCGGGCGGGAGCCGGGATAGTCCGCGGGATCGGCGCGGACTCGGTTCGGGGTCATCCCCCGATCTGGAACATCTCGATCTTCTTGCGCTTGCCGAAGTCGGTCCGCGAGGAGCGCTCCTCGGAGTAGCGATCGGTCCGGGCGGTCCAGACCGCGGAGACGAGGGCGCGAAGCTCCTCGTCCGACGCCCCCGCGCGCATCGGCCCGCGCAGGTCCGTCCCCCCCGCGGCGAAGAGGCAGGTGACCAGCTTGCCGTCGGTCGAGAGGCGCGCGCGCGTGCATCCCCGGCAGAACGGCTCGCTCACGGAGGAGATGATCCCGATCTCCCCCGCGCCGTCACGATACCGCCACCGTGTCGCGACCTCGCCGGGGTAGTTCGGCGGAACCCGCTCGAGGGGGAAATGGGCGCCGATTCGCTCCGCGATCTCCCGCGCGGTCACGACTTTCGCGAGCTCCCAGCCGTTCCTCGTGCCGACGTCCATGTACTCGATGAACCGCACGATGTGCCCGGTGCCGCGGAAGCGCGCGGCGAGGTCGACGAGGGTCCCGTCGTTCAGCCCGCGCACGACCACGCAGTTCACCTTGATCGGCGCGAGGCCCGCCCGCTCGGCGGCGGCGATCCCCTCGAGCACGCGGTCCGGCGCGTGCCCGCGCCCGTTCATCTTCCCGAACACCTCCGGGTCGAGGCTGTCGAGGCTCACGGTGATCCGCCGCAGCCCCGCCGCCGCCAGCGGGGCCGCCATCTCCGGGAGGTGCGACCCGTTCGTCGTGAGCGACAGATCCTCCGCCGCCAGCATCGTCACGAGCTTCGGCAGGTCCTGGCGCAGGAGCGGCTCCCCGCCGGTGAGGCGAAGCTTCTTCACGCCGAGCGACACGAAGATGCGCGCGAGCCGCGCGATCTCCTCGAACGTCAGGATCTCGTCCCGCGGGAGGAACCGGTACGACTCGCCGAACACCTCCGCCGGCATGCAGTAGGGACACCGGAAGTTGCAGCGGTCGGTGACGGAGATGCGCAGGTCGCGCAGCGGCCGCCCGAGCGTGTCGAGGGGCGTCACGGCACCGCGAGCATCCGGTCGAGCGCGAGCCGCGCGTCGCGCCGCGTCGGCTCCGGCAGGCTGACCGGCCCGGCGTTCTCCAGGTCGCGCACGAGGTCGTACAGGTTGTAGAGGTTGATGCGGTACATGTTCGGGCAGAGCGACCGGGAGAGCGTGTGCACCTGCTTCTCGGGGTTGTCGTACGCGAGCCGGTGGATCATGTTGATCTCGGTGCCGATCGCGAAGACCGACCCCGCCGGCGCCTGCTCGACCATCCGGCACATGGACGACGTCGAACCCGCGTAGTCCGCGACGGCGACGACGTCCTCGGTGCACTCGAGGTGCACGAGAACCTTCACCCCGGGCCAGCGCTCGCGCGCGCGGTTCACGTCCTCGACCGTGAAGTGGGTGTGGACGTGGCAGTAGCCCTTCCACAGGAGCACCTTCGCCCTCCGCAGTCGCTCTTCCGTGAGGCCGCCGAGGGGCTTCCGCGGGTCCCAGATCTCCATCTCGTCCCGCGCGAGGCCCTTGCGGTTCCCGATGTTCCGCCCGAGGTGCTCGTCGGGATAGAAGATGATCCGCTCACCGCGCTCGAACGCCCAGTCGTAGACCCGCTCGGCGTTCGACGACGTGCAGACGATGCCGCCGTGGCGCCCCGTGAACGCCTTCAGCTCGGCGTCCGAGTTCATGTAGGTGACCGGGATCGTGCGCGCCGCTAGCCCCCGCTCCTCGAGCTCCTCCCAGGCCTGCTCCACGAGGTCGCGGTTCGCCATGTCGGCCATCGGACACCCCGCGCGCTCGTTCGGGTGGTAGACGCGCTGGTCGCGCCGCGCCAGCACGTAGGCCGACTCCACCATGAACCGCACGCCGCAGAAGACGATGATCTCCGCCTCCTCCTGGCGGCTCGCGGCCCGCGACAGCTCGAAGCTGTCGCCCTTGAAGTCGGCCAGGTGGACGATCTCGCGCCGCTGGTAGTGGTGGCCGAGCGTCACCATGCGCCGGCCGTAGCTCCGCTGGATCTCCCGGATCCGCTCGACGACCTCCGCCTCCTCGATGTCGTGCGGGGTGGTGGGGCGGAGGGCCGGCGCGCGGGGGGAGAGCGTCGGGTTCATGGTAGTAAGTGTATCTTTGACACTTATTATAGCCCTCGCGCCGCCGCGGGCCAACGTTTTCTTGGGGAGGCGCCGGAACCCCTTCGCGCGCCGCCGGCGCTACGACGGTCCGACGGTCACGAGGTAGAGCGTGAAGTCGTCGGGCTCGATGCCGAGGAGGCTCGCGGCCTCGTCGTCGAGGAACCCCGCGACGCCGCAGGCGCCGAGGCCGAGGGCCGACGCCGCGAGCTGGAGCCGCTCGCCGGCGTGTCCGGCGTCGAGGTGGAGGTAGCGGTACGCGCGGTCGCCCCAGCGGGCGATCGCCTCGCGCGAGGATGCGACGAAGGCGAGCGCGGCGGCGCATCGGCCCGCGATCTCCTGTTCGAGGGAGAGGTGGAAGAGCTCCCGCCGGAAGTCCCCGAGCGCGAACGGCGCCAGCGCCTCGCCGGCGCCCTCGACCTCGTAGACGCCCGGGTCGACGCCCTCCACGCCGACCGCCACGAGCCGCGCCTGGAGGATCCCGGCCTCCCGCGTCGCGAACCGCACGGGGCGTCCCGCGCCGTGCGCGTCCCCACGACCGAGAGCGAACCCGAGGCACGTGCCGAGCTGCTCGCGCGTGATGCGGCCGTCGGCGTACGCGCGCGCGGAACGCCTCCGGAGGATCGCCTCGGGGACGCGCGCCTCCAGATCGACGCCGCGCTCGAGCGCGACGGCGCGCCGCGTCGGCGGGTCGATCGCGCCCGCCGCCGCGGGCGGGCGAGCCGCCTCGACGCACGCCGATCCGCGATGGAGGGCGATCGTCGCGCTCCGCGCCAGATCCTCCTCCGCGTCGATCCGGACCGCGGCGAGGCGCCCGGCCCGGGTCGTCGCGGAGGCCAGGAGCGGCTCCGGGACGCACTCGGTCACCTCCGCGAGGAGCGGCGCGCAGGCGAGCACGCCCTCGACGCTCTCGTCGAGGAAGAAGAGCCCGTTGAGCGCGGCGTCGCGGAACCCGGCGACCGGGACGGCCGCCGCGCGCTCGTGCGGCGCGAACGCGACGAGGTTCCCGAGGACGTGGCCGGTGTCGAGGAGGACCCGGCGGTACCCGCGCTCCTGGTAGCGCCACGCCGAGCGCAAGAAGATCCCCGTGAGGAGCACGCACGCGCGGCAGCCGGCGAAGACGTCCGGCCCGCCGCACGCGTCGCGGATCCCGTCCAAGTAGTCGCCCTCCCAGAGCCCGACGAGCTCGTGGGTGTGCACCTGGTAGTTGTAGACGCCCGGGTCGAGGCCCGGGAGGTCGCGGACCGCGACGTAGGTCTCGGTCGGGTAGAGCGCGCCCGCCGACGGCGCGGCGCGGAGCGGCTGGCCCCCGCCGCCCTCGAACTGCACCATGCCCGTGACGCCGTTGGCGAAGAAGAGCAGGCGCGAGATCTCCGGCAGGCCGAAGCCCCCCTCCGGCGGGTCCGGCGCGCGGGTGATCGACTCGCCGGTGAACGGGTCGCGCGCGAACGGCAGGTACCCGCGGAGCGGGACGCGACGCCGCGACACGATCTCCTTGAACGGCTTCGGCTGGCTGCTCCAGTCGAGGGCGCGCGCGGAGCGCACGTTGGCCTCGGTGTACTTCGTGAGCCGGTGGTAGGCCTCGGCGAGCGAGCGCGCGGCGGGCACGCCCGGGATTATCCGTCAACGCTCAGGAACGCGAGACGAGGGCGAGCAACGCCTCCGCGACCGGCTCGGGCAGCCCCTTCTCCCAGCTCGTGTTCGGCGCGTCGACGCCGCGGCGCTCGGTGGCGTAGGCGCACGACCAGGGCTGCGGGTCGCCGTCGCCGAGGGAGAGGTCGAACCACGCGAGCCCGCACCGGCGGCCGCCGCCGAGATGGCCGAAGTGCGCCTTCGCGGTCCGGTTCGACGCGATGCGGCCGATCTCGGGAGCGTCGACGATCTGCCGGAGCTCCAGGCGCTGCTCGGAGACCTCGGTCATGGGCAGGATCTCGAGCTGCGCGTGCGACTCCACGGTCGCCGCGAGGAGGCGCGGCGACGGCCCGTCCAGCCGGACGGTGCGCATGATCTCGAAGAGGACGCCGCGCACGCGACCCGGGACCAGGTCGCTCGGCTGGGAGTAGCGCGACTCGACCGCCGGGTCCGCGCACGTGTAGAACGTGATCACGACGGAGATGCAGCGGCCGGGGAGATCCGTGGCGGGGTAGTGCTTCACGAAGACGCGGAGCGGCGGCACGCCCACCGGGCCCATCGCGATGGAGCGCAGCGTGCGCCAGGTTCCGTCGAGCGTGCCGAGCACGTCCGAGAGCGTCGTCGGGCGGTCGTTGAGTTCGAACGGCATCTGACCGATCGCCTCGACCCAGGGGAGGATCGTCGGCGCGTAGCCCTCCTCCGTCGTGATGACGAGGCGCGGCGGGCAGCGCGGCGACGGCTCGTCCGACTTCACGGGGGAGAGGAGCAGCGGCGTCATCGCGTCGACCTCGATGCGGCCGTTGCGGAGGCGAGACAGGTAGAAGCCCTTCGTCACCGATTCGTAGCGCGACGGGTCGGCCGCCGCGGCGGCCGACCCGCCCGACGCGGAGGGGGAGCCGCTCGACCCGCCTCGGGAGAGGGCGACGGCGACGCCGATCGCGCCGCCGAGAGCGGTCGCCGTGATCACGACGAGGACACGCTTGCCCCTGGCTTGCATGGGCTCCCTAGATCAGACGTTCGACGCCCCCTTCCGAGTCTCGAAAAAAGCGCCGCCGGGGCCATCGTCTGGCAGCGGAGTAGCCACCTGGGCGGGCAGGTCGGGGTTCAGGGCCGCGCAAGCAGGAGCGCCCCGTAGGTGGCCGAGGGCTGCCGGTCGAGCCGGATGCCGACGTGCACCAGGACGCGTCCATCGGGGGCGACGCGGATCGCGTCGCGCACCGGGTAGAGGAACGCCGCGATCGTGGCGTCGGGGATCGCCTCGATCGGCGCCCCGAGCGCGAGGACGCGCGCCAAGGGGCCGCTCCCGCCTCGCGCGAAGACCGCCTGGCCCGCGTCGACGCCGTCCTCGAACACGCGCGCGAGGAACGCCGCGCGCCCCGAGTCGGAGGCGACGGCCGCCTGCGGCTCGATCGCCAGGACGCCGTCGAGGTCGGCTGCGGGTTCGCCGCTCGCGGCGAAGATCGCCGGCACGGCGCCGGCCGGCGCGCGGAAGAGCGCGGCGGAGACGGCCGGATCCCCGGCGACCGCCGCGCCGAAGACCACGTCCGCGCTGCGTCCCGCGGCGGGCGACAACGATGCGAAGCTGCCCGCGGTCTCCGGCGCCGGCTCACCGCTCACGGCGACCGTCCCCGGCCCGATCCCGAACCGCGCCAGCACCTCGCGCCGCGCCGGGTCGTCCGTGCCGGCGAGCACGACCGGCGCGCCGTCCGCGGTGATCCAGGCGGCGCGCACGTCGACGATGCGGCCGGACGCGCCCGGCGCGGGGTCGCCGGGGAGCAGGAGCGCCGTCGCGACCCCGTCGCGGCCGACCATCCACGCGCCGCCGGAGCGCCGCGCGACCGCGATCGCGCCGTCGCTGTCGACGCCCGGCGCGCAGCCGTCGAGGAGCACGCGCGGGTTCCCCGGCTCCTCGACGAGCAGCACCGAGACCGACGAGAGCCCGACGCGCTCGACGATCGCGGCGCCGTCCGGCGCGAGGAACGCGCGGCCGAAGTCCGCGCCGGTCGCGCCGACGAGGAGCGCCGGCTCCCCGCCCCCCTTCGGGACGGCGAAGAGCCCGCGTTCGTACGCCCCGCCGACGATCATCGCGGGGATGAGGAGCGTGTCGCCGCTCGCCTCGACCGGGAGCCGCGGGTGCTTCACCACGCCGCCGCCGGTGCCGGGGAGCGGCTGGTCCTGCATGAGCACGGTGTTGACGCGCCCGTCGGAGTCGGCGCGCAGGATGCCGCATCCGAGCGCGTCCTCGAGGTCCCACCGGATGATCGCCTCGAACACCACGTCGTCGTCGGGGCCGAGCCAGCCGAGACCGGTCCAGACGTACCTCGCCGCGAGCCCGGGCACGCGGGCGCCGGGCATGCCGATGACGTCGCCCGCGGTGGGCGGGCGCTGAGGAACGGCGACGGGAGGAGGGGGCGCGGGGGCCGGCGGAGAGGCCGGCAGCGGGGGGTTCCCCCCGCCTCCCGAACATCCTGCGATCAGGAGAAGGAAGAGGACGAAGCGCATCCGTTCGAGAACTTGTGCGAGTCTAACACCGGCGATGGCGTGGCTGCTCGGACTCCTGATGATCGCGTCCCCGGAAGCCGAGCGGCTTCTGCTCGGCCCGAGCCCGTTCTTCCGCCGCGAGGGCGTGGAGCTGGCGACGCGGGAGGGAGACGAGGCGCTCCTCGTCCGCGCGGCGCGGTCGGGTCCGTGGGACGCGCGGCGTTTCGCCGCTCTCGCGCTCGGGCCGCGCACGCCCCCGGAGTTGCTGAACGACCGCGTCGCGGCGGTCCGCGAGGCGGCGCTGGTCGCGCTCGACCTCGCCGCGCCCGAGGAGGTGGCCCTCCCGCTGCTCGCCGATCCCGACGACGCCGTGCGCGCCGCGGCCGCGTGGGCGCTGCGCGGGCGCGCGAAGCCGTCGGCGCTTCGAGCGCTGGCGAAGGACCCGTGGCCGTCGGTGCGCGTCGCCGCGCTCGCGGCGAGCGGCGACGCGGGCGCGCTCCGCGTCTTGGCGTCGGACGCGGACCCGGGCGACGCGGTCCCCGCGCTCGCGGCGCTCGGCCGACTCGACGACGCGACGACGCGGGCGTTCCTCCTGGGGCAGTTCGAGGCGCTCCTCAACCGGCCGGCGAAGCGCGCGGTGCCCCTCTTCACGGCCGAGCGTCCGCACGCCCAACTCGCCCTCGCGCGCGCCTTCGGCGAGAGCGTGCGCGGCGGCCTGCCCGGAAAGATCAAGAAGCTCCTCGACGGCGGAAGGCTCGACGCGAACGACCTCGTCCTGCTCGCGGAGGCGGCGGCGGGGGCGCGCGACGCGGAGTGGGCGCGGAAACTGCTCGACCGCATGCTCCGGGAGCGCGTGACCTCGCCGCAGCCGGATTACCAGTTCGCCGCGCCGCTCCACTCGGTGCTCCACGCCTTCGGGCGCGAGGCGTGGCCCGAGCTCGCGCCGCTCCTGATCCCGTTCCTCGACAACCCCGACGCCGGCCTGCGGCTCAAGGTCGTCGAGGCGCTGCACGGCGACGCGGCGATCCCGGCGCTGCGCGACGACGACCCCGCGGTGCGCGCCGCGGCGTGCCGCCGTGTGCGCCGGGTCGCGTCCCTCGCCGAGCGCGCGAACGACCCGAGCCCCGTCGTCCTCTGCGCGTGCGCGCGCGCGCTGGGGCGGCTCGGCGACCCGCAGGCGGGGCCCGCGCTGGCGGCGCTCGCCGCGCACGAGGACGCGGCCGTCCGCCGCGCCGCGGTGGGGGGCCTGCTGCGGCTGCCGCTGCCCGACCGGGTCGCGCGCATCTACGCGCTCGCGAGCCGGGATCCGGTCGAGCGCGTGCGCGCGTCGGCGTCGGCGGCGCTCGGCCTCCTCGACGACGCGGCCGCGGTCGACCTCGCCCTGGAGGACCTCGGCGCGGCGGAGATCGGCGTGCGACGAAACGCGATCGCGCTCCTCCGCGCGCTCACGCCGGCGCGCCACGAATACGACCCCGAGCACCCGGCGGCCGGGTGGGCGAGATGGCGGGAGTGGTGGAAGGGCGGTCGGGAGCAGGCGGCCGCCTCCGACGCGTTCCGCTACCACGTCGAGGACCTGCGCAAGCGCGGCATCGACCTCGTCCTGACGCTCGACGCGACCGGCAGCATGACCAACGTGATCCAGGCGACCAAGCGGCGGATCGTGCAGGTCGTCGACTCCCTGCGGGACGTCGTGCCGGACGTCCGCCTGCGCGTCGTCGCCTACCGCGACCGCGGAGACGCGTTCGTGGCGATCGGCTCGCCCTTCACCCACGACCCTCGGGTGATCGAGGACTATCTCGCCGGCGTCCCGGCGTGCGGCGGGGGCGATCCGGAGGAGGCGGTGCTGGACGGGCTGCGCGAGGCGTTCGCCGGGACGCCGTGGCGCAAGGAGGCGCGGCGCATCGTCCTGCTCTTCGGCGACGCGCCGCCGCACGACAAGGACCGGCCGCTCCTCGAGGCCACGCTCAAGGAGTTCGCGGGCACCGTCCATGCGGTCGACGTGAACGGGTACCAGTACGCGTTGGGGGGCCTGGGGGCGATGCCGGTCGGGTCGCCCCCGCAGGCGCCGTTCCGCGAGATCGCGGCATGGGGGCGAGGGACGGCGGTCCGGCTCTCCGACGAGGACGACCTCCTGCGCAATCTCCTCGTCCTGACCCTCGGCGCCGAGTTCCGCGAGTCGATCGAGGCGTTGTTCGGGCTCTGACGCGGCGATGCGCCGCGCGCGCGCGCGGCGCGGGTACTCGCGGCGCCGACGACCGAGCGCACCCTCCTCGGGCTCACCCACCGGCGCTTGGCCTCCTATCTCGAGGCCTCGCCCGGGTCGCGCCTCGTCGCGGGGCGCTGCCGCGTGCTCTCGATCCACGGCGACCGCGACCGGCTGTCCCCGGTGGAGACGGCGCGGTACGTCCACGCGCGCTTCGCCGCGACGGGACGCACGGACCACGCGCTGGACGTCCGCCCGGGTTGGACCACGACTTCCGCGACGAGGCGGGCGGGGACCATCTCGCGGAGGTCCTCCAGGCCGCGATCGACTGGACGTCCGGTCCCGGGAGCCGCTAGGCGGCTAGGGTCCGGAGTCGATCCAGTTGCCGACGAGCTGCACCGCGAGCGTGTCCACGCGGTTGCTCGCGAGCGTGGGCATGCGCGTGCCGTCGAGGCGGCGCATCCGCTCCCAGAGGACGCTCGTCTCCTTCCGGCCGCTGTCGACGCGGAGCGCGCCCGCGATCCCGAGGTCGCCCTCGGTGGGCGCGACGCCGACGACGTTCATGTCGGGGACGGCGATGCCGTGGCGCAGGTCGAGCCCGCCGGGGGCGGGCGCGCCGGGCTGGTGGCAGTGCGCGCAGTTGGCCGCGAGGTAGGCGCGCGCGCGCTCGGCGACCGGCGCGGCGGCGTCCGCGGGATCGGCGTAGGCGCCGTACTGCGCGGCGTCGCCGACGTCGGTCGTGAAGAGCCCGATGTGGTTCCACGCCCGCAGCTGGTTGTCGGTCGCGTTGACGTACGGGTAGTCGCGGTTCAGCTGCTCGGTGCGCACTCCGAGGACGAACCCGGCGGCCGCCGTGTGGCAGCTCATGCAATCCGTGCGGCTGGGGAAGTACCAGGTGAACGGCCCGCCCGTCGAGTTCACGGTCGCCGTCTCGGGACCGAGGATCCGGTCGGCGTCGTTCTGCGTCGCGTTCCAGCGGTAGGTGTATCCCGCCCACCCCGACTCCTCACGGATCAGCACGCGTGTCTCCAGCCGCTGCGTGGCGCCGCCCGCGAGGTCGATCTCGAAGTGCTTGACGAGGACGGTCCCGACCGGGAACGTCCACGCTCCGGTGGCGTCGAAGCCGATGCGCGTGATCCCCGGCAGCGCGATCCACCGGCGCTTGCGCGCGCCGTCGGACCAGAGCTCGGCGTTGACGTCGTAGGGGACGAGGCCCGCCTTCGGCGTGAGCGTAGCGACGTTGGTGAAGAGCCCGGTCTCCGAGAGCCGTTCGGGGAACGCTCCCCCCGGCAGCCCCCCTCCGGACTCGAACAGGCGGTAGATCGCGCCGCCGAGGGAGACGGCGTACAGCTCTCCGTCGCGGTCCTCGCCGAACGAGCTCAGGCTGCCCACGTTTCCGATCACCTGGTTCGCGACGACCGTGCCGGAGGCGTCCCGCGCGAGCGCCCAGACCCGGCTCGAGCTGTTGTCGCCGTAGAGGTAGGCGCCGCGCCCCGAGGGGACGTCGGCGCCCCGATAGACGTAGCCGCCGATCACGCAGGCGCCGGAGCTGCGACCGTAGTCGATCACCGGCTGCGTGAACGAGGAGGCGGGAGTGCCGTCCGGGTTGTCGTAGGGCAGCGCGCCCTCGTAGACGCGCCAGCCGCAGTTCGCGCCGCGTGTGACGAGGTCGATCTCCTCGCGGGCGCCCTGACCGACGTCGCCGACCCACATCTCGCCGGTCTGCCGGTCGAAGGAGAAGCGCCACGGATTGCGGAGGCCAAGCGCCCAGATCTCGCCGCGCGCGCCGGCGACGCCCACGAACGGGTTGTCGGAGGGGATGTGCGGCGGCGGCAGCGAGGGGTCGAGCCGGAGGATCTTGCCGAGCACCGAGCCCAGGCTCTGGCCGGAGTTGAGCGGGTCGCCGCCGCTTCCGCCGTCGCCGAGCGAGATGTAGAGCTTGCCGTCCGGCCCGAACGCGAGCATTCCGCCGTTGTGGTTGCTGTAGGGCTGGCCCACCGTGAACAGCTGCAACTCGCTCGCCGGGTCGGCGACGTTCGGGTTGGCCGTCACCCGGAACCGCGAGACGATCGTCCGCAGCGGCCCCGAGGCGGTGTAGTTCACGTAGAAGTAGCCGTTCGACGCGAAGCCGGGATCGAACGCGAGGCCCAGGCATCCCAACTCGCCCCCGGCGGTGACGCGGCCGGAGATGTCGAGGAAAAGCGTCGATGAGGTCTGCGCGTCGGAGTTCGGGAAGACGCGGATGCGGCCGCCCTGCTCGACGACGAAGATCCGGTCCGTGCCGTCCGGCGCGTGCGTGAGGAGCACCGGCGAACTGAAGGATAGGTTCGGGAACGCGCGCTGGAGGGCGAGATTTCCCGGCTGGGGCTGCGAGGGGACGGTCGGGAACGTGAGCCCTTCGACCACCGTCCTTGCGAGGATCCCGAACGGGAGATCCCCGGAACCGCCCCCGCCGCCGCAGCCGGCGGCGAGCAGCAGGGACAGGGACAGCGCGAGGCCGCGTGCCGATGCCAATCGACCCTCCGAACCGGACTCTACCCCAGTCCCGGAGGGCGTCACTCCCCGCCGGGGGCGCGCGGGGTTTTCCTGGCAATCCGCCGGACCGAAATTAGAATCTGAGAATCATTCTCAAGATGAGGCCGACGGCCCCCGTCCCGACCGAGTCCCGGAGCGCCGCGAGCGCGCCGGCAGCGACCCTCGATTCGCTCGTCCCCGGCGACCGGTGCGTCGTGAGGTCGATCGCGGGGGGCGGCGACGCGCGCCGTCGCCTCCTCGAGATGGGCATGGTCCCCGGCACCGAGGTGCGCCTCGTCCGCGTCGCCCCGCTCGGCGATCCGTTGGCGATCCGCCTCCGCGGCTACCACCTCTCGCTCCGTCGCACGGAGGCGAGGACCGTCGTTGTCGAGCGCGTCTGAGACGCGCGCGCGAACCCTCGTCGTCGCGCTCGCCGGGAACCCCAACAGCGGGAAGACCTCCCTCTTCAACGCGCTCACGGGGCTGCGCCGGAAGGTGGGCAACTATCCGGGCGTCACCGTCGAGCGCGTCGAGGGCTCGACCTCGCTCCCCGACGGGTCGACGGCGCGCCTGCTCGACCTGCCCGGTTGCTACAGCCTCGTCGCCCAGGCGCGGGACGAGCGCATCGCGCGCGACGTCCTCCTCGGTCTTCAGGAGGGGACGACGCGCCCCGACGTCGCCGTCGTCGTGGTCGACGCGAGCAGCCTCGAGCGGAACCTCTACTTCGCCACGCAGCTCTTCGAGACCGGGCTTCCGGTCTGCATCGCCCTCAACATGGTGGACGTCGCGGCGCGCGCGGGCGCGGCCGTCGACGCGGACGCGCTCTCCGAGGCGCTCGGCGTTCCGGTGGTCCCCGTCGAGGCGCATCGCGGGCGGAACCTCGGCGCGCTGAAGGAGGCGATCCTCCGCGCGAAGGCGGCGCGCCGCCTGTGGCGGCTGCCGGCCGCGGGCGAGCAGGCGCAGGCGGAGCTGCGCGACGCGATCG
>Ga0187894_10002463_pt1 | contig 22074 bp, 24 predicted proteins | sample GBC1701081metaG_FD_136650 | JGI IMG/M metagenome (GOLD analysis project Ga0187894, IMG submission 136650) | White microbial mat communities from a lava cave in the Kipuka Kanohina Cave System on the Island of Hawaii, USA - GBC170108-1 metaG ... | reverse complement strand
GTGGCCATCGGGGTTCTCCTGTCTGGTGGATTGGGCTTCGACAACCACAATCCTCAGACGGGAGGCCTCCCCCCGTAAATACCCGCTCGCTAATCCCGCGTTAGCGGGTTAGTTCAATCCCCATTCGACTCGGTTTAAATTCATCCCGCCCTAGTCCTTGCCCATGCGATCTTGAGGCTGACGGAATGACGAATCAAAAGAATCACTTGAGCGAGAGGACTGAGAAAGCGATTCAAGTGTTCGAATCGCTTGTGCCCGGCGGCACCAGTGCAACCTATTTGCGACGGTCCTGGAAGAACGCCCGAAGCAGCTTCTGCCCCCGCGCCTCGCTCAAGCCGCCATAGACTTCGGGGGCATGATGGCAGGTGGGCTGGTTGAAGAACCGCGCGCCATGCTCCACGCCCCCCATCTTTTCGTCGCCCGCGGCAAAATAGAGCCGCCTTATGCGGGCGAAGGAGATGGCGGCGGCGCACATGGCGCAAGGCTCGAGCGTCACATAAAGATCGCAGCCCGCGAGCCTTTCGCTGCCGAGTCTCGCCGCCGCGTCGCGAATGGCGAGCAGCTCGGCATGGGCCGTCGGATCTTTGAGCTCGATCGTGCGATTTCCGGCCTTTGCCATGACATTGCCCGACTGATCGACAATGACACAGCCAATGGGGACTTCGCCGCGCCCGCCGGCTGATTCGGCCTCGGCAAAAGCCAGCGACATCGGATCTGGCGGTTGATCGTGCTTCATGCTTGCCCCACAAGACGCGAAAGGTGTCAGATGGTCAAGGAAAGCGCATTTGAGGGAGAACGCATCGCCAAGGCGATCGCCAGGGCCGGCCTGTGCTCGAGGCGCGATGCCGAGCGGCTGATCACCGAGGGCCGCGTCAGGCTCAACGGCAAGGTCCTCGCCTCGCCCGCCATCAATGTCACGCCTGCGGACGTGGTCCTGGTCGACGGCAAGCCCCTGCCGCAGAAGGAGTCGAGCCGGCTGTGGCGCTACCATAAGCCCGCCGGGCTGGTGACCAGCCACAAGGATCCCGAAGGCCGGCGCACGGTCTTCGATGCCTTGCGCGAGCAATTGCCGCGGGTGATCTCGATCGGCCGGCTCGACCTCAATACCGAGGGCCTGCTGCTCCTGACCAATGACGGAGAGCTCGCAAGGCTGCTCGAGCTGCCGGCGACCGGCTGGGTCAGGCGCTACCGGGTGCGCGCCTATGGCCGCCCGGATCCGGCCGCGCTCGACAAGCTCAAGGGCGGCGTCACCATCGAGGGCGTGCACTATGGGCCGATCGAGGCGGAGATCGACAAGATGCAGGGTGACAATGCCTGGCTCACCATCGCCATCCGCGAGGGCAAGAACCGCGAGGTGAAGAAGATCTGCGAATATCTGGGACTGCAGGTCAACCGCCTGATCCGCACTTCCTTCGGCCCCTTCCAGCTCGGCGATCTCGAGCGCGGCCAGGTGGCGGAAGTGCCGGCACGGGTGCTTTCCGAGCAATTGGGACGGAAGATGCCCACGCCCGCGCCAAAGCCCCACCAGCACAGGACGGAAGCCAAGACGGCAAACCGTGGCCGGGCTTGATTGCGCCGCCCATTGTGCTATGGGGCCCGCCCATGAAACTGAAACCCGCCATCACGCAACAAACGTCCGGCAACAACCGGCGTGCGCTCCCTTGCGCGTGATGACGAGGACCATCCTTTAAGATTTCTCCCATCCCGCTGCAGTGCCCGCCTTCAACCCGGCGGGGCTTTCTCATGGGTCATGACCTCCCCGCTTAAATCTTCAGGAGAGTTCGATGACTGACCTTGCAAGCCTTTTTCCCATTTTCATCAAGTCCATGGGCTTCGGCCTCGCGGTCGCCGCCCCAGTCGGACCGATGAGCATCCTGTGCATGCGCCGCAGCCTCACCGTTGGCTGGCGCCATGGTCTGGCGACCGGTTTCGGGATTGCCGCGGGCGACGGCCTCTATGCCGCCGTCGCGGCCTTGGGCCTCACCGGCATCTCGGCCTTCATGCTGGCCTATGACCGGCCGCTGCATCTCGCCGCCGGCCTCTTCCTCCTCTATCTCGGCCTCAAGACCTTCTGGCGCAACGGTGACGATGCCGCCCCAGCCGCGATGCCCTCCGCCGCCTCGACGGGGCGCGCCTTCTGGGGCTCGCTCCTGCTCACCCTCACCAACCCGCCGACCATCATCATGTTCGCCGCGATCTTCGCGGCCCTGGCGCCGAAAGCCGGATTCGAGTTGGCGAGCGCGCTTGCGACGGTGGGCGGCGTCACCTTGGGCTCGCTCCTCTGGTGGTGCTTCATCGTCGCCTGCGTGACGGCCTTCCGCCATGCGCTCGGGCGGCGGGTCCGGCTGTGGATCGATCGCCTGGCGGGCAGCTTCCTCGTCTTCTTCGGCATAGCCGAAATCCGCCGCAGCCTGTGAGGCACCTGACTGGAACGGCGAGACCTATCGCAATTCCTCGATCAACTCCGGATGAAGATCGAGCAGACGCAACAATTGGCTGGTCGGGCCGCTGGGCTCGACCAGCCCCCGTTCATATTTGTCGAAGGCACTTTCGCCTACGCGGAGAAGATGGCCTGCCTCGCGCTGCGACAATTTCAAGCGTGCGCGCACGCGCCGGATCGTTGCCGGTGACGGTATCCCCTCCAGCTTTTCCTTGAGAATGCGCAAGGCTTGCTCGGCGACAGCCATATCATCCCCAACATGGACGCCTTCATCGCCACTTTCCGGATAATAGCCCGGCAGATCGACGGTGATGCTCTCGCCCTTGTAGGTGACGACAAAGGGACGAACGCCACGACGCAAGATTTCTCCCGTCTCGGGCGACACCATCGTGTCAGGCAAAATCTTGTTCGAAACAGCCATGATTATTTCTCCTTGAAGGACATGATCGTGAATTGGGTGACCACATCCGCCTGAAACTTCACGTAGAGAACCATTCCTCGCGCCGGGACATGATAGACGTCTTGCCAGACACGATGATCGGCGAAGGTCGTCATCGACTTGTAAAACATGTGTCGCTCCATCGCCGCGATGACTTCGATGACGCCACCTCGGTCAAAGCCCAGCGCCAACGCATCGCGCAAAGCGGAGGTCGTCATTGCCAGCGTCTCCACTGATCCGAGGACAAGCTTAACTGCCTCCAGATCATAGGTCGGACGCCTCTTCTCCATATCTTCATATGCCACCATAATGGTGGCAATTCAAGACAGGCCCCAAAACCAGGCTGCAACCACTCGACAAAACCAGGCCGATCTGCAATCGAGCCCGCCTCGATCCGGTTCAATGGGAAATCCTGATGCGCATCGTCGGGGGAAAATTCAAAGGGCACGGCCTCTCAGGCCCCAAGGGGCAAGCGACGCGGCCGACATCCGACCGCGTCAGGGAAGCGATCTTCAACATTCTGGCGCATGGGATTCAGGATTTCGCGATCGAGGGTGCGCGCGTCCTCGATCTTTTCGCCGGCACGGGAGCGATGGGGCTCGAAGCCCTGTCGCGCGGCGCCCGATTCTGCCAGTTCGTCGATGACGCCGCCGAGGCGCGCGGCGTCATCCGGCGCAATGCCGATGCCCTCGGCGTCATCGGCCAATGCAAGATCTGGCGGCGCGATGCGGCGCGGCTCGGCCCCGCGGCACCGCAACCCGGCTTCGATCTCGTCTTCGCCGATCCGCCCTACAACAAAGGCCTCGGCACGAAGGCGCTCGCCGCGCTGGTCGACGGCCAATGGCTCAACAGCGGCGCCATCGTCGTGATCGAGGAAGCCGAGCGAGCGGAGCTCGCCTGTCCGCCCGAGCTCACCGAGATCGATCGCCGCGTCTATGGCGAGACGCAGGTCCTCATCGCGCGCCAGGCTTAGGCCGGGGCGAAAGCCGTGCGCCTTATGGCTTGCGGCGGCTGGCCGAAGGCCCGGAGGAAGGCACGGCGCATGCGCTCGCGGTCGGCAAAGCCGGTCTCGGCCGCCACCACATCGATCGGATGCCGGCTCTCTTCCATCATCAATCGCGCCGCCTCGACCCTGAGATGCTCGACCGCCTTGGCGGGCGACTGTCCGGTCTCCGCCCGGAAGGCGCGGCTGAACTGGCGCGGGCTCAGATGCGCGACGTCCGCCAGTTCCTCGACGCTCAACTCTTTCCGCAGGTTGCGCCGCGCATAGGTCAGCACCGTCTGGATGCGATCGGATTTGGCATCCATCTCGAGCAATGCCGAATGCTGCGACTGACCGCCGGCGCGGCGGTGATAGACGACGAGTTTGCGCGCGACCGAGCGGGAGAGCTCCAGGCCAAAATCCTTCTCGATCATGCCGAGCGCCAGGTCGATGCCGGCGGTCATGCCGGCCGACGTCCACACCGCGCCGTCGATGATGAAGATGCGATCCTCCTCGACCTTCACCTGCGGGAAGCGCGCCTGCAGGTCGCGCGCGAAGGCCCAATGGGTGGTGGCGCGCCGGCCATCGAGCAGACCCGCCTCGGCCAGGATAAAGGCGCCGGTGCAAATGGCGGCCATGCGCCGGGTGTGCGGCAGCGCATCGCGCAAAAGCGTCAGCAGCTCTGTGCTCGAGGGCGCAGGGCTCAGCAGGCCGCCGACGATCAGCGTGTCGAAGGCCTCGCCCGCGACGGCCCTTGTGTCGACCTTGGCGCCGAGCGAGCTCGGCAGCGGCCCACCCTTTTCCGACAGCAGATGGATGTCATAGAGCGTCTCGCCGGCGCTCACATTGGCCAGCTCGAAGGCCGATGGGGCGGCGAGGCTCATCGCCTGGAAGCCCGAGGGAAGGACAAAACCGATCCGAAGCATGAAACCTCACTATGTCCTGAAAGGTGGTATATATGACATTCAAGACACCACTTCCAGATCCTATGTGAGCTCCTGCCGACGCATTTGCCGGCAGAAGGAGCCCTCTCATGACGACCCCCACCCCCAAGGGCACGGCCCTTGTCACCGGCGCCTCCTCAGGCATCGGCGCCATCTATGCCGACCGCCTGGCCAAGGCCGGCTATGACCTCATCCTCGTCGCGCGCAGCGCCGACCGCCTCAAGGAGATCGCCCGCCGGCTGACCGATGCCAGCGGCCGCTCGATCGAGACGCTGGCGGCCGACCTCACTCAGCCCCACGACCTCGCCCGCGTCGAGGCGGTCCTGAAATCCGACCGGAGCATCACGCTCCTTATCAACAATGCCGGCATCGCCGCGGTCACGCCACTGCTTCAATCCAATGTCGATGAGATGGAGCGGATGATCGCCCTCAATGTGACGGCGCCGACCCGGCTCGCCTATGCCGCGGCCCCGGCCTTTGTGGCGCGGGGCTCGGGCACGATCATCAATATCGCCTCGATCGTCGCCATCAATCCCAAGCTCCTCAACGGCGTCTATTCCGGCAGCAAGGCTTTCGTGCTCGCCTTCTCGCAGTCACTCGAGAACGAGCTCGCGGAAAAAGGCATTCGCATCCAGGCGGTCCTGCCTGGCGCCACCGCGACCAATCTGTGGGACAACGCCGGCTTCCCCGTAAGCAACCTGCCCAAGGAGATCGTGATGTCGACCGAAGACATGGTCGATGCGGCACTGGCCGGGCTGGCGCAGGGCGAGTTCGTCACCATTCCCGCTTTGCCCGACAGCGCCGATTGGGAGGCCTTCGAGACGGCACGCAATGCCTTGGCGCCCAATCTGTCGCTGGCTCAGCCCGCCGCGCGGTACCGGCCCGCACAGGGCTGAAGGTCAGCCGCGTGCCTTGCGCGCCTGCCGGCGATATTCCTCGACCGGCAGGCCGCCCACACCCCAGTCTTCGAGCGCGACCTCATCGATCACCACGAAGGTCGTCGCCGGGCTCTTGTCGAGAACATCGACCAGGAGGTCGGTGACGCCTTTGATGAGCCGGGCTTTCTGCGCCGCCGTTGCGCCCTCGCGCGTGATCTTGATGTTCACATAGGGCATCAGGCCGCCTCCTTGATGTCGAAATGAAAGACCTTGGCGATGATGCGCCATTCGCCATCGAGGCAGACCAGGGTGAGGAAGTCGGTGAAGTGCTTGACGCCGATCGAGCATTCGGCGCGCACGAAGGCCGTCACCGGACCGGCGAACTCGATCGACAGGATGCGATCGGTCCGGAGCTCGCCGCGGCTTGCCGGCGACGGCCTTTGATCGACGATCGGGAAATACTCGTCCATCGTAAGCCTTGTCAGCGTGCCTTCGGTGGCGCAGGCGTAAATGGCCTCAGGGTGGAATATCCGCTTGAGATAGCTTGTGTCGCTGTGATGCAAGCCCTCGAAATAATCCGAGAGCGCCGCAGCAATATCGCCATAACGCGGATTGAGGGTCTGGGGACGGTCGAGCATCACTTGCCTCCTTCCGCCGCGAGCGCCGCTTGCACCGCCTCACGCTTACCGATGCGCTCGATGAAGGCGCCAAGATTGGGCCATTTGGCGAAGCCGATCCCCGTGGGCTTGGCCCAGCCGGCGATCACGAAGAGATAAGGATCGGCGATCGTATAGGTCTCGCCCAGAAGATAGCGGCGGCCGTCGGAGAGCAGCTTTTCGAAGTGATCGAAGAGGCGCCCGACATTTTTCGACGCGTTGCGCTTGGCGTCCTCGGGCGCCGCAGCGGTGAAGAGCGGTCCGAAAGCCTTGTGCAATTCGGAGCTGAGGAAATTGAGATGCTCGTGCAGGCGCGCCCTCGGCAAGCTGCCGGTCGGCGGTGTGAGCCGCGTCTCAGGCTTCTGATCGGCGAGATACTGGATGATCGCCGCACCCTCGGTGAGGATTTCGCCGTCATCGAGCTCGAGCGCCGGGACATAGCCCTTGGCATTCACGCGAAGATAGTCGGCGCCGGTCGCGGTTTTCTTCGTCGCCATGTCGACACGTTCGAGAGCGAAGGGAAGGCCGAGCTCGCGCAGCACGATATGCGGCGAGAGCGAGCAGGCGCCGGGAGAATAATAGAGCTTCATTGCTGGGTCCTCGTGTTGAACATCGACTGCCACGAGATAGGCGATGATGGTTACCTTTTGAAACCCCATAACTTGATGTAACCGCCATTTTGAGGTATCCATCCGGAAACCGGAAAATTTTCGTGATGACGCTCAAGAGAAGAAAAAGCAAAGTCCCGCCGCCGATGCCGGCCTGCCCCCTGACCGAGTGCATGGCGCTCCTGGGCGGTGCCTGGACGCCCAATGTCATCTGGTATCTGAGCGGCGAGCCCCGGCGCTTCAGCGAATTGCGCAGCGATATCCCCTTGATTTCAGCCAAGGTGCTGAGCGGTCGTCTGCATGAGCTCGAAGACAAGGGCGTCGTCATCCGCAACGTCATGCCGACCTCGCCGCCCTCGGTCGAATACTCCCTGACCGCGCTCGGGCGCGAGCTCGTCCCCGCCATCCAGGCAATCGTCGATGTCGGCCACCGGCTGAAGCGGCGCAAGGCCGCCTGACACGCTCAGCTCCTGCCGAACAGTCTTTCGATATCGCTGAGCTTCAGCTCGATATAGGTCGGGCGGCCATGGTTGCACTGGCCGGAATTGGGCGTGCGCTCCATCTGGCGCAGGAGCGCGTTCATCTCCTCGGGGCGCAATTGCCGCCCGGCCCTCACCGAATGATGGCAGGCCATGGTGGCGAGGAGATGATTGGCGCTCTCCTCGACGGTGGCACTCGAGTCCTCGCCCAGATCATCGGCGACATCGCGCACCAGCTTCGCGATATTGCCGCCGGCGAGAGCGGCCGGCACTTCGCGCACCACGATAGAGCCGTCGCCGAAGGGCTCGAGGACGAGGCCGAGCTCGGCGAGCAAGCCTGCGGCATTAGCGAGCCGCTCAATCGAAACGGCGTCGAGATCGATCACGTCGGGAATGAGCAAGGGCTGGGTGGCGATGCGGTGTCCCGAGCGTTCGGCCTTCAATTCCTCATAGACGAGGCGCTCATGGGCGGCATGCTGGTCGACCAGGATGATGCCGTCCTCGGTCTGCGCCACGATATAGTTGCCGTGCAGTTGCGCCCGCGCCGCACCCAGAGGATGCGGGTCATCGCCGAGCACCGGCAGGTCGGCCACGGCCGCCGAAGCGACATTGTCCATGGTGAACTGCGCCTGCTCCTCGGCAAGCCCGCTTTGCGGGGCAAAGCCTGCGAAGGAGGTTTCGAGGACGCGGGACACCGGGCGCGGCATCACCGGGCGAAGCGCGCTCACCGTCGCGGAGCCGAGGTCCGTTGCCGTCCTGCGGCTCTTGCTGCCCAGGGCGTCGCGAATGGCGGAAACGATGGCGCCGCGCACCAGGCCGGAATCGCGGAAGCGCACTTCCGCCTTGGCCGGATGCACATTCACATCGACAAAGGCATTGGGACAGTCGATGAACAGGCACACGGCGGGAAAACGCCCGCGCATCAGGAGATCGGCATAGGCGCCGCGAATGGCGCCGGCGAGCAGCTTGTCGCGCACCGGACGGCCATTGACGAAAAAGAACTGCAGCCCCGCTTGCGCACGGTGATAGGTCGGCAGGCTCGCGAGACCCCAGAGCTTGAACGCATCGCGGCCGCCGTCGAAATCGACCATGTTGGCGAAGACCTCATCGCCCATCACCCGCGCGATGCGCCGCCTTCTGCCCTGATCGCCTTCGGCCTCGGCCGAAAGGTCGATGAGGACGCGCTCTTCCGAGGCGAAGCTGAAGCCGACAGTCGGTGCGGCCAGCGCCAGACGGCGCACCACATCGGCCGCCTCGGCCGTCTCGGCGCGCGGCGAGCGCAGGAATTTGAGCCGCGCCGGCACGGCGAAAAAGAGATCGCGAACCTCGACGATCGTGCCGACGATGCGCGAGGCCGGCTGAGCCGCGCTCTTGCGGCCGCCCGCCACCTCGATCCGCCAGCTATCGTTCGCCTCTTTGGCGCGCGAGGTGAGCGACAGACGGCTCACCGCGCCGATCGACGGCAAGGCCTCGCCGCGGAAGCCCAGGGTCCTGATATCGATGAGATCGTCATCGAGAAGCTTCGAGGTCGCATGGCGCTCGACCGCGAGATCGAGCTCGTCGCTCGCCATGCCCTCGCCGTCGTCGCTGACGCGGATGAGGCTGCGCCCGCCGTCGCGGAAGGCGATGTCGATCTGGCGCGCGCCGGCGTCGACCGAATTCTCGGCCAGCTCCTTGACGACGCTCGCCGGGCGCTCGATCACCTCGCCCGCGGCGATGCGGTTGGCGATGCCCTCGGGAAGTCTGCGAATCCTCATGGCCCCGATTTTAGAGCCCCGGCGCGGCTTTTTCCATCTATCGCGCAAGATGCCAGTCTGCCGTCCCGGCAATGAGCTCGATGAAGGCGCGGACCTTGCCCGAGAGCAGACGGGCGGAAGGATAGACCGCGTGAATGGGCATGGGCTCCGGCACGAAGGGGATCAGCACCTCGACGAGGCGCCCTTCCCTGATGGCTTCCCGCACCTGGTAATAGAGGACGCGGGCGATGCCGACACCGTCCGAGGCGAAGGCGATCGCGGTATCGCCGCTATTGGTGACGAAACGCGGCGCCAGGCGAACCTTCAGATCGCTCCCCTCCTCGTCGAAATGCCAATCGAAACTGGGTGTCACCGGGGTGAAGGCGATCGTGTCGTGCCGCGCCAGATCGCCCGGATGCTGCGGGACGCCCGCTCTCGCCAGATAGGAAGGTGACGCGACCAAGGCGCGCCGCGTCTCGCCGAAACGGCGGGCGATCAATTGCGAGTCGGGCAGATGCCCGATCCTGATCGCCAGGTCATGGCCCTCCTCGACCAGATTGACGAAACGGTCCGACAGGCTGAGCTCGACCGTGACCGTGGGGTGATGATCGGCGAAGCGGGCGAGCAAGGGAGCGACATGCAGGCGCCCGAAGATCAAGGGCGCCGTCACGGAGAGCCGGCCTGCGGGCTCCGTCCGGTCGCTCTGCGCCACGCGCTCCGCCTCGTCGAGATCCGCCAAGATGCGCCGCGCCCGCTCGAGATAGCGCGCACCGGCATCGGTCAGGCTGATCTGGCGGGTGGTGCGATGAAACAGCCTTGTGCCCAGGCGGCCCTCGAGGGCGGCAATCTGGCGCGACACGACCGAGGGCGAAAAGCCAAGGCGGCGGCCGGCCGCGGTCAGGCTCTCCGTCTCGCAGACGGCGACGAAGGCCGTCATGGCATCAAATCGGTCCATAGATTATTGCAATAACGACAATAATCTTTTGTCAATAGGAGCGATTTTCTCTCTTTTGGGAAGAATTACATTGTTGGCCATGAGCACCCCGTCCAGCGATATCGCCTTCACGCCGCGTATCAAAGCCATCCAGGCCGAACGCGGCTCGCGCGGCAACTATGCCCGCATGGAGGACCGCGGCGGCTTCCGCACCGAGCTTACCGACGATCTGGCCCAGTTCCTGGCGGGCGTCGACACCGCCTTCCTCGCCACCGCCAATGCGGCGGGCCAGCCCTATGCCCAGCACCGGGGCGGTCCCAAGGGCTTCATCAAGATATTAGGCCCCCGGACGCTCGGCTTCGCCGATTACAAGGGCAACCGGCAATATATCACCACCGGCAATCTCGCCGAGAACGGCCGCGCCTTTCTCTTCCTCATGGATTATGCGCATCGCCGGCGGGTCAAGATCTGGGGACGCGCGCGGGTCGTCGCCGATGACGACGCCCTGGTGAAACGCCTGATGCCGGAAGCCTATGAGGCAAGGCCGGAGCAGGCCATCCTGTTCGAGGTCGAGGCCTGGGACATCAACTGCCCGCAGCATATCCCGCAGAAGATCGATGCCTCGGATGTCGAGCAGGTGCTGCTCCAGCTCCAGGCGCGCATCGCCAGGCTCGAAGAGGAGAACGCCGCCTTGCGGGACTCTCGCCCTGAATAATTTTTGTTCCCCAAAGGGAACTTTTTGCCGGCGACGCTCTTTTATTGGAGCGGGGTTGCCAGCAGTTCACTTTGTACGGACTTAGAGCAAATCCCGCCAAAGTTGAAGACTTTGGCGATAAGGATTTGCTCCAACATATTGATTCGCGAATCCTTTTCGGCGAAGTGAGTCCACTTCGCCGGGATGCGCGCTAGAGGAGGTCTGCATGAAAAGTCGCGTGCTCTTTCTCCCGGTTGTTCTTCTCTTCAGCGCGCCGGTTCTGGCGCAAAGTGGCAGCGATGATAAATCCGTTCTCATCGGGCCATGGAAGATCGAGGCCAGTTTCACCAAGGAGCAGAAATTCGATCGCTGCACGATGAGCCGCACGGTCGACAACGGCCTTGAATCGCGGTTTGCGCGCGACGAGGCCGGCACCTCGCTGACGCTGACGTCGCCCCGCTGGAAGCTCGACAGCGGCAAGACCTACGCGGTCGAATTCGCGGCGGGCTCGCTTGTCTGGAAAACCGATGTGACGGCGACCGCCGACACGGTGCGCGTGGCATTGACCGACGACCGTTTCAATAAGGCGTTGCGCAACGCCAATCGGCTCGAGGTCAGAGGAGCCGGCGCCACGCTCAGGATTCCGCTCGACAAGAGCTCCGCCGCGCTGGCGCGGCTCGAGCGCTGCTATGTGACCAACCGCAACGCCAGCGAGACCAATCCCTTCGTCGCGCCGAAACCTTAGCCGCCCCTAGTACTTGTGAAGTGTTTCTGGGCCGCCCTGTGCGAGGCGCGCAAGTCCGAGCTTGATCAACCTGTCGTCGAATAATTTGAGCTTGCGCGCGGCTGGCTGACCACCCCCCAACCATTGCTGCAGTCCAGCTTTCACTGCCTCCGCCGTGGGCGCAACTCGATCATGATCCAGAAGCCAGTCGATCGTTCCAAGCAGCTCCATGCCAACGGGAGATTCGAAACCATCTATGAGACGCGTAGTGGCTTCCAGCGCCGGCTGATATTGCTTTGCCTCAGAAGACAGAAAAACAGCGACCTTGTGCTTCTTTGAATCCTCGAACCAGATCAGATCGAGATGGCCGGCGTCGGCTACTCTCTTCTCACAATGCAGATAGCTGCCGTCGAGATCATTCAATTGGTGACGCAGAACTGGCGCGTAGGGTCCGAATTTGTCCGCCTTGAACTCAAGCTTCAAAGGATTGTCTAATCCAAGCTGGATGATCTGCCGTTGCAACAGATAGACGAGCTTATGAACCTCAAGAATCGTGCATTCGAATCCAAGCACCCCATATCGACGTATCAATTCTGCAGTGAGTGCCCGTGCCGCTGTTAGTTTCTGAATACCGTCACGCTTGGCTACGTTCTGATACCGCCCAGTCGGCTCATAAACCGTGACATCAACACCGGGCAACGAGTCAAGGGCCTCTTCGATCAACGGACGCACTTCGAACCAGTTTAATTTGCCGTTACCGCTGCCAAGTGGCGGTAGCGCGATCGAACGAACTTCGTGCTCGACTATGAACCGCTTCAGGTCTTTCAGGCCTTCTTTGATCCATTCCAATTTCGAGGGGTGTCGCCAATCCTTCTTCGTCGGAAAGTTCACGATCCACCGTGGTCCCCCAACCCAATCCCGGCGTTCAGTCACAAAGACTCGCCCAATCTGGATTTCGTTTTTTTTGCAGGCGGCGGCGTAGGCTCTGAAGTTTTCAGGAAAGGTTTCTTTGAACATGAGCGCGATCCCCTTCCCCATCACGCCAACGGTATTGACGGTGTTGACTAGGGCTTCGGCCTTCGCATCGAGCAGATTCCCTTCTGTAAAAATTACGGTCATCAGAAGTACCATCCTCTCTTCGCAATGACCTTGAGTTCCAGGCCGCGTTCCTGGGCCATCTTCTCGATTCGAGCTTTCTCTCGATCATCATAACAGGCTATACCTGCCCACGACGTCACAGGCAAATGGCGATAAACAAGAGCTTCGGCCTGATATCGATCGGTCTTGCCAATATCCTCGTTATCTCGGCTGAAGTCACGCTGCTGCAAGATTTTCCAGTCGATCCAATCGGAGAGGTGGTCTAGGTCGGAAGTGACCTGAGCTCCAACGGTTGACGCGTGCCGATCCGAAAACAGAAACGACACACCATCCTTTTCTTGTGCAAGGAACTTACGAGGATAACAATCTCACTGCCGTCCCGCTTTCGGATGCCATTGTGCCCTGTATGTATGTTGAAGGCCATCATAGACAGTGGGGTGAAGTAAAATGGGATGTAGTCGCTCAAGAGCCCGCCGGGGCCTTGCGAAAACCGCTGATGATGTCTTTTCTCAATGAGATCAGGATTGCCGATGTCTACAAAATTGGGATCGCGTTGACTTGATCCTCGGCAATGAAGACCATTGTCCAGCGCCCAAGGGAGATTTTCCCGATGTGTGATCCGGAATATGAGTGCTCTTTCGGGATTTAGCTCGTTCAGCACTGCTCACCCTGCGAACGCCCTCTTTCCGAATCACTCCTTCAAATTGATCATAAAAGCTTCGAACGCGACGGAAAACTGTCAGATAGAAGGCGCCTTCACTGCGCCGAGGACGTGCTGACGCCCTCCGGCTTGCCGACGATCGTCACGATGAGCTTGTCGGGGTCGGAGATGCGCTTGGCCTGCGCCTTCGCCTGGTCGAGCGTCACCGCCTCGATGAGGCTATTGCGGCGGTTGACATAGTCGATGCCGAGATTGTCCTCCTGGATGGCGAGGAGCTGGTTGGCGATCTTGGCGTTGGAATCGAAGCGCAGCGCATAGGAGCCGGTGAGATAGGTCTTGGTCTCGGCGAGCTCCGTCGCGGTCGGCCCACCTTCAGCGAATTTCTTCATCGTCTCCTTGACCACGGCGAGCGCTTCGCCGGCCTTATCGTTGCGCGTGCCCACTTGCCCGAAGACAAGCCCGGCATGGTCGAAGGGATAGAGGCCGATCGAGACGCCATAGGTGAGGCCGCGCTTCTCGCGCACCTCCTCGGTCAGGCGCGAGCCGAAGCCGCCGCCGCCGAGTATGAAGCTTGCGACATAGGCCGGGATGAAATCCGGATCCGAGCGCAGCATGCCGTCATGGCCGAAAGTGATGATGCTCTGCGGAATGTCGCGCTCGATGATCTGGGTCTCCGCCTTGTCGGCGACATGGATCATCGGTGCGGGCCGCGGCGGTTCGGTGTCCGGCAGGTCGCCGAAGGTCTCGTCCAGAAGCCGGATCAGCGTCGCCTCGTCGATATCGCCGACGACAGACACCTTCAGTCCCTTGCGCGTGAAGAGCTGCTTGTGCATCGCCTTGAGGTCATCGGGGGTGATGGTCGCCAGCGACTTGACAGTGCCTTCCGACTCGCGCGCATAGGGATGACCGTCGAAAGCCTTCACCATCCAGGCGCGGGACGAGATCTTCTCCGGATCCTCTTCATTCTCGCGGGCTCCGACCAGAAGCTGGTCGCGCACCCGATCGAGCGGCTCCTTGTCGAAACGCGGCTTGGCCAGAGCGAGCTTCAGAAGCGCGAAAGATTCGTCGCGCTTGTCGGTCAGCGTCTGGAACGAGCCCTCGAAATGATCGAAACTCGCGTCGAACGACATCTTCATGTTGAGCTCGTCGCGCTTGGCCTGGAAGGCGGCCGAATCGAGATCGCCCGCCCCCTCGTCCATCATCGCGGTGATGAAATGCGCCGTGCCTTCCTTGCCGGCGGGATCATTGGCGGCACCGCCGGAAAAGGCGAACTGCATGGCGATCAAGGGATTGGTGTGGTCCTCGACCAGCCAGGCGGTGACGCCGGCCTTGCTCTTCACTTCCTTGATAGCGATGGCCTGCGCGGGCAGGACGCCGATGACGAGAAGAGCGAATATCCCGAGGACAGGACGAAGCGGGCGCATCACGAGCCTCATGCGTTATTGTTGTTGCGAGGAATTGGAGATTGACGGCGGGGTCGGCTCGCCGCCGCCGGCCGCCGATCCGGGCGCCGGCAGGAGGACGCCGGTGACCGAGCGCCGGATGTCGAGCACTTTTGCGGCTGCGGCCTTCACATCCTCGAGCTTCACCGCCGCGATGCGATCCGGCCATTCGAGCACGTCGGTGACGGTCGTGCCGGTGGTGAGCGCCGTGCCGAAGGCGCGCGCCAGATTGCCCTGGTTGTCGCGGGCATAGACGTTGCTGGCGATGAGCGTGGCCTTGGTGCGCTTGAGCTCGTCCGCGGTGATGCCGTTCGCCTTGATGTCCGCGAGCACCGAGTCGATCTCGGCTTCCACCGGCTCGATCTTGCCGCCGGGAACGGGCGAGCCATAGACGCCGAATGTTCCGGAATCGAGACCATCGCCGGTATACCAGGCGCCGGCATAGGAGGCGATGCGCTTCTCGACCACAAGCTTCTTGTAGAGGCGGCTGGTGGCGCCGCCGCCCAGCGCTTCGGCAAGCACGTCGAGCGCTTCCGCTTCGCCTTTCTCCGCCGTCGCGTAGGAGACGCTGAGATAGCTGCGCTGAACGATCGGCGATGCGGCACGCGCATCGGTCACCGTCACGCGGCGCGGCGCCACGGGATCCGGTTCCTTCACCCGCTCGCGCGGCTTGACATCGAACGTATTGGTGAGCCGGCCATAATGCTCCTCGGCGAGCTTCTTCACCTCATCCACCGTCACATCGCCCGCCACCACGAGAATGGCGTTGGCTGGCGTGTAATGCGCCTTGTAGAAAGTGATGGCATCCTCGCGCGTGAGGTTAGGCACTTCCGTCGACCAGCCGATCACCGGCTTGCGATAGGGGTGAACGAGATAGAGGATGGCATCGAGCTGCTCGCCCAGGATGCTCGAGGGGTCATTGTCGGTGCGCTCGCGGCGTTCCTCTTCCACCACCTTGAGCTCGGGCAGGACATTCTCGTCCTTGAGCACGAGATTCTGCATGCGGTCGGCTTCGAGATCCATCACCAGCCCCAAGCGGTCCTTGGCGATGCGCTGGAAATAGGCGGTGTAGTCCTTCGACGTGAAGGCATTGTCGTCGCCGCCATTCTCGCGGATGAGGCGGTTATAGGCGCCCGCCGGATATTTGGTGGTGCCCTTGAACATCAGATGCTCGAGGAAATGCGCAACACCGGTCTGGCCCTGGGGCTCATCGGCCGAGCCGACCCGATACCAGACCATATGGGTGACGACGGGCGCGCGGTGATCGGGAATGACCACGACCTGCATGCCGTTGTTGAGGGTGAAGGTTTCGGCAAGCGGCTGTGCTGCGGGAAGCGGGCGCACGAAGACGGCAAGCAGGAAAAGGCCGGCGAAGGCGGCTTTCAGCCCGCGGCGCTGGAAACTCATGAGGGGTACCTTTGCGGTTATGCGTGGCAGCAGTTAAGCAGCATTCTGCCGGAAAATCGTGACACAATTTTCCGTGACCGTCCGGGAGCGCTATTCGTCCTTGAAGACGTTGCCCATGTTCCAGATGGTGCCGTAATTCGGATTGGCCTTACGCTTCTCGGCGATCTCCGCGGCGCGCAGCTCCTTAAGGAGCTGGCTCTCGGACTTCGGCTTGCCGTCCGGCCCGGTTTTGGAGATGCCGTATTTCTCATAGACGTCCTGCTTCGGCGGTTCCGTGCCGGAAGCTGCCGGTGGCGTCGCGGCGGCCGTCTGCAGGGGCTGAGGCGAGGGTTGCGCCTGGTCCATCGCCGGCTGGGCCGGCGGCGAGCCGCTCGCGACCTGGTTGGGGTCGCCATATTCGGTCACTTCGCCGGTGGGCGGACGCAGATTGAGATCGGGCGGCATCGAGAGATTGCGGTTGATGCGAACCTGGGTCTCGTCGGGTGTCGCGTCCTTGCCCGACCCCAGCAGATCCTGCATTTTCGTCTCGGAGCAACCGGCGACGGCAAGTGCCGCCATCAGGCTCAAAGCGAGGCCAGTGGCCTTGTTCATGATAATGCTATTCCCTTCAAACGTCGCATTCAGTGCCGGATTGTGCGGTGAGGCTTCGAGAAAATTGCCCGGGCAATCAGGCATTTCCGTGACCGTCTAGTTATTCCGAGCCTAGATCACGATCACTTCAGGTCGGTTCGACCTGAAGTGATAAACGTGATCGGAGTCCTAAGTTTAGCGCGTGATCGGACGGAAAACCGGTACCCACTTTTCCTGATCACGCGCTAGTTAAGGACTCATAAACCAAGAGGGCTACCCCGGCAACGATGGCTACATCGGCCAGGTTAAAAATGTACCATTCGAAGTTGCCGATATGGAACGAGAAGAAATCGGCCACGGCGCCATAGACGGCGCGGTCGAAAGCATTGGCGAGGGCCCCGCCCAGGATGAGACCCACGGCCGCCGCGGTCAAAGGCCGCGTGGCTGTGGCAAGCCAGACCCACAACCCCCCGCTGATGATCACGGCGAGCGCGATCAGAAGGGCTTGCGACGCCCCTGATCCATTCGACAGCCAGCCATAGGAAATGCCGCGGTTCCAGGCGAGGACGATGTCGAAGACCGGCAGCAGCGCGATGGGCTGGCGGGCTTCGATGTCGACGACATGCAGCATCCACCATTTGAAAGCCTGGTCGACGGCGAAGCTCGCGCATGCGAAAACCAGGCCCAAGCCCGAAAGCCGCCCCCACAGCCTCACGCGAAAAGTTTCTTCTGGTGACGTTTCTGCCATTCGCGCACCGCATCCGCATCGCGCGGCGTGATATCGGGGAACTCCTTGTCGCTGCCGACTTCCGGCGTGATCTTCCAGGAGCGGGCGCATTTGCGCCCCGCCGCCGGTTTGAACACGACGGCGACACCTTTCACATCCTCGAGCCGGAACGCATCGGCCGGTCCTTCGCCTTCGACCAGCGTCGCATCGGAGGTGATCGCCATCTCGGCGATGTCGATGCCTTTCAGGGCGCTGAGCAAATCCTCGTCGGAAACATGGACCTCGGGAGCGGCCTCGAGCGATGAGCCGATGGTCTTCTTCACCTGGCGCTCGATCTCGAGGGCGCCGGTGATCACGCGGCGCACTTCGCGGATCTTTTCCCACTTCGCCGCCAGATCGGCATCGACCCACTTCTCGGGCGGCGTGGCGAACTGCATCAGATGGACGGAGCTCTTCTCGCCCTTGAAGCGCGACAGCCACACTTCTTCCGCGGTGAAGCAGAGGATGGGGGCGAGCCACGTGGCGAGGCAGTGGAAGAGCTGGTCCATCACCGTGCGGCAGGCGCGCCGGCGCTTGGACGAGGGCGCGTCGCAATAAAGCGTATCCTTGCGGATATCGAGATAGAAAGCCGAGAGATCGACATTCATGAAGTTGATGAGCTGGGCGACGACCTGCTTGAAGTCGTAGGCGCGATAGCCCTGAAGCACGCTCGCATGGACTTGGGCGAGCTTGTGCAGGATATAGCGCTCGAGCTCCGGCATGTCCTTGGGATGGAGACGCTCCTTCTCCGCGAAGCCGTCGAGGGCGCCCAGTATGTAGCGCAGCGTGTTGCGCAATTTGCGATAGGCCTCGACATTGCTCTTCAGGATCTCAGGCCCGATGCGCTGGTCGTCGACATAATCGGTCGAGGCCACCCACAGCCGCAATATGTCGGCGCCCGACTGCTTGATCACGTCCTGCGGGAAGACCTGGTTGCCGAGCGACTTCGACATCTTGCGGCCGTCCTCCGCCATGGTGAAGCCATGGGTGATGACGGTGTCGTAAGGCGCCCTGCCCCTCGTGCCGCAGCTTTCGAGCAGCGATGAATGGAACCAGCCGCGATGCTGGTCGGAGCCTTCGAGATAGACATCGGCCGGCCAGCGCAGATCGGGCCGCTGCTCCAGCACGAAAGCATGGGTCGAGCCCGAATCGAACCAGACGTCGAGGATGTCGTTCACCTTCTCCCATTCGTCGGTGTCGGTGACGCGGTCCTTGAGGAAGCGCTCATGCGCGCCTTCGGCGAACCACGCATCCGCCCCCTCGGTCTCGAAGGCCTGAGCGATGCGTTCATTCACTTCCGGATCGTCGAGGACGAGCCCGGTCGCCTTGTTGACGAAGACCGCGATCGGAACGCCCCAGGCGCGCTGGCGCGAGATCACCCAGTCGGGGCGCGCCTCGATCATGCCGCGCAAGCGGTTCTGGCCGGCTGGCGGCACGAACTCGGTCTCATCGATCGCTTTCAGCGCCTTGGCGCGCAAGCCGTCCTTCTCGCCATCGCCCATGGAGATGAACCACTGCGGCGTGTTGCGGAAGATGATCGGCTTCTTGGAGCGCCAGCTATGCGGATATTGGTGCTTGAGGCGGCCACGCGCGATCAGGGCATTGGCGGCCAGGAGCGCCTGGATGATCGCCTCATTGGCGTCGCCCTTCTCGCCCTTCTCGGTGAGCACGCGCTTGCCTTCGAAGCCCGGCGCTTCGGCGGTGAAGATGCCCTCGGTATCGACGGTGAAGGGAATCTCAGTCTTGATCCCCATGGCCTTCAGTCTGCCGAGATTGGCTTCCCAGACCTCGAAGTCGTCGGCGCCGTGGCTGGGTGCTGTATGCACGAAGCCGGTGCCGGCATCGTCGGTGACATGATCGCCGGCGAGCAAGGGCACGTCGAAGTCGTAGCCCAGACCGTTGAGCGGGTGCGCGCAGGTCTCGACCTTCGCCATATCGACATCGCCGATGCGCTTGAAATCCTCGGCGCGGCAGGCCTTGAAGGTCTCGGCCGCGAGCTTGTCGGCAAGGATCAGGCGATCGCCGGTCTTGGCCCAGTTGTCGCTGGGCGCCTTGGTGATCTCATAGAGGCCATAGGCGATCTTGGGCGAATAGCTGATGGCGCGATTGCCGGGGATCGTCCAGGGTGTCGTCGTCCAGATGACGACCGAAGCGCCCGCGAGATCCGCAGGCCCTTTCACCACCGGGAATTTCACGTAGATCGTGTCGCTGGTGTAGTCCTGATACTCGACCTCGGCCTCGGCGAGCGCCGTCTTCTCCACCACCGACCACATCACCGGCTTCGAGCCGCGGTACAATTGTCCGCTTCGTGAGAACTTCATGAGCTCGCGGGCGATCTGGGCCTCGGCCGGGAAGGCCATGGTGGTGTAAGGGTCCTTCCAGTTGCCGACCACGCCCAGGCGCTGGAACTCTTGCGACTGGACACCCATCCAGTGCTCGGCGAAAGCCCGGCATTCCTGGCGGAACTCGTTGATCGCTATCGCGTCCTTGTTCTTGCCCTTGGCGCGATACTGCTCCTCGATCTTCCATTCGATGGGCAGGCCGTGGCAGTCCCAGCCCGGCACGTAATTGGCGTCCCGGCCCGACATCTGCTGCGAGCGGACGACCAGGTCCTTCAGGATCTTGTTGAGCGCGGTGCCGATATGGATGTTGCCATTGGCATAGGGCGGACCGTCATGCAGGACGAAGAGCTCATGGCCCTTGGCCTTCGCATCTTCCCTGAGCCGGGTGAAGATATCCATCTCCTGCCAGCGCTTGAGGATTTCCGGTTCCTTCTGCGGCAGGCCGGCTTTCATGGGAAAATCGGTCTTGGGCAGGAACAAGGTCTCGCGATAGTCGCGCACCGGATTGTCGGGCTTGTCGTTCATTTGGGTAAATCGGCTCGGTAAGTCAGTATTGACTGATTATTCGGGCGCGCTTGTAACAGCGAAACCCTTAAGGGAAAAGGGGCGGTTCAACCCGCATGGCACCGCCAAAATTGCTACTCCCGGAAAAGGCTTACGCGGCCTTCATCGGTTCGATCGCCTTGATCTCCTTGGCCAGCGCCAGTTCAGCCGTCTCCTTGTCATAATTGCTCTGGAGGTTAAGCCAGAAATCGGCACTCGTCCCGAAATAGCGGGCAAGGCGGAGCGCCGTATCCGCGGTAATGCCGATTTCCTCGCGGGATATCCGTTCAATCCTTGTCCGGGGCACGTTCAAGGCCTTGGCGAGCCGGTATGCGGTCAGCTTGAACGGGATCAGGAACTCCTCGCGCAGCACCTCGCCAGGGTGGAGCGGCGGCAATTTCTTGGACATCAGTAGCTCTCCGAAAATTAATGATAATCAACAAATTCAACATCTTCCGCGTTGTTGTCGATCCATCTGAAGCAAATCCTATACTGGTCATTGACGCGAATTGAATATTGCCCGTCCCTATCCCCCGCAATCGTTCAAGGCGATTATTGGGTGGCACTTTCAGGTCTTCGAGCCGCGTGGCACCGTGCATCATCCTGAGTTTACGGCGGCTGACGGTCAGGATAGCCGATGGAAAACCCTTCGCTGTTTGCCCGTGGAAGGCCGCTTCGGTTTCCTTGTCCTTGAAGCTCCTGATCACGACCGGACCCGTATCATTCATTGATACTATACCATAGGGACCTTCCACGTATCAAGAGCTGATACGATACCTCTATCGCCTGTTCGCAAAGGATATGTTTCCCTGCCCGGATCAGTGGTCGCCTGCGCACAAGCCTGTTTTCTTGTTGGGCTTTTTACCTCTGCGACGTCCTCCGCAAGCCCGATTTCTTGAGAATTTCCCTGTATTTTCCCTGTATCCGCCAAGAGGGATCGTCCGCTCGCCGAAAGCAGCGCCACACAATCTCGAACCATTCGCGCGAGTTACGGGGCATGTGGCTCACGCCTTCGCCCGCAACATCCCTTGCCGAAGCAAGCGGTATCAGCTCTCGAAAGACCGATAGACCATGTTGGCGAGGTCCATGATGTCGTCGCGGCTCGTCTCGCCGGCGATGACGAAGCCCAAGGGACCGTCGAGCCAATAGCAGGCGGTGACGCCGTGCTTTTCCTCGATGACGAATTTCGTCTCCGTTCCGCCCTGATTGGCGGTGAGGAAGATGGTGATGCGGCGCTTGTTGGCGTCCTCATACATCAGCTGCGCCGCGGGCTGCGTGCCGGCGGCGAGGAGGCGGCCGCCGAGGAAGGTGTAGCCGCGCGCGGTCAGGTCCGGGATGACGAGCTTGTGGCCGACGCGCTTCGACAGCCAGCTCGTCAGGTGCTCGCTGTCATTGGCCGCGACCTCGACCGCATGGCGGTTCTCGCGCGAATAGATCTCATGCGCCTCGATGGCGAGATCGGCGAATTGCATCGCCTTGGGTGCGTTCACCTGGAGGCTCGTGAACCAGCCGGCGGCGGCGCCGATGATCAGCAGGGCCAGCGCCGCCGCGATGGCGGTGGGCGACAAGGTAAAACCCCGCCTATGGCGCAGCGCCGCCTTGATCTTGGGCGGCACCGCCTCCTCCAGCACCGGATCGAAGGCTTCCTTGAGCCAGGCCTTCTGGCGCCGCCAGGTCTCGACCTTGGCGCGCGCCTCGGGGTCGTTGGCCAGGTGCTCGTCCAGCGCCCGG
>Ga0187894_10002462_pt1 | contig 22074 bp, 18 predicted proteins | sample GBC1701081metaG_FD_136650 | JGI IMG/M metagenome (GOLD analysis project Ga0187894, IMG submission 136650) | White microbial mat communities from a lava cave in the Kipuka Kanohina Cave System on the Island of Hawaii, USA - GBC170108-1 metaG ... | reverse complement strand
GTGCCAGCAGCCGCGCGTAGACGGCGATCATTGCGCCGGGGTGCGGCAAGGCCACGCGCTGACGGTGGGTTTCCGGCAGCATCAGCAGCGTGAACGCCAGCAGCGCCACGCCCACCGTGCCCAAGAAGGCGAAGATCGCGCGCCAGCCCAGCCACGCAGCGATAGTGCCGCCGATGAGGGGCGCCAGGGCCGGCGCGACCGAAATCGCCATGACCAGCAGCGCCATCTGCCGGGCAGCGCGGTCCGGCGGCGCACCGTCGCGCACCATGGCCCGCCCCAGCACCAGCCCGCCGCAGGCGCCGATCGCCTGCAGCACCCGGGCCGCGATCAGCCACTCGATACCGGGTGCGACGCCCGCCAGCACCGTGCCGGCAAGGAAGATCCACAACGCGACGATCAGCACGGGCCGCCGTCCGAAGCGGTCGGACAGAGGCCCGTAGACCAGTTGGCCGAGCGCGATGCCGATCAGGTACAGCGTCAGGGTCAGCTGGGCGGTGGCGGGACGCACGTCGAACTGACGCGCGACTTCGGGCAGGGCCGGAACGAAGATGTGCATCGCCAGCGTGCCGCCGGCGGCAATCGCGGCCAGCAGGAACGGGTTGGGCCGCACGGCTGCCGCGTCAGGGACGGATGACGGGTCTCGTTGTTGCAACTCGCTCGACATCGACGCGGAGGGCCCGCTTCACGCGCGCGCCGCGGCACCACCTCGTGAAGCGGCAGCCGAATCGCGCGCGCTCGCCGAAGGGCTTTGGGGCAGCCCCGCAAGGAAGCGCGCGACTTCCCGCGTGAAGGCGTCGTTCACGTCGCCGGCGACCATGTGTCCGGCGCCCCGCACATCGACATACGTCGCCCCGGGCACGAGGGTCACGAACTCGCGCGCCGCGGCTTCGGACACCAACTCGCTGGAGCCGCCGCGCACCAGGAGCACCGGCACGCCGATCCGCCCGGCGGCAGCCGACAGACGGCGCTGGCGTGCCACGTCGTCCACCGCGACCCTGTCGTGCACGAATGCGGGGTCGTAGTGCCAGCGGTAGCGGCCATCCGGGCCCAGGCGCAGGTTCTTTCTGAGGCCATCGACGCTGCGCGGCCGCGGCCGGTGCGGCAGGTATGCCGCAACCGCGGCCGCGGCCTCGTCGAGGGACGCGAAGCCGGAGTCGGTATGCGACGCCATGAAGCCGCGGATCTTCGCCACGCCGTCGGGATCCACGCATGGCGTGATGTCGACCAGCACCAGCGCGGCCGCGATCGAGCGTTCGGCCTCGCCCTCCGCGATCAGGCTCGCGATGCCGCCCAGCGATGCGCCGACCAGGACCGGCTTGCTGGAAAATGTCCGGGCCAGGGCCCGCACGTCGGCGGCGAAGCGGTCGATGGCATAATCGCCGTCCGGTGACCAGCCACTGTCGCCGTGGCCGCGCAGGTCGACCGCGACGGCATGGAAGCCCGCCGCCGCCAGCACCTGCGCCGTCCGCTTCCACGCATGCCGGGTCTGCCCGCCGCCATGCAGCAGGATCACCGGCGGCTTATCCGGGGCGCCCCAGGTGTCGGCGACAAGCTCGATGCCGTCCGGCATGGTGAACCGGCGCGCGGCCGCCTTGCGATCGACGTCAGCGTTCATTGGCATTCCTTTCCCACGGCCGCACCGAGGCTTCGACCTCGTCCATGGCAAGCTCGATCGTGCGGAAGACCCGCTCGCAGGCTTCGAGGTCGGCCGGCGCGGCGGACGCGAGAAGGCGACGCTGGATGGACGCGCTGGTCCTTGCGACGCGCTTCTCGAGCTCGCGCCCCGCCGCCGTCAGGTAGATGCCGCGCGCGCGCCGGTCGGCATCGCTCTCGCGGCGTTCGATCAGACCGCGCCGTTCCAACCCATCAAGGAGTCGCACCAGCGACGGCCCCTCGATCCCGAGCGCCGCGGCCAGCTCTTTCTGGCGCACGCCGTCGCCCAGGCGCCCGACATAGGCGAGCGGCCGCCACGTCGCCTCGGTCAGCCCGAAGACCCGAATCTCGGCGTCCACGGCTTGCCGCAGGCGCCGCGAGATCCGCGATACCCGGAACCCGAAATCGAGGTGCCGCAATCCGGCAGGAGATGTCATTGCAGATAAATAGCAAGCTAACTATTCAAATGCAACCTGTGCCGCCCGGACTAGACGTTTCACCCACGCGTACCTGGGAGCGCCGGCTTCCAGCCGGCGCTCCCAGTCAACGCGACCCTTGCGGCAGGCTCAGCATGTGGGGGCCGGGTCGGCGCCCGTGATGGCCGGGGCCGGTCAGCAGCCTCGAGACGGTGCCGCCGGGCGGGATCTCCGCCAGGATCTCCACGACATCGCCGATCGTGAACTCCTCGGACAGCGGCCACGAATCGAGCAGGATCGGCATATTGCCCTTCAATCCCAGAGAGTACGGCTTCACGTGCCAGCGCGAGAACTGTTCGTACGCCGGGAGCCCAGCAAGACGCTCGGCGTCAGTGTGGTTCAGGGCGATGCCGCGCACATGCAGGTAGCAGCCATCGCCGAACGTCGTCTCGTAGATGTCCTCGTGCAGCACCGCCCAGATCGTCAGCGCGCCGCCCGCTGCCGCGATCCGTGTGCGCACGGCCTGCGCCATCGCGGCCGTGGCCGCATGGCCGAACCCGAGCGGACCGATCCGCAGGGTGTTGCGCTCGTCGGCAGGCGGCATGCAAACTCCGGTCGATACGGGAAGCTTACCGACGGACCGCGCGTGCTGCTACAGGACGCCGGCGCGGGATGCTTGAGATTCGAGTTTCACCGCGGCACGACCGTCAAGCGATGACGCGTGCCGGGCGGCGGTGGAGTCTCGGGTGGGCCGGCGAAGCATTGGGCGATGCTCATCCAGTGCCGCGCCGTGTCGCCGGCCGTCGACAGCGTGGTGTCGGCGATGTTGCGCGTCTGCGTCACGACCTGGCAAAAGGCGACCGCATCGCCGGTGACCGCGTTGTCGTGACCTGGAGCATTCCATTCCCAGGTCTCGTCGAAGGGCGTCGCGAGACTGACGTACGGCATTGCCGCCGGAACCGGCAGGTTCCGGTTGCGGTAGGCCCAGCCGAAGGTGCGGATGCCGAGCTCGGCGATGTTGCGCAAGCGCGACGATGGCACCGGCCTTTCGATGTCGAGCAGGTCGTAGATCGCCTGGCCATGCGCCCAAATTTCCATCTGGCGCGCGGTCGCGAACATACGCACGCCCATGTCGGGCCCGACCCATTTGAGCCGCGCGTCCGGCGCCTTGGCGGCCAGCGCATCGCACAGCTGCAGCAGGTTCTGGTGCCAACGGTCGAGCAGCCCCGCACCGGTCAGATGCCCCAACCGCTGTCGCGTCTCTTCAAGGCGGCTCAGCCCGCTCGCCCGCCTGGACTGGATATCGGCGACCAGCGCCTCGAAGGCGGCCGGGTCGGTGGCCGAGGCGAGACCCATTGCGTCGCCCATGTGCAGGTGCTGCACGATGTCGTTGAGCGTCCATGCCTTGAACAAGGTGGCGCGGTCCCAGTCGTTGGCCTTGAGGATGGCGAGGAGCCGATGCAGTTCCTCGGCCTCATCACGCAGGTCCGCGATCTGTTGCAGCATGATCCACTTCCGCAGAAAGACGCACATGGCGTTCATAGCCAAACGCCCGAAGATATTGTCAGCTATCCACACGAGGATACACTGGCCCGGCGCATGGTTGGTCGGATCTGCCGACGAGCCATCATGAACGAGGGTGCGGCGTTCGGAGAGATCCATGACCACTTTCAAGGAAGCGCGGGCGTTCCTGCTCGCCCACCGCACCGACTACGCAGCCGCTGTCGCCGGTTTCCAGTGGCCCGAGCCGGTATCCTTCAACTGGGCGCTCGACTGGTTCGACGCCGAGCTGGCACGGGACTCGGACAGCAGCGGCCGGCCGGCGCTGTGGATCGTGGATGCGGCGACGGGCGCGGAGAGCCGGCTGGGCTTCGCGGAGCTGTCGCGGCGGTCGAACCGGGTGGCCAACTTCCTGCGCGCGCTCGGCCTGCGCCGCGGCGACCACCTGCTGCTGGTGCTGGGCAACGTCGTGCCGCTGTGGGAGACGATGCTGGCGGCCATGAAGCTGGGCGCCGTCGTCATCCCGGCCACCACGCTGCTGACGCCGGACGAGCTCGCGGACCGGCTCGACCGCGGACGGGCGCGGTTCGTCATCACCAGCGAAGACCAGACCGGCAAGTTTGATGGCCTGCGTGTCGAGGGCATCACCAGGATCGTGATCGGCAACAGCACCACGCCGGGTTGGCGGCCCTACGCCGAGTCGGCGAGCCATGCCGATAGCTTCGAGGCTGACGGCCCGACCGGCGCCGACGACCCGATGCTGCTCTACTTCACGTCGGGCACCACCTCGAAACCGAAGCTCGTGCGGCACAGCCACCGCAGCTATCCCGTCGGCGCACTGTCGACCATGTACTGGCTCGGGCTGCAACCGGGCGACATCCACATGAACATATCCTCGCCGGGTTGGGCCAAGCACGCCTGGAGCTCGTTCTTCGCGCCGTGGAATGCCGGCGCGACGATCTTCATTGCCAACCAGCCGCGGTTCGAGGCGAAGAGCCTGCTGGCGGTGCTGGAACGCTGCACCGTGACGACGATCTGCGCGCCGCCGACGGTGTGGCGCCTGCTGATCCAGGCGGACCTGGCTGCCTGCAAGATCGCACTGCGCGAGGTCTGCAGCGCCGGCGAGCCGCTCAATCCGGAGGTCATCGACCGGGTCAGGGAGGCGTGGGGACTGACGATCCGCGACGGATACGGCCAGACGGAGACCACGGCGCAGATCGCCAATTCACCGGGCCAGCCCGTCAAGGCCGGCTCGATGGGGCGCCCCCTGCCCGGCTATCACATCCAGGTGCTGGACCCCGATGGCAACGCCGCCCGCGAGGGCGAGGTCAGCCTTGCTCTCGGCGACAGGCGCCCGGCTGGGCTGATGCAGGGCTACCAGGATGCCGAAGGCGATCTGGCCGATGCCGCCGTCTACCGGACCGGCGACGTGGCCTTCCTCGACGACGACGGCTACTTCCACTTCGTCGGACGCGCCGATGACGTCTTCAAGTCGTCAGACTACCGCATCAGCCCGTTCGAGCTGGAGAGCGTGCTGATCGAGCACGAGGCGGTGGCCGAGGCGGCGGTCGTGCCGATGCCGGACGCGATCCGTCTGTCGGTGCCCAAGGCCTACGTCGCGCTGGTGCCCGGCTCCAGGCCCGATGCGGACACGGCGCTCTCGATCTTCCAGCACGTGCGCGGGCGACTGGCGCCGTTCAAGCGCATCCGGCAGATCGAGTTCGTGACCGACCTGCCGAAGACCATCTCCGGCAAGATCCGCCGGGTGCAGCTGCGCCGCACCGAGTACGAGCGTGACAAGCTGCGCGGCGAGAAGCAGCCCGAGGAGCACGGCGCGGGCGTTCGCTTCTCGGAAGCCGACTTCCCTGCCCTTCAGGCCGAGCGGTCCGCGTAGCGATGTTGGGGAGGAAAGCAAGTCCGGCGGTCAATTCGCAGCGCCAGGCGTTACCGGCGATTGCAGGGCACGTGCATAGCGGCATTGCGAAAGGTGATGTGCGCGTCGTTGCCGCAAGTCCGTTCGGCGTTGCCGGCCTTTTTCTTGCAGCCTAGAGTCACCACGGTCATCGAGATTGTTGGGGGGCTCCATGAGCGATGATTCGGTCTTCGAGCGCGATCCCGTCCTGAAGCGGCGCCATCTGCTCAAGGCAACCGCCGCCGCGAGTGTCGCAGCCGGTGTGGGCGCGAGAGGTGCACTGGCCCAGGCGCCGCAGACATTCATCTTCGCCAATCCCTCGGAGTACGACACCCTCGATCCGCACACCGTCTTCGACAACAGCCGGGTCGCGACGCGGCTGAACTTCTACGACGGCCTCTATCGCTGGCTCGACAACCCGCCGAAGCTGTCGCCCTGGCTGGCTGACAGCCATACGATCTCGGAGAACGGGCTCAGCTACCGGTTCAAGCTGAAGGCTACTGCCAAGTTCCATGACGGCAGCCCGGTGACGGCGAGCGACGTGGTGTACTCGATCGAGCGCATCGTCGCGCTGAACAAGGGCGCGGCAGCATTGTTCACGGCGATCGTCAAGCCAGGCTCGACCAAGGCAATCGACGACACGACCGTCGAGTTCAACCTGACACGTCCCTCGGCGACGTTCCTCTCGACGGTGCCGGAGATCCACGTCGTCAACGCCAAGGTCGTGAAGGCCAACGAAAAGGGCGGCGACTGGGGGCAGGCCTGGTTGTCGAGCAATGTCGCCGGCTCCGGCTCGTTCAAGCTCGAACGCTTCGACCCGGCGGTCGGCGTCACGGGCGTGCGCAACCCCGAGCACGTCATGGGCTGGCAGGGCAAGTCCGTCGAGCGGATCGAGCTGCGCACGGTGCGCGAGCAGTCGACCCAGGTGCTGGGCCTGATCCGCGGCGACTACCACGGCCTCGATGGCTACCTGCCGACCGACGCCATCGAGCGCCTGCAGAAGGCGCCGGGCGTGCAGGTCATCGAGCAGCCCTCGATGCGGCTGTTCATCCTGCACCTCAACAACCAGCGGGCGCCGCTCAATGACGTCCACGTGCGCCGCGCCGTCAGCATGGCGTTCGACTACAAGGGGTTCATCACCGACATCCTGAAGGACACGGCGGTGCGCAACCCCGCGCCGGTGCCGGCCAATCTCTGGGGCTATCCCAAGGACGTGAAGGGCTGGGACTATGATCTCGACAAGGCCAAGGCCGAGTTGGCCAAGGCCCAGGCGAAGATCGACCGGCCGCTCAACATCCACACCCTGGTCGGCCTCACGCAGTCGGAGCAGGCCGGGCAGCTCATGCAGGCGGGGTTGCGCAAGCTCGGCATCGAGAGCCGCATCGTGGCCGAAACCTGGCCCACCCTGTCGGGCAAGGCGCGCACCAACGAGACGACACCCGACATCTGGACGAACTGGGTCTCGACGCTCTACTCCGATCCGCACAACTGGGTCGGCGAGATGTACGACAGCAAGAACTGGGGCACCTGGAAGTCGGGCTCCTGGTACAAGAACCCCAAGGTCGATACGCTGATCGACAAAGCCTTTGCCGCCACCGACCAGAAGGTGCGCGAGGAGGCCTACGCCGATGCGGCGCGTATCGTCGTCGACGAGGCGGCCAGCGTCTTCATCTACAACACCAAATGGTACGGGCCGTTCAGCAAGCGCGCGCAGGGCATCCGCTTCTGCCCGGTCGGCAACGGCCAGGACTTCCGGTGGGTCAGCTTGGTTTGATGATGGCGTCAGGGTCAGGGGGAGAGGAAGCGGCGGCCCGCGGCAGACGTCCATTCGCTGCCGGCATCTGGGGTTTCGCCGCGCGCCGCCTGGCGTGGAGCCTGGCGACGGTCATCGGCGTCATCGCGGTCACGTTCGTGATCTCGCACGTCATCCCTGCCGACCCGGCGGCGCTGGTCGCGGGTGAACGCGCCACCAAGGAGCAGATCGACGCCCTGCGCAGCCAGCTCGGCTTCGACCGGCCGGTCCTGACGCAGCTCGCCGACTATTATCTGCGGCTGCTCGACGGCAATCTCGGCAAGAGCCTTTACACCGGTCGCCCGGTCGCCGCCGACCTGTTCTCGCGGCTGCCGGCAACCATCGAGTTGACCCTCGCGGCGCTGATCGTCACGGTCGGGTTGGGCGTGCCGATCGGCGTGCTGTCAGCGCTGCACCGCAACTCCCTGCTGGATCACGCCGTGCGATTGGTGACGGTGTCAGGCCTGGCGATCGCCAGCTTCTGGTTCGCGATCATGCTGCAGCTCTGGTTCGCGATGGACCTGGGCTGGCTGCCGCTGGGCGGCCGCGTCACGTCAGGCCAGGCGCCGCCACCGTTCGTCACCGGGCTGCTGCTGATCGACACACTGGTGGCGGGCGACTTCCGGGGCTTCGTCGATGCCGCCGCGCACCTCGCCCTGCCCACGGTCACCCTCGCCTTCCCGGCCATGGCCACGATCGTGCGCTTCACCCGTGCCGGCATGCTCGACGCGCTGAACCGGCCATTCGTGCAGTATGAGCAGGCGATGGGGCTGCCGCGCTCGGTCCTCGTCTGGAAGTACATGCTGCGCAACGCGCTGACGTCGACGGTCACCCAGGTCGGCCTGATCTCGGGTGCCTTGCTGGGCGGCTCCGTCGTCATCGAGGCGGTGTTCGACTGGCCGGGGCTGGGCTACTACGCCGTGAACTCGATCATCATGTCGGACTACAACGCGGTGCTCGGATTCACGGTCTGGGTGTCGGTGATCTACATCCTGATCAATGTGGCGGTCGACATCGCCCACCGCCGGATCGACCCGCGAGGATCGGGCACGTGAGCGGCGAGCTACGGCTCGTCCTGCGCAAGCTCGCTGAGGACCGGCTGGCGCTGCTCGGGGCGCTGATCGTGGTCGCGCTGGTGGTGTGCGCCGCCTTCGCGCCCCTGCTGGCGACCCATCCCGACGCCGTCACGGAGTTCAACCCCGCGCACCGCCTGCGGCCGCCCGGTGGGCAGTACCTGATGGGCACCGACCGCATGGGCGCCGACATCTACAGCCGCCTGCTGTACGGCGCCCGCGTCACCATCGTGATCGCGCTGATCGCCGTCGGGACGGCGGTGGCCATCGGCGTGCCGCTGGGGCTGCTGGCGGGCATCCGCGACGGCGTGGTGTCCGATCTGATCATGCGGGTGGCCGACATCTTCCTCGCCGTGCCGCAGATCGTGCTGGCGATCGTGATCGCACAGACCCTGGGGCCCAGCCTGCCGAACGTGATCCTGGCGCTCTCGGCGACGTTCTGGCCCTGGTTCACGCGGCTGGTCTACGCCGAGACGCGCGCCGTGCGCAACGAGACGTTCATCGAGGCGACGATCGCGCTGGGTGCCTCGCCGGCGCGCGTGGTGTGGCTGCACGTGCTGCCGAACATCATCTCGCCGATCATCGTGCGCATCACGCTGGGCATGGGCTTCACCATCCTGACCGCGGCCGCGCTGGGTTTCCTCGGCCTGGGCGCGCCGCCGCCGACGCCGGAATGGGGCCGCACCATCGCCGAGAGCCGCGAGTACCTGCCCGATGCCTGGTGGTACGCCGCCGCGCCCGGCCTCGCGATTTTCCTGGTGGTGATCGGCTTCAACATGCTGGGCGACGGGCTGCGCGACGTGCTCGATCCCAAGACCAGGCGCGCCGCGAGGCCACGTGAGTGAACTGCTCGCGGTGCGCAACCTCGCGGTCAACTATCACAGCGAGCGCGGCCTGGTGCGGGCGCTGGACGGCGTGTCGCTGGAGATCGCCAGGGGTGAGGTCGTGGGCCTGGTGGGCGAATCGGGTTGTGGCAAGTCGACGCTCGCTCGCGCCATCCTCGGCGTGCTGCCGGTGCCGGCGGCCGAGGTGCGCGCCGGCGAGATCCGGTTCGGCGGCCAGGATCTGCTGGGCATGGACGCAAGCGATGTCGCCAGCCGGATCCGCGGCCGCCGGATCACCTTCATCCCGCAGGATCCGTTCGGGTCGTTCAACCCGCTGTTCACGATCGGCCAGCAGATGCTGGACTTGATGCACTGGAAGTCGCCGCGCCGCGAGGAGACCGGCCGCGGGTTGTGGCCGGCCGTGCTGACGCGCTATCCCCGCGAGCAGCGCCGGCAGGATCGGGCGGCGATCGTCGAGATTTTGCAGGCGGCGCAGATCCCCGATCCCGAGCAGGCGCTGACCAAGCTGCCGCACGAGCTGTCGGGCGGCCAGCGCCAGCGCATCATGATCGCCATGGCCCTGCTGCCCAAGCCCGAGCTGATCATCGCCGACGAGCCGACCACCGCGCTCGACGTCACCATCCAGGCCCAGATCCTGCGGCTGCTGCATCGCGAGGTGAAGCGGCGCCAGGTCTCGGTGCTGTTCACCACCCACGACCTGGGCACGGCGTGGGAGATCTGCGACCGCATCGTCGTGATGTACGCGGGACAGGAGGTCGAGGCTGCGCCCAATGCCGTGTTCTTCGACGCGCCGTGCCACCCCTACACCGCGAAGCTGCTGGAGAGCCTGCCGCGCGCCGACGGCGTGGTGAAAGATATCCCCGGCGAAATCCCCGGCCTGATCGATCCGCCGCCGGGCTGCCGCTTCCATCCGCGCTGCGACCACGCGACGGAGGTGTGCGCCGCCACACGGCCCCCGGTCACGGGGATGCTCCACACCGTGCGTTGCCATCACCCGCTGCGGGCCGCGTCATGAGCGCGCCGCTGCTCGAGGTCGAGGGCCTCGCCCGCGGATTCCGGCTGAAGGATGGCCGCGTCCTGCGCGCCGTGGACGGCGTCGACCTCAGCATCGGCGAGGGCGAGATCGTGGGCGTGGTCGGCGAGTCGGGCTGCGGCAAGTCGACCCTGGGCAAGACGCTGATCGGCGTGCTGCGCCCCGACGCCGGCACGATCCGCTTCGACGGCCAGCCCATCCAGTACCTCGACGCCTCGGCCCTGCGGCCGGTGCGGGCGCGCCTGCAATACGTCTACCAGGATGCCGGCGCGGCGCTCGACCCGCGCTGGACCATCGGCCGCTCGCTCGACGAGGCGCTGGTGATCCACACGAAGATGCCACGGTCCGAGCGCGACCAGCGGGTGCGCGAGACGCTCGGCACCGTAGGCCTGCGCGAGGAGCACCTGTCGCTGTACCCGCACGAGATATCCGGCGGCCAGCAGCGCCGGGTCGGGCTGGCGCGGGTCCTGGCCCTGGGCCCCAAGCTGCTGATCCTGGACGAGCCGACCTCCGGGCTCGATGTCTCCGTGCAGGCGACGATCCTCAAGCTGCTGCTGTCGCTGTGGGAGCGATACCGCCTGACGCTGCTGTTCATCTCGCACGACCTCGCGGTCGTGCGCAGCGTCTGCACCCGGGTCGCCGTCATGTATCTCGGGCGCATCGTCGAGATCGGCCCGACCGCCGACCTGTTCGCGCGGCCGCGCCATCCCTACACGAAGTCGCTGCTGGCCGCCGTGTCGGTGCCCGGCGGGCGGCGCGTGATCGAGGACGCGTGGCTCGAAGGCGAGCCGCCCGACCCGCTGGCCATCCCCAGCGGCTGCCGCTTCCGCAATCGCTGCCCGCTGGCGCAGGACCGCTGCGCGCGCGAGGTGCCGGCCTTGCGCCCGCTCGCGGCCGGGCACGAAACCGCCTGTCACTTCGCGGAGTAGAGAGGAGCGTACGCCATGACCGCCGCACCGCGCCGCATCACGCTCGACGACCTGGAATCCTTCGCCATCGGCGCCTGGATCCTGGGCACGGGCGGTGGCGGCGAGCCGTATCACAGCCTGCTGGAGGCACGGCAGCACTGGGCCGAGGGCAAGTCGGTCGACCTCATCGACCCGCTGGCGCTGGGCGACGACGACCTGATCGCCTGCGTCGGCCAGATGGGGGCGCCGCTCGCCATGCAGGAGAAGATGTGCGACGGCCCGGTGATCGCGCGCACCATCACGATGATGGAGGAGTACCTCGGCAAGAAGTTCAAGGCGATCATGCTGTGGGAGGTCGGCGGCAACAACGGCCTGCAGCCCTTCCTCGCCGGCGCGATCCTCGGGCTGCCCGTGGTCGATTGCGACGCGATGGGCCGCGCCTTCCCGCAGGCAGACATGACCACCTTCGCCATCTGCGATCTGCCGGCGTACCCATGGACCATGGTCGACATCCGCAAGAACACGGTGATCTTCTCGCAGGCCGAGGACTGGAGCTGGATGGAGCGCATGACCCGCAAGGTCTGCACAACGTTCGGCTCGGCGGCGGCCACGTGCAAGGCGCCGCGGGTCGGCCGCGAGGTGAAGGTCGCCTCGTGCCTGCATACCGTCAGCAAGGCGATGCGCATCGGCCGCACGGTGCAGGCGGCGCGCACGGCACATGCCGATCCGATCGCCGCGGTGGTCGAGTCCGAGCACGGGCTGCTGCTGTTCCACGGCAAGGTGAAGGACGTGATGCGGCGTACCACTGATGGCTGGCTGCGCGGCACCGTCGTGCTGGAGGGCCTCGACGAGAACCGCGGCGAGAGCTTCCGCGTCGACTTCCAGAACGAGTTCTCGGTCGGCTGGCAGAACGATCAGGTGCGGGTCACCGTGCCCGACCTGATCTGCATCATGGACACGGTGTCGGGCGAGGCGGTCGGCACGGAGACCATCCGCTACGGCCAGCGCGTCACCGTGGTGGCGTTGCCGGCGCCCGCGATCCTGATGTCGCCCAAGGGGCTGAAGCATGTCGGGCCGCGCGCCTTCGGCTACGACCTGGACTTCAAGTCGATCTTTCCGGAGGCCGCGCGATGATCCGCCTGGGCATCGATGTCGGCGGCACCAATACCGACGCCGTGCTGGTCGACGGCAACGCCGTGCGCCACGCCGTCAAGACCGCCACCACCGCCGACGTCGGCGGCGGCATCGTCGCGGCCCTGAAGCGCCTGCTGGCCGAGAGCGCGGTCGACACCGGCAGCATCGACGCGGTGATGATCGGCACTACCCACTTCACAAACGCCGTGGTGCAGCGGTGCAGCGTCGCCCGGGTGGCCGCGGTGCGCGTCGGGCTGCCGGCCGCCGCGACCCTGGAGCCGTTCGTCGACTGGCCCCCCGACCTGCGGGCGATGGTGAAGGGGCCGACCTTCATGATCCGCGGCGGGCACGAGGTCGACGGCATGCCCATCGCGCCCTTCGACCGCACGGCGATGAAGGAAGTCGCGCGCAGGATCGCCGACGCCGGCGTCGGGTCGGTCGGCGTCTGCGCCGTGTTCTCGCCGCTGAACTTCGCCGCCGAGCAGGAAGCGGCCGAGATCCTCGAGGCGACCGTGCCGGGCATCAGCGTGACCCGGTCGCACGAGCTCGGCCGCATCGGGTTGCTGGCGCGTGAGAACGTCACGCTGCTCAATGCCTGCCTGGTGGCGCTGGCGCGGCGTACCGCCGAGGGCTTCGTCCGTGCGCTGGCCGACTCGGGCATCAGGGCGCCGCTCTACATCACGCAGAACGACGGCACCGTCAGCCTGGCGTCGCAGGCCGCCCGGTTCCCGGTGCATTGCTTCGCCTCGGGGCCGACGAACTCGCTGCGCGGCGCCGCCTTCCTGTCCGGGCTGAAGGACGCCATGGTCGTGGACGTCGGCGGCACCACCTCGGATGTCGGCTGCCTGCGCCACGGCTTCCCGCGCGAGGCCAACAACACCGTCGAGGTCGGCGGCGTGCGCACCGCGTTCCGCATGCCCGATCTGCTGTCGATCGGGCTCGGCGGCGGCACGCTGGTGGACCCCGCCGACCCGCGGCGGATCGGACCGGTCAGCGTGGGCTATCAGCTCACCGAACGGGCGCTGGTGTTCGGCGGACAGGAGACCACCTTGACCGATGTCGCCGTCGCGGCCCGCCTGCTGGAGCTCGGCGACCGCGACCGCGTCGCCCGACTGGACAAGGCCTTCGTCACGGCGGCGCTGGCGCGCAGCCACACGATGCTCGAGGAGTCGGTCGACCGCATGAAGACCGACGCCGGCGACGTGCCGCTGATCGCCGTCGGCGGCGGCTGCTTCCTGGTGCCGGACAAGATGGCCGGCGTGTCGACGGTCGTGCACGTGCCGCATCAGGGCGTGGCGAATGCGGTGGGCGCCGCCATCGCGCAGGTGTCGGGCGAGGTCGACCAGATCTTCCAGGGCCTGTCGCGCGAGGTTGCGCTCGACAAGGCCCGCGCGCTCGCCTCCGACCGTGCTGTCAAGGCCGGCGCGGCAGCGCCGACGCTGAGCGTCGTGGAACAGGAGGACATCCCACTGTCCTACCTGCCCGGCAACAGCCTGCGCGTGCGGGTGCGTGTGGTCGGCGACATCGCCCGCACGACGTGAGAGCCTGACTGGAAAGGGCGCTTCATGGTGAGCTTGTCGAACCATGAAGCGCCGCACCGTCGGTGCCATGCCTTCATGGTTCGACAGGCTCACCATGAAGGCATTCCCAGGCAGGCGCCGAGGCCCGAGCTTTCCGTACCTTCCTACGCAAGCGGTGAAGGGTATTGCGATCGCGTTCATCGCCTACCCCGCGGTCAGCGTCTGGCGCGACTTCGCCAGCGATTCGATTCGTGTCCAGCTGTAGAGCGCCGGCATCAGCGCCCCCCGCGCCCACAGGTCGGTCTGGTCGGCGTAGTGCGGGCTGCCGGGGTGGCCCGAGGCGCCGTGGAAGACGAGCCACTGGCCGGTGTCCCACTGGCCGACGTCGTAGGCGTAGCGCGCGATCGGGCCATAGGTGGCGTCGGTGCCGCCGGCGCACAACGTGCCGGTCGCCCACACCGTATCGCCGTCGCCACCCACGATCGGGCCGGGCGGGTCGAGCAACGCCGCCGCGTCGGGAAACAGCGGCGACAGAGCGTGCACGAAGCGCGGACGGTGCAGCGGTCCCCACTCGGCGTTCGTGTCGCCGATCTCGCCAGCCTTGGCACTCGCCGCGACGTCATCGAGCGCGCCGGCGATCAGCTCAGCCCACGTGGCGCCCGACAGCAACGTCGTGTCGTCGGCCCGCAGCAGCCCCGGCATGGTCCACCACAGCTGGTTCAGCGGCACGACGCCCGGCGGTACCTTGGTGAGCGGGTCCCGGGCCGCACGCGCCAGACCGGAGCGCTCGGCCACGGATCGCGTGAGCGCGCGACGGACGGCGATGTACGCCGCGGCCGCGCGCGATCCGGCGCCCATGTGCCCATCCCAGGCGGCGATCGTATCCCGAAGCTTGCGCCCGCCTTCGGTCGCCGGCACCGCGGCGGCGATGCGATCGCGGATTTCGAGTCCGGGCAGGCTGAGGTCATCCATGTGGATCGCGACCATGTCCGGCAACGTTGCCGCCGGCAGCGCGGCCAGACGGTCGAGGATTCGCCGCGCCCGGTACGCGGGATGACAGTCGGTGACCAGGTAATCGGGATGATCGTCGGCGACGAAGCGATTGTTGGCAGTGACGATGGTTCCGCCCTCGGGGTCGACGAGGTGCGGCATGCGCTCGAACGGCACCGTACCTTGCCATTCATGCGCGCCGGTCCAGCCCGGCACCGGCAGCCAGCCATTGAGCCGCGGCCGCACGGGCACGACGGCGCGCACGAGATGGCCGATGCGGCCGGCCGTATCGGCCGCGACGAGATTGTGGTCGACCAGGCCCCAGCCGCGCGTCGCGTCGAGCAACGAGTCGACGCCTGTCGCGCGCATCATCGGCAGCAGGCATGCCAGCGACCTGTCGACGTCCGCGAACTGGACCGAGCGCAGCGCCACCGCGGCGCCCGACGCAGGATCGCCGGCTATCACCGGGCCATGGTGGGTACTGACGGTATCGATCCGCACCGGTGCGGCGCCGCGCACCGCGATGGTTTCGACACGTCGCGTGGCGGCCCGCCATTCGCCCTTGAACAGGTAACGACTGCCGTCGTTATCGAAGCGCTCGATGTAGAGGTCATGGATGTCGGCGAAGGCATGCGTCACGCACCAAGCCACGGTGCCGTTGTGGCCGAAGTGCGGGAAGCCGGGGACTCCCGGCACCGATAGCCCCTGCACGTCGAACGCGTCGCAGGCGACATGCGTCTGTGCGTACATGCTGGGCAGCTCGAACTGACGATGCGGGTCGCCGGCCAGCAGCGGGCGGCCGGCGGCGGTGCGCGCGGGCGCCAGGGCCCAGTTGTTGCTGCCGCCGCCGGTCGCGTCGGGAGCGCCGAGCGCCGCCACGGCCTCGATGGCGGGCGCGAGGTCGGCCAGGGTCGCAACCCAGCGGCTGGCTTCCGCGCCCGGCGGGATGCACAGCAGCTCGCGGCCGCCATCGTCGTAGCGTAGCCGGGAGACCGCGTCCGGACCGATCGTCCGCAGCGCCGCGGCGCGCCACAGCTTGAACCACAGGGAGCCCATCAGGAAGCCGCGCTGGCGCATCGCGGCGATGGCATGCCACGGCTCCCATCGCTCGGGCGTGGTGTCCAGCAGACGGTATTCGATCGGGAACAGGCCGCGGTCGATGAAGGCGTTGGTGCCGGCGGCGTAGGCTTCCAGCATGCCGCGCGCCTCGGCCGGCAAGGCGTCGTAGTCGCGCCGCGCCGCCCCTTCGGCATCGAGCCGGCGTGCGAGGATGTCGGCCGTCACACCCGACGCGCCGACCCACTCGGCCCAACGGCCCAGCGCGCGACGCCGCGTCGCGTCCATCTGCCAGAGCCTGTCCTGGGCGTGCGCGAAGCCCCAGGCGATGAACGCATCGTCCATGCCGCGGGCGCGGATGTGCGGCACGCCCCAGGGGTCGCGCAGCACCGTCACGGGGTCGAGCAAACCCGCGACGGGCACGTCGGCGTTCATGTCGGGCACCGCGGCGCGCAGGTCCGACAGCGTGATGGCTGCCATCCTCTATTCCTCAGTGGAGTCCCCTCTCCCGCTTCGCGGGAGAGGAAGGGGCCCATCGCCCCAGCGATGGGAAGGTGAGGGCTTCACGCGAGGTGCTGTACGTGAAGCCCTCACCCGGCGCGCAGACGCGCCGACCTCTCCCGCAGGCGGGAGAGGTGGTCATGCCTCGTGACCGAAGGGGTCGTCGACGGTGTGGGCCGGTTGGGTGAACCAGCGCGGGCCGTGATCGGTCATGTAGAAATGATCCTCCAGGCGCACGCCAAATTCGCCGTAGATGCAGATCATCGGCTCGTTGGAGAACGTCATGCCCGGTGCCAGCACGGTCTTGTCGCCCTTCACGAGGTACGGCACTTCATGGACGTCGAGCCCGATGCCGTGGCCCGTGCGGTGCGGCAGGCCCGGGGTCGCGTAGCCCGGGCCGAAGCCCGCGGCCTCGATGACACGGCGCGCCGCCGCGTCGACGTCCTCGCACCGTGCGCCCAGGCGCGCGGCCGCGAAGCCGGCGGCCTGGGCCTGCTTCTCGAGGTCCCATATCTGCCGCTGGCGCGCGTTGGGCTCGCCGAACACGTAGGAGCGCGTGATGTCGGAGTTGTAGCCGTCGATCGGGGCGCCGACATCGATCAGCACCATGTCGCCCGCCTTCAGCGTCTGCGGATCGGGCACGCCGTGGGGATAGGCGGTCGCCTCGCCGAACAGGACGATGTTGAACGGCGGATCGCCCTCGGCCCCGAGCCGGCGATGGGCGGCGACGATGAAGCTTTGCACCTCGGTGGTGGTGATCCCCTCGCGCAGGATGCGCGCGGCGGCCTTGTGGGCCTGCAGGGTAATGTTCTTCGCCGTCTGCATCAGCGCCAGCTCGCGTTCGGACTTGATCGAGCGGCAGGCGCCCGTGACCCCGGCGGCATTGACGAACTCGTAGGAATTGCCGGCGCGGCGCAGGCCGTCGAAGGCGGCGAACTGGGTCGCCTCGTCGATGCCGACCGTGCCGCGCGCCAGGCCCAGCGACCGCAGCGTCCCGGTGACCAGCGCTGTCGGGTCCTCGTGCTCCTCCCACACCGCGACCTTGTCGCCCAGGGTCAGCATCGTGCGCAGCTTCGCCTCCTCGAAGGCGGGACAGATGTAGATCAGCTCGCCGCGCGCCGGCAGCACGGCGCCGTGCAGGCGTTCGGAGCGCCGCAGCCGCAGCCCGGTGAAGTAGGTCAGGCTGGTCGAGACGTCGAGCCAGATGGCATCGATGCCCGCCGCGCGCATCAACGCCTGGGCCCGCTCGATGCGCCGGGTTCGTTCGGCCACGTCGATCGGGCGCACGTCGCCGCGCATCGAGCTCAAGGCCGCGAGTTCCGCTTCCGCTGTGGATCCGCCGACGCCGATCGTCATCCCCATGCTCCTTCAGTTTACCTCTCCCTCAAGCGGGAGAGGTCGCCGCGAAGCGGCGGGTGAGGGTTTCATGCACGGCACCTCGTGTGAAGCCCTCACCTTCCCATCGCTGGCGCGATGGGCCCCTTCCTCTCCCGCATGCGGGAGAGGAGATCACTCCACGACCGGGTCCTGGGGGACGGGCTGGGCCTGCTGGCGTTGCGAGCGGGAGAGGAACCAGGCCGCCGGCAAGGCCGCAAGGGCGACGGCGGCCACGATCATGAAGGTGTCCTGGAAGGCCAGCGCCTGGCTCTGCGCCTGCACCATCGTGCCGAGATACTCCAGGGCGCCGGCACGTTGCACCTGCTCGGGCAGGCCGGCCATGCGCAGCAAATGCTGCACCTGCGTGATCAGACGGTCGCTGGTGTGGTTGGCGTAGTCCTGCGTCGCGGTCAGCGCCTCGGCGTGAAATTTCGTGCGCGTCTCCAGGAAGGCCACGAACAGGATGGTGCCGAAGGCGCCGCCGAGCTGGCGGATGAAGTTCGCGGCGCCGGCGCCCTGGCGCACCTGGTCGGGCGGCAGCGCCTTCAGCGCCGAGGCGTTCAGGCTGGGGTTGATGAAGCCCAGGCCCAGCCGCGACATCATGGTGATGCCGGCCAGCACCCAGAAGGTGGTGTTGACGTCGGCATCGCTCATCAGGTGGAAGCCCAGCGCAAAGATCAGCAGGCCGCCGATGATCATCAGCGCCGGCGGCACCATGTCGGCCAGCCGCCCCGCCGTGGGGAAGATCACGGCCAGCATCAGGCCGGCGGGCATCATCATCAGCCCGGCCAGCAGCGGCGTGAAGCCCTGCACGGTCTGCACGAAGATCGGCACCAGGTAGGTCGAGCCGAGCATGCCAGCGCCGAAGATGAAGGCGACGACCGACGCGGCAGCGAACTGCCGGTCGGCGAACATGCGCATGTCGAGCAGCGGCCGCTCGACCTTCAGCTCCCACAGGACGAAGGCGATCGTAGCCGCCGTGCCCACGGACAGGCGCAGCACGATCGAGTCCGAGGCCCAGCCCTCGCGCTGGCCGTTGGCGAGGCCGGTCATCAGCCCGAACAGGCCGACGCACATCAGGATGAAGCCGATCCAGTCGAAGCCCGGCAACACCCGGGGAAACGGCCGTGTGGCCATGAACAGCGACGACAGGATCGCCGCCAGCAGGCTGAACGGCAGCGAGATGAAGAAGACGTAGCGCCACGAGAAGTACTCGATCATCAGGCCGCCCAGCGTCGGCCCGATGGCCGGCGCGAACACCACGCCCAGACCGAACACGCCCATCGCCGAGCCGCGCCGCTCGGGCGGAAAGACCGAGAAGATCGTCGCCATGACCAGGGGCTGGGCGACGCCGGCCGAGAAGCCCTGCAGGGTGCGGGCGAAGATCAGCACGTCCTCGTTCGGCGCCGCGCCGCCCATGACGGCGCCGCAGGAGAACACGGCCAGCGAGGCGATGAACGTGCGCCGCTCGCCCAGGACGCCGCTGATCCAGGCGTTCATGACCATGCCGGCGGTCATGCACGCCATGTAGGCCGAGGACATCCACTGGGCCATGTCCTGGCCGATGCCGAAGGCGCCCATGACATCGGGCACGGCGACGTTCACCGTCGTCATGCTCAGCACCATGCTGACGACCCCGAGCATGCCCGCGCCGGTGACCAGCCAGCGCCAGGCCGGGCCATAACGCTGCGACAGCACCTCGGCGCTATCGTACGTCAATCCGCACCTCCACCATCATGCCCGGCACCAGCGGCCGCGGCATGTCGACGATGTCGATCTTCACCGGCACGCGCTGGGTGATCTTGGTGAAGTTGCCCGACGGGTTCGGCGTCGGCAGCAGCGCGAACCGCGCCGTGGTGGCGCTGCCGATGCGCGCCACGCGGCCGCGGAAGCGGTCGTCGGGGAAAGCGTCGACGGAGACGTCGACCCGCTGGCCGAGCTTCAGGTAGCGAAGATGCGTCTCCTTGATGTTGGCCTCGACCCAGACCTCGGCCGGGTTGTGCAGCATCAGGATGCGCTGGCCGGAGCTGACGTATTCGCCGGCCAGCACGAACGTGCGGTCGATCACCGCCGGCAGCGGGCTTCGGATGGTGCGGTCCTCGACGTCGACCAATTGCTGCTGCAGCTGGGCCTGCAGGTTGGACTCGGCGTGCTTCAGGCCGGCGATCTGGCCGTCGATGACCGCCAGCCGGTCGCGCTCGACCTCCGCCTCCGCCAGGCTGCCCTCGGCCTGCTCGCGCTCGGCATCCATGCGACGCCGCATGTTCTCCAGCCGGACGACGTTGGCCTGCGCCGTCTCCAGCTGCTTGTCCGTGATGTGGCGGCGCTCGTAGAGCTGGCGGCTGCGCTCCAGCTCCTGCTTCGCGAGCAGGATGTCGGAGTCGAGCGTCGCGCGTGCCGCTTCGCTCACGCGCACCCCCGAGGTGCGCGTGCGCATCTTGGCGTCGGCCTGGTTGGCGATCATGCGCCGCTCGGCCTGGAGCCTGGCGCGGTCGGACTGGACCGCCAGGATCTGGGACCGCAGCCCCTCGACACGCAGTTTCGCCACGCGGTCGTCGATGCGGATGATGACCTGGCCAGCCGACACCCTGGTGCCCTCGATCGCCGCCATCTCGATGACCCAGCCGTCGGCGCGGCTCGACATGGTGACGACATCGGCCGTGACCCGCGCGTCGGACTCGTAGACGTGCGTCATCCGCATCCAGACTTCGTAGCCGCCGTACGCCAGGGCGGCGAGCGTCACGACGGCGATGATCAGAAGCCGTGTCGACGTAGCGGCCAGGCGCGGCCTTCCCATCCGGTTTCCCCTGCGGCCCCTGTTCTGGTTTACGTGTCGGACCCCGGTCGATCCTGTGCCTTGGCGGCGGCACGTCAAGACCCGTCGCGCGCAACGCTGCCGAGCCTGTGGCGACGGTCGCAACGCCGGATGCCCCGTTGGTCAGAACGCCGGCGTTCCCTACGCTCGGTCCGTACCAGGGGGCCGGCAGTCCGCCGGCCTCCCCGAGTTGGGAGGAATGACGGTAATGCGCAAAGTATTGGCTTTGAGTGCGCTGTTGCTCGGCGTGGCTGCGCCGCCGGCGGTGGCGCAGATCTCGGGCGACAAGGTGAAGGTCGGCGTGCTCACCGACATGTCCAGCCTCTATTCCGACATCAACGGCGCTGGCGCGGTCGCCGCCGTGCAGATGGCCATCGACGAGCTCGGCGGCACGATCCTGGGCAAGAAGATCGAGATGGTCGTCGCCGACGTGCAGAACAAGCCCGACGTGGCGGCCACGATCGCGGGACGCTGGTTCGATACCGAGGAGGTCGACGCGGTGCTCGGCGCCGGCGGATCGGCGTCGTCGATCTCGGCCTCGAACACCGCCGCGTCGCGCAAGCGGATCTTCTTCGCCACCGACCCGGCGTCGTCCGACATCACCGGCAAGCTGTGCAACGCCTACACCGTGCACTGGACGTACGACACGATCGCGCTGGCCAACGGCACGGGGTCGGCGGTCGTGAAGGCGGGCGGCAAGTCCTGGTACTTCGTCACCGCCGACTACGCCTTCGGCCACGCGCTCGAGCGCGACGTGAGCGCGGTCGTGACGGCCAACGGCGGCAAGATCCTGGGCAGCGTGCGCCATCCGCTGAACACGGCGGACTTCTCGTCCTTCATGCTGCAGGCGCAGGCGTCGAAGGCGCAGGTCATCGGCCTGGCCAACGCCGGCGGCGACACCATCAACTCGATCAAGCAGGCGGGCGAATTCGGTATCGTCAAGGGCGGCCAGAAGCTCGCCGGGCTGCTGGTCTTCGTTACCGACATCCACAGCCTCGGCCTGGCGACGACCCAGGGACTGCAGCTGACGGAAGCGTTCTACTGGGACCGCAACGACGACTCGCGCGCCTTCGCCAAGCGCTTCGCCGCCAAGATGAACGGCAAGATGCCGACCAGCATCCAGGCCGGCTTCTATTCCGCGACCCGGCACTACCTCGAGACGATCAAGACCATCGGCACCGACGATCCCGACAAGGTGATGGCGAAGATGAAGTCGTCGCCGGCCGACGATTCGATCTTCGGCAAGGCCATCATCCGCGCCGACGGGCGCAAGGTGCACGACATGTACCTGTTCGAGGTCAAGGCGCCGTCGGAGTCGAAGGGGCCGTGGGACTACTACAAGCTGGTCGCCACGATCCCGGGCGACCAGGCGTTCCGGCCGATGGACAAGGGCGATTGCCCGCTGGTCAAGAAGTAGGGCCGGCAGGCCCGACCCGGCCGACGAGACCCGGCGCCGATGGCGCCGGGTCTTCTTCTTTCGGGCTTCGCGGCCAACCGGGTGGGTGGCAGGCTCGGGCGTTCGGCGGCGAGCGGCTTGGCCGCGTGCCTG
>Ga0187894_10002461_pt1 | contig 22076 bp, 10 predicted proteins | sample GBC1701081metaG_FD_136650 | JGI IMG/M metagenome (GOLD analysis project Ga0187894, IMG submission 136650) | White microbial mat communities from a lava cave in the Kipuka Kanohina Cave System on the Island of Hawaii, USA - GBC170108-1 metaG ... | reverse complement strand
TTTCGATCTGCCTCCTGTTTGGTGGACTGAGTGTGGTGAGCCGTGGACGCGGTTATCTTTACTTTGCCGCGGCGGTTCTCAACTATGCGGCGACCAGGTTCTACTTCCGGCTTGAATCATCCGGTTTCTTCGGCAGCGACCACATCGAATTGCTCGGCCTGTTGTCCCTGAACGCCATCGTTTTGGCTCTGCCCGCGATGGCTTGGCTGGCGATTGATTTGAAACTCTTGCGCCGGAACGGAGCGCAGACGCCTCCGAGCCGGATCACACCATTCCATCGAGTGGCGGCGCGAATTTCGATTGGGTTGCTGAGTCTCGTTCTGTTTTTCCAATGGCTGTTTCGCGCCGAGGGAAGCAGGCAATCAACCGGCGAGGCGTTGTTAAGCTGGCTTGCGCTCGCGTCAGTCATCGCGTTGCTCGTGGCATGCCTGTGGGAGAAGGATTCCGCATACGCCCTTCGCGGTTTGTACGGAGCTGGATTGATCGTCATCGGAACGATCCTGGGTTCGTTTGATCTCTCGCATGAAGTCTTGCTGGTTGGCGTCGTCATCGCGCTCTCACTTTACGCGCTTGCGACAAGTATTTTGTGGCGAGGCCAGGATTTGCTCCGAGAACTGGCCAATCAATTGCGAATGCCGTCGAGCGACAGCGCGCCGGAGCGGTTTTCTTCCTGGCCGATCGTTGTAAACGGATTACTGGCCATCGTAGTCTACGCTGTCACATTTGTGATCATCTTCAGTTTCGGGTCGTTGCCGCAACGATTGATCGCCGCGACCGCATCCATCGCCATACCGATTTCGATGGCGCTCTTAGCAAGTGGTTCTCGTGACCAGAGTCTGATAATAACGAATTGCGCCTGGATGTCACTGTTGAGCGTGACGCTCTGGGGATGGGCGTGGCTGACGCCTGCTGTGGGATTGCAGGTGATCAATCGCGCAGTGATCTTGATGATCATTGCCGAAGTGGTTCTGCTCGGATATAGATTTATCATCAGCCGCCATCTAGGGAACGAGAATGAATGGAGGCGTGGGGTGAGAGCGCAATTGCCGATGGTCGCCGGCGCTGGATTGGTGGCGCTTATCGCCACGCTCAGCGCTGAGGCGTCGAATTATGTTTCATTCGGCGCGGCGGGGATGCCGTGGCTGGCGGTGATTGCGGTCTTTGTCGCTTTGGTTTCGCTCTTTTGCGCCTGCATCGCGTTCGCTTTATTGCCCGGACACGATCCTTTCAATCTCAGCGAGCGGGGAAGAATGAATTACGTGTATGGAGCCGAGGCTCTGACAGTCGTGATAATGCTGCATGCGCGTTTGACGCTGCCGTGGCTCTTCGGCGGATTCTTCCTGACCTGGTGGCCGCTGGTCGTGATGTTTCTGGCCTTCACGGGCGTTGGGCTTGGCGAGCTTTTCCGCAGACGGGGCAAACTGGTGTTGGCCGAACCGCTGGAACGCACCGGCATTCTGTTGCCGCTCTTGCCGGCGGTCGGTTTCTGGGTGGCGGATTCGTCAGTCCCTTATCCCGGCCTGTTGTTCCTGGTCGGTTTATTTTACGGGGCGCTCTCGGTGATGCGGCGCTCGCTCGCGTTCGGAATCCTCGCGGTGTGCGCCGGCAACGGCGGGTTGTGGAAGCTGCTCGACGGAGTTGAAGGTTATGGTTTTTATCAACACCCGCAGTTATGGCTCATTCCGGTTTCGCTCTCGGTGCTGGTCGCCGCGCGCGTCAATCGCGACCGGCTGACAAATGATCAGATGACGATGATCCGCTACGGGGCGCTGATGATGATCTACGTCTCTTCAACTTCGGACATCTTCATCAATGGCGTGAGCGAATCGCCCTGGCTGACAATGGCGCTGGCTGTCTTGTCGGTGATGGGCGTGGTGGCGGGGTTGATGATGCGCGTCCGCGCATTCCTTTTCCTGGGCACGGCGTTTCTACTGCTGTCGGTGCTGACGATGATCTGGACGGCGTCGGTCAACCTGAACTGGGGTTGGTTGTGGTACGTGACCGGGATCGCTTTCGGCGCGCTGATTATCCTCACCTTCGCCATATTCGAGAGGAAACGCCGCGAGATGCTGGAGCTGGTCGAACGGTTGAAGCAGTGGCAGGCTTGACAGAGTTGACTTCCGGGCGCTCGGTGTAGCAAATAGATCAAGCGCCTCTTCTATTGGCGCGATAAACTCGCTACTGACCATCGGAATTTTGACATCAAACTTGGGCTTCTTGCCGGGGCGAGGCCGCCCATTGAGAGTCTCCAATCCCCCTCAACAAAGCGCTCCCCCGCGCGTTCGACCGTTGTCCGCCCGACACCAAGCGCCGTAGTGAAGTTATGACTGACCGAAGCCGACCTGATTCAGCTTTAAACGGACCTAACCGGCAGTTCACGTCTCGAAGCCTGGCTAAATTCCTGGCGCTTTGCCCGTTCTTCAGCCCATTGGCCGTAGCGCTTTCGGAGAAGACTTTGGGGGACACACTCTGGAGGTCTACCCAACAGTCAACTCAAGCGCCGCGTGACGCCGGTAGCAAAGCCGATGACGAGAAGGATGCGCGTCTGCTCGAGCCTGGCAAACCCATCAAACGTGAATTGGCAGGCGATCATAGCCATATTTATCAGATCAGGTTGAGCGCTGGTCAATTCCTGAATGTGATCATCAGGGAGAAAGCGCTCGGGCCTGAGCACCCCGATGTCGTCGTTTCTCTCAACAATCTCGCCAACCTCTACCACCACGAGAAAGGCGACCACGCGAATGCAGAACGGTTTCACGAGCGCGCATTGAACATCAGGGAGAAAGCGCTGGGACCAGAACACCCAGATGTCGCTCAATCTCTCAACAATCTTGCCATCGTCCACCACGATAGAGGCGGCTACGTGAAGGCAGAGTCGCTGATTCAACGGGCGCTCGCTATCTGGGAGAAAGCGCTGGGGCCTGAGCATCCCGATGTCGCTGGTTGTATCGGATCCCTTGCAGTTCTCTATCGAGACAAGGGCGAGTATGCGAAGGCCGAGTCCTTGTTTCAACGGGCGCTGGCCATCTGGGAGAAGACGCTGGGGCCCGAACATCCCGATGTCGTAAGGTTTCTTGACAACCTGGCCATTCTTTATGCGGCAAAAGGCGCCATCGCTCAAGCCGTTACAGTTCAGTCTCGCGCCAACTCCGTCAGCGAACGCAACCTCGCGCTCAATCTCGCTACCGGCTCTGAACGCCAGAAACTCGCTTACCTCGCCGTCTTCTCGGAACAGACTGATTTCACTCTCTCGCTTCATAGTCAAACCGCCCCGCATGATCCTCAGGCGCTCAACCTGGCTTTCACGACTCTGCTCCGCCGGAAGGGGCGCGGACTCGATGTGATGGCCAATACGATTGGCGCCTTGCGACGCCACGCGGCGCCCGAGGACCAGACGCTCTTTGACCAACTCGCCGAGGCCCGTTCACAGTTGGCCGCGCTCACGCTCAAAGAGTCTGGGACGGATAAGCCTGAGACCTACCGGGCGCGACTCAAATCGCTCGAAGACAAAGTTGAGGAGTTAGAATCGGCCTTGAGCGCCCGCCGCCCCGAGTTTCGCGCGCAAATGCAACCGGTCACGCTGGCCGCCGTCCAGGCGGCTCTCCCCGCCGGTGGCGCCTTGGTTGAATTTGCCGTTTACACACCGCGGGATCCGCGGAACAATAAAAACAAGGCGCCTCGCAACGGCGCTCAACCTACTGCGGAAACACGCCCCACCAATCTACGGGCGAGTCAACGTGAAGAAGTTTGGCGTGTTGGGGCCGCTGGATGTCCTGCAGGGCGCGATTACTCCGACCGTCCGCCGCGGTTATGCGCCACTCGCGGATGGCAAATTCGCGATGGCGCTCGGGGATGCGCATATTCTGAATGATCCAATTATCGCGCAGGGCGCGAACACGGCATCGAGATGCGCCTGGCTTCTGGGCGAGGCGTTGCTTGAGGCTCGGCGCCTGGACGAATCCTTCTGCCGTAAGACCGAGCGGCGGTTATGGAAGACCGGACGGGCAGCGACGGAATGGACGAACATGACCTTGCAGCCGGCGCCGCCCTATGTGATCGAATTGTTCGCGGCAGCCGCGCAAAACAAAGCGCTCGCCGACGAATTGACCGAGAACTTCAATGCGCCGGAGCGCAACTGGGAGATTTTCAGATCCCCGGAAAGCGCAGCGACATTCCTGGCAAAACACAAATTGAGTTCAGTATCGACCAGGGGATGGGGGGAGGAAACACACAATGCGGCGTGATCATTTTATTGATAAAACAATGATGAGGGTTTTGAGCCGGCGGCGCCAGGATCCCACATCTGTTATTCGGGAAAATTATGCATGAAGGAAGAGAGCCACAAAGCTGTGTCGGACAAGGGAGAGCCGGATCACCTTGCTGCAAACGCAGATCAACTGTGGGATATAGCGCGAAGGAATAAACTGGTCACGATGATCGCATTTGCTGTAATCGGAGTGACGGTACTGATTGCTTTCGGACTCTACCGCTTCAGTTGTGTCCCGTGTGAATGAGCAGTGCCAAGGCCCTGTCGACAGCGGGGTTCGCGTGATCAAGGCATTCCGAATCACCACCGACGCGCCGGATTTAGTCCGACGAGGCTTGATCCAGCCTGGCTCCAGAGTTTATCCCCACAAGGCATCGATAGCGGCATTCCCTAAGCTCACGTCTCAACCGCGTGATCCGGAGTCTGAGCGCATTCTGAGTGATCCCCATCCGCGCAGCCATAGCGTCCCGATGATTGGCCCCGTCGCGCCCCTCACTCATATAGTATTCCACGATAGTTTCGCGGCTCTCACCCGGCAGTTCTTGAAGACATTTCTTCATGCAACGAATTTGATCATCATTCGAGGTATCCCGTATCGCCGGTGGCCGGTTAGGATATTCATTCCTCAGGCGACTATAGGTGAGCTCTCGTCTGATCCATTCTCTATAAACATTGCGGGCGACACCGGAAAAGAAGTGTGTGATGTTTTGGATCTTTACTCCTTTCCCGATATTTTTGACCACTCGATCTACGGTCTCATCAGCGAGCAGATCCGGATCGGCGAACAGGTCGGGATAACGAACGCATCTCCTCTCAAAGAGTTTTACGAGGCGGTAGCGCAGCGATTTATATGCTTCCTCTTGTTTAGCCTGGTCAGGATGTAGGCGCCATAAAAGGGCTTTGAATGAATTGGCGTAATCGCTTTTAGTGTTATCCAAAGAATTCAGTGCGCGACGTTCGGTGTCCAGTCTACGAACTCCTTGCTCCAATGAATCGTTCATTGAACCGATCTCCTTTACTTGGTTATCTATTGCGCGCGGCAGAACGCCGAAATCGAAAACTTTCGTCCGCGCGATATAAGCGATGACAATCTTTGTGCCAGTCGCTCAGGCCCGACAGATCAAGGGCGCAGTTCAAAGGGAAATTGATGAACAGATGGAAGATATAGTTTGAAGATGGTCTTCGGCTGAGAGGAACTGCTGTTGAAAGCGAGGTTCAAACTATCGGTGTTGATATAGGCGCACAATCAAAGCCGATAGGGCCCGATTTAGAACTTGTACCGCAAGGCGAATTGCGCCGTGCGCGCAGGCGCGGTCGTGTTCACCGCCCGCCCCAATCCCGGCGCGAACAACGTGTGCGCCGGAATGCCGAAATGTGTTCGATTGAACAAATTGAAGACTTCCGCGCGAAGTTCCAGTTGGCGCCTTTCGGTGAAGCGGAAGAGTTTGTTGATAGCCAGATCGGTGTTGGCGACGCCAGAGGCGCGGAATGTGTTGCGCCCGATTGCCCCGTCAGCGCCAGGGGGCGCCAGCAACAGGAATTGTTCCGCGGGTGTGGCAGGGAATTCATAACGCAACGATCCACGACTCGCTTCGCGTACGCCAGCCATCTTGTGCAGACGATCAGTCAGATTGCCGTCAAGATTCACGTCAATACTCGAAGTCACGGTAAACGGCTGCCCGGTTTGCAGCGTAACGATGCCCGCCAATTGCCATCCGCCCAGCAGTTTGCTTTTCGTAAAGATGGGCAAGTCCCAGATGAAGCTCGATACGAAGCGATGGCGCACGTCGAAGTTGGCGTCGGCGCGCTCGGCGCTGCGATTGAAACTGTTCTGCGGCAGGCCGCGCCCGCCCGCCAGATCGAACAGATCCGAAACTTCATCAATCGCGTGCGACCAAGTGTAAGCGGCGGCGAATTGCAGGCCGCGAGTCAATCGCATCGAGGCTTCGGCTTGTAGGCTGTGATAGATCGAATTGGCGTCGGATTCGATCAAAGTGAATGAGCCGAGCAGTGGGAAGCGACGTTGGAAGTTTCTCCCCGGCTGAAGTACTGAGCCTTCAAACTCGATTTGCCCTCCCGAAACCGCAAAGCCCGTGACCCGCGGAATCCCATTCGGTCCCAGATTCGGGGTGGTGAAGCGAAGCAGATGCGCGCCCCTCGTCCCGACATATGCCAGCGACGCCAGTAAACCGGTGGTCAATTCATGCTCGATCGTCAAGCCCCAATGCTGCGCGTAGGGCGTCACCAGGTCCGCCGCCGGCAGGACGAAGCCTGGCCCCGCCGCAAGCGTTCCAGCCCGCCGATTGAGTTCCAGCAAAAACTCCAACAAATCACGCGCGCCCAGTGAGTCGCTGCTGCGCGGGTCGAAAGTATTGAGTGTCTCCATGATTTTTCCCTCGCGTGTTTCCTGGCTTAACCGCTGGGGATTGAAGGCAATGATGGAGGCGCCGGGTTGTACGCCGGCGAGATTGATCGTCAGAAACCGCGGGAAGACGCTGCGCGATTGGCTGATTATCGCGCCGGGAATCTGATCGTAGTAGATGCCGTAGCCGCCGCGCACAGAGGTCTTGCCGCTCCGTAGAGGATCATTCCCGAAAGGGTCCCAGGCGAAGGCGATGTGCGGCGCGACGTTGTTGAGATCGTTTTGATAAAGGCTCCGCCGTCCGGCAAGGTAGAGTTCAAACCCGGAGCGACCGGACTGGCCGCTCTTTTCCGCGCCAATCAGTCGCTGCACTTCCGTCGAGGTGAAGGTGTTTTCGATTCGACGATTGACCTCTTCCGGCGCGGTGTTCAGCTCGTAGCGCAACCCCAGCGTGAGCCGGAAATTCGGGGCGACCTTGATCTGGTCCGAGAAGAAGATATTGCTCTGCCATTGTCGCAGCCCGATCGTCGCATCAGGCTCGATGGCCTGCGTCTGAAAGAAGCCCGTCGCCGCGCCCGCGGCAAGGAAGTCGGCGCCGAGGAAAAAGGGCCGGTTGCCGCCAACCAGACGGCTCAGCGTTCCCGTGATGTCCAGGCTGCCGCTGAAGAGCGCGACCGGGCGGAAATTGCGCTCCAACCTGCTGTTCAGTTGCGTGCGCCGGAAATCCACTCCTCCGATAAAACGGTGGTTGGTTAGATTGTAGGTCGCTGTGTCAGCGATCTGAAAAGTGTTGTTGACGCGGGTTTGCGGGAAATTGAAGACATCCACGCCGATCGGACTGAAGCCTGAAACGATCACCTGGCCGATGGGATCTGTATCGGATTCGGTATCAAGAGGATTAGATAGATAGGTTGTTTGCGGGTTTTTGGGATCGGGGAAGGTGGCGTTTAAGAGCCTCCTGGTATTGAGCAGAAATGGAACGTCGCGCAGCCTGGATGAGCGTAGGAAAGGATTACGCGCCTCATCAAAGTCGAGCTGCGTGCGTCCATAGGAAAATCGCAGTTCGTTCGAGATTCGCGGGCTGAGCGCGCTGGCGCCAAACAGCGAGAGATTTTGCGTCCGCGTTTGCGCTCGCAGTGTTGAAAAAAGCGCTTCTCCTGTCACCGGCAACGTCGTCCGGTCATCTGTGAAGTTGTAACGGCCCGTGAGAGAATGCTCTTTGCCGAAAGCTATGAATTGTTGATCGAGTTTGAGCGATAGGATCGTACCGTCAGCGTTTGCAGGCAATTGCTCAGTATAGGTGTTTGCGTCATACGGCCCTCGCGGGTTGTTCGGAAAGGGAAAGAGGCTGAAGTAACTATCGCCGACGACCGTGGTCGGGTATTTATTTCCGGCGCTTGTGGACAAGCCGGTTTCGCCGCTACCGAATAGACCACGCTCGGCGACAGTCGGCACGGCAAAGTTCGCCTCTTTAGTCGCATTGATGTCTCGACGCTCGAATGATCCGAAGAAGAAGGTATTCCGTTTGGTTACCGGCCCCCCGGTCACAAAGCCGTACTGTCCGCGCGTGAACGGGTTTTCCCCCGCTACCTGATCGGGCAAGGGGATCCGTTTGCAGTTTGTGAGGTCCGGATTGCACAAGCGAACCATCTGCCCGTCCGCCCGCCGCAGAAAATCGCTTTGGCTGTCGGTCAGATCGAACGCGTCGCGCGCTTTCAATCGGCGGTCCGTAAAGAAACCATAGACCGCGCCATGGAACTGCCGGGCGCCGCCGTGCGAAACGGCGTTGACCTGCGCGCCCAGGTTGCGTCCGAACTGCGGGCGCGGGAGCAGAGTGGCGATGTAATAACCTTGCAGACTTTCAACCGATTGCGGAACCAGCGCGGTGAAGCCCTGCCGGCGCACGCCGATGTCTTCGTCGTTGTTGTCCGAACCGTCAACCGTGAAATTGTTCGCGCGTGAACGAAGCCCATTGACCGCGAATTGCCCGGAAGTTCCGACGCCCGGCCCGACGCCCGGCCCGATTGTATCGCCAAGCGCTTGTGGCGACGGCGCGACGCCCGCGGTGAGGAAAGCCAATTGATCAAAGGTGCGCGAGCTGGAGAGGGGGAGGGCGAGAATAGTACGTTCGTCAAAACTGGCGCTGCGCGTCGCGTCTTCCAGGTTGACCAACTGTCTCGCCGTCGAATCAATAGGCGGAGTGGTAGTTGGCGTTGATGGTGTAGGGCCGCTGATGACCGGCGGGGCCGTGACTTTACGCAGTTCCAGCGGAGGCGGTTGAACTACGCTCGCCTCGCTGAAATTCACTGGGAAGGCGCCAAGGATTGAGTTGGGGATTTGCGTATAGCCTTCTGATTCCGCGGAGATCTCATACCTGCCGGGGTCAACGAACTCGAACATAAATTCTCCGTTCGCATTTGACCGCCTCCTCAGCGTGACGCCTCTTTCGAGGTGGCGAATGGTTACGAGGGCGTTTGGGATTGGGGACAGCGGCTTACCCTCTTCGCGAACGGTTCCGCGTATGGCGCCCGTCGTTTGCGATTGCGCGGGCGCAGGCGTATACGCGATGGCGCACAAAGTGAAACAAAGGCTCAATAACAGGATCCCCTTTGAGATTGTCTGTAGCATGGAAGCTCCTTTTGCTGATGTTGGCTGATCACATTCCGGCGCGCTCCAGGAAGAGCGATTCAACAGGTGAAGTCACTATACTCTGAGTCCGGCCGCTGGCCGGGCAATAAACGATTTCGAGATGGAGGCCGATTCCTATCCAGCCGGCTTTGATCAGCGCCCCGCCGTAACCGGAGCCTTCAATAACAGCCTCAGTCGGCTCGGTGAAGAATCTGCCGCCCTGCACATTGACACATCTCTTGACAGGATCCAGCAATTCTATCCGGTATTCGTTGTTCATCGTTCGCAGCCGGATCACGTCGCGGGCGGAAAGGGTCCGCAGGTCCAGTCCCGCGCTCGGCGGACCAAGCGCCGCGAATCCTTCGAGCAGGCAGTAGCCGGGCACGGTAAACATCATCTCCCCTCGCGCCGAGTCGCTTGAACGTGTATCGTCATTCATACGCGTCGTGTCGGTCATAAATGTTCACCTCAGCGCCTCTCGGCGCCAACCGCCATCACTTTAGTGGAATCACCTTGAATTCGTTCACGGACATCACCAGCCCGTTGATCGCGCACAGGCCGGCGCCGCCATATCGGAAAGCGTCATCTACGATTACACCGCCCAAAGGCTCATCATTTCCATTGCGGGTGTCAATTCTGTGTTCGAATCTGTTTCCACTGGCTACAAGTTTGATTCGGTAGAACGCTCCTTCCTCATCAAGATCGGCCACCACAGCATCGTTGCGCTTCAGGACACAGTTGCCGTCCTGGCAGATGTAGAACTTCAATTTTCTCTCCTGCTTGTCCAGCTCGAAGAGATAATAGTTGCGCTCGTCCTTTGCGCGCGTCACCCAGGCCGCGCCTTTGCCGTTGTCAAAACGGAGATTGAGTATGAGCCTGAAGTTTTCGTAGATGTTGAAAGTCCGGTTGGGCCGGCTGGTGTTGCTGGCGAGCGCGAACGCCCGGTCACTGATCTGAACCCCGATCTGGCTGCCTGCTCGTAGCTCCCAGCCTTTTTGGTTCGCGGGCGACCATTCGGTGATTCTGAGGTCAAAGGCCGCGCTGAATTCCGTTTCGTCCGCGAGCGGGACGAGCGCGACCTCTTCAATCGGCTCGCGCTGCTCGAACGAGAGCGTCAACTCGCGCTCAGCCTCTTCATAACCATCGAGCCTGACACGCAGTTTACGTTTGCCCGGATCGGTCTCGCGAATTGTGAGCATCCCTTCCTCCGTGACCTGTCCCTTGGCTTCATTATCAAGATGGACTTCAGCGCGAGGCAGCGATTTGACGGTGAGCATGATCACCGCGCGCGCCATTTCGGGAGAGATAAGATTGCCGCCGGGCTCGACATCAATTTGCTTCGACCAATCGAGATAACCGACTTTGTTCAGCGCAAGAGACTGGGCGCCGACCGGCGCGCGCGGGATGATGATCACCCCCTTCTCCGTCTTAAACTCCGCGGACGTCAGTTCGCGGCCATTGAGCCTGACGGCGACGCCTTCGGCCAACTGCCCACCCAGGCCCAACACAATGGTTCCGTACTTCGAGACGGGGTCTCCACGCAGCGCCGTCGCTTTGCCGCGCTCGATCCGGATCTCTTCGGCGAGCGGCTTGTAGTCGTCATGGATGATCTGCAACTTGTAGACGCCGGGCGCGAGCTTGTCGAAGATACAGATTCCTTTCTGATCGGCTCTTTTCATCCGCAATTTGCCTCCGGGCGCGGTGACAGGCGTAAGCGTGATGGCCGCCTGCGCCACGGTATAGAGCGTCAGATAACCTTCTCTCGGCGCGACGGGCACTGGATTGGGGACTTTGACGATTATGATTCTGGACTCTTCTTCCGGCGGCCGCGACTGCGCTTGCGCAGACATTTCCCAGATCGCCTGCAAACAGAGCAGCGAGACAAATACGGGAGCGAATATTCTCGTTTGCCGAAAAATGTTCATAGTCAGGCAATCAATTTTTGCGGCGGTCCTCGATCATCTCGATCTGGCGCACCTGAAGCCGACGCGTGGTAAGACGAGTTGTTCGTACTTGGCTAATTCCTTGGCCTCCTGGGGCAGATCGGGAAAATCCGAGAAGCGGTTCGTGGTCGTGCTCATGCCGCTCCTGCTCTTGAAATTGCCCCCACGGTAGACTCGGCAATCAGGGCATTGTGGATAGCGCGGTTGATCGTTGTCATAGCGCAGGTGCAGACTCTCTACCCATTCACTGACATTGCCGGCCAGGCCGAGAGCGCCAAAGAGGCTCTTATCCTTCTCAAAGCCGGTCACGGGCGCCGGCTCCTGCCTGCCGAGGCCGACGTTCGCATAACCGTCGCGCCATTCGTTGCCCCAGGGATAGAGGTATTGTTTATTTCCGCCACGCGCAGCGTATTCCCATTCCGCTTCGGTCGGCAAGCGCTTCCTGGCCCATTGCGCGTATGCCGCCGCGTCTTTCCAGGTTACGTAGGTCACAGGCAGCTCAGGAGTGTATCCACCTCTCGCCCAGTGGCTCGGCGGGCGATGTTTGGTCTCATCTACAAACCTCTTGTACTGCTGATTGGTGACCTCGTATTTGTCCAGGTAGAAATCCTTGATCTCACGTTCGCTAACTGGCCGCTCATCGTCGTTGCCGCCCTCATCGCGCCCCATTTTGAACTTGCCGCCACGAACCAACACCATCTCGCCGAATTCATCCGAGAACGTCTCAACCTTCGTAGCTCCGCCGTTTATGATGGTGTCTATGATAAGGTAAAGCGCAACGCCAAGCGCAACCAACACTGCCGCTGTTATTCCGGCGATCAGTGGCGCGTGAGATTTGCCTGGCTTGTCTTCCGGCTTGGGGCCTTTTCCAGGAATGTTAACCCAGATTTTTCTCTTGTTTTTCTCTTCGATTGTCTTGGCGTCAGGCAGCCAATCCGGGTCTCTATCTCTCCTGATGGTTTCAGGGCCTCTTTCCCGAATCACGGTGGGTTGGCTGATAACCGGATCAATGGTTTCCCCGCCGGCTTCTTTGACCGCTTTTCGTAATTCGTACGCCAGCGCGTTTGCCGAAGCCTGGCGCTCAGCGGGTTTTTTCTCGAGCGCGCGCAGGATCACTTCCTCTATGCTTGTTGGGACATCAGGCGCGAACAGACGCAATGGAGGAGGCGGCTCGGTCTGAAGCTGGTGGACAAATCCACGCCAATCATCGGTTGGGATGAACGGGGGACGTTGAGTCAGCATTTCATAGGCAATGACGCCCAGGCTATAAACATCCGCCGGCTCTTCCAGATCTTCACCACGGCATTGCTCCGGCGACATATACTGCGGCGTTCCCATCACCGTGCCAGGTTTGGTTATCTTCGGATCCGCGATACCCGGTTCGCGCAATCTGGCGATCCCAAAGTCGAGCACCTTGACCAGGTCCTTGCCATCCACGTTCTGCACCATGATGTTATCGGGCTTTAGATCACGATGGATAATTTGCTGGGTATGCGCGGCGTGGATCGCTTCGCAAGCCTGAGACAGGATCTTTACCGCGCGGCGGTAATCGAATCGCCCCTGCTTGATCAGATGGCTCAACGGCTGTCCTCTGACAATCTCCATCACCAGGTAATGCAGATTGTCGTCAGTAACGCCGTAATCGCTCACATTGATCGCATTCGGATGATTTATACGCCTCGCCGCCCTGGCCTCGTTGCGGAACCGTTCTTTAACCCGCTCGGTTTCAACCATCTCCCGGTTCAACACCTTGACGGCGATCTCTTCTCCCAACTCGAGGTGAGTCGCGCGATAAACGGTCGCCATCCCACCGCCCCCGATCCAGTCCTCGATCCTGTATTTATCGTGCAGCACACGGCCGATCAGCGTGTCGGTAGCTACAAGCAATTGTCCGTCTAGATTGCAATATTGGATTGGCGGAGAATATGTCTCGTCGCAATGAGGGCATTTCCTCTCTTCCAGCATATGCGCTCCGGATCTGATCTATAGTCGTGATTGGTGAATTCAGCTATTATCTTCAGCGCCCATCTGTATTACGGCCTGCTTGACAGATAGTGAGGCGGCGCGACAGAGGCCTCATTCTACCTTCTCCCGCACCCGCTGTCAGCAACGCGGCGACAACCCCGCTCCAACCCATCGCAATTCCGGACGCGCGCCAGGCTACGGGACCCGGCTGACAAACACGCCGCCGCTGGCCGTGCTCGCAAACAACTGATCACCGCTCACGGCCAACCCTGTCACGAATGTATTCAGTAAGCCTGCATTGATCTGTTTCCAGCTCTGCCCTTCGTCCTCGGTGACGAACACGCCGTAGATGCTACCGGCATAGACTTTCCTTCCACTCACTGCAAAGGCGAAGACATTCAAATCCGCAGGCAAAGCGTTGTTGACCGCCGTCCAATTCTCTCCGCCATCACGCGAGATGCAGATGCCGCCGCCAGTCGTCCCGGCATACAGCGCGCCGCCGCTTGCGCCTAACGCCGTCGCAGATTGACTTGTCAACCCGCGATTGACCTGCGTCCAACTGGCGCTCTCCGGGTTCAGGCGAAACACTCCGCCTCCATCCGTGCCCGCATAGAGTGTCCCGTTCGTGAGTGTGAAGCTAACCACGCGCAGATTGGTCAATCCCACGGGCGTCCAACTGTTCCCGCCATTGGTCGAGCGAAAGACGCCGCCATCGGTCCCAACGTAGAGTGTTGCGCCGCTGAGAAAAAGTTTGTTGACGAATTTATTGGTTAAACCGTTGTTGGCGGCGCGCCAACTTCCGCCACGATCATCTGAAGCATAGACGCCATCGCCGAAGGTCGCGGCCCAGAGCGTCGCGCCGTTGGTAACGATGGATTGAATGTTGGAATTGGGCGGCAACCCAGTATTGACTGGCGACCAGCTTTGGCCTTGATTGGCGGAGCGGAAGACGCCTCCGCCAAGTGTGCCGACGAAGATGTCGGCTCCACTGACAACGATGGCATTGGTAAATCTGTTGGTTAAGCCGGTATTATTTTCAACCCAGCTTTGCGAGGCATCGGCTAGGATCCAGGCGCTGTTTTCAGATGTTCCGGCAAAGATCCTTGGGCCGCTCGCAGCCAGCGAGTGAACTATGCTTATGAATCCGGAACCCACCCGCGTCCAACTTTGCCCGCCGTCGGTCGAGCGATAGACGCCATCAAGCCCCCCCGCATACAGGCTGCTCCCGCTCGATAACAACGCGAAGACGCCTAACTCTCCACTCGGAAACCCATTGTTGATGGGCGCCCAACTCTGTCCGCCGTCGGTCGAGCGATAGACTCCGCCAAACCCCCCCGCAAACAGGCTGCTCCCGCTCGACGACAAGGCTAAGACAAACAACCTTCCATTCGGAAATCCATTGTTGACGGGCATCCAACTCTGCCCGTCGTCGGTCGAGCGATAGACTCCACCAGTCGTCCCCGCAAACAGACTGCTCCCGCTCGACAACAACGCCCCGACATTCAACCCACTACCCGATAACCCGTTGTTGATGGGCGTCCAACTCTGTCCGTCGTCGGTCGAACGATAGATTCCGCCGCCATTCGTCCCCGCAAACAGACTGCTCCCGCTCGACAACAACGCCCTGACATTCAACCCACTACCCGATAACCCCTTGTTGACGGGCGTCCAACTCTGCCCGTCGTCGGTCGAGCGATAGACGCCCTCCAGCGTTCCCGCAAACAGGTTGCTCCCGCTCGACAACAACGCATAGACACTCAACCCATTATCCGATAACCCGTTGTTGGTGGGCGTCCAACTCTGCCCGCCGTCGGTCGAGCGATAGACTCCGCCACCATCCGTCCCCGCATACATACTATTAGGATGATTGAGCAGAGCCGAGACTGACGTAGTCAAAATACCTGCTGAGGATAGGTTCCAGTTTTCTCCTCCGTCGGTCGACTGATAGACCCCGCGGAATGTCCCCGCAAACAGGCTGCTCCCGCTCGACGACAAAGCTAAGACAAACAACCTTCTACCCGATAACCCATTGTTGACGGGTTTCCAACTCAGTCCGCCGTCGGTCGAGCGATAGATTCCCCCGCCAAACGTCCCCGCGAGCAGGCTGCTCCCGCTCGACAACAATGCGTCGACCTCCAGCCCTCTACCCGATAACCCGCTGTTGACAGGCGTCCAGCTCTGTCCATTGTCGGTTGAGCGATAGACTCCACTATTCGTCCCCGCATACAGGCTGCTCCCACTCGACAACAACGCATAGACATTCAACCCACTAGGCGGAAACCCTCTATTGACAGGCACCCAACTCCCCCCGTTGTCAGTCGAGCGATAGACTCCGCCAAACGATGTCCCCGCATACAGGCTGCTCTCGCTTGACAATAATGCTATGACATACAACGCATTGCCCGATAACCCATTGTTAACGGGTGTCCAACTCTGCCCGCCATCGGTCGAGCGATAGATTCCGCCGCCAAGCGTCCCCGCAAACAGGCCACCCCCACTCGATAACAATGCAAAGACTTGACTCGATAAGACGGTTTTGACGGGTGTCCAACTCTGCCCGTTGTCGGTCGAGCGATAGAGTCCACCATCAAATGTCCCCGCATACAGGTCGCTTCCGCTCGACATCAGCGCGCGGACATCCAACCCATCATCCGATAACCCATTATTGACGGGCGTCCAGCTCTGTCCGTTGTCGGTTGAGCGATAGACTCCGTCAGTCGCCGTCCCTGCATATAAGATTCCACCGGCGTTGAGCAATGAGTAGATACGCCCCCCACCTTCAGGCCCCGACGTCTTAGCCCACTGGGCAATCGCTGTGAGCCTAATGGCCTGAGTAGCCGTCAATGCCGGAGATCCCTTGTCCTTGACGGTAACGCTCACTGTGTAGACGCCTTCTTGCGCGGAGGTCGGCGTCCAATTCAACAACCCGCTCGTTCCTCCTACCTCTTTGAAGGTCGCCCCTGGCGGCAAGTCTATCGCGGTGAACTGCAGCGCCTGATCACCATCCACATCCGTCGCCGTCACCACCAGATTCAGCGTCTCTCCCGCATTCACCACCTGCGATCCCGGCACACTCAACACTGGCGCGTCGTTAACCGGACTCACGGCAATGAAGACCGTTGCCGGCTGGCTCTCCGCGCCACCGTCGCTCACCTTGAATGTGAAGCTGTCAATGCCGTTGAAATTCGACATCGGCGTGTAAGCCAGATTCGGCGCCGTCCCGCTCAAACTTCCGCGCGATGGGCCACTCACGATGGCGTAGCCCAATGCTCGCCCACTCGGGGCGCTGCCAGAAAGCATGATCGCGCGCGGTGTGTCCTCAGGCGTCGTCACTGCCTGGTTCCGCGCGGTTGGCGCATTGTTGCTGGCCCGCGCGACCGTCACTGCGATACTTTGTATGACGCTCGCTGTGTTGTCTTCCGCCCTCAACGCCAAGGTATAACTCCCGGCGGCGTTCGCTCCCGGCGCGAGCCGCAAACGAAAGACCCCCGACCCTTGATTGATCAATGTGGTGAAAGTCGTCGCGCTGCCGCTCATGCTGACTTGTGGCGCTTGCCCGCTGTCGGGATCAGTCACGACAAGATCGAATTCACGTGTCTCGCCCGCACTCAACGTCAGGTTCGAAGGCGCCAGGATCACCGGCGGGAAGTTCGTCGTCTCAGGATCGAGCGCGATGTCCGGTTTAACCGTCACAAGCGCGCCTGCCGTCAACTCGACTTCGTTGCCATCTTTGCGCGACACGCGCCCGCTGGGCCGTTGGTAACTCACCTCCACTCGCACACGATCTCCGCTCGCTTTCATGACCGGAACGTTGTTGAGCACGAAGCCGCCGAAGCCGTCGGTAAAGGTTGATTGCCCGCGCGCTTGCACAATCGCGCGCGGCGCGGGACGCCCATCGCTCTCGACCACGCGCCCGTTGATCGTCGCAGTCGGCCTGGTGATAGAGACGAAGTAATAGCTTCCTCCGGTGATCGCATTCGGCGCGGTCTCGACTCGCTGCCCATCCGCCGTCACCGTCGCCGAGCCGATCTCGACGAATTGGCCGAGCGTCACGCTGCCGTTGGCTTGATCGAACTTGAAGAGCTTCGCTGGCGCGCCCACAGGGATCGCGTCAGCGTTCGGGAAGCTCAATCTGGCGCCGGGCGAAATGACCCGGCCAAAGGGCGCAATCTGCGCGATGCGCGTGCTGAAGTGGCTAAGCGGCAGGTTAGCCGGAGTGCGCCCTGGCTCCAAATATGTCAGCGTCAGATTCTGATCTGGACTGGCCGCTGTGGCATTGGCGTTCGCCTCAGCGCTTGATAAATCGGAGTCAGCGAGCAGCGGGAATGACACGCCGCTGATGATGGTCTGTTCATCGCCGCGCGGGAATTGATTGTCGCGGTCCGCGTACACGCGCAGCGCGGGCTTCTTGGGAGGGAAGTTCAGCGAGCCGTCCGCTGGCGGCAGAATCTCGAATTCACCTTTGAGGCTCGGCGGCGTGTCGGGCAAAACAAAAGAACCTTCGGCGTCGGTCACGCGCTCGGTCTCCGGCCGGCCATTGATCCGCACCCGTGCGCCGGGAATGGGCACACGCGTGATCTGGCCATTCTGTGAGATGGCGCGTTCAACAAAACCGCTGACCGAAGTCCGCACCCGGATGGGCGCGCTCGCTTCGATCTGTTCGCGGCTGACTTTGATCTGGCCCGTGCCTGCGCCGAACGGCACGCGAATACGGATCGTCGTGGCGCTGACAGCCATCACCTCAGCCTTTGCTGTCACGCCATCGTCGGCCACTATCTGCACATTGTTTTCGCGCGGATTGGCCGCGAAGCCCGCGCCGTTAATCTCCAGCTCATCTCCCGCGAGCACAGGTTGCGCGGGCGCGCTGATTTGCATCGTCCCCGGCGATTGCGCGCCTGAACCGATCTCGAATTCAGCCACGTTCGAGGCGCCGTATCCGGCGGCCTTGATAAACAACTTGATCCTGCCGCGCCCGCCGAAATTGCCCGGCAGCGCCACGTTGATCTGATCCAGGCCGTCGAAGCCGCCCTGCACGCCAACCGAGAGCGGAGCGTATTCAACGCCGCCCATACTCACGCGCACGCCGCTCAGCGGGGCATGGCGAATGCCAGTCAGATAGAGAACCAGGAAAAGCTGATCGCTTTCGGCTCCGAAATCAATCGGCCTGGTCACAAAACTCGCTCCGTCATACCGCGAGAGCGGTTCGTAGATTCGCTGCCCATTGGCTTTAACGCGGTAGAGCAGCGAGGCCAGCGCGCCCTGCCCGTCGCTATTGGCGGTGAAGAGCGCGGGCGCGACGGCGCCGATTTGCGCGCTGCCGGTCGAAACCGCGCCGTCGCCTGCTGTCACCACTACGCTGGCCGCGCCGGGCGGCGTGCCGGGCGGAATGAGGTAATTGATTTGCCCTGGCGAGACGAAGAAGAGCGGCGCCAGTTCGCCATTGATCTTGACTGTAGTGCCCGCGAGGCTGGTGGGCAGCGGCCGATCGGCTGCGACTTCGGTACGCGTGGCGAGGCGCGAGCCGAACGCGGCGGCGATGGAATCAGGAGCGACGACTGGAGCGAAGCTTGCGGCCGAGACGGTCACGACCAGCATTGTCTGTTGCGACGCGTCCGTCGTTTGGGCGAAGACGCCGCTCCGCCGCCATTGCATGACGCCAATCGAGCAAGCGGCGAGCATAGCCAGCGCAAGCAAGAAACAACGTCGCGTGATGAGTGAGTTGACGCATTGAAATTGCAACCGAGTAAACCATGTTATACGCATAGGGTTCTCCTGAACGGCGAAAAGCAAAGTCACAGGGATCAGCGATACAAGCTTCCCGTTCATTGCGAGATTGTGGTGACGAATACGCCGCCGCTGCGCGTGCCCGCCAACACCGTGTCGCCGCTCACCGCCAACGCGCCGACTTGAAGGGTGAGCAATCCGCCGTTGATCTGGCCCCATTTGGCGCCGTCACCCGGTGGGCCAAGATCAATTGGACGCGGAACGAAGCTATTGGTCGCCGCATCGAACTGCGCAAGCGGCTCGTAGCTTTGCGCGCCATTTGCTCGGACCCGGAGAATAACTCCCGCCGGGACTCCCTTACCGCTGCTGTTAGCCGTGAAGACGGCTGGCGCGGCGGGGCGAATTTCAATATCGCCCGAAGCGACTATTGCGCCCTTCTCAGTCCGCACGACGACGGAGCCTGTTCCGGATTCAAGATCGGGAGGGATGACAAGATTGATCTGGTTCGGTGAAACCAGGAGTAACCGGGCGGAACGGCTGTTCACTTCAACGCTCACCCCGCCAAGCAATGTGGGAAGCTGAATACCAGGCGCGCTCGGATCGGCATCTTCCGCCTGCTTCGTCACGGTCGCCAAATTGAGGCCGAAAGCGGCGACGATCTCCTCCGGAGACACAATGGAAGCGTAGCTCGCCGCGGAGACAGTCGTGACCCGGCTGGTATTTTGCGCCCAGGCCTTGACCTGCGCCCGCCCAATCCAAAACTGCCAGCTCAATGCGCACGCGACAAATGCCGTTAGCAGCGTTGCCAACAGACGACGTCGGCCGGTCTTCAAGATCATTGCGCTGATTATGCGAAGCAATTGAAGATTGAAGCGAGACATTTTCCCCTCCAGTTCGTTTCTCTGAGGGTGCAGGGCTTTCAAAGCGCCAAATTTGACAGGCTGAACGGATGAAGCGGACAGCCGGAGCTTATGCCCGCTATTGACTGACAAATACCCCGCCGTTTTGAGTGCCGGCAAAAAGTATCGGGCCGTTCGCGGCGAGCGAGTAAACAAACTTATTGGTTAAACCTGAATTGGCGGCTGTCCAGCTTTGCCCCTGATTGGTCGAGAGAAAGACGCCGCCATTCGTGCCCGCGAAGAGATTCGGGCCGCTCACGAGAAGCGCATTAACACCCAAATCCGTCAAACCAGTATTGACGGGCGTCCAGTTCTGCCCCTGGTCGGTCGAGCGAAAGACACCTCCTCTGAATGTACCCGCGAAAAGGGTGTTGCCGCTCACGGCGAATGACCTGACAATTGGATCCGTTGGGCCGTTTTTGACAGCCGTCCAGTTCTGCCCCTGGTCGGTCGAGTGATAGAGGCCGCCGCCATTCGTGCCCGCGAAGAGATTCGGGCCGCTCACGAGAAGCGCATTGACACGCAAATCTGTCAAACCAACATTGACGGCCTTCCAGCTTTCTCCCTGGTTGGTCGAGAGAAAGACGCCGGCGTTTTGCGAGCCCGCGAAGAGATTGCCGCCACTCACGGCGAATGCATTGACAGGCGTTGGCGGTATGCCGTTATTGGCGGCCATCCAGTTCTGTCCCTGGTCGGGCGAGCGATAGACACTCTCCAATCCGAATGTACCCGCAAAGAGATAGCCACCGCTCACGGCGAGTGAAAAGACCAGCGGATTCGTCAAGCCATTATTTGCGGCCGTCCAGCTTCCCCCATTATTGTTCGAGAAAGCGACGCCACCGCTATTTGAGCCCGCGAAGAGATACTGGTCACTCAAGACGAATGAACTAACCCTTGCTACTGTGAGGCCGGCATTGACGGCCGCCCAGCTTCCCCCGTTGTTGGCCGAGACAAAGACGCCACCGCCATTCGTGCCCGCAAAGAGATTGCCGCCGCTCACGGCGAGTGAGCGTATAATCAGGTTCGTTAAACCGTTTTTGACAGGCGTCCAGTTTTGTCCCCGATCGGTCGAGAGAAAGACGCCGTCAGCCATGCCCGCGAAGAGATTCGGGCCGCTCGCCGCAAACGAATAAGCAAACCTGGTCGTTAAACCTGAATTGACGGCCTCCCAGCTTTGCCCTTGATTGGTCGAGCGAAAGACTCCGCCGTTAGCCGTGCCCGCGAAGAGATTGCCTTCGCTCTCGAAAAGCGCAAGAACAAACAAATTCGTCAAACCAACATTAACGGGTATCCAGCTCTTCCCCTGGTCGGTCAAGAGAAAGACCCCGCCGCCATCCGTGCCCGCGAAGAGATTCGTGCCGCTCACGAGAAGCGCATTGACACGCAAATCTGTCAAACCAACATTGTCGGCCTTCCAGCTTTTTCCCTGGTCGGTCGAGAGAAAAACGCCGGTGTTAGCAGTGCCCGCGAAGAGATTCGGGCCGCTCACACGAAGCGCTTTAACACCCCCAGCCGTCAAAACGCGCTCCCAACTCTGTCCCTGGTTGGTCGAGCGAAAAACACCATCGTATGCGCCCGCGAAGAGATTGTTACCACTCACAGCTAATGAGTAAATAATCAGCCTCACTGCGCTAATATTCGTTAAACCGTTATTGACCGCCGTCCAGCTCTGCCCCTGATTGGTCGAGAGAAAAACGCCACTGCCATCCGTGCCCGCAAAGAGATTCGCGCCGTCGCTGAGAAACGCCTGGACTATGCCGCCTTCCGGCCCGGCCGTTTGCGCCCACCGCGGCGTGACTGTAATCGCCACAGTGTTGCTCGCGCTCAGCGGCGGCGAGCCGTTGTCTCTGACCGTGAAGCTCGCCGTGTGACCGCCGAACTGCGCCGAATTCGGCGTCCAACTGAATTGTCTGGTCGCCGGGTCAAAACTCGCGCCTGAGGGCAGTCCCGTCGCCAAGAAGCTTAAAGTCTGCCCGACATCGGGATCGGTCGCTGAAATCGTGAAGCTTATTTTCTCTCCCGTTTGCGCTGTCAGCGGCCCTGGCGCATTCAACGCTGGCGGGCGGTTGGCATTCACCGTCAGGGCAATGTTCCGCGTCGCGCTCGAGTTTTGATTGTCGGTGGCCGTGACGATGAGTGTGTAGTTGCCCGCCGCGCTCGCGCCAGGCGTCAATCTCAGTGTGTAAACATTGCCGCTCTTCAAACTTACTGAGGCGAAGGGCGCGCCGGCGACTGTGACCTGGATCGTTTGCCCCGCGTCCGGGTCACTCGCCACGAAGTCCACGTCG
>Ga0187894_10002460_pt1 | contig 22080 bp, 24 predicted proteins | sample GBC1701081metaG_FD_136650 | JGI IMG/M metagenome (GOLD analysis project Ga0187894, IMG submission 136650) | White microbial mat communities from a lava cave in the Kipuka Kanohina Cave System on the Island of Hawaii, USA - GBC170108-1 metaG ... | reverse complement strand
TCGTCGGTGGATTTCTGCAGGATCCACGCCCTTCGCCTTGTCCATCACCTGCCGCTGGCTCTTGATGATGTCGGGCGGCGGTTCCTTCGGCTTCGAGTCGCAGCCGGCGATCGCCACGATTGCATCGCGGGCGGAGAAATTTTCACCAGACACCGGCGTGATTGACGGTGTACCGGGCCGGCGATACAGTCGCGCAGGGCGAAAAAGGTGCTTTGAATTTCCTGTACGCCGGCACGCTCGAGCTCGGCGCCACCTCGCGCGAGATCCGCACGGTCGAGCTCGCCGACCGCAGCGGACGCGCGCTCGTCGCCCGGCGCACGCTCGTGCAGGAGGTGCCGCTCGCGGACGAGAACGCGGCCTCGGCCGTGGCGGCGTTCGACAGCGCAGTGGCGCGGATGCTCGACGAGCTCGTGCCCTGGTTGGAGCGCGAAGCCGCGAAGGCGGGGGCCGCCTAGGCCCGAGCGGCCGCAGCCCCCCAAAGGAGTCGAGCTCGTGAGCAGCAGCGACCTTCGGGACTACGCGACGGTGATTGCCGCAACCGTGGCGGTCCTGGTCTTCGTCGTCAACTCGTTCTTGATGATGCGCAACAGGCGGATCGAGAACCTCTCGCGGTTCAATCAGGCGCACCAGTGGCTGTTCGCCGAGCGCGGCTACCTCGCCCGGAACATCACCGCGATCGAGGCCGGAACGATGCAGCGGGATCGCGGCGATCCGGAGATGGAGGCGAGGTTCCAGCTCATGCTGCTCGACATCGAGCGGCTGGCCATACTGGCCAACAACAAGGCGGTGCCCCGCCATACGCAGGTCTACATGTTCGGCGCCTACGCCCGGAATCTGCTCGACCTGACGACTGCAGAGGAACGCAACAGCATGTCCTGGGAGCTGGCGCTCGGCTACCTCGAGGCGCTTTCGAAGGACACCGCGCGGTACCAGGGCCTCACGCGCGTCGAGCGCGAGCGGTTCTGGCGCTGAGCCGATCGGCGCGAGGCTACGGCATGGTCAGGTCGCGCGCGAGCGACCGCCGAACGCGTCACCGGCGACGCGCCGCGTTCAGAACCGGTATCGCAGGAACGCGGCCAGGCTCCCGCCGCCGGGAACGTCCTCGCGCCGCACGCCGAGCACGCGCGCTCCCTGCTAGAGCGCTAGGCCGCGGCGGCGGCACTTGCAGACCGCTCTCTGCTTACCGTCGGGGCGTTCCGGACCGATAATACCGACCGTCCCCGCGAAGTGCGGGCGACCGACAACGGAGGCAACCCGGTGAACCAGGCGGAATTCAGCACCCAGCTCGCGCGCGACGGCTTCGACGACATCGAGACGCGCACCATGGCGCCCAATCTCTACAACGCGGCGCACTCGCACGCGTTCGAGGTGCGCGCCTTGATGCTCGCCGGCGAGCTGACGCTCGACTGGGAGGACAAGCACCACACGTTCACGGCGGGAGAGGTCTTCACCATGGCCGCCGGCTGCGAGCACACCGAGTGGTTCGGTGTCGAAGGTGCGACCTATCTCGTCGGGCGGAAGCACCTTCCGGGGAAGTGAAGGTTGAGCCCGGACGCCGCGGCTGACGCCCGGTTCATGCGCGCGGCGCTCGCCGAGGCGGCGACCGCCGGGCGTGAGGGCGAGGTGCCGGTCGGTGCGGTCGTCGTCGCGGACGGCGCGATCATCGGCCGCGGGTTCAACGCCCCGATCGCCCGCCACGACCCGAGCGCGCACGCCGAGATCGCCGCGCTGCGCGACGCCGCCGCCCGGCTCGGCAACTACCGGCTTCCGGGCTGCGACCTGTACGTGACCCTGGAGCCGTGCGCGATGTGTGCGGGGGCGATCATGCTGGCGCGCCTCCGGCGGCTCGTTTTCGGGGCCCCGGATCCGAAGACCGGGGCGTGCGGCAGCGTGGTGAACCTCTTCGCCGATCCCCGGTTGAATCACCACACGTTCGTGACCGGCGGCCTGCTGGCCGAAGAGTGCGGCACGCTCCTGAAGCGGTTCTTCGCCGAGCGCCGCAACGGCGCCGGCGGCAGCAACGGGTGACGCGCGAGCCGTGCCCCGGATCCTGATCTCGATCCCGGCCCAGACGCTGACCCTCGCCGGCGACGAGGGCGGCGTCTTCCGGCGCTACCCGGTCTCGACCGCGCGCAACGGCGCCGGCGAGCGCAGCGGGAGCGAATGCACGCCGCGCGGGCGGCATATCGTCCGCGCGAAGATCGGCGCCGGCGCGCCGGAAAACACCGTCTTCGTCGGCCGCCGGCCGACCGGCGAGATCTGGACCCCGGCGCTCGAGGCGCAGTTCCCGGACCGCGACTGGATCCTCACGCGCATCCTGTGGCTCTCGGGCTGCGAGGTCGGCTTCAACCGGCTGGGCGACGTCGACACCATGCGCCGCTACGTCTACATCCACGGCACGCCCGATGCCGTCGAGGTCGGCAAACCCGGCTCGATCGGCTGCATCCGGATGCGCAACCGCGACCTCGTCGAGCTGTTCGATCGGGTTCCCGTGCGGACGCCGGTCGAGATCGCGGCGGAGCGATAGCGCCCCGACCGGCGGGACGCACCGCCCGCCGTCAACGCGCCGGCGGCAGATGCGACAGCGGCCGGTGGTTCTCGAGCCGCTCCTCGGTGCCGCCGAAGCGCTGGGCGAGGATGCGCGGCAGGGCGAGGAAATCGTGCGGGAAACCGAGCTCGATCCGGCTTGCCTCGTCGAGCCGCGCGAGCTCCGCGGCGGTGAGCGGATGCGCGAGGCAGGCGAGGTTGTCCTCGAGCTGGGCGACGGTGCGTGCCCCCACGATCGGGATCAGCTGCCGGTCCTGCTGCCGGACCCAGTTGATCGCGACCTGGGTCATCGAGCCGCCCCGGGCGGCCGCGATCTCCTCGACCACGCGCGCGATGGCGAGGTTGCGGTCGGTGATGTGGCGCGCGGTCATCGCGGCGCGCCGCGTGTCGGTCGCCTTGCCCGGGTCGGCGGCGCGATGGAACTTCCCCGTCAGCACGCCCTGCCCGACGACGCCCCAGGCCGTCGTCGCCAGGCCGAAGCTGCGCGCCATCGGCAGCAGTTCGCGTTCCGCGGTGCGCTCGATCAGGCTGTACTCGATCTGGATCCCGGCGAACGCGCTCCAGCCGCGGAGCTCGGCGAGCGTGTTCGACTGGGCGACGATCCACGCCGGCGCGTCCGAGATGCCGACGTAGAGCACCTTGCCGGCGCGGACGAGGTCGTCGAGCGCGCGCATGATCTCGTCCGGCCGGGTGGTGAAATCCCACTGGTGCAGCCAGTACAGGTCGACGTAGCCGGTGCCGAGCCGCTCGAGGCTCGCCTCCAGCGACTGCACGATGCTCTTTCTGTGGTTGCCGCCGGCGTTCGGGTCGCCGGGGCGCATGTTCAGGGAGAACTTCGTCGCGACCACGAACCGGTCGCGCTCGCCGGCGATGAACTCCCCGGTCCACCGCTCGCTCGTGCCCTCGTTGTACTTGTTCGCGGTGTCGAGGAAGTTGCCGCCCGCACGAACGTAGGCGTCGAAGACGCGCCGCGACTCGGCCTTGTCCTCGCCCACGCCCATCTCGGTACCGAAGGTGAGCGCGCCGAGCGCGAGCTCGGCGACGCGCAGGCCGCTCGTCCCGAACAGCTTGTACTTCATCGTGGTGGTCCTCTCCGGGAACGGGTCAGCGAGCGTCGGGCGGCGAGCCGCATCCGCGCCTCAGACATCGAACAGCCGCCGGATCCCGGCGGGAGTCACCGGCGACACCACGCCGCGCTCGGTGATCAGGGCGGTGACGAGCTCCGCCGGCGTGACGTCGAACGCCGGGTTGACGACCTTGACGCCCTCGGGTGCCCAGCGCTCCCCGCGAAAGCCGGTGACTTCCGCGCCGGCGCGCTCCTCGATCGGGATCGCGCTGCCCTCCGCGAGCGCGAGATCGATCGTGGAGCACGGCGCCGCAACGTAGAACGGGATGCGGTGGCGCGCCGCGATCACCGCGAGGCCGTAGGTGCCGATCTTGTTGGCGACGTCGCCGTTGGCCGCGACCCGGTCGGCGCCGACGATCACGAGGTCCACCGCGGCGCGCTGCATGAGATGCCCGGCCATGCCGTCGGTCACCAGCGTGACCGGGATCTCGTCGCGCACCATCTCCCAGGCGGTGAGCCGCGCACCCTGGAGGTAGGGCCGGGTTTCGGTCGCCACGACCGAGATCTTCTTCCCCGCGTCGCGCGCCGAGCGGACGACGCCGAGCGCGGTGCCGTGCCCGGCCGTCGCGAGCGCGCCGGCGTTGCAGTGGGTCATGATGCGCGCGCCGTCGCCGACGAGCGCGGCGCCGTTGCGGCCGAGCGCGAGGTTGACCTCGAGGTCCTCGGCGAAGATTGCCTCGGCCTCGCCGGCGAGGCGGGCGGCGATCTCCTCGGGCGGCAGGTGGCGCGCGCCGTCGAACGCGCGGCGCATGCGATCGAGCGCCCAGAAGAGATTGACCGCGGTCGGGCGGCTCGCGCCGAGCTCGCCGAACGAGCCCTCGATCGCCCGGTAGAAGTCCTCGAGCGAACCGAACGCGGGCCGGGCCGCCTCGAGCGCGACCCCGAACGCCGCCGCGCAGCCGATCGCCGGCGCGCCGCGCACGACCATGTCGCGGATCGCCGCGGCCACCTCGGCGGCGGTCGCGCAGGCCATGTAGTCGACGCGCTGGGGGAGGGCGCGCTGGTCGAGCAGCTCCACCCGGTCGCCGCGCCAGCGCATGGTCTCGACCGCCTTGGCCATCCTAGCTTTCCGCGACCCGAGGGGGCACACCCCCTCGTGCTCCCCGAAGCCAGAGAGCCTTCGATTTCACCTCAGATCACCCGCTCGTTGCCGCCGTCCACCGGCAGCTGCGCGCCGGTGGTCTTCGCGAACAGCGGGCCGCACATCTCGGCGGCGAGCTCGGCGACGTCGCGGCTGGTGACCTCGGTGCGCAGCACGTTCCGGCTCCGATACTCCGCCACCGTCACGCCGTAGCTGCGCGCGCGATCGGCGAGCACCTCGTCGGTCCAGAGCCCGGTGTCGAACACCGCGTTCGGATGCAGGGTGTTGATGCGGATCCCGTCCGCGCCCCATTCGAGCGCCGCGATGCGCGCGAGCTGGTTGAGCGCAGCCTTGGACGCCGAGTACGCGGCCGCACCCGGGCCGGGAGCGGGCACGTTCTTCGACCCGATCACCACCACCCGTCCACCCGCGGGCGCGCGCGCGAGAAACGGATGGCAGGCGCGCATCAGGACGAGGTTCGCGTCGAGGTTGACGGCCATCACCTTGCGCCACTCCTCGGTGCCCAGGTCCTTGATGCTGCGCGTGGCGCCGAAGATGCCGGCGTTCAGCACGAGCATGTCCAGGCCGCCGTACGCGCGCGCGGTCCGCTCCAGCGCCGCGGCCACCGCCCGCTCGTCGGTCACGTCGCAGGCGATGCCGAGGTAGTCGTCGCGCCGGTGGAGCGCTTCGACCGCGGGATTGAGATCGAGCCCGACGACCGCCGCGCCGCGCGCGAGGAGCGAGGCGACCGACGCCTTGCCGATGCCGGACGCGGCGCCGGTCACCCACGCGATCCCGCCGGCGAGCGGCGGCGGCTCGCCCCCCTTCCTGAGCTTCGCCTGCTCCAGATCCCAGTACTCGACGTCGAAGAGGTCCTGCGCCGGCAGCGCCTCGTAGCGCTCGAGCGCCTCGGCGCGAAGGATCACGTCGATGGTGTGCTCGTAGAGCTCCTCGACGATCCGCGCGTCCTTCGCCGTTCGCCCGAGGCTCGCCAGCCCGAAACGCGGGTCGAGCGCCATCCGCGGCGCCGGGTCGAGCATGACTTTGCGCTCCTTCGCGTTCGGCTCGTGCAGTGCGAAGTACTCGCCGTAGGCCGTCACGAAGCCATCCACGTCCGTGCCCAGCATCGGGACCCGCTTGGTGCGGATCACGTGATCCGGGGTTGCCGGGCCCTGCTGCGAGAGGCGCCCGGTCTCGGGATGCCGCGCGAACGCGAGCGTCGTCGCGGTCGTACGCGTCCGCATGACGAGCGGGAAGCCGGCCGCTGCGGAGATCCGCCGCCGCAGCGCGGCAAGGTCGACGCCCGCGATCTCGGGCACCGCGGGCGCGTCCGGCGCGACCACTTCCCAGGCGCGATTGCGCGCGAGATACCCCTCCGCCCGGCGCACCAGATCGAGCATGCGTTCGTAGGACTCGCGCGCGGTGGCGCCGAACGAGAAGATGCCGTGCTTCATGAGCACGAGGCCGATCGTCGCAGGGGTTGCCGCCCGCGCGAACTCGCGCGCGACGGCCTGCGCGAGGTCGAACCCCGGCATCAGGTACGGGATCACGACCACCGCTGCGCCGTACAGCTCGCGGATGCGCGCCTCGCCGCGCGGGGTGTTGGTGATCGCGAGCACCGCGTCGGCGTGGGTGTGGTCGACGAACTTGAACGGCAGGCAGCCGTGGAGGATCGTCTCGACCGACGGCGACGGCGCGGTCGCGCGCAGCAGGTGCGTCGCGAGCTCGTTGACCATGTCCGGGTCGGAGAGCCGATCGAGCCGGGCGAGCCGGCGCACATGCTCGAGCCGCACCGGGGCGAAGCCGGCGGGCTCGATCGCCTCGAGATCCCAGCCGCTGCCCTTGACGTAGAGGACCTCCAGCGCCTCGCCGAAGCGATCGCGCTCGGCGATCTTCACCGACGTGTTGCCGCCGCCGTGCAGGACGAGCGACTTGTCGCGACCGAGCAGCCGCGAGGAGTAGACGCGCGCGCCGAGATCGCCTTCGAAGCCGGCGGCTTCCGCGTCCTGCCAGAGGTTCTGCATCGATCGGCCCGAAGGTGGGAAAGTATTATAGCGGCCGCCCTCCCGCCCTCCCGCCCTCCCGCCCTCCCGTCACCTGCGCATGGCCGATCCCGTCCCGATCCGGATCCTCGACTGGCCCGCGGCGCGCGTCGAAGCGATGCGCGTCCGGGAGGCGGTGTTCGTCGTCGAGCAGGGCGTGCCGGTGGAGATCGAGCTCGACGAATGGGACCCGCAGTGCGAGCACGCGCTCGCCGGCGCGCCGGACGGCCGCACCGTGGGCACCGGGCGGCTGCTGCCCGACGGCCACATCGGGCGGATGGCGGTGCTGCGCGAGTGGCGCGGGCAGGGCGTCGGCGGCGCGATCCTCGCGGCGCTGGTCGAGCGCGCCGCGGAGCGCGGCATGCGGCGCCTCGTGCTGAACGCCCAGACCCACGCCGCGCCGTTCTATGCGCGGTACGGCTTTGCGGCGTTCGGCGAGGAGTTCGTGGAAGCGGGCATCCCCCACGTCGCGATGGCGCGCACGCTCTAACGATCGAGCCGGAATCGCTCTCGCACCACCCCGGCGTCGGCGCCGTCCTCGCCGAACGAGCGCTCGACGAACGACACCTCGCCGTCCGTCCCGACGAGCAGCGCCGTGGACGAGCGGGTGCCGTACCCATCGCCGACGATTCGCCGCGCGGAGAGGCGGCGCTCCCAGCCGCGTCCGACGCCGGTCTCCGGCAGCGAGGCTTCCGGCGCGAGCTCGGTGTCGTCGAGGATCGCGAGGAGGCGTTCGGCATTCGGACAGCCGCCGAGCGCCGCGCCGAGCAGCGCCTTGCCCGATGCCACCTTCGGCCAGGGCTCGTCGAGCAGGGCGTTGGACAGCCCGTAGATCCCGGGTGCGAGCTCGCGCACCGCGTCCGCGCGGTTCGAGAAGTACGCGAGCGAGTCGCCGTCGCCCGCGAGCAGGCTGAAGCCGTTGTACCGCGCGGCGTCGCCGCGCACGCCCTCGAGATACTCGGCCGGCGCGAGCCGACCGCGCAGAAACGCGCTCACGAGCGCCCCGCGCGAAGGCGCGTCCGGACGGCTGCTCGCCGGATCGCGGAAGTTCGTGAGCGCCGCGAAGCGCCCGCCCCGCGTCACGCCGAGCCAGGTTCCGGCCTGCGCGAGATCGCGCCCCGCGAACACCTCGGGCGCGTCGGGCCAGAACCCGGCCGCCGCCGTGGGGCGGGAGAACCATTCGTCGCGATTGGCGGCGACGACGAGCCGATAGTCGGGATGCGCGCGATGCGCGAACAGGATGAGGCACATCGGCGGGTCAGTCCGGCGGGTCAGTCGGCGGTGAACCGCTCGACGTGCCGCGCAGCGCCGGGGGCGAGCAGCGCCTCGAGCCGCGCTTCCGCCGCCGCGGTCTCGAGCGCGCGCTCGAACCGCTCGGGCTCGCCGACGTTCTCGTAGATCTCCATCCAGGTCCCGTCGCCGTCGCCGTCGGCGCGGCGGAGCAGGCGCCCGCGCACGCCGGTCGTCCGTTCGAGCGTCGTCTGCATGGCGCTCACCGCCGCGCGCACCGCGGGCATGGGGGCGGCGCTCTTGTAGTAGACGTAGACGCTGCGGCTCACGGCACCGCGTAGGGCAGGGCGCGGAACCGGAGCGCCGGCCCGCCCGACGCGCCGAGGCGAACCGTTCCGGCCGCCGCCGCGGTCTGCACCACCGCGAGGAGATCGTAGCCGCCGCCGGGTGCCGGCGCGGCGTTGACGACCATTCCCGCCGATTGCTCGCCGGCGCCGTCGGCGACGAGCGCTGCGCCCGGGGCCGGCGCGGCGTCCGATTCGACGTGGGCGAGGTGCAGCCGGCGCTTGGGCGTGCCGAGATACTGGGTGCGGGCCACGATCTCCTGCCCCGGATAGCAGCCCTTGCGGAAATTCACCGCGCCGAGCACCTCGAGGTTCGCCATCTGCGGGACGAACTGGTCCTGCGTCGGGGCGGTGATCCAGGGCCGCCCGCTCGCGATCTCGAGCCACTCCCAGCACGGCGCGCCGACCGGCGTCAGCGTGGCGGCGAGACGGTCCCAGACACCCGGTGCCCGCGCCGCATCAGCGAGCATGAGGAAGCGGTCGCCGCCGAGGGCGATCGCGGCGATCCCGTCGGAGCGGGCGATCTCGAGCGGTCCCTGTGGCGCGCCCCCCGCGACGCCCGCGACCGCGTGCGCCGCGGCAGAACCGGCGAGCCCGAGCACGGCGAGCGCATTGCTCCGCTCATCGAGCACCACCTTCGACCGGAGGACGTACTGCTGCAGGCGCTTGCGGACGCCCGCTGCGATGGCGCGGGGCAGGAGCAGGAAGAACGATCCGGCGTCGGACCAAACTAGGACGCTGGCGAGCACCCGACCCTTCGCCGTGCAGTAGGCGCCGTAGACCGCCCCGCCGTCGACGAGCCCCTCGACGTCGCAGCTCAGCTGGCCGTGCAGGAACGCCCGCGCGTCCGCGCCCGCGACCGCGAGCACGCCGTACTGCGAGAGGTCCGCCACGACGCTGCCCTCCGCAGTCGCCATCCGTTCGGCACCGGGATCGCCGAAATCGCTCACGACGCCACCGACGATGCGGGCGTCGCGCGACGCGAGGAAGGACTGCCAGTCGGAGGGCAAGGGGAGCGGCGGAAGGACGCCTGTGGGCCGGTATTATAGGGGCCGCGAGGGCGGTTCCGCCCCGCCCGCCACGATGGTCCGAGCGCTCAAGTTTCTCTTCCTGCTGACCTTTCTCGCCGCCGCCGCGGGCGGCGCGTGGCTCTGGTGGTTCGCCCACGAGCCGCTGCGGCTGAACGGGCCCGCGGTCGAGTTCACGATCCCGCCGGGGAGCTCGCTCCGCGCCGCCGCGCGGGTGATCGCCCGTGCCGGGATCGACCTGCCGCCCCCGGTGTTCGAGCTCATCGTCCGCGCCGCCGGCAACCCGGCCGACATCAAGGCCGGGACCTACGAGATCGCCGCCGGCGCGACGCCGCTCGATCTCCTCGGCAAGCTCACCCGCGGGGAGTTCTCGCTCGCCGAGATCAAGTTCATCGAAGGATGGACCTTCCGCCAGCTCCGCGAGGCGCTCGCCGCGCACCCGCACGTCCGCCAGGAAACAAAGGGGCTCGGCGACGGGACAGTGCTCGCGCGCCTGGGCGTGGGCGAGAGCCACCCCGAGGGGTTGTTCTTCCCGGACACCTACCGCTTCGCCCGCGGCGCGAGCGATCTCGACCTGCTGAAGTCCGCCCACCGCGCGATGGCGAAGCGGCTCGATGCCGCGTGGGCCGAGCGGCGCGCGGACCTGCCGCTCGCCTCGCCCTACGAGGCGCTGATCCTCGCCTCGATCGTCGAGAAGGAGACCGGCCGGGGCGACGACCGCACGATGATCGCGGCGGTGTTCGTGAATCGCCTGCGCGCCGGCATGAAGCTCCAGGCCGATCCGACCGTGATCTACGGCCTCGGGGAGAAGTTCGACGGCAACCTGCGCAAGCGCGATCTCGTCGCCGATACCCCCTACAACACCTACACCCGCGAGGGGCTGCCGCCGACGCCGATCGCGCTGCCCGGGCTCGCCGCGATCGCCGCGGCGACGAAGCCGGCCGCGGCCGATGCGCTGTACTTCGTCGCCCGCGGCGACGGGTCGAGCGAGTTCTCGCGCACGCTCGAGGAGCACAATCGGGCGGTGAACCGGTACCAGCGGGGAGGGCGCCCGTGACCGGGGGCGAGGCGCGAATGACCGGCTCCTTCCTCACCCTGGAGGGCATCGACGGCGCCGGCAAGAGCAGCCACGTCGGCTGGATCGCCGAGCGGCTGCGCCGTCCGGGGCGCGAAGTGATCGTGACGCGCGAGCCGGGCGGGACGCCGGTCGGTGAGAAGCTGCGCGAGCTGCTGCTCCACAACCCGATGGACGTCGGGACCGAGACGCTGCTCGTCTTCGCCGCCCGGCAGGAGCACCTGGCGCGGGTGATCCGGCCGGCGCTGGCGCGCGGCGCATGGGTGGTCTGCGACCGGTTCACCGATGCGACGTTCGCCTACCAGGGTGGCGGCCGGGGGTTCCCGGTGGCGAAGCTCGAGACTCTCGAGGCGTGGGTCCAGGAGGGGCTCCAGCCCGACCTGACGCTCTTCTTCGACGTCCCGGTGAGCGTCGGGCAGGCGCGGCTCAAGGCGGCGCTGGCGGTCCACGACCGGTTCGAGCGCGAAGACCCGAGCTTCCACGAGCGGGTCCGGGCGGTCTATCTGGACCGTGTGCAGCGATTTCCGCGTCGGTTTCGCGTGATCGATGCGTCCAGGGGCCTGCCCGAAGTTAGAGAAAAACTTGAAGAAATACTTAGAACCATATGAATACAAACAACTATAATTGGCTGCTCCCCGCCTGGAATCAGCTCGAAAGCCGCCGCGCGAACCTGCCCCACGCGCTGCTGATCCACGGCCGGCCCGGGCTCGGCAAGACGGTCCTCGCGCGCCGGTTCGCGAATCGGCTGCTGTGCGAAGGAGACCCCGCCGGGGCCTCGCCCTGCGGGGCGTGCCCCGCCTGCCTGTGGTTCGAGCAGGGCAACCACCCCGATTTCCGCCTGCTCGAGCCCGGGGTGCTCGCGACGCCGCGGGACGGCGAGGAGGCGCCGCGCGACGGCGAGGCGGCGAGTCGGCAGATCCGCATCGAGCAGGTGCGCGAGCTGCAGGATTTCCTCGCGATCGGCACCCATCGCGGCGGCGTCCGCGCGGTGGTGGTCCGTCCGGCCGAGGCCATGAACACGGCGACCGCCAACGCCCTGCTGAAGAGCCTCGAGGAGCCGCCGCCGGGAACCGTCTTCCTCCTCGTCTCGAGCGCGCCGGAGCGGCTGCTGCCGACCGTCCGCAGCCGGTGCCAGCGCATCGCGGTCGCGCCGGCCGGGCCGGCCGATGCGATCCCGTGGCTGCGGTCGCAGGGCGTGCCCGATCCCGAAGCGGCGCTCGCCTACGCCGCGAACGCCCCGCTCGCCGCGCTCGAGGACGCCGAGGAGCGGACCGTGCGGGACGCGCTGGTTGCGGGCGCCCTCGCGCGCGGCAGCCGCGACGCGCTCGAGCTGGCCGACGCCTGCGCCGGGGCGCACCCGGCCCGGGTGATCGCATGGCTGCAGAAATGGACGGTCGACCTCGCGCTCGCGCGCGCTGCCGGGACGGTCCGGTATCACGTGCGGCAGGCCGCGGCATTGCGCACGCTCGCCGGGCCGCTCGCCCCGGAGCGGCTGTTAAGATTCGAACGCTCGCTCGCGGGCGCGGCGGCGGTGGCGCAGCACCCGCTCAACCCGCGGCTCTTCCTGGAGGACGTGTTCCTGCGCTACACCCGGCTGTGGGAGGCCAAGCATGGCTGACGATCCCGCCAAGGGCGGCATCCGCCCGAGCGTCCTGTCGCTCACGATCTCGCAGAAGACTGCGCTCTACGCGGCGTACATCCCGCATCTGCGCCGCGGCGGCATCTTCATCCCGACCACGCGGCCCTACCGCCTCGGGGACGAGGTGTTCATGCTCCTCACCCTGATGGACGACCCCAACAAGCTGCCGGTGGCGGGGCAGGTGGTGTGGATCACTCCGTCCAACTGCCAGGGCAACAAGGCGCAGGGCATCGGCGTCCAGTTCGCCGAGGACGAGAGCGGCGTGGCCGCCAAGCGCCGCATCGAGACGATCCTCGGCGGGCTGCTGCAGTCGACCCGGTCGACCCACACTTACTAGCGCATGCTCGTCGACTCCCACTGCCACCTCGACTTCGATGAGTTCCGCGACCGGATGCCCGAGGTGCTCGCGAACATGGGCTCGGCGGGGGTCACGCACGCGCTCTGCATCAGCGTCACGCTGGCCGGCTTTCCGCGCGTCCGCGCGCTCGCCGAGCGCCACGCGAACCTCTTCGCGACCGCCGGCGTCCACCCCGACTATCCCGACGAGCAGGAGGTCCGGGTCGAGGACCTGGTACGGATGGCGGACCACCCGCGGATCGTCGCGATCGGCGAGACCGGCCTCGACTACTACCGGCTGAGCGGCGATCTCGAGTGGCAGCGCGAGCGCTTCCGGCGCCACATCCGCGCCGCGCGCGAATGCGGCAAGCCGCTGGTGATCCACACCCGCTCGTCCGCCGAGGACACGCTGCGGATCCTGCGCGAGGAGCGGGCCGGCGAGGCGGGCGGGGTGATGCACTGCTTCACCGAGACGCTGGCGGTCGCCCGCGCGGCGGTCGACCTCGGATTCCACGTCTCGTTTTCCGGCATCGTGACCTTCAAGAACGCCGGGGCCTTGCGCGAGGTCGCCGGCGCGCTACCGCTCGAGCGGATCCTGGTCGAAACCGATTCGCCGTATCTCGCACCGGTCCCCCATCGCGGCAAGGTGAACGAGCCGGCGTTCGTCCGGCACGTAGCGGAGGCGGTCGCGGGCCTGAGGGGAATGAGCCTGGAGGCGCTCGCGGCCGCCACCACCGCCAACTTCTTTCGTCTTTTCGCCCTTGCTCGAACCGAGACTTTAGTTGAGGTATGATGCGTAAGGTATTGATACTACTGATCGGATTTCTCTCATCGCAAACCGGTTTCGCGGCGCCGACGCTGGACGACTTCTTCAAGGCCGTCCGGGCCAACGACGTGCGCGAGGTCCGCAGCTATCTCGATCAGGGCATGGACCCCAACTCGACCAACCAGCAGGGGTACTCGGTCCTGATGGAGGCGGGGCGCGAGGGGCATACGGAGATGGTGCTGCTCCTCGTCGACCGGAAGGCCAAGGTCAACCAGCGGAACGCGGTGGGCGAGTCGGCGCTGATGCTGGCGGCCTTCAAGGGCGCCCTCGACACCGTCAAGCTGCTCCACGCCCGCGGCGCCGAGATCAACCTCCCGGGCTGGACGCCGCTCCATTACTGCGCGTTCCAGGGGCATGCGGCCGTCTGCCAGTACCTGCTCGACAGCAAGGCCGAAGTCGACGCGAAGGCGCCGAACGGGATGACCCCGCTCATGGCCGCCGTCCGCAGCGGGCACGTCGACGCAGTCAAGGTTCTCCTCCGCCGGTCCGCCGACCCGAACGTGAAAACCGACAACGGCGTCACCGCGCTCGTGCTTGCCACCAAGGGCGGCAACACCGACCTCGCGCAACTGCTCAAGCAGGCCGGCGCGAAGGAGTAGCCGGACCGGCGTCCCGGCAGGGGCGGTGCGCTGCCGGCGTGAGCGCCTGCCGCTCGCTGGACGGTCCCATCTTATATTTGACATAATGCACATTCAGGCGTTTTCAACTTGAGCCGACAACGGCTCAATGCCAGTCTTCCGCCGCCGGGATCGGCAATGGCAGAACGGCAATCCCTTCCTCCGCGAGCGCCTCCGACTCTTCGCGGCTGGCCACTCCCCGGATACCCCGGTGCGGCACTTCCTCGTAGTGGATCTTCCGGGCCTCCTCGGGAAAGCGCGTGCCGACGTCCTCGGTGTGCTTGAGGACGTGGTCGATGAACGCGGCGAGCGTGACCTTCTGGCGTCCCACATCGGCGGGCGCCCGCGGCGGTGCCGCCGGCGCCAGCGGCGCCGGGACCACGGACTCCGGACGCCCGCCCCGCCGGATGCGCGCCGACGGCAGCTTGTCAATCGCCGCCGACCCGCACACCGGACACGAAACGAGGCCGGACTCGCGTTGCGCATCGAATGCCTCGTTCGAAGCGAACCAGCCCTCGAAACGGTGCTCTCCGGTACAGATCAGCTCGAAAACGATCATTCTCTTGTCGGTGCCCCCAAGCGGATTCTACGCGGGCGCAGGGGAATGTCAGGAAAACGTCGTTTCCGTCCTTTACAGCCCCCTGACCCCCGGTGAGAATCCGGAGCCTTTCGGCAGGACCCCCGCCCGCATGCGCCCCCGCTTCACCGCCCTTGCCGCCTGCACCGCCGCCCTCTTCGCCGTCCTCCCCGCGCGGGCGCAGGAGTTCGACTGCATCATCGAAGCGAAGCAGATGGTCGACATCCGCAGCCCGGTCGACGGCCTGATCGAGCGGGTGCACGCCGAGCGGGGCGAGTCGGTCAAGAAGGGCCAGGTGCTCGTCACGCTGGAATCCGGCCCGGAGCGCGCCGCGGTTGCGGTCGCCAGACAGCGCGCCGAGGCGAGCGGCGCGGTGAAGTCGGCCGAAGCGAAGCTCGATCTCGCGGTCAAGAAGGAGAAGCGCGCCGAGGAGCTGGCGCGGCAGAATTTCATCTCCAACAACGCGCTCGAGGAAGCCCGGACCGAGCGCCAGCTCGCCGAGTCCGAGCTCAAGGTCGCGCGCGAGAACCAGCGGCTCGCCGAGCTCGAGATGCACCGCTCGTCCGAAGTGCTCGGCATGCGCACCCTGCGCAGCCCGGTGAACGGCGTGGTCGTCGACCGCTACCTGAAGGCCGGCGAGTTCGCGACCGCCAACGTGAAGGACCCGATCCTCCGGGTGGCGGAGATCGATCCGCTGAACGTCGAGGTGATCCTGCCGGCGAGCCTCTACGGCACCGTCCAGCAGGGCGATCGCGCGGAGGTCCTGCCCGAGACGCCGCAGCAGAAGTTCGTCGCCCGGGTGCGCGTCGTCGACCGGGTGATCAACGCCGCGAGCGGCACGTTCGGCGTCCGCCTCGAGCTGCCGAACGACAAGCAGCTCATCCCGGCCGGCGCGAAGTGCCGGGTCAAGTTCCTGAAATAGTCGCCGCGAGGCGAGGGCTCTCCGGCAGGGCCTACTCGCCCCTGCCGCTGAAGGCGAGGAGGTCGCCGAGCTGCTCGTCCATCGCGAGCACGTCGCGGCGGATCGCCGCGTGGCTCGCCTCGGCGCGCACCTGCGCATACCTGACGACCCGCCGCAGCAGCCGCTGCGCGGCGCCGCGGCCGTCGCCGACGAGGCGGAGTGCAAGGGCGAGCGCCGGCCCCTTGAGATAGACCCGGCACAGCTCGTCCTCGAGCGCGCAGATCACCTCGAACGAGCCGGGATCGCCCTGCCGGCCGCTGCGGCCGAAGAGCTGCCGGTCGACCCGCCGCGACTCGTGCAGCTCGGTCGCGATCACGTGCAGGCCGCCGCGCGCCTCGACGCCCTTCCCCAGCCGGATGTCGGTGCCGCGGCCGGCCATGTTCGTCGCCACGGTGATCGCGCCGACCTGGCCGGCCCGGGCGACGATCTCGGCTTCGGTCTTGTCCTGCCGCGCGTTGAGAAGCTGGTGATTCAAGCCGGCTGCGGCAAGCAGCTTGCTCAGCTCCTCGGAGGCGCCCACCGAGCGCGTGCCGACGAGCGCCGGCTGCCCGGTGCGGTGGAGCTCGCGCAGCCGCTCGACGACGCCGCGCCACTTTTCCCCGGTCGTGGCGTAGACCGTTTCGCCAAGGTCGCGCCGCTGCACCGGCCGGTTGGTGGGCACCTTCACGACCGGGAGCCGGTACACCGTCCACAGCTCGGGTGAAATCTCGCGCGCCGTGCCGGTCATTCCGGCGAGGCGCAGGTAGCGGCGGAAGAACCGCTGGTAGGTCATGCGCGCGACCGAGGTCTGCTGGCTGGTGAGCGGGACCGCCTCCTTGGCCTCCACCATCTGGTGCAGCCCCTGCTCCCACGACCGGTCGGGCAGGATCCGGCCGGTCGACTCGTCGATGATCTGCACTTTCTCGTCGCGGACCAGGTAGTGGACGTCGCGCTTGAACACGTGGGTCGCGACGAGCGCCTGCGTCGCGAGCTCCTCGCGCCGGCGCGTGCCCTTGAAGACGCCCGGCAGCCGGTCGGCCATCGCGGCGAGCGTCCGTTTGCCCTGCTCGGTCAGCCGGCAATGGCGCTCGCCGCCCTCGATCGCGAAATCGGCGCCGTCGGCGAGCTGCGCGACCAGCGCGAGCGCGGTCTGGTACATCTCCTTCTCCGGCGCCGAGTCCGAGCGGCCGGAGATGACGAGCGGCGTGCGCGCCTCGTCCACCAGCACGCTGTCGGCCTCGTCGACGATCGCGAAGAAGAGCCCGCGCAGCACGAGCCGGCTCGACCGCGACTCGCTCCCGGCCACGCGCTCGATCGAGAGCTGGATCCGGTTCACCTGCGAACCGAGCGCGATCCGGTCGCGCAGGTAGTCGAACGTCAGCTCCTTGTTGGTGCAGTAGGTCACGTCGCAGCCGTAGGCCGCCCGCCGGGCCGGCGGCTCCTTGCCGTTCACGACGGTGCCGACCGAGAGGCCGAGCATCTTGTACACCGGCATCATCGTCTCGGCGTCGCGCGCGGTCAGGTAGTCGTTGACCGTGATGATGTGGACCGGCAGGCCGGCCATCGCGGCGGTGCAGGCGGGAAGCGTCGCGGTGAGCGTCTTGCCCTCCCCCGTCTCCATCTCCGCGATCATCCCGTTCAGGATGATCCACCCGCCGCGGATCTGCGAGTCGAAGTGGCGCATCCCGAGCGCGCGGCCCGAGACCTCGCGAATGAGGGCGAAGCTCTGCGCCACGATCGGCACGGTGAAGCCGCCGCGCCGCAGGAGGAGCCGCAGCTCGGCCGCCGCGTTGCGGATTCCCGCGTCGGTCAGCTTCTCGGTCTCCTTCGCGTAGCGCCGGACGCCCTCCACGATCGCGGCGTCGAGCGCGTGCCGCGACCGCATCCGGCGCGCGACCGGCGCCACGAGCCGGTCGGCGATGCGGTCGAGGACGCCCGGACGCTCGAACGCCTGCTCGGGATAGGCCGCGGTCGCGGCGAGCGGCGGAAGCGCGAGCTCAGACATTGAACCGCGACAGGAAGAGCTGCCGGGCGCGGCGGTACCACTGCAGGCCGAGCGGCTCCCACCCGTGGTCGAAGCGCAGGTAGGCGCGGCCGCCGACGTGCAGCCGCCGCTCGCCGGCCGGCAGCTCGACGTCGACCTGGAACCATTTCTGCATCGTCCTGCGGCCCTCCTTGTCGCCCGGGTCGACCGCGGCGATGCCGCCGCCCTGCGTGCCGAGCGCCGCGCTCGGAAGCGCGTCGGTCGCAGAAGGCACGACCCGCTTCAGCGCCGCCTGGACCGGATCGGCGATGCGCTCGACGAGCCGCACGTCGACCCGCCGGGTCTGGTTGCGCACGAGATCGATGTCCTGCTGCGAGACGATCGCCCGCACGATGATCGCGTCGGCGTTGACCACGTGGCCGAGGAGCTCGCCTTTCTTGACGAACCGGCCCGGCATGTCGGGCCCGCGCGGCAGCACGAACTCGCCCTCGGTCCGCGCCTTGATCGCGAGCTCCCCGGCGCGCTCGCGCGCGCGCTCGAGGCTCTGGATCGCGAACCGGCGCTCCTCGTCCATGATCTCGGCCTTGACCCGGTCGCCCACGATCTGCTCGCGGTGGCGCGCTTCGAGCTCGGTCACCCGCGCCTCGAGCACCTTGACCTCGGTGAGAAGCTCGAGGTCGTTCGTCTCGATCAGGAGCTCGCCCGGCTTGACCCAGGCGCCCGGGCTCGCCGCGACGCGCACGACGAAGCCGTCGGACCCCGCGCGCGCGAAGCCCTCGTCGGGCAGCCAGACGACGCCCTGCGCGCTCGTGCGCAAGGGGATCGGGATCGCGAACAGGACGAGGACGACGGCGAGCGTGACGAGCGCGCTCGTCGTCATCGCCCGGCCGCGCACCCGCCGGAGCTTGGGACTGGTGACGAGGTAGTTCACGATCTTGGCTCCCGGTGCGACCAGCCAGGCATAAGCGGTGAACGCCGCGAAGATCACCCCGAGGAGCAGCGACTGCTCGCCGAGGAAAACGAGGATCGCGACGATCACCACGAGGCGGTAGAAGAACGAGCTCACCGCGAACGCCACGAACCACGTCCGCTCGCCCGCGGTCGACAGCGGCGGCTCGGCCTCGCGCCGCTTGAAGAGGTACTTCTCGCACAGGTAGACGACGTACTGGGTGCTGCGCGTCCGGAGGTTCGGGATCTCCAGCCAGTCCATCAGCATGTAGTAGCCGTCGAACCGCAACAGCGGATTCGCGTTGAAGATCACCGTCGAGACGCCCGCGATCAGCATGATGTTGTAGAGCAGCGCGCGGAACATCCCCGGCTCGGCCGTGAGCCACAGGAAGAGCGCGATCGAGGCGATGAAGAGCTCGACCATCATCCCCGCGCCGCCGACCGCGACCCGCTGCCACTTGCTGCGGAACGCCCACGCCGAGGAGGCGTCGACGTAGGGCACCGGCGTCAGCACGAGGATCATCACGCCCATCTCGTGCACCTCGCCGCCGCGCGCCTTGACCGCGAACGCGTGCCCGAACTCGTGGCAGAGCTTGAGCACCGGGAACACGAGCCACATCATCAGCAGGTTCTCGGGCAGGAGCACCCGGTCGAGCACGTTCTCGCTCAGCTCGCGCCAGTGCGTCACCGCCGCGACGGTGCCGAATCCCACGACAATGCACCAGAGGATGAACCCACCGAGGCCGAAGAACGGCCGCGCGAGCGGCAGCAGCCGGCCGAGCAGCCGCTCCGGGTCGAAGAGCGGGACCTGCCAGGCGAAGACGCTGAAGATCTTCTTCAGCAGCAGCCGCTGCTCTTGCTGCTCGCGGCGCCGGAAGAGCTCGGCGGTGTCGGGCGGGACGTCGCACTGCAGGACGTCGGCCGCGTGCAGCTGGCCGAGGAGCTGGATCACCTCGTCCTGGGTCACCGCGTCGTCGCCGAGCTGCGCGAGCGCCCGGTCCCAGATCGCCTGGACGGTGTGCTTGCCGTCCATCAGACCGATCACGAAGTAGGCCGGCGGCGAGAAGCGGTGGAAGCGCTCGGAGGCGCGGTCCTGGAGCACGTACCAGGTGTCGCCGCGGTACTGGTGGCGGTGGATCTGCGCGTGGGTGCGCAGGCGCGGCGTCAGCTTCGCGACCCGGTACCAGGACGGGCTGAAGAGCTGCTGCGCCATTCAACCTGCTACGGCAGCCAGGACCAGAGGATCAGCCGGAGCGAGTTGACCGCCTGGCGCGTCCAGATCCAGAGATACGAGCGGCGCTCGATGTCGACCTTGCCGACGCCTTCCATGTTCGGGCGCATGCGCGGATCGGTCCGGTCGAGCTTCGCCTCGACGCGGAAGAAGTTCTTGCCCTCGCGCGGGGTGGACACCGGGGTGATCTTGTTGACCGCGAAGCCGATCGGGTCGGCGGGGAACGCGGACATGAGGAGGCTGCCGCGCTGTCCCTCCTGCAGGAACGCCACGTCACCCTCGTCGACCTTGAGCACCAGGCGGAACTCGCTGAGCGGGGCCACCTCGAAGAGCACGGTGCCGCGCTCGACCGGCGCGCCGAGCGTCTGGCTCAGATCGCCCGAGACCACCACCCCGTCGAACGGCGCGGTGACCGTGGTGCGCGCGAGCTGCTCCTCGACGCGCTGAACCTGCGCGCGTGCCTGCTCGAGCTGCGCGGTCGCGATCTGGACCTGGGCGAGGTTGCGCTCGGCGAACGCCGAGCGCAGGCCCTTCGAGTGCTCCTCCTGCTGGCTCAGCCACTTCAGCCGCTCGATCTTGAGGTCGCGGTCGTCGAGGCGCGCGAGCAGCGCGCCCTGCTTGACGAGATCGCCGGCCCGCGCCGGCGCCTCCTTGATGTAGCCGCTGAACGGCGCGGTCGCCGCGAGCTGGAGCCGCGGCTCGAGCACGGTGCCGGCGGAGACGCGGAAATCGCCCTTCACGAACAGCAGGAACGCGGCGAGCACCACGGCGCTGATCGCGGCGAGCTTGAGCGCCGCATGGCGCGGCCCGAAGAGCTGGGCGAGCTTCTCGCGCCACCAGTCGCGCAGGCGCGCCCCGATCCAGCGGTCCTCGCGCCGGTGCACCTCGAGCATCGGGCCGGCGAGGCCCGCCACCGCCTCGCAGAGCTCGATCGTCGCCGGGTCGAACGGCCGGTTCGCCACCCGCTCGAGCGTGATCGCGCCGGCGGGCTTGCCTTGCGTGGTCATGACGACCGTGCAGCAGGCGCCCGAGCCCTGCTCGTCGACGAGCGCGTCGTGCGCGCGCCGCACGAGCGGCGAGCTGCCCGGCGGCGGCGGCACCGCGACCGTCGCGTTCTGGTCGATCGCCTCGTCCATCGCCGAGGAGATGCCGCGCATCAGGTTCGTGCGCTCCTTGAACTGGGCGCTGTGCGAGACCGCGTCGATCCGCACCTGGCCGCCGTGCACGAAGCCGACGCTGACGCGGTCGCAGCCGAGCCGGGTCGCGAGGTCGGTGGCGAGCGCGGTGCCGGCGGCGACGAAGCGCTCGTGGGCGGCGGCCGAGGCCACGACTTCGAGCACGGTCTGGAGCTTGTTGCGCGTCTCGCCGACCCGCACGACTTCCTGCTGGCAGAACATCAGCTCGAGCCCGGCCGCGCCCCAGTGGAGCTGCCGGAGCGCGGCCTGCAGCTCCGCTTCGGGGCGCGGGGCGATGTCGAGCACGACCACCCCGTGCAGGCGGCCGACCGACTCGACCGGGTAGCCGAGGAAAGTATTCGCCGGCGCGCCCTCCTTCGCCGGCTTGCCCGGCGCGACGACGCCGCGCCGCTCGACGAGCGCCTGCTGCGCGGTCGGCGTCAGGTAGTTCATGTCGCGCCGGACGTCCGGCCACACCGCGACCGCGGTGTAGCCTTCGGCGCCGTCGAGCTTCAGCAGGACCACGCCGCCGACGACCGCGGGGATGAGCCGCGACTGGATCGCGAGCCAGCTCTGGCAGTACTCGCGCGCGTCGTTCGCGCTCGCGAGCACCGCCCAGAGCGCGGACTCCTGCTGGCCCCCGGCCGGAGCCGGCGTCTGGGCCGCCGCCGGGGCGCGCGCATCCTTCCCGGGACCGGAGGGACCGAAGGCGGCGGACATCTCGGGGGACGGTTGCTGCGCGGCGGCCGCGCGGCGCGCGATCACTGCTTCAGCTCACCGTACCGGCTCTCGTACTCGCCGATCAGCTTCGCGAGAATGCCCGACAGGCGCTTCGCGGCGTACGGCGACAGCACGATGCGGTGGGAGAGCTCGATCTCCATGTCCTGCGGCGTGCGCTCCCAGTTGTGGCTCACGCCGAAGTTGAGGACCACCTCTTCGCGCGTGCTGGTGGCGTTGCAGAAGTTGGCGTAGGAGCTCTTCAGGGTCTGGGTGTTCCAGCGGACCTTGGCGTTCACCGCCTGCTCGGGGGCGGCCGGGGCCGCGGCCGGTTTGTCCTTCTCTCCGTTCTGCTGGGCCTTGGTGGCCATCTCGGTTCTCCTCGGGCGGATTTGGCGGGGTGGAAGGTGCGCCGACGGGCACCCGCCCCGCGGGATCACGACCGGGAATGGTACGAGAAACGGTAATCGGAATCGGGGGTTATCGCGCGGTCTTTGAGCAAGACTGCACGAGCGCCGAGTGCGGGATTGCGCGCGAGCGGGCGCGCGTCCCTGGCGCGTGGTGCCCGGGGCCGGACTCGAACCGGCATGGGATTCAAACCCGAGGGATTTTAAGTC
>Ga0187894_10002459_pt1 | contig 22081 bp, 17 predicted proteins | sample GBC1701081metaG_FD_136650 | JGI IMG/M metagenome (GOLD analysis project Ga0187894, IMG submission 136650) | White microbial mat communities from a lava cave in the Kipuka Kanohina Cave System on the Island of Hawaii, USA - GBC170108-1 metaG ... | reverse complement strand
TTATTTGTGTCGAAATCAAACTTTGGACAATTTACGTAATTTCCAGCGCAGAAAACCAAAAGGCGTGGCCTCAAGCATAGAACGCCGAGAGAACACCTCTCATGGTCATCCATGCGCCAGTGCGCCGATGATTCCACTATTTGGTTCTATTAGGCCACGCGCGGACTATTTGTTGGTTTTTTCAACCCTCCGCATCAATTCCTATATGAAATAATTGTATTTAAGATTAATCTACGAATTTTTGTATAAATTTTCACATATAATGAAATTCTTTGTGCCCATACAATAGGCACAAATTCTCATATCACACCATACCAAAAAGACCCCATGAGCTGCTCAGGCGAAACGGTAGAAGAAGATCTCATACAAATCAGGCCCTCGATACTAAAGCAGCTAAAGAAAGCCAAGTACGGAGTTGCAGACCATGCCACCGTGGAATTGTGCCACTGGACAAAAAAATCATTCAAGAATGATTCCAGCTGCTACAAGCACAAATTCTATGGAATATCTACACACCAGTGCATGGAGTTTTCACCAGCCGGGATGCACTGCGAGAACAGGTGCGTCTATTGCTGGCGCCCCATGGAATTTTACGATTCGCTAAAAATGGACGAAACCAAAGTGGCAGAGCCAGAAGAAATGATGGCAAAGCTGATGGAAGAACGAGAGAAGCTGATCATGGGCTTTTACGGGGATCCAAGGCACGACACAAAAAAGCTCGACGAGTCATTACTGCCGGCACATTACGCCATATCACTGTCAGGCGAGCCGACGATGTACCCAAAGCTCCCGCAGCTGATAATATATTTGAAATCACTCCCCGCGACAAAATCCATTTTTCTTGTGACAAACGGCCAGGAGCCGCAGATGCTGCAAAGACTCGTAGACGAAAACGCCTTACCCACACAAGTATACCTCTCGACAAACGCGGCAGACTATGACTCCTTTATCAAAATAAACAAGCCACGGTACGACGACTCCTGGAAAAGATGGAACCAGTCCCTGGACATACTATCAAAGATGGACACAAGATCAGTACTAAGAATGACACTCATCCGGGATCACAACAATTCAGAATCCATGATTCCGTTGTTTGCTGATTTGATAAGAAAGTCAAACGTTCACTTTGTCGAGGTAAAGTCATACATGCACATAGGCCGCTCCACCAACAGGCTGGAAAGATCGGACATGCTATCATTTGAGGAGGTAAGCCATTTTGCCACACAATTGGCAAAAATGAGCGGAATCTATGATGTCATGGACGAAAGCGAGGCATCAAGGATTGTGGTACTGCAGAATGATACCAGGCCTATTAGCCGCTGGATTGCGGCCTATTCAGATACCATCTAGCGAATTTTTCCAGGGCGCGATACCTGTGGGATATGGTGTTTTTCTCGGCCATCTCGCCATATGTCTTGGCCTTTCCCCTTGGAATGAAAATTGGGTCATAGCCCCAGCCCCTTCCGCGCGGTTTTTTTGGAATGGAGCCAAGTGTAATCCCCTCAAACTGGACAGGCGTTTTCCTCCTGTCACAGTACGATATTATGGCGCAGAACTTGGCAGAACGGTCATTTTTTACCAGCCTTACCACGCCCTCATTGCCTATGGTATCATAAACATATGATGAGAAAGGCCCTGGAAAGCCGTTCAAAGATTTTACAAAAATCCCGTCGTCTTCGATGATTACAGGCTTTCTGCATTTTGCATGCGCATCCAGCGCCTTTTGCCTTGCTATTTCCAAAAGAGAATCCGACTGGATCTCCACTGCGGAAAACTTGAAAAACCCAAGTCTTATTCCGTGTTTTCCCAGGATCTCTCTTGCTTCTTTGTACTTGTGCGGGTTTGACGATGCAAACCACAAATCATACGACTTGCGCATACCTTCCCCTACCCTCTATTATGGAGACATAATCTAGGATTTTCCTGTATCTGTCGCTTCCCAGTGCTGACCTATACCCAGACAGGAATGCAGGCCACAGTTTTTTCATCATTTCAACGTGCGCGCTGTTTAGTATTTCCTTGAACAGCCTGAGATCCACTGCCAGGTCCTCTGTCTTTTCTGTCCTTTGCGCAAGCCCAAAGTCAATGGTACATACCCTGTTCCCGCTCATGATGAAATTAGAAGTTGTGAGGTCCCCGTGCATTATCCCGTTTTTGTGGAGTAATCCGGCTATCCGTCCTATTTCCCTGCACGCCTTGATTAGCTTGGCGCCCTTTAGGCCCCATACAGGTTGGCCTTTTACATATTGCATCAGGATGGTGCAGTCGTTTTGGTTTACCTGATAAATTATCGGAGTGAGAACACCAAAAGACTTTGCCTCTGCGATTACCGATGCTTCCCGTATTGTCCTCTGGCGGCGTATCTTGGAATCAAGCTCGGAATTTCTGTAGGATTTTTTCTTGCGCGTTTTGAGTATCGCCGGCTTTCCGTCGTGTTTTGTCAGGTAGATGTCACCTTCGGCTCCCTTTTTGACTAGTTTCACTAGCATCTGGTCAGGAATATTGTAATTTAGATATTTTTGAGCTCAAGGAGGGTTGCAGTGTCTTAAAATTACACCGAATAACATCCTAGTCCAGATGGATGATTCCGAAAAACGCCTAAAGCAGGAGGACTGCAACGAGGACACGTTAGGTGCAGGCATATTGACTCTTACCAACAAGAGATTGGTATTTGAAAAGACAAAGGGCAGAATCGCCGATTTCTCAAAAAGATTCGGCGAGACGGTAATCGACGTGCCACTGTCTGACGTAACCAAAGTCTGGAAGGAAGGGCTGTTCATAAAAAAGGCCTGCTTTGCTGCCAAGACAGCAGACGGCGAAAAAACCTTCAAGTTCGGGGTATTCAGCACCGGCGGCTGGGAAAAAGACATCAAAAAGGCAATCGAGTCAAAGTCTCAGTAGTCGATTTCTACCGTGTCCAGTCTCCATGACTGGCGGACAAAAGTATCTGATATCTTGGCCCCCCTTTTGACAGTTGACTCTAGCAGTCCGGTCCAGGCAATCTGGGAGCCGCAGTCGCCAGAGTATTGTATTGGTGCAACAAAAAACTTGGTACCCTGCCTCTGACATACCTTTCTTAGCATTTCAGAGAGTCGCTTGTTTGCCGCTACTCCTCCCACTACCATCAGTTCTTTTTTTTGCGTAAACGACAGCGCCCTTTCGGTGGCCTCTGCAATCATTGCAAACGCGGTTTCTTGTAAAGAAAAACATGCGTCCTGCTTGTTTTTTGAAATCCTTTTTGTAGCGGACAAAAGTCCGGAAAAAGATACGTCGTTTCCCTTTACGACATATGGAAGTGTAACATATTTTTTTGATTCTTTCGCAAGGGATTCAATCATTTTTCCGCAAGGGGATGCAAACCCCATGGACCTGCCGAACTGGTCAAGCAATTGTCCAAGTGTGATGTCAAGTGTCTCTCCAAATATTCTCCATTTTTTCTGCTTGAACGCTGCAAGCATGGTGTGGCCGCCCGATACCAGCAACACCAATGGATCTCTTGCCCCGGTGAGCAGCTTGCCAAGCTCGATGTGGCCTATCGCGTGGTTCACTGGGTATATCGGGATTTTGTGAAACGATGATAAAGTCCTTGCAACCACACCTGCCACCCTGAGGCAGGGCCCGAGGCCAGGCCCTGCTGCATACGATATGATGTCAACGTCAGAAATTCCCAGTTTTGCTTTTTTGAGGCATTCTGCCAAGACCTCGGAGCTTGCCTCGATGTGGTGTCGCGAGGCCTCCCTTGGGTGGATTCCCTGGCCTTTAGGAGGTCGGTAGATTCTTCTCACATCAGATAGGATCCTGCCCCTTTTTTCCACCAGTGCGCACGAAAATGTGTGGGCTGTGCTCTCTATTCCAAGGCAGATCATTCTATCCACGGCTCATGCTTGATACGATCTTGATTACGTCCCCGTCCTTGAGAATATGATCATGGCTAATTCTTTGTTTTGTCTTTGCGTCCATTGCAAACAGGAACCCTTTTGCTAGGTCAGCATGGATTGTAGCTGCCAAGTCTTTGGTAGTGGAACCGACAGGAAGCAGCCTTGCGTCAGGAAGTATCACACCATCCCTGTTTGTCAGCTTGGTTTCGTCTTCCACAGGATATACAGTGATGAACTTGAGAAGTTTAAACACGGCGTAGTTGAGTGCCTGCTGGACTCCGGTGGTTTGGATTTTTGAGAGCACCGTCTTTACCAGCTCGAGTGCCTGTTTTTGTTGCGGGTTTAGGCCTTCCTTTATTTCAAATGTTAGATCGCCTGGAACATATTTTACAAGGCCTGCTTTTGCTGCCTTTCGCAACAACAGTTCGGATTCAGCGCTGCACACTATCACATGGTTTTTCTCTTTCATCTCATCGATGATTGAAAAATTCTTGCAAAGGTCCGCCTTGTTTGCCGCAATGAGGAGTGGCTTTGTCTTTTTTCTGATTCTTTTTACAAATTCCAAAATGTTAGAGTCCGTCCACTCTGACGGTTTTTTCAAATCAAGACGTGCTTCTTTTATGGTATCAAAAATGACAAACTCCTTTACGCCCAGTCCGCTGAACCTCCTTGTTATTCCTTCTACTAGTGTGCTTGTCTTTTGGTGTATTTCGCGCAATAATTTTTCCCATTCCCTTCCAAGTATCTGCTTGAACCACTGGTCAAACTCGTTTTCAACAAATTCAATGTCTTCTAGCGGGTTATGCGTACCTGCAGGCACTGGCTGACCATGGATGTCAGTCGTTCCTGCCGCATCAACTACGTGAATAATGACATCTGCCTGTCTTGCGTCATCAAGGAACTTGTTGCCAAGTCCCTTTCCCTCATGTGCTCCCGGAACCAGGCCCGCAACATCGATTAGCTTCACCGGAACGAGTCTCACGCCGTCAATGCATAACGGGTTTTGATGAGAGATTCCAAAGTGTTTGCATGCGCATTTTGTCCTGACGTATGTGACCCCGACGTTTGGTTCAATCGTTGTAAACGGGTAATTGCCGATTGCGACTGTGGCCTCCGTAGCTGCAGAAAAGAACGTGGATTTTCCGACGTTTGCCTTTCCAAGCAGTCCTATTTGCATAAACTTGGGAATTTTTCACAACATATTAGCATTAAGGAATTTAATGTAGGCTACCAAGAGCTTCATTGTGTCATTAGTAATTACCGGTAATCCAGGAACGGGAAAGCACACCATATCAAAAGTGCTTGCAGAGAAGATAGGTTATGAAATCCTTGACCTGAACCAGATAGCAATCAAACGCAAAATATTCAAGAAAAGCGGCTCGACACTTGACGTCGACATGAAAAAGCTTGCCAAGATAATGAAGCGACTAACAAAGCCAAGGACTATCATAGTAGGCCATTTGGCTCCATACGTGCTGGAAAAATCGCAGGTTAAAATTGCCATAGTCTTAAGAAAAAACCCGTACCAGTTGATCCCAATTTACAAAAAAAGAAAGTATTCCCAAGAAAAGATAATCGAAAACATCGGTAGCGAGACCCTTGGGGTGATTTTCTATGATTCCATGGCAAGATTTGGCAAAAAGGCAATCCAAGTTGATTCCACGAGCATGTCGCCTCAGAATCTGGTTAAAAAAATACAGCGCACATTGAAATCAAAAAAACAGGACAAAGTAGACTGGCTTGGATTGGTATCAAGGAATGGCGATCTTGCCAGGTTCTTCCCAGGGTGAAAAAATGTTTGAAATCCTAAAGACAGATCTGGCAGGAAGAATCGGGACACTCCAGACAAACCACGGAAAGGTGGAGACGCCAGCGTTTGTCCCCGTGATTCATCCTGTAAACCAGTCCATCCCTGCAAAAAAAATCCGGGAAATGGGATTTGATCTAGTAATAACAAACGCGTACATCACGATGAATAGGTACGGTGAGGAGGCCGCAAAAAGGGGCATCCATAATATAATAAATTTTGATGGCGCAATAATGACGGATTCTGGTGGATACCAGGTATTAGAATATGGAAAGGTAAACGTCGAACCGGAGGCAATGGCCGAGTTTGAAAAAAAAATAATGACTGACTTTGCCATCCCGCTTGACAAGCCGACAGGATATGGCCTCTCAAAAAAGAAAGCCACCGGATACGTTGATCACACCCTAAAGGTATCAAAGAAAACAATAGAGGACAAAGACGACAACGGCCAGATCTGGATCGGCCCAATCCAGGGCGCAGAGCATTTGGATTTGGTGCGAAGATCAACTAAGGAGCTCATCAAGTACGGATACCAGATGCTCGCGTTTGGCAGCCCGGTAGAAGTTATGGAAGCATACGAGTACCGATTATTGGCAAAGATGATAATCGAGGCAAAAAAGCACATCCCAGCGTCCATCCCGCTCCATCTCTTTGGCGCAGGCCATCCCCTTACCATCCCGATTGCAATTGCCTTGGGATGCGACACGTTTGATTCTGCATCCTACATGCTGTATGCAAAGCACGACCGGTACATCTCCGAAGACAGGACAAACCACCTAGAAGAAATGCAGTATTTTTCCTGCAACTGCGAAATATGCGCGAAATACACCCCAGGGGAGCTCTCAGAAATACCAAGAGAGCAGAGAATCCAAGAAGTTGCGCTGCACAACTTGTATGCCATAAAGTCAGAGGTGGACAGGACAAAGGAGGCAATCCACGAGGGCAGGCTATGGGAGTATGTTACCAAAAAGATAATGGCCCACCCAAAACTGTATGAGGCCATCGAGGTCTTTACTCAAAACTCGACATTTCTTGGCAAAACCACCCCGAAATTCAAGGAAAGGGCGCTGTTTCTGTTCGGTCCAAGCGACCAGTTCCGACCCGAGGTATTGTCATACCACGAAATGGTAAGGAACTTCCAGTCTGGCAAAAAGGAATTGGTGCTGGTACCGGACTCTGCGGACAAGCCGTTCTATCTATCAAAGAGCTACCGCCAGCTACAGAAAAAATACGACGAGTCCAAGGTCCAGTTCTGCCAGTTCAACCCCATTTTGGGAATCATTCCCCTCGAGATATCTGATTTGTACCCTGCGGCCCATTACGTCATGGCAGATGTAAAATCAAATCCTGAAAACTATACCGAATTTGAAAAGACTCTGAAAACATTCCTTGCAAAAAACAAGTTCCGAAAAATCCACGCAGAGAAAAGCGAGTTTTTTGATAATTTCAAGATAAAGTCACCTAAGATTAAGAAAAGAAAAATGAAAAAGAAAGATTAGCTGGTCTAAAGACCCGCGTCTTCTGCCCAGCCTTTAATGAATACTCCGTTCTTGTGAAGAGGAACTGGTTGTCCAGCGGTATAGTTCATCGGTCTCATCCAGAAGATGGACTTTGTTGGACAAACTCCAATGCATGCACCGTCTGAGATGCATCTTTCTGGATAAAATACGAATGCTTTACCTCTCTTCCAGCCTTCTACTGGCTTTACTCGGAGTACGTCTGGGCCGAGGGATGTACAGATTTCTACGCATAGTGCGCAGCCGATACATCTTTGCTCGTCAACGTCTGGAAGTATTGCTATTGGCATTTATTTCACTTAATTTGATCAAGACTATAGTAACTATTTAAACCATGGTCAAAAAAATTAACAGTGTTATAGAATTTTTAGATCGACATGAACAAACGTTTCACTAAATTTGAAAAGATAAAAAAGGTAACCAGATGGTTATGCTATTTTCGCATTGCGTCGATTTGGCCGCTTGTTACCCAGTCCAGCAGCTCTGCTGCGGATGGATTCAAGTCAGCTCTTTTGTCCATCAGATTTTTTACCCAAACCCAATTAATTTGGTTTAACAGTGGTTTGTTTCCCTCATCGCCTGCGCGAACTTTGCTGCGTAGGTCTGCAGGAATAGAATTCCACCATTGGTCAAAAGTTCTACCCATATGAGGGGATCTTAGGTTTGACTAATTAAAGCTTTTGAAGATTGCGACAATTATGGAATGATCCGCGGATCTTTGGCAACCTTTTAAGATAGATCAGAGTCCAGTTGAATCTTGAACGTAAAAGTTTTGGGCGCAGGGCAGGAAGTGGGGCGATCTGGGTTTTTGGTAAACTGCGAGGGGACAAACTATCTTTTGGATTATGGAGTGAACCTTGGGAGAAATCCACAGGGCCCATTACATGTGATGCCAAAAGAAGTCGACATCATTGTTGTAACACATGCCCACCTTGACCATTCCGGGTATGTCCCCATGATGTATGTGAGCGGCAGCGCGGACGTCTTTGCTACCTCACCAACCTTTGATCTCAGTAGGTTGCTAATTGAGGACATGTTAAAGCTGGAGCGAGACGCGCATCCGTTCGGCCTCCCGGAGGTAAGCAAGATGTACAAGTATGCAAAAACTGTTTCTTACAAGGAGAGGATCCACCGGGGAAATTCCACATTTGAGCTAAGAGAATCAGGACATGTAGTCGGAGGCAGCACTGTCCTTCTGGAATCGGGTGGAAAGAAGCTCTTCTACACTGGTGATATCAACGTTCATGGTTCCAGGATGATCCGCGAGGCCGACCTCGACATAGGTGAGATAGACCTGCTGATCACCGAGAGCACCTACTCCCAGACTGAGCAGATGCCAAGAAAGGAGTCAGAGCAGAACCTAGTCGAGTTTGCAAACGAGATACTTGACCAGAAGGGGTCTCTGTTCATCCCGGCGTTCTCAGTGGAGCGATCCCAGGAGATTGCCTGCGTTTTGAAAAATGCAAAGTTCAAGCACAAGATAATCATGGACGGGATGGCATTGAGTGTAAACGAGATCTTGTTGCAGCACCCTGGTTACCTCAGAGACTATGACGTCTTTGTTGATGCCATTGAAAACACCACATGGATAAGAAACCACAAGGAGAGGCAGCGCGAGATATCAGAGCCCTGTGTGGTAATTTCGCCTGCTGGAATGCTGGTGGGCGGAAACGCCGTGTTCTATTTGCAGGAGCTTGCGTTTAACAAGAAAAACGGAATAGCGCTGGTCTCATACCAAGGAGAGGGAACACCTGGAAGAAAGCTCCTCGATACAGGAAAGGTGATGATTCACGGCCGCGAGCAGCGGGCAGAAGCGCAGGTAAGGCAGTTTGAGTTTTCAGGACATTCCGACAGGAACGGCCTCTTTGAGCTGATAAAAAAAATAAGGGGAAACCCCAAGGTCATGGCAATACACGGTGACGGTGAATCCTGCACCAAGTTTGCCGCTGAAATCCACGAAAAGTTCGGCTTTGAGACATACGCCCCAAAAATGGGCGATTCCATTAGCATCTAGAATGCGAATCAACCTAGAGCACACCATAAACTCCGGGCAGGTCTTTTTGTGGCAAAAGCACGGCAAAAGATGGTATGGCGTTAACGGGATTGATGTCCTATCAGTGGACGAGTCAGACCCGTCCGAGGTAAAATCCTATTCCGGAATGGACTTGGACCTTTTCAGGGACAGCGACGACTTTGACTCCATAATAAAAGAGATATCAAGGGACAAAACAATAGACAGTGCCGCAAGGAGATTCTCTGGAATGCGGCTGATGCGCCAAGACCCGTTCCAATGTTATGTATCGTTTATTGTGTCATCCAATTCTAGCATTCAGAACATTCGCCTGACCCTGCAAAGGATGTCAAAAAAATTCGGGAAGAAAATAACGTTTGATGGTATGGAGTTTCATTTGTTTCCAGAGCCAAGAAAGTTAGCTGCCGCATCCGGTACGGAGCTGCTTTCATGCGGTCTTGGGTATAGGGCCGGGTTTGTAAAAAACGCCGCTGCCATGGTAAAAGAAAAACAGATCGATTTTGAGTTGCTCAAAAAATCAAGATACGATGATGCAAAAGAGTCATTGCTTGAGATCCACGGGATTGGAAACAAGGTAGCAGACTGCATCATGCTTTTCTCACTTGAAAAGCTGGAATCGTTTCCGCTGGACAGGTGGATTGTCAGGGGCTTGCAGGAATACTATCCGAAAAAATTTTCTTTTAATGGAAAGACCATTACTGACAAGAAATACCGGGCTCTCCACGATCAGATAGTCAGATATTTCGGCCCATATGCAGGATACTGCCAGCAGTTTCTCTTCAAGATGATACGTGAAACCAACCAAAAAAAGTGGCTGTAAGACTTAAAATGCCAAGTATTTGTGGGGTTCTTGGGCCGGTAGCTCAGCTTGGATAGAGTGCTGGACTTCTAATCCAGTGGTCAAGGGATCGAAGCCCTTCTGGCCCGCTTTATCTGTTAACTCGAGCCTTTTTGATTCACCACATGGATTGTCCCATAACCCAGCTGGTTTTCTTTGCAAAAAAAGTTACTTAAATTTATCTTGGTTCTCAAATCTGTTCTCCTGGTTCCTTATCCTAAATATCTGGGTATAATTGGCAGTACCAAACAAAAAGAAAGCGTATGCCCACAGATATGGGATGTCTATTGCATGCCCAGTATGATAGTTGTCATCCAGATTCAGAAAAAGAAAACCAAAATCTGCAACAACAAAACCTATCATGCCAAAAAACAGACATGCCAAAACAAAGTTAACTTGGCCTCTCGCAAATAAAATCAGCCCAAGTGCTATCGGGGCAAGTGAAAGCGAGTCAAGTATTGGGTATGCAAGGCCTAGTAACATATCGGAATGACTGAGATATGATTCTTGCAAGGCCATGTAATACGCAATCGATCCTGCCAGTATGATCGCAAATCCAGATGTGAACACTGCTAGTTTGGCTGAAATTATGTCTTTGAAGGGGCGCAGATAAAAAGCAGTAAAGGCAAAATAAAGCAGATACCCTGTCAACCAGAAAAAATCCGCCGGAGACGGCCAAGGATCAGTCTGATAAACCAGCTCAAAGACCATCCATATTCGTTCTGCGACAAACCACAGAACAACAAATGACACAAAGCATGCCCACGCCTTGCCAAAGTTCCCACGGACTCCATATTTTACAAGCAATGTGGCAGATGTTATTACCAGTATTGTAGTGATTGCAAGATTCAAAAAGCTTGAAGCCAGAACCGCATCCTGCTGGCCAGAATAGTTGGATAGCATTATGATAATTGCAATTATGCCGCACAGTGATACAAAAATGGATCTGCTAAATTTCGGGATGATTTTCAAGTTCTATTTCGATAAGACCAGAAGAAAATTCGATATCGGCTGCTGATCCTCAAACTCTGTAAGGTCATTTCTGATCGCATTCATTACAACTAGCGCACCGTTACCAAAGATCTCAGTCAGGATGTCCCTCAGATATTCCGGGTGCTCAAGACAGTCAGTAAAATAGCAATGATACTTTGCATATAGCCTATCTCCAACTTCGTTTGTCGCAGATGGGCTCATTTTATCAAGTGCATTTGTTATTGTAATACTGACAAGCGCCTTCTTTTCTTTGTCATGTCCAGAGGTGTTGGCTTTTGTGGCCGTTATTCTTTTAATTGCGAGCTGGATTTGTTCCATGTTGAACGGTTTGGTGAAAATATCTGTTGGCCTGAGTGAGTCAAGTTTCTCGGAATGTTTTGCCCCAAGCTCTGCAGTCACGATTATCACATTGGCATTTGGGTCTAAATTTCGAATTTCCGACAACGCGTAAATCCCATCATATTCAGGCATCCTCAAGTCCAGAAATGTAATGTCTGGCTTGTATTTTTTGTAGATGTCTACGGCATCTTTTCCATTGTGTCCCACCGCGACGACTTTGATGTCAAATATTTCTAGGTATTCTATAAAGACGTCAACCGTGTTTTTGTCGTCGTCTATTATGGCTACAGTGACCAATGAGATTAGGTCGTTTGGATCACTATAAAAAATATAGTTTATTCTTTCAGAAAAGACCCGTAATGGGCTTTGTCGATGCTCCGGTGGTAGGAATAACATAATTACATAATTTCAGGCTCATGTTTGAAGAGCTTTGTTTGAGACTAGTAACGTTGCGTTCAGAAGGCGCCATTAAAAGCCACAACGATTTAATAAAAATCAGAAATTTGGGTGTACGCACGGGAACTTGGCCGGCTAACACCTAGTACCCTCTTGATAAATTATTTAACCGCAATTCCTTTTGCTTTTTCATTGAAGGAAATCGAGATATCCCTTGACTCAAATGACATTAGGCCAAACACCGAGATTAGGGGTAAAATCATGGTCAACTATTCCGGAAAATACGATTCCATAGTTCTTAATACACAGATCCTCGGCGCAAACGAGCTTATGTTATTTACCTCGTGCAATGGAAAGAAAATGAACAGCCGCTCTGCTAGGCTGTTTATATCAAAGGATACCATGCCAGACAACACGGCAGAGTTTACAGCTGTTGTCACGTTTGAGCCAAAAGAAAAGCACGAGATAAAGTTTCGCGCGTCCATAATAGAGCAACACAAGGAAATAGAAAGCGACGTGCTCTTTGCCAGATATTCCTAGGAGGTCTCTGTCTTTGGCGGGAGCTCCTTTGGAGCCTCTGCCTTTACCTCTTTGTGCGGTTCTGCTGCTATTTCGTGTACCGGCGGCGGTGGCGGCGGCTTTTTTGCCTCGCTTAGTGCATACCTGTACACGTGGAACAGTCCTGCGAACACTATCAGTATCAAACCAGTAAAGAACAGCGACAAGTTGTTCAGGCCTGTTATTGCCGCGTTGTACGCAGCTATGTTCAGATACACCTGGAACGCAATCAGCCCGACTATGACCCAGTTAAGCCATTTTTGTGAGAGGTTTATCTCCGCTACTCTTTTTGGCCCCTTGTCCTTTCTGAGCTTTGCCTTGCGCTCTGCTTCCTGCGCCATCTTTATCATCATGTAGCTAAAGCCGAACCCGAGCGGAACCAACAATATCATCACAAGATAGAAAAAGATCGGATCGATTACTAGCCTCTGCACCAGCGGGATGGTAGTGTCAGGCGGAATGTAGAACCCCCAATATGTGGTGACCATTATCTGCGCTATTCCCGTGATTCCAAACGCCGTGATTATGGGCCTGTCCTTCCAGGAGAATTTCTTGTACCTGTCGATAAACGGCAGCAAGAGCAGTGACCCTATGAACAGGCCTGGCCACAGCACCCCGGTTACGAACTTGTCGTACTGCGTACGCAAGAACGCATACAAGCCGGTGAGATACCACTCAGGGACGGTGATGCCGGGCGGTACGGTGGGCTCGAACTTGAAGCCCATGTCAATTGGGAAGACTCCCCCGGTTATCAGAATGGCGCCTGAAAACGCCATGACCATCGGCACGTCAAACACCATGAATCTCGGGAAATGCACTGCCATCAGGCCGAGCATCACTAGCGGCAGGATGAACACGTGTTGCGCGTAGAACCTTAGCACAAAGTCGCTAAATCCCGACCCGAACATGGCGTCCCGTATTGTAGGCCCGGCTATTGGTATCGAGTTTGTAAGAGATGCCGCGATGCTGATTGCAAGCTCCGCCCTTTCTGAAAATATTATATCGTAACCAGTGAACGCTTCTAGAATTGTGACAGTACCCAGTATGACACCTGTCACCCAGAGCACCTCGTTTCTTATTTTGTACCTGCCGCTAAAGTACTGGTAGTACATGTGCAGGATTGCAAGAAGCACCATCGCATTTGATCCGTGGTAGTGTATGTTGCGTATGTGGAACCCGAATGGGACTACGTTGTTGATTTTTGCCACGCTGTCCCAGGCCCTGTCAAGTATCGGGAAATAATAAAACATCAGCAACGCGCCAGAGACTCCAAGTATCACAAACACGATAAACGTGAGCATCCCCAGAAAGCCGAACGGGCTTACGAATCTTGACGGGAATGAAAACTTGATTCCAGTAAAGATCGTCCTGTCAAGGCCGTTCCAGATCCAGTAAAAGAAGCTTACAGCTCCGGTGCGCCTACTCAACGAAACGGCCATACCCTACCACTCCATTGTCGTTTGGTCCCCATTTTGCCGGAAGTATCCACAGGTCCCCGTTCGTGTCGGCCTCCAAATCCAGCTTGGCAAGCGTGTTTGATGGCGGCGCCTGCAGTGATGCAGGTCCTGCGAACGCGGTTCCAGTCAGGGGATTGTACATGCTTCCGTGACACGGGCACTCGCCCCTTTTTCTTCCCTCCTGCGGCCAGTATTTCCACAAGCACCACAGATGAAGGCAGACCATGCTGTAAGCGCGAAACGAGCTGGCGTCGACTTTGTCCCCGCCGAGCTCCGCTGGTAATCTGATAAACTGCCATTTTCTAAACGCCTCGCCGTCCAGTACCTGGTCTCCTGTCTTTGGGTACGTGATGACCTCGGCGTGGTTTACAGGAAAAGTTTTGATGTTTGCTTGTCCTCCGTCGGGCAAAATAACCGGGACCTTTTCTAGCTTGGCGCTGTCAGGGTTTGGCATGAACTTGCCCCACGGCACAAACGGTGCAAACGCAAGGGCCGTTCCTGCCGCGCCCATCAGTTTTAAAAAGTCCCTTCTGGATAGCGCATTTGCACTGGTACTATCCCCTTGAGACATTCAACATTTTGCTCGGAGTTTTTCATATAAACTTTCGTCAGGGCTTTTTGGATTTTTTGGTAGCAAACGCAACTATCGAAGCTCCCCCGATCGCAGCGGCTCCGATTATTCCCAAGAGGACAAGGTTGGTGTCCAGCTTAGAACCAGACGAATCTGGGCCTGAAAAAACAGGGCCTGATGCCCTAGCACGTATGACATCAAATGTTATGGTTTTCTGATCAGAGTTTCCAGCCCTGTCATATGCGTATATCACCAGACTGTGACGCCCCTCGGTATAGTTGGCAGTGCTGATTTGCACGCTGGTTTTGTCTTGGACTGTGGTGCCGTCAGGGAGGAGTATTTCAGATCCTGCCGGGTTTTCCTCTTGTATGGTATAGTCGACTGCCAGCTTGTCAGATGTTCTGGTGTTGTTCTCGGAGCTCACAAGGATTTGCGGCGGAGTGCTGTCTATTACAAACGAGCGCGACTCGACAGACACATTCCCAAAGGAGTCAGTTGCCTCCACTCTTGCCTGGTGTGGGCCTTCACCTACTGGTGGCATCATGTCGGTGAATATCTCCTCCCCGTCAAGCCAGTACCTTGCGGAAAAATCGCTGTCGTCAGTTATGTGCGGGAGTGTCATGTTTTTTGCAAACTCTTGCACGTTCCAGATTATCTGCGGTGAGACATTGTCTGCAAGAATGCTGGAAAACTGCGCGACTAGTGTAAACGGCTCAGTGGATGACGGCCCCCCGAACAGTGTAGAGTGTAAGAGAAGGCTGTACGTTCCGGTCTGGTTTATGGGCGCGTACAGAACAGTCGAGGTATAGTCCTTGTTTTTTACAGGGTAGAACCCGCCGCCCTCGCTGAACGATGACGTCCCTAGCCAGTCAGATGTGGGCCAGTCCATCAGGTGTCCAAAGACCCCTGGCGGCATGTTGGTCTGGACCAGTCTTCCCTGCGGATCAATTACAAACACGGAAAAGTTCGTATCAGGATGCTTCCACGATATGTCAATTGACGCGGCGTTGATTGTAGAGTCCTGGATGTCAAAATAATACTGCCGCCAGTCCCCGGCGTTGTACCTGTTTACCATGTCAAAGGCCCCCTTGACGTACCCGTTTCCATATATTGTATCAGAGTTTGGGTTGCCAGGAATTATTGTGAGTGCGTCCTTTTTGGTGACCGGCGAGCTTACCGCGTACGAGACTGGTGCGCTGACGGTGTGGTTTCCAGCAGAAAACGTCACAAAGCCCTGGTAAACCCCCGGCCTTGCGTTTTCCGGTACCGTGACAGTCGCAAGTATTTTTGTGGCGCTGTGTGCCTTTAGCTCCACTAGCCCGCTGTCAAGCCACACGTCAGGCCAAGCCCCCTTCTTGTAGTGACTAGCGGTGAGCAGATAATTCATTTCAGTCGAGTTTTTCTTCGTGTCACCAACCCAGTACGAATACCTTGTAGGTACCGGGTAGACGCCTGCCAGCGGCTCGCTCTTGAACTTTGAGTTTGGTTCGGAGACTCGCAGCTCCTGGACTGTCCCCCACGTGCCTCCGCGGTTCACCAAAGATAGCTCGTCACTTGATACGTACTTGTCGCCGTTTTTGTCCTTCCAGTCATAAAGGTACAGTGACGCTATCTTGGTGTCGCCCCCGTACATTTTTTCAGTCTTGTTCATAAAGTTTGAAAACGCGAAGCTCAGGTTCAGCACCATCAGATCCGAGTCCTTTGGCATGGTAACATTCTCATAGTATGACGCCAGGGAATCGTGCCCTGTGACGTCTTTTAGCTTGACATAGTCTGGCCTAAAGACGTCAGTCTTGTTGTATAACGGATCCTTTAGCCTGAGCTTGGTAGTAGAGTTTAGCTCGGTTTTCTGGATGAGCTGCAGCTTTTGCGGGACTATCTGGACTGTCAGGTCCCTGTCCCCCGAGTTTTCTATGGTGTAGTGAGTCGAGCTCTTCTCTCCAGGCAATAGCCTTCCTGCAAACCAGCCAGTCTGCGGATAGTCGCGCCCGGGCAGTTCGAACCTTTTGAGTCCTATCGCAGTAGAGTTTATCTTTTGAATCGGGATGTCAAGTATTTTCTTTACGTTCTTGTAGGTCGCGTCGTTGTATACTATGAACGAGCCGTCTTTTCCTTTCACAAAGTTTGCCGCCGCGTACGAGTTTACAAGGCCGGCCCCCTGGGTAAAGGGATCGTTGCCAAGGTCTGTAGCAGTAGACATGAGGATGTTCTTTATCCTAAACGGGGTATAGTCCTCGTTTTTCTCCTTGAGTCCCTCCATGAGAATCGCAGTAGAGCCAGCCACCAGCGGGGCTGCCATGCTGGTTCCGCCAAACATTGAGAAAGATTCCTGCTTGGAGTCTTTTTTTGCCTTGAGCACCGTACTTGGGACAAAACCGTATGCGCCTGTATCAACCAGGTCCGGTTTTGGGTCCCCGATTATGCTTGGGCCCCTGCTGGAAAAATCAGCAATGTCGTTTGCAGATATAGTGGTGTTGCCAAACCTCGGTTGGCCCTTGAACCCCCCGTACCCCACGTAGACGTTGTTGGTAGTCGCGCCAACGGTAATACCAAACGGCGATGCGTTTGGAAGGCCCAGAGTCCCGTACCCGTGTCCTGCGTTTCCCGCACTGGATATGATTGTCACGCCAGGATACCTGTCATCTACTGAGTGAGGAGTGGAAAGGACGCTTGTGATTATTGAGAGGATGTCGATCCCAGGCGAGGTCTTTAGCGACGGAAACGTGGAGACGCCCCAGCTGTTAGATATGATGTCTGCCCGCGGCTTGCCGGAAAATTCCCACGAGCTGTTTTTGTTGTCAAACCCGGCGGCCCACAGCCACCCGTACACCGTGTCGCCAAACCACAGCGCCTTTACCGGGATTATCTTTGCATTTGGTGCGACGCCGGGAAGAGTGTATTTTTTTGTGTCATTGTAAATGTCGTATCTTTCCTTTCCCAGCGAGGTAATTGACGCAGCAGCCGCGGTGCCGTGGCCGACAAAGTCAGTCATCACCCCGAAATAGTTCCCTGCCGGATCAAGGGGCAAGAGAAGCGTGCCGTTTGTCGCCTTTAGGATCTTGTCCACTGAGGACTTGTTTTGTGCCACTACGCCGTACACGTCAAGGACCCTGGCCCCTACAGTGCCTGCAGTGTAGTCTAGCTTGCCGTCCTTGTTGGAATCGTACGAGAGGATCTCTTTTCCGGAGCCAATCTTGATTGGGGACTCATCCGTAAAGTCAAAATCATAGTCTGGCTTTTCTCCCTTTTTTAGATCAAAGCGAGTATAGTCCTTCCATGAGCTGCTCAAGTCAGGTATTATGGTATCATAGTGTCCTGAGGTCTGCGAGTCCACCACGAGTACCGGGACTGCCTGTATGCTTGCAAACGGCCCCTGTATTGCCCCCTGGTACATTATTCCAAAGTGGTACACGCCGCTAGCTGAGCGGATAAAGTCGCGGCTGCTCTTTCCTATCTTGTAATCGTCAGTCACCGTTCCATTAAAGATTGGGTATGGCCCTGACGCCGGAAAAAGCGAGTTGTAGATCGAGACTGGCGTCCCCTTTCCCTTTTGCTTTAGGCTCAAGAATATGCCGCTTTTCGTTACGTATACTGAGGACGTCGCGTTTTTTTCAAGCGACCTGTTTTTTTCCTCGATGAACGATTTTGTGACGTTTTCAATCTGGCCTAGCTTGTTTATGTTTGCGATAAACGTCGCGTTGGTGAGTATGATTCCCTGGCCGTCAGGGTCAAGCATTATGGGGCGATTGTTCTTGTCCCGCGCAATGGAGTGGCTGACGTCCGGATTTGAAAAGTCGACACCGGTGTCTACAATGGCAATCGTGACACCGGCACCAGTATAGTTGTACTTTAGCTTGGCAAGCTCAGACCCTGTGGACTTGCGGGCCGTGTCCATTTCATAGTATGCCTCGTCAAACTCTAGCTGAAAGTCCTTGATGACAGAGTATCCCCTCTGGTTGAGGATGGGTATGGACTGGTCTGGCAGGATCATGACTGAGAAAAAGCCGTTGTCGTTTCTTACTGACAAGATTTGGTTTTGCAAAAATGCGTCGTCGATTGCGCCGCGGCCGAAAACAAGGTACCGTGAAATGTTGTGGTCCTCAAGTACTTCCTGCGGTATCTGCACTATGTCGGTAGTCTGCGTTATCTGCGGCTTTAGCGTGACGCGGTTCTCATAGTCCAAAAATCCAAGGGCGCTTGAAAAAACCGATGATACCAGCAATACTGAGAATGCGACTGCCAGTAACTTCATGTCATGCTGATTATGTGATTATCATTTATCTTCTTCTGGCCAGTATGGTTATCTGCAGGGCTACTATGATGGCAATTGACGCTACTATCGGGAACAAAAGAGAGTTCAGCTGGAGCGAGGCCGATGCGATGTTTCCAACGGAGCTTGAGATGGAGTCCACGCTCTTGTCGATGTCCTGGCTTGCGGCATCAAGGGATGAGCCAAACCCCCCTATCTCGGTTTTTAAATTCCTTAGCTCCTTTGATGTGTCATCGAGGACGGAGTTTAGCTCAACTATCTGCTTTGAGAGCCCGCCAATGTCCTGCTTTAGTACTAGGGTGGCAGCGGATCCGTGTGATACCGTCCCCTGCGAGAACGCCACGACGTGGAACACATGCGTTCCCTCCTGGGTCGGCGTATACTCTGCATAGTACAAACCCTGATGCAAGGTCTTAAACGAGCTTGAAAGATTCACTACCTGCCCGTCAGGGAGGTGCACGTGTGATGTGCCAAGAAGCTTCTCAGGGCTGCCCCCCACTAGCAGGCCGTCACTTGTCGTCTGCACAAATATCCTCAGCGGCTGGTTTATCGCAGCTGTCTCCGGAACAAAGACCAGAGTCGATACGGTTCTAGATATCGGGATGCGCTCTATTTCGGTTGACTCGGAAAACTTGATGTCAATTGACTTTGACAACCCGTTCTGTTCGGTGCTTATCGCCTCCACCTTGTATGTACCATAGGGAAATGATGTGGTAGCCTCTGGCAACGTCAGCAGCTCCATGTCGAATTTCCCGTTCTTGTCTGATGTGATCTGCGTAAATGTGACTATGGTTTCGTCTGGACCAAAGACCCTCAGTATGACGTCCTCATTTGGGTTTGCCTTGCCGTACACGAACAGCGGCTTGCCTGGAGCATACACCTGGGAATCAGTGGACAAGTCAAGCTCCGCAAAGGCCGCGCAAGATCCGAGCACCACAAAACAGGCAAGTAATATTGCTAATTTCATTTACTAGTATGAAAAATTCCTGCTAGATATTACTTTTGACAGCGTCCGCTGTGTTTTGGATTCAAAAAAAAGAAAAAGGGATAGTTTGATGTTAGTCTTAGCTGACGTCTATATCGACTGATACAGTTGGGCTCAGCGCTGTTGGATTGTCAACTGACTCCCAGACAAACACTGTTGCAGTGTATGTTCCGGAAGATGCTGGAATCCAAGAGAGTGCTGGGCTAAATGATTGACCTGCTGACAGTGAACCGGTAATCCACGCTAGTGAGACTGTGACTCCGTTGTCATCCTGGATCTGTACCAAGTATGCAAATGGTTGCTCTCTGTCCTGGCCGTTGGTCAAGTCGGCTGTAATCTGTACCTGTTGGTCTACGGACACACTATCAAGTGTGTTGCCGAAGGCATCAACTACTCTTGCGTTAGAAGCTGGTGCTCTCTCAAGAGGTGGTACTACAGTACCGATGAACGCCGTTCCAGTTATGTCGAGCTCATCTGCTGTGGTGTATGGATCAGGTAGTGTTTCGTCACGGTATTCCGCTGTGACTGTGTCACCTTCTGCGACTCTGAGTCTGTGACCGGATGAATCGTCGGTAGTTGTGAAGAACACAGTACCTTCGAAGATTCCAGTTGCCTCATTAGTCTCAGTTACGGTCAAGTCGATGCCGCCGGCGTCTGAATCAGACCACACGTCGACATCAAAGTTGTCTACTGCTTCTGGGTTTAAGTTCACGTCTGGATCAATTACTCTTACTACACCTGTGCCGCTAGCTGGGTAACTTGCCTCAAGCCATGCAACTTCACCGATGTTCCATCTGATCAATGCAGAACCTACGACAGTTTCATCCTCTGAGAATTCATAGGAGACTGTCAGTCCGTCATCGTCATCCGCCTCAAGGAAGCCGCCCGTTGGGCCGCTGCCTGTAGTCTGGAAGTTTGGAACGCCGCCGGCATCGTTGCCGTTAGTGTCGTGGTCGAATCCTGTAAGGATTACCTCGCCTGTGAAGATACCTGTATCAGTGCCAGTCTCGACAAGCTTGTACTTGTTGAGTTGGTTGCCTCTGGTAGCCACCTTCAATGGATCGGAGTTTTGCTCACCGATTTCATCGATTAGGTTGCTGTCAAAGTTGTGATCAGGTGCGACTACGGTAATGTAGACTTTGTCAGTCCACGTGTATACCTTTTGGTCAAGCTCCACTGTTGCTCCAAAGTTGGATGTGAAGAGGGTCAAGTTAATGTCCTCGTCTTCCTGTCCAACATAGTCAGCTCCAGATGGGCCCCAGTCGGTGTATTCTAGTACAATCTCCTCGCCTCTTTCCAGGTTGTCGTTATCGAGAACTTTTGGAATCTCGATTACTATCTGGAAGATGCCAGTGCTGTCACCTGTCTCTCTCAAGTCAGATGGCTCTGGGTCAAATGCTGCAGAGGCGCCGCCTCTATCACCCATGGTGAGTGTGGCTGCGTCTGAATCCCATTCAATGAGGTCCAGATCATATGTCTCTGCTAGGTCATTGTCGAGGTCAAAGTCTGGCTCGATAAGGGTTAGGATCATGTCCGAACCGATAATGTAGACAGACTTGTCTGATTGTAATGCACCGTTTCTAAGGTCAAATGTTGCTGAATCTGTGACCGTATTCGGGTCGCCAGATGCATCAGATGGATCTGTGTACTCTACGGTGATGATATCACCTTGGAGTATACAGTAGTCACCAGTTGCTGGCTCGCCTGCATCAAATCTTGATGCGGTGTTGCCTTTGGTGCCCGGTGTAGTTAGTGAGTCATATCCTGTTGCGTCAATTGTCTCTGGGCATACATTAGATGCTGGACCATCAGTGTATAGTACATCCAAGTCAAACTCAAAGATACCGCTTGAAGGCGATGTCTCTGTGATTGGACCTAGCTGTCTGACTGATGATACTCCGGTGCCTGTGTTGTCTGCACCAACGTCAATGACACCGCTTTTTACGACTGTGCCGCCGGCATAACCTAAGATTATGCTGGACTGGCCTCTTGAAACTGAGACCTTTACAGGTCCTTTGTTCGTGCCAGTTACGTTTTGTGCGATCTTGTCCTCACCAGTTGCAGATGTGTCAAAGTCTGGATCATTCACTTGTACGTGAATGGTCAGTTGACCGTCTCCCAGTGTCTCAGATGCTGTGTCGATACCGTTGGTACCGATGCCAGTCAGGTGGATTGGGAAGATTGATCTGCCGCTTGGCGCGGTGTTGTCAGTTGGAGTTGCAAAGTCGTCGAGGCTGCCAAATGGCACTGGGTATACTGTCCTGTCCAGTGATACTGAACCGGTGTTTGCCCTGATGCCGGCGCCGTCGCCTACTTCAACAATTTGTCCGGATGCGTCTCTAAAGTCGACATAGTTGACTTCCAGGTCCAGACCATTTGTGGTGGTCGGAGATGCGAAGGCAGCTGCACCTGTTTGTGCGTCTGCTGGTCTACAGAATTG
>Ga0187894_10002458_pt1 | contig 22087 bp, 19 predicted proteins | sample GBC1701081metaG_FD_136650 | JGI IMG/M metagenome (GOLD analysis project Ga0187894, IMG submission 136650) | White microbial mat communities from a lava cave in the Kipuka Kanohina Cave System on the Island of Hawaii, USA - GBC170108-1 metaG ... | reverse complement strand
GGATCGGCAGTGCGCACACGTTGAGATCTCTTCCCGCAAGGGCTGATGACATCGGTGGCACTCTCCGCTTTTCAGCGTGATATGGAACGACAACGCCTTGGCCTCTCGGAGATCGAGGCCGAATTGCTCATGGGCCAGCGTGGCGCCGGCCAGCGCGCTGGAGCGCACTGCGGACGCAATGAGGGACTTTTCCGCCGCAGCGACAGACGCTGGCCACACCACATGTGCTCTGCATCTAGGGCAAAGTATGTAGGGACGTCCCCGGGGCTCGATAGGGCTCATGGCTTGCGCACTGCTCCGTCCATTTGGAACACGACGAATAATGACTGAGTGGTCCAATGGGCATCCACGCTGATCACCAGTCTGTCCGCGACGGGGACGGAACAGCCAAGGATATGATCTGATCACTTGACAATCGTACGCGGGGCTCCTCGAGGACCTTGCCTTTGAGAATCGATGCATCGGCCATCACGTACTGGCTCAGATCGTATGAAATCGGGAATACCTCCTCGATCGACAGACCGAGAAATCCGGCGAGCGCGTGCGGCCCGCATTCCGCGTAGTCAACGTCGAAGTAGCGAGCCAGAAAGAACCACTTTCCGCCGCGATCTACGCTGATTGTCAGGAATTGTTCAGTCACCTCGGCGTTCTCGACGTCAACATTGCCGATAATCGACCAGGCGCGTTCGCCGTTTGCCAGAGTCACCTGCGTTCCAATGAGCCTGTGAGCCAGGTGCTCGACGGGAGGCAGATAGATCGGTTGAACGTACGTCTCGTCGGGCAGCTCGTCTTCGTGGCTCAGGTTGTATTCCCATACCGGATGGGCCTGAATTTCAGCGACCGTGAGCTCGTTTGCGGGCTTGATGATGCCCGGTATCGCCTCGCTCGCAACCTGCTCTTCCGGCAGCGGCGCGCGGACATGGACGACGGCCTGCGCCTCGGAGGCTTGGAAACGGCGATAGTTGTCTTGCGCCTCACGAAGGCTCAAATTCCCGTTGGGCCCTCCGCGCACGACGTCGGCATCGTGTTCGTCTTGCCCATCATCTTCCCAATAGCAGACGGGACATATCTCGAATCCAGCGCGCCCGCGCAGCGTCCTATGTTTGCAGCATGGGCATCCATAGACGGGCTCTCGCTCCGTTACCGCGATGACGTTTTTAAAAGGCCTGGGCTCACTCATAGCCTGACTGCGGGTTATCGCCGACGGGCGGCCAGTTTATGACCGCCCGCGGGACTTTGCCAACTGGAGCACAACCCGCTTTGCTTCTCCCTCACCTCGGGCGACGTCAGGATGGCCACGATCTCGCGGTGCAGCAGGTCGATGATCTCCTGGGGCGTGCCACCCGCGCGACATCTACGTCTCAGACTTGCGCATCAAGCCTAGCATCCGTGTACGACCACGGAATTTCAGCGAACAAAACTGGGATGAATCACCGAACAAAACTGGGATGAACACGTATCTCCGCGGCCTTGGCCGTTGAAGGGGCGGTGCTCAGGAGGCGCCGCCGCCCTGGAATCCGCCGCCGGCTGCCGCTCTGATCACCTGCTTGTCCGGAACCGTGGCCCGGCGGCGCCGCATGGTGCGTACGGGCCCAGCGACGATGATCGCCCGGTCACGGTCCAAACAGGGTGACGTTGTCGCGGCGCTTCTTGCGGTTGGCCGGGGTGTCGTTGCCAATCCTGGCGTAGAGGGCGGTCTGGACCAGATCCTCGATGCCGTGGGCGTCATTCTCTTCCGGCAGGTCGCGATAGACGCGATAGGGTCCGTCGTCGCCCTGCGCCCAGGTGTCCAGTTCGGAGAAGCTCTTCTTGTAGGTCGCGCGCATCCATTCGTTGACCTCGGCCAGCACGGTCGGGCGCTTGAACCACGCCGGCTTGGGCAGGGCCGTCCAGACGCGGAAGTTGTTGCGCGCATTGTCGGCATGCTGGGCGACGTTCATGGGAATGTTGACCCACGTCGCGATGATGCCCGGCCGCCGGCCGGGATCGGTCTGCAGCGGATCGCCTGTCGTGATGGAGTTGAACATGTTGATGCGGGAGCGGACGCTGCCGGCAACCTGCGCCATCTGGACGATCTGTCCCCCGCTGGTGTCGGGATACTTCAGGTCGCCGATCGAAAGGCCCTGCGCAATCCGGTAGAACTGCTCGGCGTGCCGCGTCTCGTGGTAGACGGTGCTGCACAACTCGACGAAGTTCTTGTACATGAGGTTCGGCGTGTTCGTGTACGTCTGATTGACCGCCAGCCGCCACGTCGGCCAACTGAACGCGCCCCAGCCCCCCGTATTGTTGAACGACACCTGCGGCGCCACCATGAAGGACGTCATGCGGTTGATCGCGGCGAGGAACTCCGCCTCGCGGCGTGCCTTACGGCCGGCGCCGCCGTTGAGCCAATCCCGCCAGATGTTCGCACAATCGTTGACGAAGGTCGTGCGGACATTCACATCCTGCAGCGTCATGACGGTCTCCTCCTGAGGCTTGGCGTCGCGACGGGTGGGCCCTGGACGTGCTGCGCACCCCGTGCGCGGCCGAGACCCGACAGCGACCCGTGTTCAAATCAATGTCAAAATCGATGCGCCGTGATGCCAAACACCGGCACCGATCAGCTGTGCCGACGCCTTTGCCCTTCAGGCACCCGCCGGCCACGCGTGCATTATCGGGCAATGCTGGCACGGGGCATGTTTAAAGTTCTTAAAAGTTGTGAAAGCGGATCGCCCCCGACCGCGATGGCGGCCTGCCGCTCCCTGCAGGCCCCTGGCGCGCCGACGGTGCGGCCGCGGCCCGTTTGGCGGTTGTGCGCCGCTGGCCCGCTATCCGGACAAGGCCGGCACACGCCCTTCCCGCGATGGCAGCTCAGCCGATGCTCGACGCGCGAACACCATCAGGACCACGGATCTCCACCCCTGTGGAACTGCCTGGCAATATCGTAACAGGCCCCGCAGAGAACCCTTGGCTGGAGATGTCCCGGCGCTTCGCCAATCCATTCGCCCGCCGTCGCTTGCACTCTCTCCTCGCAAGCGTTGCACCACGCATCCGGTCGACGGGCGGGGCGACTGCCGCGTGGCCGCGGTTTGACGGCGCAAGAGATCCCGTTGCCTTTCGAGAGATAGGGGCCGGCCTTACCGGGATCGGGGGGATACAGAGGTGAAGGCCGGCCCCCAGAGGGAGGAAAACCACGAAACGCACCGACGCCTATTGCGTGCGTCGGGCCAGCACAGTATGCGCCAGGCCCACCGAATCATTCAAGACCTAATCATTCGAGATATAAGCAAATCGCACGGGCCCGCTCGATACTGATCAATAGTTTGCTCGCGGACAGGGGCGTGGTTGTCGAACAGACGAGCATCGGATATTTCCACCGCCTCGCATTCACCGGTCTTTTGCGTTCACGCGGCAACGGCTTCTTCTGCCGTCACCGCCGGCATCACGTCGGCGGCGAAGCGACGGACCGAGGCCATTGCCTCCGCGTGGGGCATGGTTCCGAACATGAAGCTGCCGATCACGTAATTCACCCCGCCAGCCGAGACCTGGTCGGACAGCGCGTGCGCGACCGTTCGGGCCGAACCGGCAATCGCGTGGCCGGATTCGGCGAGCTGATCGAAGGACGGCGGCAGCTTGGCGTTGACAGGCTCGGTTCCGTGCTTGCGCCAGAGCTTGATGAAGTTCTCATAGAATGCCGGCCAGGCCTGGCGGCCAAGGTCGCGCGCATCGTGATCGGTCTCGCCGACGATGATGTAGCGATTGATCCCGATCAGCGGTGCCGTTCCACGGGGAAGGCCTGCCGCGGCCGCCTCTTCGCGGTATCGGTCCGAGACCGCGCGCACGCGGGAGACTGGACCGCCACAGACCACGTTCATGCCGTTGCGTACCGGCCAGATCACGGAGTCCGGCGAACCGACCGCGTACCACATCGGCGGACGCGGGCGCTGCAGCGGCTTCATTTCCACCACGTAGTCCTTCAAGCTCCAGAACGCGCCTGTCGTCGTGACCGACTCCTGCGTGAAGCAGCGCTGGATCGTCTCAAACGCCTCCGCGTACATCGTCGCCGCCTTCGCCGAGTCGATCCCGAGCGCATCGAGTTCGTGCGGCGACGCGCCTCGGCCGACCCCGAACTCAAAACGACCGCCGCTCAGGTGATCGAGAATGCAGATCTCTTCGTAGAGGCGGGCGGGATGATAGGTCGGCAACAGATAGACCAGCGGACACAGCCTCAATCTCTTGGTCCGCTGGGCCAGCGCTGCCATCCAGACGCTCGGCGACGGCGTCATGCTCAGCGAGGTGCCGTGGTGCTCGCTCATATGGAAGCCATGGAAGCCCAGACGATCGTAGAGCTCGGCAAGTTCGAGCCGCTCTTCGTACTGCTGCGCCAGCGGAAGGCCAGAGCGATCGTTTTGATCGAAGATACCAAACTTCATGACGAACCCCTGGTTGGGCGTTGAACGACCGAGGTACGGCGAGGCTGGATCGCCGGGGCCGCACGTGCCGCTGAAACAGATTGTTCCCGCGGTCGGCGAACGCTGCGACGCCGCCGCGTGCTGCGGACGGTACCGCGGGGCATTTCACCGCTTGCGTATGTTCAACACTGTTGAATTAATGTACTACTGTTGTATAAAGCACCCTGCCTTCGTTTATGTCAATCTCGTTTTCAATCACTCGACCGTCGAAGGAAGCAGATGCAGGAGAAGAAGCCTCGCCGAGGCATTCAGTCAGTCGAAACTGCCTTTCGGATTCTGGGCGTTCTGCAGGGCAGCCGGCAGGCGATGGCTTTGAAGGACATCGCGCCGCTGGCGGATCTGACGGCGAGCGCCGCGAACAACTATCTCGTCAGCCTGGTGAGGATCGGGCTTGCCGCCGCGGATGAGAAACCCGGCCACTACCGTCTGGGGCCCGCAGCGCTTTCCCTAGGCGTCAGCGCCATACAACAGATCGACGGTTTTGAGATTGTCCGCCGCGAGGTCACCAGCCTGCGTGACACGACACGGCGAAGCGCGGCCGTCACCACATGGAGCGACGACGGCCCGATCAGCCTGTTCAAGCAGGACGGAGATCAGCGCGGCGCATTTGAATTTCGTACCGGGCTGATCCCGATGCTGACGTCTGCCGGCAAGATCTACGCCGCCCGGCTGCCGATGAGCTTTACGGCGCACCTGATCGAAAAGGAATGGCGTGAGGCGTTCGACAGCAAGGTCGATGTCGGCAAATTCAGGGACGATGCGGCGCGAGAGCTCAAGCGACGGGGCTACACGACAATCACCCGATCCGACGTGAGCGGATACGTCTCGATCGCAGCCCCGATACTGGACTGGAACGGCGATGTTCGCTTCACCCTCAGTCTTGCCGGCACCCGGGCCGCCATCAAGATAGAGCCTTCGAGCGATCACGTGAAAGCGCTGCTCGCCAGCGCCTTGCGCGCTACGCAGGCACTTGGCGGCAAGACCGCGGGCCACGAATGAGAACTTTCCGCGCCATTCCTGCGTCGCCGGCGGAAGCCGGCAAAGCCTTCATCTACGCCGCAACGCGGCGACACCGACTACCCTCCCCGCGACATCGCCCGGGCCTGAGGGCCCTCGCCCGCATCGTCGCGGCTCTCGGCTTTGCCCGCGACCACATCACCGAAGCGCTGACGGTCGCTGATTCGTGGTCGCGACGAGACGGCCGCGATAGTAGACGTTCATCGGGTCCGGGATCTGCCTCATGTCGTAGAGGACCAGACCGTTCCGGGCCGTGATACGGAGATACGCCATGGTCTGCGAACATCTTGCGGCGGTCGAACGCGCTTTGCTCGATAGCGGCATCGCGGTCACGTCGCGCGGACAGGCCTGGTCGGAGAACTGCCGTGAATGGGTGTATTTCGACGGCTACCTCGATACGCCCCGCATACGCGCGCGCTTCAGCCTGGCAGTCTCGGTCCGCGACCACACCCATCGTGGCACGCACGACGGCCAGGAGCACGGACTGGTCTGCGACCTGTGCCAGGATGGGCTGATGGGTCTGCCCGATCCGGTTCCGGGCAGGCCCGTGTTCCCCCGCTGAGAAACGCTGCATGCCATGAGTCAGGCGGTGATGATCCTGGTGGGCGTCGAGGCCTTGCTGCTGGTGCTGGGCCTGCTGACCCTGTGGCTGACCGGAGCGAAAAGCGACCGCGCGGGACAAGGCATGGCCTCCGCCTATGCCGCTGTCGCCACGGTCGTCGCGTTGTTGCTGATGGTGCCGGCTTTCGCCATGGCCTACCATGGCGCGCTGCCGTGGCTGGCGCTGACGCTGGCGGTGATGGCGGCTTTCTTCGTGCTGGTGGCAGCCGCTTCCAGCCTGTAGTGCGGTCCATGAGCGACGAACCCGACATCGAATACGAAGCGGCGCCGATCGTCACCGAGCTCAGTGGCAACGAAGCTCAGGCCGATGCAGCCACGTTCGCCGGCGCCTGCGCGCTGCTTCGCCTGTACACGTCGAAAGCCTACCTGGACGAATCGATGTCGCTGTTCGGCCAGCTCTGCGAGACGTTCACCCAGTGGCCGCAAGCCCGCCAGCGGCTCGGCCGCCAGACGCTGGCCGAATGGACGGCCGCGCTGCGTGAGCAGCGTACGGCATTCGAACGCGGCGTGGCCTTGCTGGATGCGGGCGACGCGGCGGCCGCCTATGCGGCGATCGCGTTGGCGACGACGGACGGGCTGGAGCCCAAGGATCCCCGCGACGAGCGCCACTTCTCGCTGCGCCTTGCCGCCGAGGAAATCGGCTCTTCGCTCACCCACGTTGCCGCGCGGCTAGGCGACATGGCACGCCGCATCAGTATCACGCTGTCCGCGCAATGGTCGTACCAGACACTGACGGCCGATGTGCTGCCGCCGCAAGACGAACCTCCCGTGACTCCTGAAGAGGCGCTCGCCGTCGACACCGGAGAGCGGGTTCCGAAGACCGGCCTCTGGGTGCCAACGACGATCCGCTACGGCTGCCCGAACGTCCTCGTCGCCGGCCAGACGGCGGCGCCGATGACGCGCGCCAGCACGCGATACGATTACGCCGCATCGGATGGCGGCGGATTGGAGCCGCCGCGGCCGGCGTGGAGCGACTACGACTACGTCGAGGAGCCCACAGTCTGGCGCATGGTCTGGCAAGACACGCGCTACCTGAGATGACGACGCGAGCGGCTTCCGCTCAGTCGGAACCGGGGAGCACGGGCGTCTCCCGCAATCCTCGAGCGACCGCGATGCACGGGCAAACGCCTCGTGGTCGTCGACCGATCGTGTCCGGTCGTGCGCTGCCTGCAACACATCGTGGAGCACCTGCATTACATCGTCCGATGCGCACGTGCAGTAGCCTCGCTGACCGCCCAACAGATCACCGAGATCATATTGAAACCCAAGCGAGGGCACCCAGGCCTGCGACGACAGCGGCAGCGCCGCCGCCAATGAATATCACGCCGTCGCCTTGCGACCTGCGGTCGGGCCTCAACACGACGAGCACGAGTCCCCAGCCCAACGCCGCCAGGCCAGCGAGCATGCCGCCGATGCCAAAAGCACCAACAACAGGCGCCACGATGTCCATCAACCCGTCCTATATCGGGGCGACATGCGCCCGTTTGCCAGATACCGAAGGACGCCAACCGACAAGGCCTGTGGCATGGGGCGTGGCCTAGCGCCGGGACGTGGTCACGTTGCCCGCGTCAGCGGGGTTCGCCGCACGCGACGAAAGCCTTTTGCGGGCTATCCGCATGATGGGAGATCCTTCGGTCTCGTATCGCCGCAGATCGATGACCGTTTTTCCGACATCGCGCTGCATCAGAAGCCTGAGACAAGCGGCAGCGTCCCTATCGGATCGGCGCCGCCGAATGGTGTCCGCCGTCAAGATCGCGATCCAGCCACATCCGACGAGACCCATCCACGCGACCGCGGCGCAGAGGCCGATCTCGTCAAGATCGGCGTCTGTCAGATCGTCTGCGCTCCATGCCAGCAACCAGATCACTCCCGGCGGCACGAGGAACACCCCGCCAAGGCCTGCGACAACGCACGAGAAGAAAAGCGGCGTCCATGCCCCACTCAACTTTGAAAATCTGTCCATTGCGTACCACCCGGCTCGTACTAGACCATCACTCGTGACCCCGCGACAATCGCCGCCGGGGCGCGGCACGCAATGATCACAGCCCGTCGGCATCTTCTGTCGCCTGACAGCACTATGTTCCATAAGCTGTGGGAGATGGGATGGCCGAAGTCGTGCTCCGTGCCGAGGCGCTGATCAGCGCCGAGGTCGATCAGCGAACCAACGAGATCGTGCTGACCTTCAAGAATGACGCCGGCGCAGCCCGCGCCGTGCGGCTTCACGCCGGTGTCATCGGAAGCCTGGTGGTGGCACTGATCGGCACGGGCCGGCAGATCGCCCCATCCAGCGGTCAGGCATTCAGTGGCCAAGTGATGAATTGCACCGGGATCCAGCCCGCGATGTCCGAGAGCCAGCCGATCCTCGATCTGCTGCTCGAAGATGCCCTTCATTTTCCGATAACGTTCCCGGCCAGCGCCATCCCCGCGTTTCAAAGCGTATTCAGGACACTCGCTGAACTGACAAAGTCGCGGCCGCGGTAGAGCGGCCACCGAGAGCGCATTGGCGCACCACGGCTGCGCGTCCATGGTTGCAGGTTGCGCACGATCGAGATCCCGCCGTCATGTCATCATGTGCAACGGGTACGAGTCCGGGAGCACACCCGTAGACTTGTCTTTTCATCCCACATCCCCTTCAATTGGATGCAACTCAGTCGCCTCTCAGCGAGGATATGCGCGTGCATCAGCTCAAGCCGCTTCGTGACGTCATGCGCCGGACTCCGGTTCGCGCGCCACTTCCGCAATAAGCGCTTCAATGAGGCCGAGGCGCGCACGCCTCGGATGCTCACGGCGCTAGGCTCTGCCGCCGCCGCGCTCCTCACGCTTCAATGAGGCCGAGGCGCGCACGCCTCGGATGCATGGCGGTGTTCACGCCGATCGATCCGGTGACGCCGACGCTTCAATGAGGCCGAGGCGCGCACGCCTCGGATGCTGCGGGAGAGCCGCTGCACACAATCGCCGCGAGCCGGCTTCAATGAGGCCGAGGCGCGCACGCCTCGGATGCGGAACGGATTCAGCATCGAGGAACTGTATCAGGCTCAGCTTCAATGAGGCCGAGGCGCGCACGCCTCGGATGCGCCGCTGGCAGTGGGTGAATTTCACCACGTCGGGTGGGCTTCAATGAGGCCGAGGCGCGCACGCCTCGGATGCTGCGGGCGCCTACTCGGCCGTCATGCTGAGCACTGCGCTTCAATGAGGCCGAGGCGCGCACGCCTCGGATGCCCAGCTGCGCGTCAGAGGTCTACCTGCCCGATGGCCGGCTTCAATGAGGCCGAGGCGCGCACGCCTCGGATGCTCCCCCTGTCTGGCGGCCTGCCGGCGCTGAGCAACAAGCTTCAATGAGGCCGAGGCGCGCACGCCTCGGATGCCCTTGCGCTGGCCATCGAAACGGCCAGTCGCACAAGCGCTTCAATGAGGCCGAGGCGCGCACGCCTCGGATGCGGCGACGACGGTGGTCAACAGCGGGCCGCGCGTACCGCTTCAATGAGGCCGAGGCGCGCACGCCTCGGATGCTCTACCCGCGAGGGCGAGGGTCTGGGCGATGTTGAAGGCTTCAATGAGGCCGAGGCGCGCACGCCTCGGATGCTCCAAACCTACCGGGGTTCGAATTACTCGTGGGCCTGCTTCAATGAGGCCGAGGCGCGCACGCCTCGGATGCGCCGGCGCCGCCGCGGCGATCAACTGCCGCATGATCGGCTTCAATGAGGCCGAGGCGCGCACGCCTCGGATGCGGCCCTGATCCGTCAGACGGAGCAGGAGATCGAGATGCTTCAATGAGGCCGAGGCGCGCACGCCTCGGATGCACCCGAGGTGCCCGCGTGGCTTGGTCGATGTCAGCGCGGCTTCAATGAGGCCGAGGCGCGCACGCCTCGGATGCTCTCCTCCATCGTGAACCAAACCGGCGCAGCGAACAGCTTCAATGAGGCCGAGGCGCGCACGCCTCGGATGCGCCATGTGAGTCAGGAGCCCGGTTGTCTCTTGAGGAGCTTCAATGAGGCCGAGGCGCGCACGCCTCGGATGCAACGTGCGCGAATTGCGGAAGACGCCTCGGTGTCCAGCTTCAATGAGGCCGAGGCGCGCACGCCTCGGATGCCAGTTCCGGCGGTCCATCACCACCACCGGTGCCGCGGCTTCAATGAGGCCGAGGCGCGCACGCCTCGGATGCGAACAGGAGGTGAGAAGATTAATCGTGGAGAGAAGAGCTTCAATGAGGCCGAGGCGCGCACGCCTCGGATGCGTACACGACCTCTTGCGCGAGCTGCGGCGCGATGTCGCTTCAATGAGGCCGAGGCGCGCACGCCTCGGATGCTAGGAAGGCGGCGCGCCAGCCCAGTGGGTGCCATGCCACTGCTTCAATGAGGCCGAGGCGCGCACGCCTCGGATGCGCTGTGATCGTGTGCGCCGGCTGATCAGCACCCTGGCTTCAATGAGGCCGAGGCGCGCACGCCTCGGATGCCGAAATGCAGGCGAGCCACAACGTGAAGATGGCTCAGGTGCTTCAATGAGGCCGAGGCGCGCACGCCTCGGATGCGCGGCAGCAGCCGTCAAGATTACCGACCAGGCCCAGACGCTTCAATGAGGCCGAGGCGCGCACGCCTCGGATGCAGTTGGACGTCTGCCGCTGGATAGGCCGCCCGCGGCCACGCTTCAATGAGGCCGAGGCGCGCACGCCTCGGATGCCGGCAGCCGACTTCGCACGCGATGGATACGGCGGCTTGCTTCAATGAGGCCGAGGCGCGCACGCCTCGGATGCTTGGACGTGTACAGAAACGCGCTTGACTGCCTGCCTCGCTTCAATGAGGCCGAGGCGCGCACGCCTCGGATGCGAAGTTGGCGTTGAGGTGGACGCCCCATGTGTCGACGCTTCAATGAGGCCGAGGCGCGCACGCCTCGGATGCGCGTCCCACCGTCCCGTTTTTGGAATTCACGTTGCCGGGGCTTCAATGAGGCCGAGGCGCGCACGCCTCGGATGCGGCGGTTCAACGTGCGCATCACGGCCTTGTACGAATCGCTTCAATGAGGCCGAGGCGCGCACGCCTCGGATGCGGTCGCAAAATCGCGCGAGATTTCGGAAGTTGGGTTGCTTCAATGAGGCCGAGGCGCGCACGCCTCGGATGCAGCCACCCTACAAGCCGTTGGATACCAAGGCAATCTCGCCACGTTTTCGACCGGTGGCGCGAGGCGATGGGCGAAGCCTGCCAGTTTCTCCTCGTAATCCTATTCACCATGTCAAACAGCTTCACGATTCCAACAATCTATCAGATTCGAGCGGGTATGGGGGTTCCGCGCAGCACGTCGCCGCTCGAAAGCAGTCAGCGGGTACGAAACGCGTTCCATCAGGGCCGCTCATCTCTGTCAGAATCATGGGCGATCTTCTCAGGATCTTGCTATATGACGGTGGCTCGGCGTTCCATTTTCGAGAACGTTTTGCCGATGCTCTCCATGGCTAGCTCGATCTTGTCGGCAGGTCCAACATCGATCAGGAGAACATGGTCCTCCCCATTCTTCACCAGCTCACGCAGTCGCGTCTCGAGCTCGGCACGACGCCGCTGCGCGAGGCGACACTGGAAAACGGAGAGCTGTATCCATTCGCCATACCCATGCAGGGCTTTGAACACGCGCCGCCAGCGCTTCTGGTCGGAGATGTCGTAGGTGACGATGAAGAGGCGTTCGTCAGCCATGGGACGAGTGCTCACCGCGGCAAATAGTGAGGATAGGTCGGCAGCTCTCCCAAGAGAAACCGGGACAGCAATCGCGCTTGAACCAGGAGCATGCGGCGCATGCTCACCTGATAGCCGAAGACCGGATGCGTTGTTTCCTGAGACAGACGACGCTCGAATGCCTCGACAAAGCGTCGGCGTCCTGCTTGGGTCAGCGCTGTTCCCGTGACCGCCACGACGAAGTCGTTCGGCCCGACCTCGCCCGTATTGACCGCCGACAGCACGACGGAATCGGCAATGATCGCGCGGAATGGCTCCATGAGATCCAGCGCCAGCGCGGGACGGCCGTAGCGCGGCGCATGATAAAAGCCTCGGTAGGGATCAAGGCCCACCGACGCCAACGCGATCGTCAAATGCCTGGTCAGCATCGCATAGGCGAGCGACAGCATGGCGTTGACCGGGTCGGTCGGCGGCCGGCGATTGCGCGCCTCGAAGCGGAATGGCGCCAGTTCGCCGGCGCTTTGCTTGTCTTCGGGCGACTTCAATAGACCGGCGAAGGCGCGGAAATAAACGGCGGCCGCGTCGCCTTCGACGCCGAGCAGCTGCGCCGGTGTCGCCGCGCCATCCGCGGATTTGCGCGCGGCTCCAAGCCGGTCGAGCGCCGCCTGCCGCTCCTCGGGTGGCCCGCGCCAATTTCGGCGCAGAATCGTCCGCTGGTTCGCGATCTTCGCCGCGACCAATTCCTTTGCAAACCGCAGGCACGCGGCCTCGTCGAAGCTCATGCGGTATTGCGCCGTGCGGATCTCGACATTGCGATGACCGATGCCGTGTGCAACACCGCGAAACCAGCCGCTGTGACTGTGAAAGGTCACCGGAATCTCGCGTTCGAGCAGCGCCGCGAGCGCCGGCGTGGTGATCGAAACATTGCCGAACAGCGCCACGTCCGAAATGTCGATGAAGCGCACCTGCGCTTCGCCCTTCTCCTCGTCGGTGATCTTGAGCGTCTCGCCGTCCTTGCCGATCCGGGCGTGCTGGGATTGCACAATCAGCGGGAGTGCCTCGTCCGGCGGAACGGCGATCGTCCGCGGCGCGAGCGACGAGCCTGACAGCGAGCGAACCTCATCCGGCAGGCACACCGTCACGAGCGCACAGCGCGGGCATTTCGGACTGTCCCTGAGTGGCGGCGGGATGCGGCCTTGTGAGACCGTCAACCGCAGTTCGCTGACAGCCGTGCGCGCGGCGGTGCGCAACGCGTCGTCCAGCGCGACGCGCACACGTTCCCGGCTCTCGGCGTAATAGATGGCAGCATCCTCGACGCGGTAGCCATGCTCCTCGAGCAGCAATCCCTGAAGGCAGATCTGAATGCGCTCCGGCTCGTAAGCGCCTTGCGCGACATGCGGGCGCTTGCCCCGCTTGTAGTCAACGGGCGTCACGATGCCGTCGTCTGCCTCGGCGATGTCGAGCTTGGCGATGACACCAAGCGTGGTCGAAGAAAGCGTCAACGATCGGCTGACGATCTTGTCGCTCGCTGGTGCTTGGCCGGTCTCCAGCGCCTGAGGCGCAGGGAGTGGAGTGTTTGCCTTGTCGACGCGCGCATGAACGCGATGACCCTCGACCGTGTCGCCCGTCTCCGCCCACTCGCCCTGCGTCCACATGAGATAGGCAAGCCGCGGGCAATAGACGAACTCGTTCACCATCCGCGCCGGAATGAGCGGGGTATCGCCGCTGACTGGTGGCGCGAGAAGGTGAAATTCGAGCTGGTCGTCGGTCATCGCGCTCGCCCCCGAATTTTCCCGCTCTACTCGGCCGGGAGATTGCCGTGGCAAAATAGGCCCAAGCCGAAGTGGCAGCCGAAACCGAGAGCCAATGGACCTTCGAAGGACGCTTCAAACGTCAGTTCTAGGAAGCGTCCGAGCGTGTCTGGTTGCTGCAGGCCGCGGCGCGAGCGGAAGCGGCCGAAGTGGATGGGTCGCCGCTCCCGACCTTTGATTGGGATTGACCTGAGCTCGCGAGGAGGCTCAGCGAGGCTCGGCAAGCCGCGCTCCTTCAATTCGCGCACGATCTGCTCTGCCCATCCGAACTCCTTCTTCGCGTGCCACGGCATGAGATAGGGCGTGGTCGATCTCCATGTCCTTGTGTTTGAAGAACTGAAAAATGCGCTTCCCGCGGCGAAATTCTCAGGTCGCGCGAAGCCTTCAAGGGCGAGGCGCCACTCCCTGCGGCCGCTGTCGGCCGCGTCCTCTTCATCATCGCGGGCGCGCTTTTCAATCCAAAGCTTTGTCACAAGATCGAGTGCCTTGCGGCAATCGCCATCAAGCCCCGCCGGCGCATAGACGACGATGTGGTCGATTTCGCCATCGCCGTCGGCGTCCTCGGGAAGCCAGAAAGCGTGAGCGTGACCGTCGTCGCGCAGTGGTTTGTTGTCGTCTCCGTAGCCAGAAATCACGCTGGGCGCGTTCGGGCGACGCCTGCCGTCGACAATGGTCCAGCCGAACTTGGCCATCGCCGCCAAACGCATGATCTCGGCGATCCTCACCGTATCCTCGACGCGCGGGCGCGGGCGGCCGGCGAGTGCAAAGCGAGCGACTGTCGGGTCGGGCTGTTTTCGATGAACTTGTTGCAGGCGTTCGCCTCGCCATGCCGTGGCCAGCTCGGGCGCGGCGTAGAGTATACGCCGCGCGGCGGGCGGGTCGCTCCAGCCCACGGCGTGGAGATCGGAGGTGTCGACGGCGAGCGCGCAGGCAAGACGCTCAGGCAGCGTTGCGAGAAAATCCTTCGTGTTCTTTTCAATCGCCTTGTCCGTGGGGCGCCCTTTCTTCGTCCGATCGGCGCGGCGCTCGCGCTCCTCGGCGATCAGCTTCTCCCGACATTGCCGATAGTCGCTTGGAGAACGCGGTGCGTAGAGAGAGGTGAGGCGGGAAGCGACATCGCCAGTATTCGAGCCCATGTTGCTTCCATCGGTGTGCAGAGGCCGTGCATTGGCGCCCTCGCCGTCCCAATCGACCGCTTCGGCATCGACCCAACTTTCGGCGCGGCCCAAATAACCCAGGCGTACGGTGAGATGCACTAGATGCGCATGCAGCTCGCCGCTGAGTGCGGCGCCTGGCCAACCGACGATCAGGGGCTCCCGGGAATCTAACCGGGCGAAGGCGTCGAAGACGAGCGTCGGATTCTTACCATTGATCGGCATGTAATGGCGCGTATGCGCGTGGATGGCCTCAGGCAGCCGGTAGAGGGGAAGCTGCGCCGCAAGCGCGTCGATTAGGTCTGCGAGAGATTCGTCCGTGAACTGCATCCTGTCGGCTTTGCGGTAATGGCAGGCAATCAACGCCCGGAGGATACGCAGCGGCTCCGGCGGCCAGGCGATCGCGGCTTCGTTGACGTGCCGCCCCCAGGGCGTGGCGTGATAGCGCCCGCCGGGGAAGCGCAAGCGGAGGGCGATCACGCGGCGGCGTCCGCTGCGTCCTCGTCCGCGTCGGCCTCCTTGCCCGTGCTGCCCTTGCCTTTGGCCTTCTTCTCGTATGTGACGTTCGTCACGCCGTCAGGGTTCCCGTTGAACTTGCCCTCGTCGCGGACAGACTTGATGAGGCTGGGCAGATCGTTCTGCAGGTCCTCACGCGATGGCAGCAGAAATTTTTCTGGCCGCGTCACGATCGGCGCACCATCGAGCGTCAGATCGCACGCCGTGCGCAGGCGCAGGCCGACATCGAGGAGCTCTTGGACCTTGAACAGTGCCAGCGCGACCAGGAGCTTCTCGACGTGCTCGCCGAGCCCGAAGGCGCGGATCTGAGCGAGGTCGAGGTTGAAGTAGGCCGTGATCTTTCCCGTATATTCATCGCGGGCAAATGGCACATTGCCGAAGCCTGTGGCCGTATCTCCTCCTGGATTCACAGCGTCGTTCTTCACACCACCGCTGGCGGCGACGCGAACCGTGTCAGCCTCGATGAACGCCGACAACGCGCGCGGCAAGCGCAACCGTCCTCCGGCGAGATCCTTCTTCGCTAAGAAGACGCCATGCAGCAACGCATTGGGATCAAGCTTCAGCAAAGTGCTCGCGAGGCGGCGAAGGTCCACACGGCCTTCTTCCATGTCTGCAAGCTGGTCTTTCAACATATTGAAAACCGATTTGTCCTTGCCTTCCAAGATGTAAGGGGAATTGATTCGGTGCGCCTCGAGCACGGAGTTCGTCAGCGCCTTGCCATCCTTGTCAAGGACCTTGACGACAGGCAAGCCTTTGAGCGGCGCGACCCAGTCGTCGTTGACTTCGTCCCAGCACACGGCCTCCAGCCGGTTCGCCATGCTCTGCGCCGATTCCACGAGCAGCATGTCGACGCCGCCGGGGCCTTGATAGGTCGCCGCGCCGAGATTGGGAAAACCGGTGGGCTGGAAGCGTGCCCCTTGCAGCGGCTTGAGTTGCGCTTCGATCAACAGGCGCGGCGCCTCCTTGAGCGCAGTGAAATCAAGCGGCATCGGCGGAGTCCTCCTCTGGCGTGCTAGTGTCGTTGAACAGGTCGGGATAGGCGCGCTTCAACACGCGCTTTAGCTCACCCCTGCGGATCGGAATAAGCAGGCTCGCCAGCAAGCGCGGACCGTCAGCGACATGCGCCGCACGCGGCTCGAACGTCACCGGCAGGCCAGAGGCCCGCGCGCGCCGGCACGCCAGCGTCACAGCCGAGCCGACATCGCCTGCGCGCAAGCGCGCGACCAGCCCCGGCGGAACGGGCAGGCGGATGTCCGAGGGGACGTGTTCCATGGGCGTGAAAAACGGCTTCAGAAGCGCATAAGCGAGCGGCAGAGGATGCCGGTCGGGCCTTCCTTGAGCGCCGTTGAGTGCGTTGGGGGCATCGGCCCACGCAAGACCCTGCGCCAGCACGGCGATCCTCGCATCGTCCGTACCACCCGCGAGAAAGGCGAGCACGCTCGCGAGGTTCGCGGAGGCGCGCGCATCGAAAGGCCCGCCGTCGAGATTGCGCTGCGCTGCGAGCAGCAAGCGGCGCTCCGTGACGGCGGCCAGATTGCGCTCGAGCGCGCCGCCGCCCCAGACGGCGAGGGCACCCTTGTCGCTCCACTTGCGGAACCGTTCGTACCAGGACTTCTCATCAAGGGGCGCGAGATGCGCGCGCAGGGGCGGCGGAATCGCCCGGCCGCGTTGCTCCTCCGCGGGCGTCGCGCTTTCTGTAGAACCCGAGTCGTCTTTCGGAGCCTCGTCTTCCTCCATCACTACGCCGTCATCGATCGCAGAATCAGTGTCCTCTGCGGCGTCGCCCGCGTGCGCGGGCGGGCGGCCCAACCCGGCGAGCGCAGCGGCGACGCGGAATTCGGCCGAGCCGTCGGCGGCGGCTTTGAACCAGCCGGGGCGAAGGCGCGGTGGCGGCCTTTGCCTGCCCTCCTTCGGATCGCGCGCCTTCGGGCTTGAGACGAGATAGGCCGCCGCTTCACCGACGGCGATCAGCACGCGCTCGACGGCTCGGGGCGAGGCGTCCTGCGTCATTGCGAAGATCGCTTCGTCGAGGCGCAGCGCAAGCGATCGCAACCGCGTAGGCGCATTGTTGCCACGCGCATAGCGACGGAACGACTGGAGCCAGGCGCCGCGATCCAGATCGTTGAGCAGGTCCGCTCTTGGATTGCGCTGGACGCGAACGCGGCCCATCGGCGCAGCGATATAAGCTTTGCCTGAGCGCCGCAAGAAGTTGAAACGCTGAAACGCCGCGACGCCGCGATTGACGCCGAGCGTTGCGGCGGCGCGTGCGAAATCCAACCCGTCCTGCGCTGGCCTTCTGCCGAGCGTCGCGCGACCTTCGGAAAATAGGGCAAGAATCTCAGCCAAAGAGGCGAAGCAGTCCCAAAGCGGCAACCACATCTCTCCTCGCGCGTCGCCCTCGTCCGACACGGCGGCGCCGGCACCCACAGCGCTCGTCGTGCGCACTGTAAACGGGTAGCTCAAGGTGCCGCGATCGGCGGCTGCCCCGAGCCGTCGCGTGGCGCTCGCGGCGAACAGCAGGGCGCCTTCCAACATCAGGACGTAGTCCCAGGAATTGATCAGCGTGCCGCGCTCGAACCCGGTCGTGGCGTTGGGCCCGCCTGCCGCACCTGGCGCGAACTGGCCGATCGCTCCCTTGGCTGCCGTGGTCGTGGCGCTTCCGAAGAGCGCGCTTTCGAGCGGCGCTCGTGCACCCGCACCGGCCACTCCGGTCTCGGGATCGATCACGTTGGCCAGCCGCTGCATGAAGTTCGAGCTGAAATCGAGATTCCCATCGTTGCCGCCGGAGCCTAAGAGTGGTGGGAAGCCTAATGTTTCACCGGCCAGGACGACGGCGGCATCGAGCCACGCCAACGACTCCTCGGGAAGACGAGCGCGTAGCCGCATAACGAGTGCCCGCTTTTTGTCATCAGCAGGAGCTTCAACCAAATTCACTTCACGCAGCGCATCTCGCGTCTGGAAGATGACTCGCTTATAAAGGGCGAGGCGATCGTTCGATTTTGTTGCAGCGAAGCTGTCCAAAATGCGGGTCGCCGCGATCGGCTGGTCCCGGATGCCAGTCTTGATCTTTTTGCCAGTCGCGGCATGTTTCTCGTTGGACTTGCCTTCCTGGAAGTAGAACCCGCTGCCCCCGTTCCACGGCGAGATGATGGGTGACGGGCGGTATTCGTCGAGGAAGAAGCGCATGAGCTCTTCGTCCGTTAGCGCCGTACAGAGCACGAACGCCTCGTTGCGCCAGCATCCTCGCGCGCCCTTGTCCTTCTGCTCCGCCACGAGACGGAAGACGCCGAGCGCCTTGAGATAAGAGGCGAGCAGGACGGGCGCGCAGCCGGCGAGCACGATCTCAGCCATCGACGCCTCCTCCATTCTTCTGTTCCGCTTCCGACGCCCGCCAGTCAGCGATGCGCACAAGCGCCTCCATGAAGGCGAGGCGGAACGGGCCGTAGCGTTCCAAAAGGCCATGCGTGTGCGTCGCCCAGCTTCGCCCGCTCGCGCCGCCGCCCAGCTCCATCACGTCCAGCCTAAGCTCCGTATCCAGAATGGCGAGGCCATCGACGGCGAACTTTGGCAGGCGGTCGCCATCCCACACGCCGCGCGCAAAGCGCTTCTCGCCATCATCAGGCCCGCGCTCGTCGGGAAGCGCGCGCAGACCCATGCGCACCTTGCCGTGATGCGCGGCGATCAGGTAGGCGATGAGATCGTGCGTCACGCCTTGCGGTCCGCGCTGCAGCCACGCCAGCGCAGAGGCGAGCTCATGGCGGAAATACCTCCGGTTCGGCGGGCATTTCATGCGCCAATTGTAGTCGGGCGTCTTAGCGAGCGGCTCGTCGGCGTCCGCAAGTCCGCAGCGGAGCTTGAAGGTTTCGTGCGCCTTGCCGAGATCGTGCCACAGGCCTGCCGTAATGACGGCTTCCGCTTCTGCGCGTGGGATATCAAGCGCCTCGCACAACAGCTTCGCCTCGTCGCGCACATGGCGCAGATGGTCGCGCAGCCCGACTCTCCGATCTTTGAGTGAATCGGGATCGTCGCCGAAGCGATCGAGTTTAGCCTTCGCCGCATCCTCGCCTGCAACTGGAACGACGGGAGCGGTTGAACCCGCGTCGAAGCCGCGCGACTGGCTATAGCCGCCGACGGCGGCGTCCACGAGTACGAGCGCTCCCGGCCAAAGCCGGTCGAGCCGCGTCCAGCCCTTCTCCAGCCAATCCCAGACGAAGGCTCTGTCCCTATGCTTGTCCAGCCACTGCTTCGCCTGCCCGATCGGCACGGCGCAGAGTTCGTCCCGATGCGGGCGCGCCGCCTCGTCTCCTTGCGGGCCGATCTTGATCTTGGCGATGGTGCGCCAAAACACGTGCACATCCGTGTCATCCGCGCCGCGCACATAAGGCGAGACATCGACGTCGAATCCGGTCAGATCGGGATCGGTGTCGAAGAGGTCGTAGAGATCCCCGCGCCGCAGCACTTGCCACGATGCGCCGAGATCGAGCCCGAAGGGTTCGAGCGTCTGCGGCGAAACATCTTTGAGCGAGTCCAGACGCTCTCGCGACGCTTCGAATTCCTCCGGCTCATAAGGCTGAGCCAGTGCGGCTGCGTCCTTATCCGCGTCCGGCGCGATGTCGATCCAGAAGGCCTGCGCATCCGCTTCCTCGCCCCCGCGGTTGAGGCGGCCGAAGCGCTGCACCAGCGATGCCCACGGCGCGAGCTCTGTGAACATCACGGCTGAGGTCACGTCGACTCCCGCCTCGATCGCCTGCGTCGCCACGACAATGCGGCCCTGATCGCCCGCGTTCTCGGCGAGTTGCTGGTTGAGACGTCGGCGTTCGGCCGGACGGAAGCGGCTGTGAATGAGGAGGCCCGTCGCGTTGCGCTTCTTCAGCGCATCGTAAAGCGCCTGCGCGCGGTTCACGCGATTGACGATAACGAGCGTCGTTTTGCCCGGCCGATGCGCATGCTTCATCACCTCGGTGGCGAGCGCCTCCGCATTTCGGGTCAAGCCTTTTCCTGAGGTCGTAGCAGAATCGACTGTCGTCTCCGCCTTGCAGAGCGCCTTCGGAGCGGCCAGCCGCTGCTGGACAACGGGATGCGCACGGTCGGCGTCCGTCAGCTCGCGCATAACGAGCGACGCCGCGTCATTTGCGAAATCGATCGTCTTCAGCCAATCCCGCTCCAGCGTCGCCGACATCCACAACGAGCGGCAGCTGGCCATCGCCCCAATCTGGCGGCGGAATGCCTCGAGCTGTGCCGATGTGGGCGCTCCCGCGGCCATGAGTTGCACCTCGTCGAACACCCACAGCGCGTCGTTGTGCAGGAGCGCGAAGTCCACGGGCCAGCGCCCGCGGCTGACGCCGTAGCCGCGCATCAGCGCGCGTGACAGCAGCATGTCCTGTGTGCCGATCAGGATAGCGGGCTTTTCGGGATGGCGGATCCACGCGTCGTCGACCTGGCCGCCCATCAGCACGTGCCCTTTTGAGGGTAAGCAACCGTTGGGATCAAGGCCGCTCTTGCGGACATTCTCCAGCCAGACGTCGACATTTCTCGCCGTTTGCTCGACGAGCGTCCGCATCGGTAGGCACCAGACAAGCCGGCGCGGCGTGTAGGAGTCTTCTTGCAGGCGCTTGTGCATCCAGGCGAGCGCCACGCCCGCCGTCTTGCCAAGGCCGGTCGGAATCTTGAGAACGTCGGGCCAAGGCTCCAACGCCAAGCGGCGCTGATATGGAAAACAGGCCCGCGTGGCGTCGCCGGTCGCGCATTTCCAAAGTCGATCCAGAGTTTCGTTTGCGACCATCGACAAACTCATTGGCGAAAACTGTGCTTTATCCCTTTTGGGGTCGAGCCGTCCGGGGCCTCACTGCTCCGACCCCATTGTCTCCCGAGCATCAGCGCTTGCGTCGGGCCCGAATCGCGCCGGATGTTTTGCGCGATGATCCAGTCGGTGCCATAATCACCCCCAGTTCCCTCATGAACGAACATCTCCAAGACGGCCCTGGAAGTGTTCGTCTATCTGCCGTACATCATACCTACGTTCCGGATACGACTCAAGATATGCGCGACATGCCATGCGGAACCACAACCAAAGAGCGAGATGAGCGGTTGGAGGCGCGGGTCTCCCGCGACCAGAATATCACCTGACATTCGAGCGCTTCGGGAATACGACGCGTGACAGTCGACGGTAGGCCGGGCGTGTCCGGTCCTGGATGACCTGGCTGATGACCGCGGCGACAGGCGAACCAACGCGCGACGATGCAGGACCTGACCTCAGTCTGGGCGCACTCCCGTAGACTTGTCTTTTCATCCCACATCCCCTTCAATTGGATGCAACTCAGTCGCCTCCCAGCGAGGATATGCGCGTGCATCAGCTCAAGCCGCTTCGTGACGTCAAGGCAGTTTCAGGCTATGGCGAGAAAGACGTCCTGGTCATTTTCGGTGAAGTGTTTGCGCGAGGCTACGTCAACGGCTTGATCGACGAAGCCAGGAAAGCCGGGATGAAAGTCATCTACGGCACGGTGGGACGCCGCGATGAAACGGATCAACTGCGTCCCTTGACGGCCGACGAGCTGGCCACGAAAGACCAGCCCCTGGTCAATGTCCCGCTCGAATGCGGATTCGATCTGGCAAAATCGAACCAGGGCCTCAGTCCATGCGATCAACTCAAAGGTCTGAAGCTGAGCGAATGGAACAAGGCCACGCTTGATTTTGCGCTCGTGGACGAGGCGCGCGCCACCGGTCGCCACAGTTTTCGCGCGCGCGTGACGCAGTATCTGGCCGAGCTGGAAAAGCAGATTCCCGATGGCGCCAACGTGCTGATCGCCCACACCATGGCCGGCGGCGTTCCGCGCGCGAAAATCATCGCGCCCATCATGAGC
>Ga0187894_10002457_pt1 | contig 22091 bp, 18 predicted proteins | sample GBC1701081metaG_FD_136650 | JGI IMG/M metagenome (GOLD analysis project Ga0187894, IMG submission 136650) | White microbial mat communities from a lava cave in the Kipuka Kanohina Cave System on the Island of Hawaii, USA - GBC170108-1 metaG ... | reverse complement strand
CTGGATCGAGCAGGAGAGCGGCACGAGAACGCATCTCTACGGAATTTCCGCCTCGAAGAAAGAGGTCTGGGTGGTCGGAGCCGAAGGGCTGGTTCTGAAATATACCGACCAGTGAGATTTCGGACCGGAGCGTGTCCGCCTATCGCTGGATGATAAATAAAAGGGGCAAGGCGATTTCGCCTTGCCCCTTTTATTGGTTCCCTACTTTAGATGACGTTTAGCATCTCGGTGGGAAGACTGGGACTATATAGGATGCGCTGGTTGTCAGCGTCAGATGGTGCAGGTTGTGGCCGCCGCTAAATGCGTCGTCTTGCCCCTCTGAACCGTCGTTGTTGTTGACAACAGCGCCAAGCAGCCCGAAGTCATTCGACGCCCAGAATTTCATCCAGCCGCTGCGTCCGGCCGTGATGAATCTCTCGAACCGCGGAGTGGTGCGCGGGAAGTTGTTCGAGAGGAAGTTACGATACTGGCATACGTTGGCAATGAACGTGAAACTGAGCGGGTCCTCCGAATCGTTGTAGAGGATGCCGAAGATCGGGCCGATTCTGGCCGCGCCGGTCAACAGATCGCCGCCCACACGGTTGATGATCAACAACGTGTCATTGCCGTCGGCGCGGGACGGGATGCTCGACACCGCCAACACGCGCGGCGTCCGGTTATAACCAGCTCCAACCACGCCGTTGAAGTTTAGCGTCGCCGTTACAGAGTTGGCGTCACATCCGGGCAATACGCCATTGTATAGAGCGGCAAACGCCACAGCCCCAAGGTTCGCATGATGACCCGGAGGTTGCTTAAAGTATTCGTCACCGATCAGGAAGTTGAACGAAACAGGGCAGCCGAGAACGCCATCCACCGCAACCGCGACAACGTATCCAGTTACGTCAGGATCATTCTCCGAAGCCAGGAAACACGCCGTCTGATTAGCGGTCAGGCAGATGAAGTTGTCGGCCACCGAGCAGGTATCGCCGTCTACCCAGTAGAGGTGGACAAACGCCGCCGAAGTGGAACTGGTGTTGGTGATACAAATGCGGGTGTCGCGATTGCCGGGTTGGGCTCCGCTTGATGTGTAGTAGTTATAGAACAACACTGAGCCAGCTTTTTGATCGCTGGCTTCCGAAGTCGGCGGATAGACCAAGCCCGGATCAGCGGCGAACGCCGCCCCTGATCCCACAACCAGCGTAAACAGCGTCAACAGAGCGGACATGAGTTTCTTTGAGGTTCGCATTTTCGAGGTCTCCTTCATGAGAATCTTTATGGTCATGTTTATTTATGAAATGTGAGTTGCGTCTGCTGGGGAGATCGAATTGAACCCGATTCCGATTTACGGCTTTCGAGGACAGTTCCGGGAAAGAGGTTTCAGCTCATCCAAAGGGAGTAGGAGGGAGTAGATAAGAGGAGTTGTGTTTGAAAGGAGTTCGTCAGGATGCGGGGAATCTACGCTCTCAAGATTCCTATGTCAACAGTTTTAATTGGCTGGTCGTGTATATTTTCTCCGAAAATCGGTGGGACAAGTCGCCAACCTGTCTCACCGATTTTCTCAGGACCGAAAACACCGGTTCAGTCAATTGGCCGCAGACTGCGTTTAGCAGTTTGGCGGGAAGATTGGAATTGTCAGCGTAGCAGTAGCCGACAGCGTCAGCTTATGCAGGTTATGGCCACCGGCAAAGCCTTTGCCGGCCGCGTCGCCGGTTGCGGTGACCGCGTTGACCGCCGCGCCCAACAGGGCGACATCAGACTGAGAATAGAACTTCATCCAGCCGCTGCGTCCGGCAGGGACGAGAGACGCGAGCGGAGGCGCCGTGCGCGGGAAGGAGCCGCCGATGCTCGATTGGAACTGGCATCTTGCGCTGGAGAAGTTAAAGCTGCCCGGATTCTCGATATCGTCGTAGACCAGACCGAAGATCGAGCCGATCGCGAGTGTGCCAGTCGCCAGGTTTCCGCCAACACGGTTGATGATCAGCAATGTGTCATTGCCGTCAGCGCGACTCGCAAAATTCGACAGCGCCAGAACCCGCGGAGCCCGGTTATAGCCTCCAACCCGACCGTTGAAATTCAACACCGCCGTAACCGAATTTGCATCGCAACCGGGGAGAGTCCCAGCAGGGCCAAGCGCCGCGAAGGCTTCAGCCCCGAGGTTGGCCGAGTGGGTCGCCGTCTTAAAGTACTCATCGCCGATCAGGTGATTGAAAACCACTGGGCAGCCATCGTCGTTAGAGGCCACCGCGACGATGTAGCCAGTGGTGAGCGGATCAATCTCCGAAGCCTGGAACGACGTCGTCTGATTGGGCGTCAAGCAGATGAATTGGTCAGCCACGTTGCAGGACACGGAGTCCACGAAGAAGAGGTGGACGTTAGCCGATGACGTGGTGCTGGTGTTGGTGATGTTGACGCGAGTGTTCGTGGCGGCGGTCGTGCCCGAAGTGAAGTAATTGTAGAACAGCACTGAGCCGGCCTTCTGATCGCTGACTTCCGATTGCGGAGGATAAGCGAGACCGGGATCAGCGGCGATTGCGCTCGCCGACATCACAACCAAAGCGAATAGCGCCAATAAAACAGATGTGAGTTTGCGTGAGGCTGTCATTGTTGAGTTCTCCTTTATGGAAATATATGGTTACAGACGCGCGTGCTGTGAGTTGTAGCCAAAATCGGTTCCCAATACATTCATTAAGTATCGAGGTTATTTCGAACTTGGAAGTTGGAAATAACAACCCGAACTCATTTCCAAGGTTCGCCATCAAACTTGAAAACAACGGTGAAGCGGTAGGAACGGATCTTTATAAAGAGCGTAATTCACAGCCACATGCTGATTTGCGATTGTTATGGGCTTTCAAAGTCGCTTTGGGCTTTCAAAATCAATTCCCGGTTTACCAGACTCCGGGTGACTGATCTGGCTTAGTGAGTCGTCTAGACCATTTGATGAGGGGTCTATATGTGAGAGGAACTCACCATACGTCAATGTGGGACGTAGTCTACGTTGTGCGCTTATCTCCTGTCAATAATTTAATTCGTTGGAAGCCGCGCGAAGTTATTCGTGGCGCAACGCCTCGACCGGCGTGAGTTTGGCTGCTGTTCGCGCAGGATAGATCGTCGCCAGTAGACAGATTATGACTGCCAGAGTGGCCACTCCGGCGCAGTCAATTGATTTAACCTTGAGCGTGATATGGGAGACGGAATAAATCTCGGCCGGGATCGAGATCAATTGATAATGATTGGCCAGCCAACTCGCGGCGAGGCCGAGCAGCAGGCCGGAGGACGCTCCGACCAGGCCGATAATCAACCCTTGCAGCATGAAGATCCGGCGGATAGATCGCGGCGTGGATCCTTGCGCGCGCAAGATCGCTATGTCGCGGCTCTTTTCGATCACCATCATTGTCAGGGTCGTAATGATGTTGAGCGCGGCGATCGCGATCAGCAGCGCGAAAAAGACCTGGACAACGCGCTGCTGTAGCTGAAGCGCGGCAAACAGCGGGCGGTTCAATTCCTGCCAGTTGTTGGTCACAAAATCCGGCCCGGCGATTGCGCGAACCCGCTCGCCAATCTCATTGACGGCGTAAATGTCCGCCACCTTCATCTGGATCACGCCGGCGGAGGCGGCGCTGGCGCTCACGTTCTGCGCGGCGGCAAGCGCAATGTACGCCCACTTCGCGTCGTACTCGTACAGGCCCGAAGAGAAGATTCCAGCGACCCGAAAGCGCGTGTAACGCGGGCGCGGCTGCAGGCCGGCGGGCGTCAGGCGTGCGTGCGAGGAAATCGCCGTCACGATATCATTGATTCGCAACGCCAGCGCCTGCGCTAACTGTTTTCCGAGAATGATTCCTTCCAACTCTTGTTCCGGCGGCTCCTGCTCCGTCGAGTTTTGGCCGGGAGATTGGCGCGCGGGCGCAGATTTGAGCTGTCCGGGGTCGCCCTCAATTACGGTCGAGAAAACCTCGTTGGCCTCGCGCGGCGAGTCCGGATCGACGCCTTTGAGCACCGCATATTCCTGGCGGTCATTGGCGTCAAGCAAGACTTGCGCGTAGATCGTGGCCGAAGCCGCGTTCACACCGGGCGCGGCGCGAACACGCTCAACCAATTCACGATAATTTTCGATGCCGCTGTTGTCTTTTTTAAGCAGATTGAGGTGGGCTGTGCCTTGAAGAATCTTGTCCTGAACATCCGCGCGAAACCCTGTGATCAGGGCTTGCGCGACGATCAGCGCCGCGACGCCAAGTGTGATCCCCGCGACGGCTATGGCTGTGATCACCGAAACGGCCGTCTGCCTCCGCTTGGCGCGCAAATAACGCAGGGCGATGAAGAGTTCGTAGGACATTTGTTGAGACGGAGAAACAGAGGGACAAGGGGACAAGGGGACAAGGGGACAAGGAGACAGAAGGACAAGAAGAGGGAGCGGTGAATTCTCCCTCTCCCTTTATCTCCTTGTCTCCTTGTCCCCTTGTCCCCCTCTCCCCCTCTCAATTCTTGCCCCAGGCCGGGCGTGATGACGGCGGCCCCAGGTCAATCAATCGCAGACCCAATGCGCCAGCGCTGCGATGGATCGTCCGGTATTTGCTTTCGTTGGCCTCAGGTTTGGGAAGTTGGAATGGCGAAGTGCGCGCGAGGTACCGCACGCCGACGCGATTCCACGTTTCCCAACTCGAGGCCGGATCATCGGACGCGATCGTTTTGCGCCCGGTGTAAAGATTCACCAACGCCGGATTTTGCGTGGCGATCACATCCTCTTTGGGAACGGTTTCGCCGGTGTATCTGATGAAGGCTTCGTTCTCCTCGAAGGCGCTGATCCATCGCGAGCGGTTTTCGGGAACCGGGTTATACTTCCTCTGGATGTACTGGTAATTCGCGTGGAGGCCGCTTACCACGAAAAGCCACGAGACAATCAGGAGCGGAATGAGTTCGCCGCGCGGATTCGGCCCTGCATAAAGTTTCCGGTAAAGCCTTACGATCAACCTCACGCCCATCAGGAGGTAGAAAAATATGAACGGTATGAGCGGCAACAGCAGACGATATTGTTCCCACCCCCAAAGCAGCGAAACGCCTATCGCCAGAGGAGTGACAATCTCCGCCAGCGTCACCCGCTCGCGCGCGGTCGCAATGAAACCGGCGAGCGCCAGAAGCGCGAAAAAGAGCGAGATCATTCTGGCTTCATTCGGCACAGGCGCCAGTTCGCCAGGCTCCAGCGGTCGGTAGAGCGAATAGAAGACGAAGGCTCCGAAATCGAATCTGCCGATCTCCGACAGGTTGTTCCAGACGCGTTCAGGCAGCTCTCCCAACGTGATCGTTCCCGAAAGCGGTTTGCCCGCCTCGCGCTGCCAGAATTGGGTGGCGTAAGGCTGCACTATGTTTGCGCCTTGCTCGGCGCTCTGCTCCGGCGTGGGGGCATGATTGCGTGAATAGATCGTCCACGGGCCGACCAGCAACGCGACAACCGCGGCGAAGATCAGCGCCTGTTTCGGCAGCCTCTCCTTGAACAGATAGATGGCTGTTCCGATCAGCAGCCCCAGCCCGGCGGGCCGCGTGAGAAACGCGAATGACGCCAGCGCGCCGCCAATCGCGGCATAGCTCCACGCGGAAGCGATCTTGCCGCCGGAAGAGTCTCGCGCTACCGATTTCTCGATCAAAAATATCGCCGCCAGTTGCGTCAGCGTGAAGACGCATTCCGACATCACCGACGACGTGGCCAGGAAGACCAGCGCCGGATAAATCGTCGTGGCGAACGCTATTGCGAACGCGACGTAGACCGGCAGTTCGCGTTGGCGATTGAAATACCGGAAAGCGATGAACCCCGCGCCGATCATCGCCGCAATCGAGACCGATTTGAGCAGCCAGACGTTCTCCGGGAAATTCGGCGACAGACGATAGAAGATCGAAAGCAGCGCGGGGAAGCCGGGCGCGTAAAACGGCGTGATCCCCGGCGTCGGCGAATTGATCAGCGTGTAGCCTTGCCCCGTGGCCAGCGCTTTGGCCAGCAGCACGTACCAGGCGTCGTCAACGATCAGTCCGACGACTTTGTCCAGCCGCAGGATGTAAATCGTCAGACTCACCGCCAGCGCTACGGCGCCGGCGATGATCAGCGTGAGGCGCTTCTTTTTCTCCTGCGGGTTTTGAATTTGTTTGATCGGCTCTTCGGCGACAGCAACCTTCTGTTTGCCCCTTGGGGAAGTTCGTTTGGTCAAGATGAGGTACCTCAGTTTTTTTTTGATTCGGGGCGCATGTGTGGGAAGAGTATCACGTCGCGGATCGAACGCTGATTGGTCAGGATCATAACCAAACGGTCAATCCCAATTCCTTCGCCGCCGGTCGGGGGCATCCCGTAAGAGAGAGCGCGGACGTAATCTTCGTCGAGCATCATCGCCTCCTCGTCGCCGCGTTCACGCTGTTTCGTCTGTTCCTCGAAACGGCGGCGCTGTTCGACCGGGTCGTTCAATTCCGAGAACGCGTTGGCGATCTCCATGTTGGCGATGTACAGCTCGAATCGCTCGACGAAGCGCGGGTCGGCGGCCTTCTGCTTCGAGAGCGGCGAAAGCTCCGTGGGGAATTCGGTGATGAAGGTCGGGTGGATCAGATGAGGCTCGACCGCATGCTCGAAGATCGCGCCCAACAACTGTCCGTCGTTCAGCTTCGGGTCGAAGCCGAGGTCGAGCGCCGCCGCCGCCTCTTCAAGCGCCTTGCGCTCCATCAAGCCTTCCAGTGTCGGTCGCGTCCCATCATCATTGTGATTTGGCTCATTCTGATTTGGCCAGTATTTCAAGACCGCTTCGCGCATCGTCAGGCGCCGCCACTGGCTGAAATCAATCACGTGATCCTGATAAACGATCTGGCGTGTCCCGCAGACCTTGTCCACCAGCATTGTAATCAGCTCCTCGGTCAAATCCATCAGGTCATTGAAATCCGAATAGGCCTGATACCATTCGAGCATCGTGAATTCGGGGTTGTGCTTGTACGACAGCCCCTCGTTACGGAAGTTGCGATTGATTTCGTAGACCTTCTCGAACCCGCCGACAACCAGCCTCTTCAGGTATAGCTCCGGCGCGATGCGCGCGTAGAGATCGATGTCGAGCGCGTTGTGATGCGTGACGAACGGGCGCGCCGCCGCGCCTGTCGCCAGCGGCGTAAGCATTGGCGTTTCGACTTCAACGTAGCCGTGCTCATCGAAATAACGGCGAATCTCGCGGATGATTCGCGCGCGGCGCTCAAAGACCTCGCGCGAAGTCAATTCGCCGGGAAGTCTCTCATGCGCGGCCCCGCTCGCGATCAGATCGACGTACCGCTGGCGATAACGCAGTTCCTTATCCGTCACACCGTGATATTTGTCGGGCATCGGCAGCAACGCCTTCGCAAGAAACTGAAGGTGGGTTACATGCAGCGAAAGCTCGCCAGTCTTCGTGATGAACAGGAAACCCTCGACGCCGACCCAGTCCCCGATGTCCAGCTTTTGATAAAGCGCCCAGGCCTCGTCGCCGACATCGTTTTTGCGGACGTAAATCTGCAACTGGCGCAGGCCGTCCGAGAGATGCGCGAACGCGGCCTTGCCCATCAACCGCATCGTCATAATCCGCCCGGCGATTCTGACACGGCCGCCTTCCGCGGCTTTCAGATCTTCGTTGATTCGCGCGGCTTCGGCCTCGTCGGCTTTCTTGCCGGCGTAGCTCTGGTAACGTTCGACTATTTGCGAAATGGTGTGGGCGCCATCGAAGCGGTTCGGGTAGACGGCGTGGCCCATCTCCGCGATCTCTTCCAGATGGCGGCGGCGTTGTTGAATCTGATCGTTCTCTTGCTGGTCGAGCAAAACAGTAAAACTCCCTCAGATAATGTTGCGCGCGCTGTACAGTCTTTTCAGCGCGCTGAATAGGTCGAGCAAAACAGTAAAACTTCCTCAAATAAAGTTGCGCCGGACTGTCAGTCTACGCGTGATAAGCTTATACGGAATTCGGCGCTCGGCGCCATTTAGAGCGGTAACAGGCGGCGACAGTGATGACGGCCCCGTAATGCTTGAGACGGGATTATAGAAACCGCGATTTAAGGGTGTCAACGAGCTGTTTAATCACATCGCCGCGACATTTCTCATTTCAAATCAAAACATGGGGAGGCGATATGAAAACAGGAACACGTATTTCGCTGGGCGCCACCGTATCGGTTTCGCTGGCTCTGATCATCGCGTTCGCGGTTTACGGCCAGCATAAAGAGACCACGGACGGTCGAAAGGGCGGGGCTGAAACGCAATGGGAATACTTGGTCGTTTCGGGAGGCTCGGCCAATCTTTCGACGGCGGGCAATGAAAATTATCCGAGTATGCGAAAACAACCGGACGGCTCATTCGCCCGTGAATATTTCCCTCTCGAACGCAACTTCGATAAGCTCGGCGCGAAAGGATGGGAACTGGTCAGCGTCTACGGGGCTCCGACTGATCCGGTCTATTTCTTCAAACGGGTGAAAGAGAGCAGATGATCGATACCGCTGCCGCGCGCGTGAGCAAGCGGAGAGGCGCCGCTTGCTCACGCGCGCGGCAGCGGTATCGATGAAGAGAGCAGATGAAATTGCTGAAACATCAGTCGCCACGACCGCGTATAGCCCGTTGCAATCGGTCAGAATTTCGATCAAGACGTGAATTCGCGGGAGCGTAAAAGGAGAGATTAAGTCATGGCTCAGACAATCGGCACAATCATTTTTGTGGTTCTAGCGCTGGTGGCGGTCGCGGCGGTTCTCAATTTTATTTTGGGTGTGCTCGGAATCGTCTTCGCTCTGATCCCACTGCTGATCAAGCTGGCGGTCTTCGGCGGGATCGTCTACCTGGGTTGGATGGTGTTTCAGAAACTCTCTCACACGACCGAAGGCTGAATCAGTGCTTACGAGCGGTAGCGAGCGTGGCTACCACGGAAGACTACATGCGGGAGCCACGCTCGCTACCGCTCGCGGTACTGATTCAGTTTTGACGAGCCGCCACGCTCGCCCAAATTCCTTGTCTCCAAATTGCATTGGCTCGCATTGGCCAAAGCCGTCGGGAATTGGGCGCGGCGTTGCGGCTCATTATTCTGTCAGATTCTCTCGCTCGGGCCGGCCAGCTATAAAAGGAGCCTCGATCTCGCGCATTCAACCAGCGCGCGCAATTCGCTGAAACGCTCGATCACGTAATCAACTCCCGCCTCGACCAGTTCCGTGCGCCCGCGAAAACCGGGAATGTAACCGCAGGTCTTCATACTCGCCGCCCTCCCGGCCTCGACATCCACGCGGCTGTCGCCGACCATCAGACAATCCGACGCTTGCGCGCCGCACCTGCGCGCCGCTTCGACCAGCATCATCGGCGAAGGTTTGCGTTCCGCCAGGCTGTCTCCGCCGAAGACGACTTCGAAATACGATGACAGTCCAATACCTTCGAGCAGTTCCATCGTGAATTCGTAAGGCTTGTTGGTGACGACGGCTTTCGGAATATGATCGAGCCGATTGAGCGTCTGTTCGACTTCCGGGTAGACGCGCGTGTGATCCAATAGGTGCTCGCGGTAGTGGCGCCGAAAAATTTCGAGCGCGCCGTCAATATCAGGGTTTCGTGGCTCGCCGTTTTGGTTGGCGCTCAATGCGCGCTCAACCAGTAATCGTGCGCCTTCGCCGATGAAATTGATCACGCGCGCATCAGGCAGCGGTTCGCGCCCAAGCTCAGCCAGCATCAGGTTGACCGAATTAATCAAATCGGCGCGCGAGTCCACCAGCGTGCCATCAAGATCAAAAAGCAAACATTGATAACTCATCCGACTTTCGTTTTCCCTCGAAACAGCAGTAGTATTGCCTTTACTTCAAAGGTCATCTTCGGTTCCCCAGTTTACAATCCGAGCACGGGCGAAGCCAGCGCAATCGCAAACCCACTCTCCCGGCGCTGCTGTGGTGACGCTCATCAGGAAAGGATCACAATGTCTGAGCAGGGCAACACTCAACATAAATTCACCAATCGTTTGATCAATGAAACCAGCCCTTACCTTCTGCAACACGCGCGCAATCCGGTTGACTGGTACTCCTGGGGAGAGGAAGCCTTTGAACGCGCGCGCCGCGAAGACAAGCCCGTCTTGCTCTCGATAGGATATAGCGCCTGTCATTGGTGCCACGTCATGGAGCACGAATCGTTCGAGAACGAAGCTATCGCGCAATTGATGAACGACAGCTTCGTGAACATCAAAGTTGACCGCGAAGAGCGCCCCGACCTCGACACGATCTACATGAACGCCGTGCAGATGATGACCGGGAGCGGCGGATGGCCAATGACGGTATTTCTGACGCCGGATGGCAAACCGTTTTACGGCGGCACCTACTTTCCGCCGGCTGATCGTTACGGGATGCCGGGATTCCCCCGCGTGTTGATCTCCATTGCCGAAGCCTATCGCACGCGGCGTGACGAGATCGAAAACAGCGCGGACGGCATGTTGGGCGAATTGAAACGGCTGGATCGCGTCGCCTTACAAGAAGGCGCCTTGAGTTATGAGATCGCGGATCACGCGGCGAATCATTTGTTGCGGACGCTCGATCCGGTTCACGGCGGTTTCGGTAACAAACCCAAGTTCCCGCCTTCGATGGCGCTGCAATTTCTGCTGCGCCAATACCATCGAACTAAAGACGTGAGCGCGCTGAGCGCGGTTGAATTGACTCTGGACAAAATGGCGCGCGGCGGAATGTACGACCAGTTGGGCGGCGGCTTTCATCGCTACTCGGTTGACGAAAAATGGCTCGTGCCCCATTTCGAGAAGATGCTCTACGACAACGCTCTCTTGAGCCGCGTCTACACGGAGGCCTTCCTGGCCACCGGCAATGGGTTTTACAAACGCATCGCTGTCGAGACGCTCGATTATGTCGCGCGCGAGATGACCGACGGAAGCGGCGGTTTTTATTCCACGCAGGACGCCGACAGCGAAGGCGAGGAAGGTAAGTTTTTCGTCTGGACGCCGGAAGAGGCCACGGCGTTGCTTGGTGAGGAGGACGCGCGCTTGTTCAACCGCTACTTCGACGTGTCGGAGATGGGCAATTTTGAAGGACACAGCATTCTGCACGTTGATGAGGACGTTGATGTCATCGCCAGGCTGATGGGCGTGTCGCGCCAGCGTCTGGCCGAAGCCATCGAACGCGGCCGCCCGGTTCTGTTCGATGCCCGCGAGATGCGCGTCAAGCCGTATCGTGATGAAAAGATACTGACGGCGTGGAATGGGTTGATGATGCGCGGCTTCGCTGAAGCCTCGCGCGCTTTTGATCGGAAAGACTATCTCGAGATTGCGGCCAGGAACGCGGACTTTTTGCTGACAAAGCTGCGGCGCGAAGGACGGCTGCTCAGGACACACAAAGATGGCGAGAGCAAGCTCAACGGCTATCTTGAAGATTACGCCTACGTGATTGATGGACTGTTGGCGCTTTACGAAGCTTCATTCGACCTGCGCTGGTTTGAAGAGGCGCGAGCGTTGGCTGAGACGATGATCGCGCAATTCTGGGACGCCGAAGCGGGCGCCTTCTTCTTCACCAGCGCGGATCACGAGACGCTGATCACGCGCACGAAGGATTTTTACGACAACGCGACTCCGGCTGGGAATTCGGTGGCCGCCGCCGCGCTCGTGCGCCTGTCCCTGCTGACGGGCGAAGACCGTTATCGCCAAATGGCCGAAACGATACTGCGGCTGATGAAACCCATGATGATGCGCGCGCCGGGCGCGTTCGGGCATCTACTCTCGGCTCTCGATCTGTTTCTGGCTTCGCCATACGAGATCGCCATCATCGGCCCGCCTGAGGCCGAAGAGACTCGCGCGATGGTCAACGCCGTTTTCAAACGCTACCTGCCAAACAAGGTTGTCGCCTTCGCTACGGGGCCTGATTCAAAAGCTTCACGGACTATCAAATTGCTCGAAGGAAGAGGCGCGATTGATGGCAAAGCGGCGGCCTATGTTTGCCGGAACTTTTACTGCGAAGCGCCGGCGCCGAGCGCCGAGAAGCTGGCCGAAGTGTTGGTCGCGGGCAAATAACGCAAATCCTTGCTTGTCAAGGGCGAAAAATTGACAGCTCTTTTCGGTTTAAATAAGATACAACGTTAGTTTGAGTTGTTTCACCTTACAATTCCCCAAGCAGAGGCGTCAGGTCTAAATAAAACATGGCAACTTTGGGCCAGCAATTGAAACAGTCGCGTGAGGAGAAAGGCATCTCGCTGCATGAAATTGCCGAATCCACCCACATTGGCGTTCGTTTTCTCCAGGCCATAGAAAACGACGCCTACGATATTTTGCCCGGCGGTGTTTTCAATCGCGCCTTCGTCCGCAAATTCGCCAGGCAGGTTGGCTTCGATGAAGAGCAAGCGGTCGGTCTTTGTGAAGAGCAGTTGGAAGAACAGGGAGGCGAGCCGGAGCGCCATTACCAACTTGGCGTCGAGGATTTTGAGCACAAACCGACATCCGGGAATGGTTTGTTATTCAGCTTCCTGGCGCTGATAATTTTGGGCGCGATGGCTTACGCCGCTTATCAATATTTCACACCTGCTGGTTCCGATTCCGGCGGAAGCTCGTTGGCCGACTCAAGCGCTCCGACGCCAACCCCGGCTGGCACAGAGACGCCAGCGCCGAGTGTGACGCCGGACGCTTCGGCGTCGCCATTAGCGTCTCCGGCAGCGTCTCCAGCGTCAAGCCCGATGCCTGAGATCCCCGCTGGCGCAATGCGCGTGCAGCTTACCGCCCCGATCGAAGAGGTCTGGCTCAGTGTCAGGTCCGATGGCGGAAAGGCCCAGCAGATGATCTTGCAATCCGGCGAGTCGCGTGAATTCGATGTGAATGAAAAGATAATCTTATCGATAGGCAGGGTTCAGGCCTTGAGAATCGCTATCAATGGCCGCAATATGGATTTCACTAAACTTATGCCCAACCCGAGGGCGATTATCGCAACAGATGTCGTTATCACCAGAGATAACTATCAACAATTTCTCAATTAGCCTGTCGCTGCTTCTATTGAAAAACGGGCGCGCGCGGCAATGGCCTGCCAGATTGACCAGATTTCGCTCCCGCCCGTCTCACAAAAATCCTGTCATCAACTGCGCCGCGCGAGGTGAGTCCCGCGCGGTTTTTGTTTTTGGATGAAATCTTATGCTGACTGAAAATTTGATTGAAGCTTTGACATTTGACGATGTTCTATTGATCCCGGCCCATTCCGAAATCCTGCCGACGGATACAGACACGGCCACGCGCCTGACACGCGAAATCAATCTCAACGTCCCCGTCATCAGCGCGGCGATGGACACGGTGACCGAATCCCCAATGGCGATCGCCATCGCGCAGCAAGGCGGCATCGGCGTGATCCACAAAAATCTGCCCATCGGGGCGCAGCGCGACGAGGTGGACAAGGTCAAACGTTCCGAATCGGGGATGATCGTTGATCCGGTGACGATGACCCCTGACCGCAAAATCCGCGAAGCGATGGCCGTGATGGAGCGGTACAAAATCTCAGGCGTGCCAGTCATCGCCGAAAACGGCAAACTCGTCGGCATCCTGACCAACCGCGACCTGCGCTTCGAGACGCGACTCGATCTGCCGATCTCGGAAGTGATGACCAAGGAGAACCTGATCACGGTTCCCGTCGGCACCACGCTGCGCGAAGCCGAAGGCATACTGCAAAAGTACCGCGTGGAGAAGCTTCTGGTCGTTGACGACAACTACCGCCTCAAAGGCCTGATCACGGTTAAAGACATTCAAAAGGCGATCAAGTATCCGAGTGCGGCGAAAGACAACTTGGGCCGTTTGCGTTGCGCCGCGGCCATTGGCGCGACGGGCGACTTTCTTGAACGCGCCGTGGAACTGGTCAAAGTCCGCGTTGATGTGCTGGCGATTGACACCGCGCACGGCCACAGCTCGCGAGTGGTCGAAGCCGTCAAACTTGTCAAACAGCGTTTTCCCGAACTGCAGTTGATCGCGGGCAATGTCGGCACGGCCGAAGGCGCGAAAGCCTTGATTCAAGCGGGCGCGGATGCGGTTAAATGCGGTCTCGGTCCGGGAAGCATTTGCACCACTCGCGTGGTCAGCGGCGCGGGCGTGCCGCAGATCACAGCCATTTCCGAATGCGTCCGCGGCGCCGCGGGCTCAGGCGTCCCGATCATCGCCGACGGCGGCATCAAATATTCGGGCGATATCACCAAAGCCATCGCCGCCGGCGCCGACACCGTGATGATCGGCTCGTTGCTCGCGGGCGTTGACGAGTCGCCCGGCGAGATCATTTTGTATCAGGGCCGCAACTTCAAATCGTATCGCGGAATGGGCAGTCTGGCCGCGATGAGGCAGGGAAGCAGGGATCGTTACGGCCAGGAGAGCGAGGAGGCCGAGAGCAAACTGGTGCCCGAAGGCATCGAAGGCCGGGTGACTTACAAAGGCTCGCTCGCGGCTCTGGTCGGGCAACTCGTCGGCGGGTTGCGCGCGGGAATGGGCTACACCGGTTGCCGCACAATCGGCGAACTGCAGCGCAACGCGCGCTTCATGAAGATCACCGCCGCCAGCCTGAAAGAATCGCACGTCCACGACGTGATCATTACGAAGGAAGCGCCGAATTACAGGGTGGAGTGATATTAAAGTTTTGCGGTAAATTCCATTTTCCATTTGCCAGTCGATATTTGTTATTTGTCATTGCCTGAGCCCTCCTCTTCAATGACAAATATCAACCGGCAAATGGAAAATGGAAAACACACACCTCAGAATCTTCGCCTACCCGCCTAGTCGCAGTTTGGTGGGAAGACTGGGATCGTCAACGTCTCGACGGCGGTGACCGTCAGTTTATGCAAATTGTGACCGTGCGGGAAGGCCGACTCAGCCTGGTCTCCCGCCCTATTGGCGTTAATCGCCGCTCCGAAGATCGCCATATCGTCAAACGTCCATAGCCTCATCCAGCCGCTTCGCCCCGACGGAATAATCTGCTCAAGGCGCGGAGCCGTGCGCGGGAAGTTGTTGGAGAGCGTGTTGATGAGCTGGCAGGTGTTAGGCGCCAAGGTGAAACTGAAGGGGGTCTCCTGGTCGTTAAAAACGATACCGAAGATCGAGCCGAGCTGCGCGGAAGCCGTGGCCAGATTGCCTCCAATGCGATTGAGGATGAGCATCGTATCATTGCCGCTGGCGCGGTCAGCGAGATTCGACAAAGCCAGAGCGCGACCGAGTAGGCCGTAATTGATACCGTTGAAGTTTAACTGCGCCGCGAACGAGTTTTCATCGCACATTGGCGGGAGGTTCAGCGCAAGCGCCGCTTCCGCCGCGAGGTTGGTTTCGTGACCGCCGGAGAACCTCACGTATTCATCACCCATCAACGCGTTGAAGGACACCGGACATCCCAGGCTATTGGTGGCGACGGCGATCAGGAATCCGGTCGTGCCCGGATCGAGTTCCGAAGCCAGGAGTGTCGCCGTCTGATTCTCAGTCAGGCAGATATAGTTATCAACTACACTGCAAGTCGCCCCATCCACGAAGAAGAGATGGACAGATACAGGCCGGCGTGTGTCGGCGTTGGTAATGCTAATGCGCGTGTCCTGCTCGGCTGGGGATGCCGCGCTTGACGTATAGATGGGATAGAACAGTACCGAACCGATCGTGTTGTCGCTGGCCGGCGAAGGCGAGAATGGAAGGCCAGGCGCTCCGAGATTCGGAACATTCGGTGTCGGAGTTGGAGTTGGAGTCGGAGTCGGAGTTGGAGTCGGCGTCGGAGTTGGAGTTGGAGTCGGCGTCGGTCTAGGAGTCGGCGTCGGAGTCGGAGTTGGGGTCGGCGTCGGTCTAGGAGTCGGCGTCGGCGTCGGCGTCGGTCTAGGAGTCGGCGTCGGCGTCGGCGTCGGTCTAGGAGTCGGAGTCGGAGTTGGCGTCGGAGTCGGAGTTGGCGTCGGAGGGGTGACACGCACGCAGGTTGAAACAACCGAAGTGTTTTTGTCCAGGTTGATTGCTTTGGCGGCGACGAAATGGCCAATGGTAAGAGGAGGGGTGATGGTCGCGGTGAATTGCGTTTGACCGCTGTTATTGAGCGTCAACGTAAGCGACCCGAGGAAACGCGGAGATTCAAGCCCCTTGTTATCACAAACGGAAGACGTGTAATACTCTATGCGGTGTCGAGTGTTCGGCTCGCCTGTGAGAGAAGTAATGACAGACGTCCTTGTCGTGTTAATGGCTGAACTGAGGGTGATTTTAAAATCATCCGCGACAAAACTCCCAGGCCCGACCTCCTCAGATAATCCCAGCGCCACTTCCGCCGGAGGTGGATTCTTCCATTCGGACGAAAGCCGATTAACTTCCGAACCGGCTGTCTCCTCAGGCCTCATTGCATATACGAAGAACAGGGAAAGGGCAAACGTCACGAGTAAGGCAACGGACGTGTTTTTGTAAGAAGTGCGCATCTTGAACCTCTCTTTGCGTTAAACAGCAGATTTTTGTTTGGGCAGGCGCCTGAGGAGCAGACACTCCGTGGAGCATACTTTACTGATCAAGCGTGATTCTTTTGGACGGTGAGGAACGTCACGGATCGGCGCCGATGCGATTGATACTGAGGGGCGCGGAAACCCGTGAACATCCAATTCAAACTGGCTCGAACCGCCACCTCAAGCGGATAGACCTATGATCTATCCGCTTTCAGTTTGATCGGACGCGTCATTTATGAAAGAGCCGCACCTCTCTTAATCTCTCAAGCGCCTTCCGTCTATTTATGATCCTTGTTTGTGACCCTTGTTGTTAACCGCATTGGAAAAACGTGGTATCCACGTGTGCCCCTCTGATGTGCGAAGTTTACTTGAGGGTTGGCTTACGTCAATTGTTTTATTTAATCCGGCCAAGATTTATTTGTTGGGAAGCTTCACCCCAGCCTTTTCTTTCCCGCCATCCTGTCGGATACTCTCCCGGCTTTTTCAATCCTAAACCATCGTCTTCTATGTAACCTGATCGTTTTGACCTATCGGCGCTTCTGGGCTAGATTCCCTCCGAAGAAGGAGAAGCGGCTATGGCACGAATCGAAATCGGGAAATATCTGGCGGTGGATACGCGGGTTTGCGGCGGCAGGTTGTTTTTTAAGGGATCTCGCATAATGGTTGCTGATGCCATTGAGCTTGCAGAGGATGGGTACTCAGCCGAAGAGATTGCCGCCCAATACAACGGGATAATCTGTCCTGAAGCGGTGGAAGAGGCGCTGTCATTCGTACAACAGGGTATTGTAAAGGAAGTGGACATCCAAGCTCAGACAGCCGCGTGATCATACTTGACCACAACATCACGGAAGATCAGGCAAATCTGCTTCGCATTACTCACTTGTTGTCGTCGCTGCGCCTAATAAAGAAACGGCTTCGTTCATCAAAAGATTTCTGCGCCATCCGAAATTCAAAACCAAGGCGATGCGTTGCGGCAAAGTCATCAAATTGTCTCCTCGCATAATTTCCTGGTGGCAAATTGGCGTCGAACAGCAACAGGATATGATCTGGTAAAAGATCTCATCAGCGTAACTTCATGATTGCCTATGTCCAATAATTCCTTGACTGCGCCTCGTCTCACATCTATCCAATGGCTGATCTGCATCATCGCCGTCATCGGCTTCGCGTTCGACACTTACGAGCTGCTGATGCTGCCGCTGATCATCAGGCCCGCGTTGGAGACTTTGGGGCCTTTCAATTTCGGAACAGCGGAATACAACTACTGGCGCGATCTGTTCTTTTACGTGCCGGCGGTTTCGGGGGGAGTCTTCGGATTGCTGGGCGGGTATTTGACCGATCGCCTTGGGCGGCGGCGCGTCTTGACGTGGAGCATTCTGGTCTACGCGTTCTCAGCCTTCGCGGCGGGCTTCGCGACTTCGCTGCCGGCGCTGTTGTTCTTCCGCTGCACGACGTTCATCGGCGTGTGCGTTGAATTCGTGGCGGCGGTCGCCTGGCTGGCGGAACTTTTCTCCAACCCGAAACAGCGCGAGGCGGTGCTCGGCTACACGCAGGCGTTCTCCAGCCTCGGTGGCGTGATGGTCAGCGGGATGGCCGTTCTGATCGCAAGGATCTCCACGTCACTGCCGGCGATTCACGGCGTACACGCGAACTGGCGTTATCTGCTGATTTCGGGATTGATCCCCGCGATCCCTTTGATCATCATCCGGCCGTTCCTGCCCGAATCGCCCGTCTGGCAGCAGAAGCGAGCCGCCGGGACGTTGAAGCGGCCGAGCCTGGGCGAACTATTCATCCCTGAATATCGCAAAACGACCATCATTGCGGCCGCGATGTTTGCGTGCAGTTTGGGAGCGGCTTTCGGCGCGATCCAGCAGATTCCGCAGATCGTGCCCGCGCTCGTCAAAGTTGATAGTCTACTGCCCGCGCCGGAACGTCAAAAAATCATCTCGGGCGCGGTAGCCAATACGCAGTTGTTTCAGGAACTCGGCGGCCTTGCGGGACGATTCTTACTGGCGTTCCTGGCGATCCGCATTCTGTCCCGGCGAAATCTGCTTCGCATCTTTCTGATCCCGGGATTGATCCTGGTCCCGCTGATCTTCATGTTTCCGGCGACGAGTAATCTGCAGCTCTTGCAATGGGGAATGTTCTTCGCCGGGTTGTTCACCGTCGCGCAGTTGAGTTTCTGGGGCAATTATCTGCCGCGCGTTTATCCCACGCACCTGCGCGGGACGGGCGAGAGTTTCGCGGCGAACATCGGGGGACGAATGATCGGCGCGTCGGCCCCGCTGTTGACCACACAGTTGGTGGCGGCGATGTCTGGCGGAGCGCCCGCGACGAAGCTTGCCTACGCCGCGGCGGGCGTGGCGTTTCTGGTCTACGCGGGCAATCTGGTTTTGAGCTTCTTCCTGCCCGAGCCTAAGCGGGAAGAGTTGCCGGAGTAACTCCGTTTTACTCGCGCCGCAAATTGAAACGGCTGAATTCTCTCCAGGCGCCGTCCTTCTGCTTGAACGCGTCGGTCGCTTCCAATTGTTTGCCGGATTCGATAAGGCGATACGTTGATCTGCCTTCGACCTTGCCCGGAATTCCCCACAGCGCCACCAACGCGTCGCCTTCAATCGTCGCGTTGATCGGGTACTGATGCCCTTCCAGATCGAACCACTGGCCTTCATATTTGCCATCGCCATTGGCCTTGTAATAACCGTGCCCCTCGAAAGCTCGGGTCTTTCCGTCCGCCATTTTCGCCTCGTATTTCAGGCTAAGCCTGAAAAATTTGTCGCCGAGAACCCATTCCCACTTATGTTGGACGGTCGCTTTCCCGCCAAATGCGGTCCCGGCGCCGTTCCACACGCCTTGAAGGCGGCTCAGATACGAATCGGTATTATTTACGGGGCGAACTGAAACGGAAACGAACAACGCAATCATCGCTACTACGATAAACTTCATATATCTCCTTTCGTTTGCCAGCCCAAGCCGGCGATTCAAATTGAAACCCTCTTCATCAAAAACCTTCGTATCGGTTCACTCGAAGTCAGGCTGAGGGCTTTTTGATAAGCGTCAATGGCTTCGCCCTTCCTTCCGGCTTCTCGGAGCAATTCTCCTCGCGCGGCGTGGAACGGGTAATAGTTCCGCAACGTCCGATCTTCGGCGAGCCTATTCAACTCGACCAATCCGGCTTCGACTCCGTCAACCTTGGCCAGCGCAACGATCCGGTTCAGCGCGACGATGGGCGAGGGGTTGCGGTCGAGCAGCTCTTCGTAACAGTCGAGAACTCGCGGCCAATCGGTAGCTTCGAAACTTGCGGCCAGCGTGTGGCACGAAGCGATCTCAGCCTCCAGATGATAATCGCTGATCTCATCTCCGCTGGCCGATTTTCGCAGCCGGTAGAGACCGCGTTTGATCATCGCCCGATCCCACAACGAACGATCCTGTTCCGAAAGCAACAGCAACTCGCCCGCGGCGTCGCATCTCGCCGTCAACCGCGCGCCCTGGAACAACAGCAATGCGCCGAGCGCGTGAACTTTCGGCGCGCCCGTGACCGGATGTTCGGCGAGCAGTTCACACAACCGGATCGCTTCGTGGCACAGGTCTGTGCGGACGAGCTCTTCGCCTTCCAACGCGCTGTAGCCTTCGTTGAACATCAGGTAGATGACACTCAAGACCGATTCCAGCCGGGCGGGAAGTTTGTTTGGCTGCGGCATTTCGAGTTTGATGTTGAGCTCACGCAATCGCTGTTTCGCGCGCGTCAGGGTCTTTGCAATAGCCGGCTCTTGAGAAAGAAAGGCTCGCGCGATTTCAGAAACGCTGAAGCCGCCGACGGTCTTCAACGTCAGAGCGATCTGGCCGTCTTCGGGGATCATCGGGTGGCAGCAGGTGAAGATCATCCGTAGTTGATCATCGCGGATTTCATTGGCGAACGCCGCATCGGCCTCGGCGGGGAAACGCCGCAGCGATTCAATTGAACCTTCGATCCCGTCCGGAGCGGGTTGCAAACGACTGTCGCGTCGCAGCCCGTCAAGCATCAGGTTCTTCGCCACCTGAATCAACCACGCAGACGGGTTGTCGGGCGCGCCTTGATGCGGCCACAACCTCAACGCGCGGATCATCGCCTCCTGCACTGCGTCTTCCACCTGATCGAGTCTCTCGATCCCGAAGATGCGCGTCAATGTGGCGATCATCTGCCCCACGCGATGGCGGAACAGATGATCAACCGAAAGATGAATTTGATCCGAGGAAGGTGAATCCATGAGGTTGTATCGCTTCCCTCTCGGTGAAGCTCTCCCGGCAAGTTATTGCCCAACCGGCTCGATCTCCCGGACCTCGATCCAGCCGCCGTATTTGAGATGCGGGCAGCCTTTCGATGTTTCGACTGCTTCGTCGTAATTGGCCGCGTTGATGACGAAATAACCGCCCATCACTTCTTTGGCTTCGGCATAAGGGCCGTCAACCACGCGCGCCTGGCCGTTACGCATCGAGATGTGGCGGCCGCCCTCGTCTTTGAGTTTCTCGCCGCCGGCGAATTTGCCTTCGGCCTCGATCTTGCGCCGCCAGGCGACGTATTCGCCGATGACTTGTTGCATCTCTTCGGCTGATACATTCGAGAAATCGGACGGGGTTTCGTGCAAGAGCAGAATGTATTGTGGCATTTGTCCTCCTTGTTGCTTGGCTTGTTACCCGGCCTGCCGCCGGAGATTTTTATCTGACACATTCATTTCCGAAAGTGTCGTGATCATCGTTCGTCGCCGTGTAGACGAACGGCCGGCGGCGAAAAGGACAACGATTTTTCAAAAAATCGCGCGCGGGGCCGTATCCGGCGTATCGGCGCGGCGGCTTGCATTTCCCCTTAGCCAAGCTTTAGGATTTGCGCGGTCTTGCAGGTCAATCAGACCGAAATCACTTTTACAATCTCAAGCGCGGGCGTTGCCGTATCATCGCGTACCCTTTCGTATACCAGGTCGGGCCCCGCCGCATTTTAAGGAGTAGAAAGACACCAATGAGGAAACCACTGTCGCTCGTTTTAGTTCTCTTAGCTGTCGCCGTTCTCGTTTCGTCCGCCCGGCTCGAATCCGCCGCCCAGACCGCCAAAGGCAAGAGCGCGGGCGGAGGAACCGCCGCCGTCTATACAAAGCATTGCGCCAAATGCCATCTCGAAGACGGTAAGGGGCTCGAAAGCCTGAGCCCGCCCAACTTCACCGACGCGAAATGGCAATCGGCGCATACCGACGCGGCGCTCGCCAAAGGCATTCGCGAGGGCAAAGATACGATGCCTCCATTCAAAGACATGCTTTCGGCGGCGCAGATCAATGCGCTGGTCAAACACATTCGCGGTTTTAAGCCTAAGGCCGCGAAGAAATAGGATGACGGACAACTGAAAAACGAACCGGCGAGTGGAAGGACTTAAACGCTCATCCACTCGCCGATTTATTTTGCCGCAAAGTTTCCTTATCGCGTGTAGACAACACCGAACATCCGCGACCCCTACTTCTTGAGCGATTTGAGCATCGCCTGGAATTCATCCTGCGCCGCCGCCACGGTCTTCGCAGGTCCGGTCAATTTGAAAAAGACCTCACCCTCCGGGCCCTCGACGATTGCGCCCAGCAGCCGGTAACCCGCCTTCGGCCCACTCGATTGTCCCATCATTTGTCCGCCGCCTTTGAACGTCCCGCTTGCGTCAACTGTCGTCACGGGCAGCCCGTTGATCGTCTCTTTTTTCTGGGCCGGG